>WBZL01001158.1_pt1 | contig 28332 bp, 29 predicted proteins | sample 5204291 | NCBI WGS metagenome assembly WBZL01 (sample SAMN12344345, study PRJNA552823) | activated sludge metagenome | biome: Activated sludge suspended growth; feature: Nitrification reactor; material: Wastewater; isolation source: activated sludge from nitrification reactor of wastewater...
AGAGGTTTACCCCCGCGCCCGGCCACGCCGCCCACCCGCCCTGGATCGCCACGGGCCTGTCGGCCCTCGCGATGACGGTTCCGTTTGTCATTGCGAGGAGGCGAAGCCGACGTGGCAATCCAGAGGTTTACCCCCGCGCCCGGCCAGGCCGCCCACCTGCCCTGGTTCGCCACGGGCCTGTCGGCCCTCGCGATGACGGTTCCGTTTGTCATTGCGAGGAGGCGGAGCCGACGCGGCAATCCAGAGGTTTACCCCCGCGCCCGGCCAGGCCGCCCACCTGCCCTGGTTCGCCACGGGCCTGTCGGCCCTCGCGATGACGGTTCCATTTGTCATTGCGAGGCGGCGAAGCCGACGCGGCAATCCAGGGTTTTGCCGTAGCGCCCGACCAGACCGCCCACCTGCCCTGGTTCGCCACGGGCCTGTCGGCCCTCGCGATGACGGATGTTAGGTCGGCCCTCACGATGACAGTTCCGTTTGTCATTGCGAGGCGGCGAAGCCGACGCGGCAATCCAGGTGGTTGTGGGTGTCGGACTGAAGTCCGATGAAGTGCGGGTGGCGGGGGTTTTCGTGGGTCGGGCTTCAGCCCGACGGGTGTAACGGTGATAAAGGGTGGGAGATGCCGGTGTGGCTTGTTGAGGTGATGGAGCGCTACCACCGGCTGGCGTTGCTGCCGGCCCTGGTGTTGCTGTCCATGTTCGTCTGGGGCGGCAACCAGCCCGAGGCGGCGGGGCTGATTCCGCCGCCCTGGGACAAGCTGGCGCATCTGGCGTGGTTCGCGGTGCTGGCGGGGCTGCTACACGTGGGCCTGGGCCTGCGGCGCGGGGTGTGGGTGGTGGTGTTCTGCCTGGGCGTGGGGCTGTGGGACGAGTGGCGGCAGTTGTCGCTGCCGGGCCGCGCGGCGGGGTGGGATGACTTGCTGTTCGATGGTTTGGGGATCGGGGTGGGGATTTGGCTGGCGGGGATTGCTTCGCCGCGTTCGCGTTGACGGGGTGATTATCGTTGGGGCTCCCCGGGATTCGCGGTGCCGCCTGCACCTGGATCGCCACGCCCTTCGGGCTCGCGATGACGGAGGTGAGGGGGTTCGCGATGACGACTACGCCGTCATTGCGAGCGAAGCGCGGCAATCCTCCCACCCCGTCATTGCGAGGAGGCAAAGCCGACGCGGCAATCCAGGGGGTTTGACTTCGCGCCCGGCCATGCCACCCACCCACCCTGGATCGCCACGGGCCTGCGGCCCTCGCGATGACGGGTTGAGGTGAGGGGGCGCGATGATGGGAGTCGGGGAGGCGCGATGACGTGGGTGTGCCCGTCATTGCGAGGCAGCGTAGCCGACGTGGCAATCCCCCACGCCGTCATTGCGAGGAGGCAAAGCCGACGCGGCAATCCAGGGGGTTTGACTTCGCGCCCGGCCATGCCACCCACCCACCCTGGATCGCCACGGGCCTGTCGGCCCTCGCGATGACGGGTTGAGGTGAGGGGGCGCGATGATGGGAGTCGGGGAGGCGCGATGACGTGGGTGTGGCCGTCTTTGCGAGTAGCGGCCGCAAGTCGCAAGCGCAGTGTGGTGGGACGCGGCAATCCAGCCCTGCGATTCAAAGAGCTTTTGCACGCTTACGCGCTTTGGTGAGGAATTCGGCATCATTGATCAAATCGCGCGATTCGCACAAAATGAACGTAACGCATCCAATTGGGGCACAAGCATGATCACCATGACCGCCAATGAAGCCAAGACCCGCTTCGGCGAATTTCTCGACCAGGCCCAGCGCGAACCGGTGCGGGTGATGCGCCATGACCGGGTGGTGGGGGTGCTGGTCAGCGCCCAGGACTACGAGGCCATGCGGATGTTCTTCGCCGACCGCTTGCGCCACACCCTGGCCGAGTCGGCCGACCAGGCCGCCCATGCCGGATTGACCCAGGCGAAGCTGGATGCCCTGCTGGCGGACGAGGGTTGATTCCCCACGCCGCCGGGATCATGCGGGTCGTGATCGACACCAACGTCTGGATCAGCGCCGCGTTGATTCGGGATGGCATCCCCGCCAGGCTGGTGGGCGCGGTGTTGCAACACCACTTGCCGGTCTTTTCCGCCGCCACCTTCGCCGAGCTGGAAGCCCGGCTCTGGAAACCCAAGTTCGATCGTTACCTGAGCCTGGAACTGCGCCGACGGATCCTCCACGACCTGAATGCCGCCGTGTTGTGGGTGGACATTCCCGCGAGCATCGCCGCCCGAACCCATAGCCGTGATCGGGATGATGACAAGTTCATCCACACCGCCCTGGCCGCCCAAGCGCCTTTGCTGGTAACCGGGGATCAGGATCTCCTGGATGCGCCCCCCTTGGCCGGCCTGGCCATCGTCACCCCTCGGGTGGCATTGGAAATGATGGAATCGCCGCCCGCCGAACCGGGACGGTAAGGTTCGTCCGACATCCGCCTGGCCCGGGAATTGGTGGCGGCGGAAGCAGAGGGTTTTCGTAGGGGGGGCTCCAGCCCGACAGTGTTGGGGTGGTTGAGGTTGCGGCGCATGTCGGCAAGTACCCGAATTGTCATCGCGAGGAGACAAAGCCGATCCCCCTGACTTGTCATTGCGAGGAGCGAAGCGACGTGGCAATCCAGGGGTTTACCGTCGCGCCCGGCCCGGCCACCCACCCGCCCTGGATCGCCACGGGCCTGTCGGCCCTCGCGATGACGGTTCCGTTTGTCATTGCGAGGCAGCGTAGCCGACGCGGCAATCCAGGGGTTTACCGTCGCGCCCGGCCATGCCGCCCACCCGCCCTGGATCGCCACGGGCCTGTCGGCCCTCGCGATGACGGTTCCGTTTGTCATTGCGAGACAGCGTAGCCGACGTGGCAATCCCCCCACGCCGTCATTGCGAGGAGGCAAAGCCGACGCGGCAATCCAGGGTTTTATCCTTGCGCCTGCCCAGGCCACCCACCCGCCCTGGATCGCCACGGGCCTGTCGGCCCTCGCGATGACGGTTCCGTTTGTCATTGCGAGGCAGCGTAGCCGACGCGGCAATCCAGAGGTTTTGCCTTCGCGCCCGGCCAAGTCACCTACCTGCCCTGGATCGCCAAGCCCTTCGGGCTCGCGATGACGATTCCTTGTCATTGCGAGGAGGCGGAGCCGACGCGGCAATCCAGGGTTTTTGCCTTTGCGCCCGACCATGCCGCCCCACCTGCCCTTGTTCGCCACGCCCTTCGGGCTCGCGATGACGCTGCTGGCCGTCATTGCGAGGAGGCGCAGCCGACGCGGCAATCCAGATGTTTGCGGCTGTCGGGCTGAAGCCCGAGGGTGGAGTGGCTGGCGCGCGAGCCCTGGCAGCCGGCACAATCTCCCCCACCATAACAATTCCGGGAGGCCGGGCATGGAATCTTCGCTGGATTTTTCGTTCACCCACCACGGCGCCGTGGACGGGGTCACGGGGTCCTGCCACCAGTTGAGCCTGGCGGACGGGCGGTCGCTGCTGGTGGACTGCGGGTTGTTCCAGGGGGCGGAGACCTCCGGCGACGGGGCGGGGGCAGATCGCATGGAAATCACGTTTCCGCTGGACGGGGTGCGGGCGCTGGTGGTGACCCACGTGCACATCGATCACGTGGGGCGCATTCCCTACCTGCTGGCGGCGGGCTTCGACGGGCCCATCCTGTGCAGCGAGGCGTCGGCGGCGCTGTTGCCCATGGTGCTGGAGGATGCCCTGAAGGTGGGCTTCACCCGCGACGCGGGGCTGATCGAACGGGTGCTGGATCGCATCCGGTCGCGCGTCGTGGCCGTGCCCTACAAGCGCTGGCACGTCATCGACGCGCCTTCCGGGATGCGGCCGGGCCTGCGCGTGCGGCTGTCGCCGGCGGGGCACATCCTGGGCTCGGCCTACGCGGAGGTGGACATCCACCGGGGGCGGGATTCGCGCCGGGTGGTGTTTTCCGGCGACCTGGGGGCGCCCTACACGCCACTGCTGCCGGCGCCCAAGTCGCCCTACGCCGCCGACGTGGTGGTGCTGGAGAGCACCTACGGCGACCGGGAGCACGAGGACCGCCGCTACCGCCACCAGCGCCTGCGCAAGGTGCTGGAGCGGGCCATGGCCAACAAGGGTACGGTGCTGATCCCGGCCTTCAGCATCGGCCGCACCCAGGAATTGCTGTACGAACTGGAACGCATCATCCATGCCCACCGCCAGAAACCGGCGGCGCCGGGGGTGAATTGGGACGATCTGGACATCGTGGTGGATTCGCCCCTGGCGGCGGATTTCACCGCTGGCTACCAGAGCCTGAGCGCCCATTGGGACAAGGAGGCCCGCAAGCGCCTGGACGCGGGCCGCCATCCCCTGGCCTTCGAGCAGGTGACCACCATCCCGGACCACGCCACCCATCTGCGCACGGTGGAATACCTGGCGCGCACGGCGCGGCCCGCCATCGTCCTCGCCGCCAGCGGCATGTGCGGCGGCGGGCGGGTGGTGAACTACCTCAAGGCCATGCTGGGCGACCCGCGCCACGACGTGCTGTTCACCGGCTACCAGGCCGCCGGCACCCCGGGGCGGGCGATCCAGACCTACGGGCCGAAGGGCGGCTGGGTGGACCTGGACGGCAAGCGCATCGACATCCGCGCCGGCATCCATACCCTGGGCGGCTTCTCCGCCCACGCCGACCGCAAGGGCCTGCTCAACTTCATCGGCCGCATGCGCTTCAAGCCCGCCCAGATTCGCCTGGTGCACGGGGATGACGCCGCCAAGCAGTCCCTCGCCCGGGAATTGCGCGGCCGGCACCCGGGGGTGGAGGTGGTGGTGCCCTGAGTCGCGGGTGTCGGACTGAAGTCCTACCTCCGCGAGGTGGTGGGGGCGGGCTGCCGTCACCGTGAGACCCGCCCCCCACCCGTCACCGCGAGGCCCGCCCCCCATCCCGTCATCGCGAGCCCGCACCATATCCCCGTCATCGCGAGCCCGTAGGGCGTGGCGATCCAGGGCAGGTGGCTCGGCCTCTCCGCTTAGGTCAGGCTTCACCCGACACCCGCAAAACCCTGGATTGCCGCGTCGGCTTCGCCTCCTCGCAATGACGATCGCCATCGTCATCGCGCGCCCAGTCCCCCATCCCGTCATCGCGAGCCCGTAGGGCGTGGCGATCCAGGGCATGTGGGGCGGCCGGGTTGGGCGGAAAGGGAAAAACCCTGGATTGCCGCGTCGGCTTCGCCTCCTCGCAATGACGGATCGACTTCAGCGTCGGGCCAGCTTCAGGCCGATCAGGGCCAGGCCGGCGAGCATGAGGGCGTAGGTTTCGGGCTCGGGAACAGCAGCGGGGCTGATCTCGTAGATCCTCAGATCGCCGTCGAAGGCCATGTAGATCTTGCCGTCACGGAAGGCGAGGGCGTCCGGGTCGGGCAGGGTCCTGACGTTTTCCGTGGGCACGACCTGAACCGCGTATTGCTGGCCGGTGAGCCGGTAGTAGTCGCTGTCCTGGCCCTTGAACAGCTTGTCCAGGCTGATGGTCTCGGTAGGCATGTTGCCGCTCGGGTCGAAGATGAGCAGTTCGCGGCTTGGGTAGGTGCCGACGATGAGGCGGCCGTCGTCGGTTTCCTCCAGGCCCAGAACCTGATCCTGGAAGGTGAAACTGTTGGTCACGGTGCCCTGGGTGTCGGCGATTTCCAGGATTTTCTTGTCGTTCTGGCAACTGGCGTAGAGCTTGCCGCCGCTGTGGGCCAGGCCCTCGACCTCGTTGCATGCGCCAGCGCCTTTGACAAAGTACCAGTCGTAGGTGTTTGCGCTGCCGGGGGTGAAGGCCCAGATCAGGTTGCCGTAGGCATGGCCGTTTTCGCCGACGATGAGCTGGTTACCGTTGCTGGCCAGGCCGACCGGGTTGGCCAGCCCGAGAAAGTTCTGCGGGTGATATTGGACGGGATCCGGAATGCGGGTTGCCGCCGTGTTGTTTTGCAGGTCTAGCTTCCAGAACTCCCGCTTGGCGCCGGCGGGATCGGCGGCGATGGCGGCCCACAGGCTGCCGTCCTGGGTGAAGGTCAGGCCTTCGAATTCGTAGACCAGGGCCGGGTAATCCCGCTGCTGCTGGGTCAGGGTCGCGTCGCCGGTGACCAGGGGGCGGAAGTCGTAGATGCCGGTCAGGGAATAGGATTGCGCCGGCGCGGCGAGGGCACAAAGCAGGATGCCCAGCCAGCGGATTCGGGTGTGGACGCGATTCATGTCTATCTCCTCCTTCACGCGGCCCGCCAGGGTTTGGTCGAGATAGACGGGCCCATCACGCGTCCCCATTACATGATCAAACCGGCGCGATGGGAAGCGCGGCGCGAAGGCCCGGGGTGTCCGCTTCCCCGCACTGACGGGGCCTATAACTTTCGTCATATTTTTCTTGCCCTTTGATGCCAGCATAATTGTTTTGCCTACGTATTTTCCCTTGTCAGATTGGATTAGCAGGGATGGACGCGTCGTTGGCGAACTTCGATATTGACGAGGGGGGGTCGAGTTGAGTGGTTTTCCTTGCATCGCAACGGTGCCGATGCGCGGGTTTGCCGTGGCGACGGCGCGGCATGAGGATGGTCCGGGGTCGTGATGGCGACGCTCGCCTGCGGCCATGAGGACAAGGATCGCCTGATCGAGGTGATCCATCGTTCACTGTCTATCCGCAAGCACATCGATTTCTTCCGCTGGTTGCAGGAGGACGTGCGCCATTGGCTTCCCCATGAGTTGCTGGTGGCCGCCTGGGGAGATTTCGGCGCCGGGTGTTTGAGCTTCGACGTGTCGTCCAGGCTGCCGGGCATTCGCACCCAGACCGTCGTCGGCGACTGCGACATCAGCCCGCTGATGCGGGATATTCACCGCCGCTGGCTGGATCGGGGGGAGCGTTGGCTGGAGATCAGCGGCTTCGACGATCTGTCCGGGCTGGACGGAACCTCGCCCCATGCCTGCATGGCGGACCTGAGACGGACCGGGTCGTTGATGGCCCACGGCATCCGCGACCGGCGCGGCAGGCACGATTGCCTGTATGTCTTTTTCGGTGGTGGCGTCCGGCTTGGGCTGGATCATGCCTTCCTGGAATTGCTGTTGCCGTTCATCGATGGCGCCTTGCGCCGGGTGGAGCATCTGGAGTCGGTGATTCCGGCCGGGTCGGTGGCGGGCATGAGCAAGCGGGAGCGGGAGATCATGACCTGGCTGATTACCGGCAAGACCAACGAAGAGATCGGCCTGATCCTGGGCATCAGCCCCAATACGGTGAAGAACCACCTCAAGCGCGTGTACCAGAAGCTGGATGTGTTCAGCCGCACCCAGGCCGTGTCGAAATTCGCATTGTTGACGCAGGCGTCGCGGTGAGCGGGTCGGCTGGGCCAGGCGGCTGGCCTTCAGTTCGCGTACAGGATCGAGCGTAGCTGCTTCTGGTGTGTGTCGATTTCGTCCGCGAGCTCGCGGCAGCTTTCACGGACGGTGAGTTGAGCCGTGAGCATGCCGGCGTCCGGGGTTTGCCATCCGAATTTGTCCCGGGCGAGCAGGTTGCTCAGATAGACCACGTCGGCCATGCCTCGCGGCCTAGAAGGTGGTTGCCTGGGCTGGTCGTGGTCCCGGATGGCTTCGGTGATGAACTCGGGGACGTCGAGGGAAACCAGCAGGGCATGGCCGATGCTTTCATGCCATTTGCGGATCAGGTGCCTGACGCTGTCGGGGCGGACGCGCAGTTCGTCGTATTGCGTGGCGCGGTAGAGCATGTAGAACGCGCCCAGGTCGTGTACCAGCCCCGCGAGCATGGCTTCCTCCGGGTCGATCCGGGTCAGCTTTCTGCTGATGACATGGGCGGCGCTGGCGGCGTAGAGAGAGTGATCCCACAACCGCCGGCTGAATTCGTCGTGCTCGACCATGCTCCTGGAGCGCGTCAACTGCTCGCCGGTGATGGCCAGGGCGATGGCCCGGGCGTTCCCGGTGCCGATCCGTTCGATGGCGCTTTTCAGGTTGCGCGCCGGCTTCCTGGCGGGGTTGCGCTGGGCGGCGTGGGCCAGTCCCATCAGCCGCGCGGCGATCAGGGGTTCCACGCCCACCAGTCGGGCAAGCTCTCCGGCATCCAGGTCGGCGGAGTTCGGCAGGGCTTTTCTCAGGCGCTGGAGCAGGTCGATGTTGACGGGGAAGACCACATCGCCGGCCAGTTCCTCGGCGATGTCCTTGAGCATCTGAAAGCGCTGGGCGTCGAGGGCTTGCCCGGTCTTCGCCGCGGAGCTGGAAAGGTCTTTAGCCTCGGTCATGAGCTGTCTGTTTTCGCCAGGCTGTTCCTGATGGCGGGGTCCTTGAAAGATCGCCCGGTTCCGGCCGAACGGTGAGATCGATGCGGCTCAAACGCGCTTCCCCAGCGTGCACCCCGGATGCAAGCGCGCTTCGCGCATTCCCCGCCGACGGGAGTCAGGCCAAAAAAAACGCACCCCAGGGTGCGTTTTTCTCGGCATTGCCCGCCTCAGGCCACGATGGGCTTGCGGCGACGGGCCAAGAAGCCTACCAGGCCCAGCCCGGCCAGCATCAGGGCGTAGGTTTCGGGCTCGGGGACGGCGATGACGGAGACGTTGTCGATGACGGCGCCACTGTTGGTTTTGCCGCCGACACTTGCAAAGGTCAACGAGGTCGTGTTGTCACTGGACGCAACGAATGAACGGGTGAAGGTTGTCGGAATGGTGTTGACGGTGAAAGTTTCGGCGAGGAGTTCACCGAAGGTTACGTCAGCCTGGTTGTTGCCATTGCTGGACATATCGAAGGTCAGGATGTACGTGTATCCGGCGATCATATCGAACGACTGGGAGATGGAGCCGGGCCCGGGGCTACCGGCCAGGTCCACGCTCAGGCCATCGATCACGCCATAGCCATTCTTGATCAGATCGATGGACGTACCGCCGACTGTCCAGTCAGAGAGATTGTGTAGTCCGGCATTAACAGTCCAGTATGTACCACTACTATTGGTAACCTCAGTCAGACTGCTCAGATCTGAACTTTCGAAGTCGCCATTTTGGATCAGGTTGGTAGCGGCGAAAGCGCTCCCGGAAGTCAGTAGCGCGGCGACCAGCAAGGCGGATTTCAGGGTTTTCATGATGACACTCCGGTTTGAATTCGAGGTTCGGATCAATATCGCGTTTGGACCGACTCTAGCGGTGCTGGCCAGTTCGACCAATAGCCCGTTCGGGCCAATAGCCCTCGCGCTGTTTGCTCTGCCATCTGAGGCCGTCATTGCGAGGAGCGGCCGCGAGCCGCGAGCGCAGCGTGGCGGGACGCGGCAATCCAGGGTGTGGCTTTCGCCCCACCCAAGCCGCTTCCCGCCCTGGATTGCTTCACCGCGTTCGCGATGACGGGGTGAGGCGCGTGGTAACATCGGCGCCGTTCCTGTCCGGAAATGAACGTAAATGATTAACGGAAATGAAAAAAGCCGGCTGAAAAGCCGGCTTTTAGTTTTAACTTGGTGCCCAGGAGAGGACTCGAACCTCCACGCCCTTGCGAGCGCTAGGACCTGAACCTAGTGCGTCTACCAATTCCGCCACCTGGGCCAAGAAGGCGCGCATCTTAACGATCTACCCAATTTCATGTCAACGAAAAAAACATCTCCCAGAACCTCTTCCCCCGAATCCGGAACCGCGTCGGCCAGCCCGAAAAGCGCCGCCCCGGCCACTAAAAAGAAGTCCCCGCGCGGCCAGAAATCCCTGCGCTGGCAAGACCCCCATCTGGAACGCGAGCGGGCCAAGTACGGCCAGGCCCTGCCCAGCCGGGAATTCCTCCTGCAATTGCTGGTCGAGGCCGGCGAGCCGGTGGAGCCGGACGACCTGGCCTTCCGCCTGGACATCGAGCCGGAGGAGGCGGAGGCCTTCACCGCCCGGCTGCGGGCCATGCAGCGGGACGGCCAGCTGCTGTTCAACCGGCGCGGCGCCCTGTGCCTGCCGGAAAAGATCGAGGTCAAGGCGGGCCGCGTGGAGGGCCACAAGGACGGCTTCGGCTTCTTCGTGCCGGATGACGGCTCCGGCGACATGGCCCTGCCCGAGAAGGAGATGCGCGGCGTGCTGCACGGCGACCGGGTCATGGTGCGGGAGCACGGCGTGGACCGGCGCGGGCGCAAGGAAGGCAAGGTGGTCGAGATCCTGGAGCATGCCAACACCACCCTGGTGGGCCGCCTGTACCGGGAGCGGGGCTACCAGTGGGTGGTGGCGGAGAACAAGAAGATCAGCCAGGACATCCTGATTCCCGACCACCAGGACCTGGGCGCGTCCAACGGCCAGGTGGTGATCACCGAGATCACCGCCCAGCCCAGCCGGCACGCGCCGCCGGTGGGCAAGGTGATCCAGGTGCTGGGCAGCTATGCCGACCCGGGCATGGAAATCGAGATCGCCCTGCGCAAGCATGACCTGCCCCATGAATTTCCCAAGGCGGTGCTGGCCCAGGCCAAGAAGCTGCCCAAGGGCGTGACCAAGAAGGACCTGGAGCCGGTGGACGGCCTGGCGCGCGAGGACATCCGCGAGCTGCCCCTGGTGACCATCGACGGCGAGGATGCCCGCGACTTCGACGACGCCGTCTATTGCCAGCCGGAAGGCCGGGGTTTCCGCCTGTGGGTGGCCATCGCCGACGTCTCCCACTACGTGAAGCCGGGCGCGGCTCTGGACAAGGAAGGCTACGAGCGGGGCAACTCGGTTTACTTCCCGCGCCGGGTCATCCCCATGCTGCCGGAGGAGTTGTCCAACGGCCTGTGTTCCCTGAATCCCAAGGTGGACCGGTTGTGCATGGTGTGCGAGATGGAGATTGCCAGCACGGGCAACATCAAGAAGCACCGCTTCTATCCGGCGGTGATGCATTCCAAGGCCCGCCTGACCTACAACCAGGTCTGGGACTGGCTGTCCGGCGCCGGCAAGCCGCCCGAGGACCAGGCCTGGCTGATGGACCCCCTGCGCCACCTGCACAAGCTGTTCAAGGTGCTGCTGAAGGCGCGCGGCATTCGCGGCGCCATCGACTTCGAGACCCTGGAAACCAAGATGCTGTTCGACGCGCACGACAAGATCGAACGCATCGTGCCTTCGTCCCGCAACGACGCCCACCGCCTGATCGAGGAATGCATGCTGGCGGCCAACGTGTGCGCCTCGGAGTTCCTGGCGAAGAAGAAGCACGCCGCCCTGTACCGGGTGCACGAGGGGCCGACGCCGGACAAGCTCAAGGCCCTGCAGGCGTTCCTGGCCGAGTTCGGCTTCTTCCTCACCGGCGGCGACGATCCCCACGCCAAGGACTACGCCGAGCTGCTGGCCAAGATCAAGGGCCGGCCCGACGAGCAGCTGCTGCAGACCGTGCTGCTGCGCTCCCTGCGCCAGGCCATCTACAGCCCGGACAACGTGGGCCACTTCGGCCTGGCCTACGAGGCCTACACCCACTTCACCTCGCCCATCCGCCGCTATCCGGACCTGCTGGTGCACCGGGCCATCAAGGCTTGCCTGAAGAACGAGACCTACAGCCCGGGGGACTGGTCGGCCGTGGGCATGCACTGCTCCATGACCGAGCGCCGGGCCGACGACGCCACCCGGGACGTGGTGGCCTGGCTCAAGTGCTACTACATGCAGGACAAGCTCAACGAGGAGTTCGACGGCGTCATTTCCGCCGTGGTCAGCTTCGGCGTGTTCGTGGCCCTGAACGAGGTGTTCGTGGAGGGCCTGGTGCACGTCACCGAACTGGGCCAGGACTACTTCCACTTCGACGCCGCCCGCCACCAGATGATGGGCGAGCGCACCGGCAAGCGCTACCGCCTGGGCGACAAGGTGCGCATCCGGGTGGTGAGCGTGGACATCGAGACCTCGCGCATCGACTTCGCCCTGGTGCGGGACGAGATTCCCGTGGTCAAGCCCGCGCCCCAGGGCGGGAAGCGCGGCGGCAAGCGGGGATGATGGACGTGGCCATGCTGAGCAGTCATGCGGATGGCCCGGGGTTTTTCCTGGATCGCCACGGCCCCGCGGGCCTCGCGATGACGCCGATGGGGATGTCATTGCGAGGAGGCGAAGCCGACGCGGCAATCCAGGCTCTTTCCCGCAAGGCGATCGAATCCCGATCCCGTGTTCAGGCGTTGCAGCCATGAGCCAGCGCCAACTGATCCACGGCTTCCACGCCATCACCGCCCGCCTGCGCCACCATCCCGAGAGCATCCAGGTCATCTATCTCGACCAGTCGCGCCGCGACCGGCGCGCCAAGGACCTGGCGGCCGCCGCCGAGGCGCGGGGCGTGCGGGTGGTGCTGGCGGACGGCGCCCGGGTGGAGGAAATGGCCCGGGGCAAGTCCCAGGGCGTGGTGGCGTCCGCCGATCCCATCCAGCTCGCCAGGGACCTGGATACGGTCCTGGAAGACCTGACCGAGCCCGCCCTGCTGCTGGTGCTGGACGGCGTCACCGATCCCCACAACCTGGGCGCCTGCCTGCGCTCCGCCGACGCCTTCGGCGCCCACGCCGTCATCGCCCCCAAGGACCGGGCCGCCGGCCTCTCCGCCGTGGCCATGAAGGCCGCCAGCGGCGCGGCGGAGTCGGTGCCCTACCTCACCGTCACCAACCTGGCCCGCACCCTGCGGGAACTGAAGGACCGCGACATCCTCATCGTCGGCACCGACGACGAGGCCGCCGGCACGGTCATGGACGCTGATTTCTCCGGCCCCGCCGCCCTGGTCATGGGCGCCGAGGGCGCCGGCATGCGTCGCCTGACCCGGGAGCACTGCGACCTGCTGGTGCGCATCCCCATGTTCGGCCAGGTGGAAAGCCTGAACGTCTCGGTGTCCGCCGGGGTCTGCCTGTACGAGGCGCGCCGGCAGCGGAGCGTGGCGGGGTAGGGATGGGCGTTTCCCCAGGCCCTTCCGCGTGGGCGTCCCCACCATTCCCAAAGGGGGGGCAGGGGAGATTCTTCCCGGCATGCCAGTGCCTGAACCGTCGCGAAATCCCCCCCAGCCCCCCTTTGCAAAGGGGGGAGTCGGGCATCACCCAGGCTGTCCCGATGCCCGCCGGGGTCTGCCTGCGCGTGGCCCGGCGCCAGCGTGGTGTGGCGGGGTAGGGATGGGCGTTTCCACAGATCCTTCCGCGTGGGCGTCTCCCCCATTCCCAAAGTGGGGGGAGGGGAGATTCTTCCCGGCATGCCAGTGCCTGAACCGTCGCGAAATCCCCCCCAGCCCCCCTTTGCAAAGGGGGGAGTCGGGTATCGCCCAGGCTGTCCCGATGCCCGCCGGGGTCTGCCTGCGCGTGGCCCGGCGCCAGCGTGGTGTGGCGGGGTAGGGATGGGCGTTTCCACAGATCCTTCCGCGTGGGCGTCTCCCCCTTTCCCAAAGGGGGACAGGGGGGATTTTTTCCGGCGTGCCAGTGTGTGAACCGTGGTGAAATCCCCCCCTTTGAAAAACGGGGAAGCAGGTATCACCCATGCCATCCCTGATTCCAATGGATAAAGAAATCAACGACGCCTGGGCGATTCTCAATCGTTCGGAATTGATCGTCGGCGCCACCGAGGTGGAGCTGGCCCTGGACCGTCTCGCCGGCCGCATCACCGATGCCCTGGCCGACCGCTTTCCCGTCGCCCTGTGCATCATGGGCGGCGCCGTGGTGTTCGCCGGCAAGTTGCTGCCCCGGCTGGGCTTTCCCCTGGAGTTCGACTACCTGCACGCCACCCGCTACCGGGACGGCACCCGGGGTGGGGAGATCGAGTGGTCGGTGCTGCCGCGCAAGTCGCTGGCGGGGCGTTGCGTCCTGCTCATGGACGACATCCTGGACGAAGGCCACACCCTGGCGGCGGCCAGGGCGAAACTCCTGGAATTGGGGGCCGCCGAAGTCCACATCGCCGTGCTGGCCGACAAGGCTATCGGCCGGGACAAGCCGGTCGCGGCGGATTTCGTCGGCCTCAGCCTGCCCGACCGCTACGTGCTGGGCATGGGCATGGACGCCTACGGCCTGTGGCGCAATTTGCCGGGCATTTACGCGCTCAAGGCGACTTGATGATTGATGGATGCCGAGTGGTAGTCTTCGCCATCCAGACGCAGGAGGTGTGACATGTACGCTGAACGCATCATTCTTGAAACCGATTCAGCCGGTCATTTGAAGGAGGCGCCTCGCTTGCCTCCGAACCGGGCGATCGAGGCCATATTTCTGGTTCTTGACGAGACGGAACGCGACGCTATTCGCCGGCCCCACCCCGATATAGCGGGCAAGGTGCGCGTCATGGGCAATATTCAGGACAGCGTCGCCGAATCGGATTGGAACCTGCCGCGATGATGGTTCTGGATACCCATGTGTGGCTGTGGTGGATCAACCAGGATATGAATACGCTCAGGCCAGGCTGGAGTGAGGCGATCCAGCAAGCCCCCAGGCTTGGCGTGTCGGCCATCAGTTGTTTCGAGGTGGCCTGGCTCGAAAAGCATGGCCGCATCGAGTTGCCATGTTCGCGCGGAATTTGGTTCGAAAAGGCGCTTGCCGGGTCCGGCGTTGAACTCTTGCCCATCACCCCGGAAATTGCCCGGGCGGCGGTTGATCTCGTAGAGCATCATCGCGACCCCCAGGATCGCATCATCATCGCCACCGCGCTGGTCCATGATGCGCAGCTTCTGTCGGCGGACGGCAAGTTTGTCCTCTACGAAGAACTGGTCGGAAAGTTGATGGCGTAGACAGTAAACCTCTTAGATACAGCCAGAACTCATCATGCTAGGCATCATCGGCGGTACCGGTCTCACCAAGCTTCCCGGCCTGTCCATCACCCATCGTCAGGTCATTCGCACGCCCTACGGCGAGCCCTCCGGGCCCCTCACCTTCGGCGCCCTGGACGGGCATCCCGTGGTGTTCCTGGCCCGCCACGGCTACGGCCATACCATTCCGCCCCACCTGGTGAACTACCGGGCCAACATCTGGGCGCTGCACGCGGAAAAGGTGAGCCACGTGGTCTCCGTGGCCACGGTGGGCGGCATCCATGGCGACCTGATTCCGGGCCGTTTCTGCGTGCCGGACCAGATCATCGACTACACCCACGGGCGGGAGACCACCTTCGCCGAGTACAACGGCAAGCAGGTGGCCCACCTGGACTTCACCTGGCCCTATTGCCCGGACATGCGCGCGCGCTGCATGCAGGCCCTGGCCCGGGCCGGCGAGGATTACCTGGCGGCGGGGGTCTACGCCACGGTGCAGGGCCCGCGCCTGGAAACCCGCGCGGAAATCGAGCGCCTGGCCCGCGACGGGGCCGACATGGTGGGCATGACCGGCATGCCGGAAGCCTATCTGGCCCGGGAAATCGGCCTCTGCTACGCGGCCATCGCCGTTTCGGCGAACTGGGCCGCGGGCCGCAACGACAGCGCGGAAGGCATCTCGCCGGAGGTTATCGAGGCGACCCTGAACCAGGTCGTGGAGCGCATGCGCGCGGTGCTGAAGAATCTCGCCTGCATGGATTATGGCGAGGACGCCCCGGTTATCTCGGGCGGGGCGTGCGCGACCTGAAGCGGCTGTCTTGGGAACTTCCCCCCTTTCCTAAAGGGGGGAGAGGGGGGATTTTTACAAGGTTGTCGGGAACCGAGCCCGGGTTAAATCCCCCTCAATCCCCCTTTACAAAGGGGGAAGACAACCACGACCGCGAACAGTGTGATTCCATACTTGACGTGAACTGAGCCTTGAAAAAGGGGGGAGACCGACAAGGGGCTTACTTCACCCGGTTGCGGTACTCGCCGGTGGCGGTGTCGATTTCGATCTTGTCGCCGATTTCCACGAAGGCCGGCACCTGGATGGTGTGGTTGGTGGGCTTGATGCGGGCGGGTTTCATGACCTTGCCGGAGGTGTCGCCCTTGACCGCGGGCTCGGTGTATTCCACCTCGCGCACCACGGAGCCGGGCATGTTCACGGAGATGGCCTTGCCTTCGTAGAACACCACTTCCAGGGGCATGCCGTCGTCCAGGTAGGGCAGGGCGTCGGCCATGTTGTCGGCCTCGATCTCGTACTGGTTGTACTCGGCGTCCATGAACACGTACATGGGATCGGCGAAGTAGGAGTAGGTGCAGTCCTTGCGCTCCAGGCTCACCGTGTCGAACTTCTCGTCGGCCTTGTACACCGTCTCGCTGGCGGCGCCGGTGAGCAGGTTCTTGAGTTTCATCTTGACCACGGAGGAGTTGCGGCCGGACTTGGAGAATTCGGCTTTCTGCACCACCAGCGGGTCCTTGCCGACCATGATCACGTTACCGGCGCGGAGTTCTTGAGCGATTTTCATCGGGTATTCCTGGGAAGGGGATTTTAAAAGCCCGCTATTCTAGCTTTTTTTTGCAAAAAATCAGCAGGTTGTATGCAGTGTCGGAATGTTCGGCAAGGCGGTCGCACCACATTTTCGCGTGCCGGCCCAACTTCGGCAGGGCGTCCCGCCAGGCCGGCCATTGGACGGCGACATCGGTTTCCCGGTTCCATGCGCGCCAGACCTCCCGCGTCAGCGCCGCCAGTTCGGCATCCATGCCGGCCACGTACAGGTCGAGAAACGCTTCCAGCTTGGCGAAATGGGCCTCCGCCTCCTGGCGATAGGCCTGCCACACCAAGGGCCGAGCCGCGAACTGGGCGCGGACGAAGGAATCCTCGCCGCGCACGAAGTTGAGGTCGCAGGCCCACAGCAGCCGGTCGTAGGCGTCCTGGTCCAGCATGGGCAGGACATGCAGGGTCAAGGCGCCCCGGCACAGGGTCGCGCCCGGTTCCGGCACCGCCGCCAGGCCGAACCAGGCGGCGATCGCCGGCCAGGCCTTGCCCACCGGGACCAGCAGGCGCGGGGGCCGGTCGTCCGCGGCCCAGGCCGCGAGCAGGCCGGGGAGGGCGGCGTTGTCGTAGCAGAACAGGGAAACCCGCGTTTCCCCGGCGATTTCGGGCGGCAGGCCCAGGCCGGCCCAGAACGCGGAGCGGGCCGCCGGGTCCGCCTGAAAGCGGTCACGTTCACCCGTCAGCCAGGCCTCCCGGGTCAGTCCGCCGGTGCCGGGTCCATAGCCCGGCATGAAGAAATATTTGGTCAGGGGCAGGCGCGGATGGGGCGAGGGGAGGCCGTGCACGCCAGCGGCCCAGGCCTCGGCGGTGAGGTATTCCAGGTTCAGCCACAGGGGCCTGGGCGCGCGCGCGGCCATGCGCGCCACGAAGCCCTCGGGCAGGTCGCAGGCCAGGGCCTCGATGACCACTTCGCCGGGCTCCACGTCGGCCAGCGGCGAAGTCCAGTGTCGAATCTCCACGCCGTCCAGCCGCTGGGTGGCGCGCCCGGGATCGATCTCCGGACGGATGCGGTGAAAAGCCGCCAGGTCGTCCACCCACAGCCTCACCGGGACGCCATGTTCCCGCGCCAGTTGCCGCGCCAGGCGCCAGGTCACGCCGATGTCGCCGTAGTTGTCGATGACGGTGCAGAAAATGTCCCAGGTCATGGCGTTGGGGGCGTGGGTGGGGGCTGTCGTTGATCGCGGCGCGAGCGCGCGCGAAGGCGAAGAGTATGCCTGATCGCCGACCTCCGCCTCGCGCCCGTAAGCGGGAGGGGCCGCTATTGGGCCCGGTCCAGCAGGATGCCGAACAGGCGGTCGATTTCCTCCGGCGTCATGCGCCTCAGCAGCTCGATGGCTTCGCGGGCCGCCGCGTCGTCCCGGGTCTGGTAGTAGCCGACCATCAGGCTATACCAGGCCGTCGCGAGTTCGGGGTTGACGCGGCGGACCCGCTCGACGGCGTCGATGACGCCGACCTGGCCTTTCATGACGTAGAACGTCCGCCCCAGGTTGTTCCAGGCCGGCAGGTAGTCGGGGTTGATGCGCACCGCTTCGCGGTAGGCCAGCAGGGCATCCCGGTAGCGCTTGCTGTCCTGGTAGGCGTTGCCCAGGTTGTTGCGGGCGAGGATGTCGCCCGGATCGAGATGGAGATTGCGCTGATAGGCGGCGATGGCCTCCGGATAGCGTCTCAGCCCGTTGTAGGCGCGGCCGAGCACGAACCAGGCCAGGGCGTTGTCGCTGTCGGCCCAGGTCCATTGCAGCCCGAGGGCCATCAGGCCTTGCCAGTCGCGGTGTTTCTCCAGCGTTCGGGCCCGCGCCAGCCATTCCGCCTGGCCGTGGGCGGCGGCCCGGTCATGGCGATCCGCGCGCGATGGGCTTGCGCGCGCGTCGTCGCCGGACGAGATCGGCTGGGCAAGGAGCGCCGGCGCCAGGCCGCCGAGCAGGCAGATCAACAGCGCGCGGCCTGCCCACGGAGTGGGGGATATGGTGGATTTGGGCGGGCGATGGTGTCGTGCCATGGCTTGGCGATGGGCTCAGTCCGGCGGCAGCACGGAGAGCATGTAATCCACCGCCGCCCGGACTTCCTCGTCCGTCAGGTCGGGCTTGCCGCCCCTGGGTGGCATGGTGCCGTAGGCGCCCTTGAATCCGGTGATCGCATGCCGGTAGAGCTGTTCGTTGCCTTGCGCGAGCCGGGGTTTCCACTGGTCCGGCTTGTCCAGTCGCGGCGCGCCGCCGGCGCCGGTGCCGTGGCAGGCCTTGCATACCTGCTTGAAGATGCCCTCGCCTTTCGCCAGGTCGGTGGCCGCCGGCGTCCTGGCGGGCGGTGGCGGCGGGGCTTGCTCGCAGGCGGCGAGGACGAGGACCAGGCAGAGGAGGCCACAGAAGCGGGCACAGAAGCGGGCACAGAAGAGGGCGATCGGGTTGCGCATGGCGATCTCCTTCATGGCAAGGGCCATTCATGGGTCATTCATAAGCCATTCCCGGCGTCGCGCCGCCGGCGCGGAAAGCCGATCGATCAAGTCGGGAAAGGGTGTTCCCAGTTTAGATGGTCGTGGGGCGATGGCCAGCATGGGCTGGGTTGATCACGCCATGACATGACCCACGCGCGCGATGACCGCGACCGGGGAACCGGGCCCGGCCTCTCCGCTCAACCCGGCAGGGCGATCTTGCCGTCCTTGCTGAACTGGTAGTCGTGGAACACGTGTTCGGCGCTGAGCAGGGCGTAGCCGCCGTCCGCCTGCTTCACCGAGGTGTCCTTGAGGCGGTAGGTGTAGTGGCCGCAGGTCCACAGGTCGAAGTCGCGCATGTGGGTGCACAGGCAGGTCTTGTCCATGACCTTCACCTTCTTCTCGCCGGGATGGGCGGCCACTTCCCGGTTGTAGGCGTCGATGTAGGCGCAGCGGCCGTTGGCGTCCAGCAGGTAGCCGAAGGATTCGCAGTTGGGGTGGGTGCCGGCGCCGATGGCGGGGCTGCGCTTGATCATGCGCATGGGGTAGCCGGTGGGGGAGATGCCGTTGACCTCGATGTCGTCCTCGTCGGCCTTGAAGTATTCCTGCTTGATCGGGTCGGGCAGGCCGCATTCCCGGGTCACCGTGAAGCGGGTGGCCACCTGTACGGCGGCGGCGCCCTGTTCCAGGAAGCCGGTGGCGTCGGAGCCGGTGAAGATGCCGCCGGCGGGGATGATGGGGATGTCGAGCTGTTCCGCTTTCAGCCAGGCCTGGATCTCGGCGACGATGGTGGCCAGGTCATACTGGGCCCAGTCCATGCCGAAGCCCAGGTGGCCGCCGGCCAGGGGGCCTTCCACCACCACGTAGTCGGGCAGCCGGTTGGTGCGGGCACTCTTGCGCAGGAAGAGCTGCAGGGCGCGCAGGGAGGAGACGATGATGCCCAGTTTGGCGTCGCGGAAGCGGGGGTGCTCCTCCAGCAGGCCGAAGGAGCCCAGGTGCAGGCCGGCGGCCAGGGTGATGCCATCGATGCCGGCGTCCAGGGCGGCGTTGAGCCTTACCTTGAGGGTTTCCCTGGGGGCGTTCATGGTGAGCTTTTCCATGCAGTTGATGAACACCATGCCGGTGCCGCGCTTGGCGTCCATGGCCCGCCGCACGTGCATGCGGGTGGCTTCCTCCAACTCGCCCAGGTGGAACTTGACCAGGGATTTGTCTTCCAGGTTGGTAACGTTGGCCTTGTAGAGCTTGAGCTTGTCCTTGACGAAGCGGGTCTTGAAGTGGCGATCGATGACCGTGGGCACCATGGCGTCGGAGATATGGCCGACGCCCCCCAGGCGGGCGGCCTCCAGGGCCAGTTCCACCGTGGAGATATCCACGCCCATGCCGCCGATCATGATGGGCACCAGCTCGTGCTGGCCTAAGCGGAGGCGGAAATCATCCACGCATTTCATAGCGGTCCTGGGTATCGAGGGGCCCCGGGTAAATATCGGGCCGAAAAGGTTGTCTGTGGGCTCAAGGCGGCGGATGGGGGATGGAAAGGCCGTGTGTCACCGGGAATAGGTTCAGGATGATAAGCGTTTAACCGAGGGGCAGCCAGCATGGCATCCCCGGGCGGGGTTCGGCTCAGACGCGTCCGCCGTGGGCGCGGAACAGGCGGACGGCGCTGACCAGATTCCAGCCCAGCCAGGCCGAGGAAGCCGCTAGCAGCAGGCCGCCGGGAACGGCCAGGGCGGGCGCGAAGGGGGTCGCCAGCAGGCAGGCCAGGGCCGCCAGGTAGGCGCGGAACTGGCCTTGCGCCCGCGATTCCGGCAGGTAGTCCTTCATGCTCGGCCGTCCGGCGGCGGGCAGGCCTTTCTGGGCGTGGAGATGAAACCAGGCCAGGAAGGGCACGATCTTGTAGAGCATGCCGTTCACCACCGACACGCCGAATCCCGCCACGAACAGCATGCCCGCCGTCATCCGCGCCGCTTCCGGCAGGGGCAGCGGCGACAGGGCCGCGGCGAGGGCCAGGCAGATCATGCCCAGGCGCCAGAACCGCAGGGTGGTGTCCCCGATCTTGCGCTTGCGCCGCCGCTGCAGATCCAGGGTGGCCAGGGCGAAGACGACGAGGCCCAGGGCCAGGCCGGCTTCGCCGACGATTTGCCAGGGTGCCGGCGGCAGGAGGGCGGCGGGCAGGGCCAGGGCGAAGCCGATCAGCAGAGCGCGGGTGAGGCGGGGCGGGTAGGCCGGCGTCAGTTGCAGCATGGGCACCACCTGCCAGGCCGTGCCCACCACCAGGACGCCCACCCATCCCGCCAGGCCGGCCAGGGCATGGCGGCCCAGCAGGTCGATGGGGTCCGCCGGCGCCCAGTGCCCGGCCAGCCAGGCCGTCAGGGACAGGCCCAGCAGCACGGTCACCGCCAGGGCCGCTACCGACAGCGCCATGGCGCGGACGCTATCCAGGGCCCGCGCCCGGGCCAGGCTGATCGCAGTGGGGATGAGGAACACCGTCAGGCCGAGGCCGAGGGCGAGGCCGGCGGCATTCAGGATGGCGGCCTCGCCGCTCGCCAGCCCCCAGGCCAGCAGCGGCGTGCCGATGGCCAGCCCGGCGTAGGACACGGCGGCCACCGGGACGACCGCGGGCACGGGCGAGCCCGCCACCACCGGCAGTATCTGCATCAGCGCGCCCAGCATGACCATGCCGAGGAAGCCCAGGGTGACCAGATGGGTCAGGGCCAGGCTGACGGGCGCCAGCGGGGTGCCGCTCCATCCCGTCGACCAGGCCGCGAGCAATCCCGCCGCGGCCAGGAAAACGGGTGCCGTCAGGAAGAAGCGCAGGGGCGCGGAAAAGGGCGGCGCCTGTTCCAGGGCGAGGCCGGGGCCCATCACCGGCCGCCGTCCGCGCGGGGCTCGATGCGAATCTCGAAGCAGCCGTCCCCGAGCATGTGGGTGCGATGGCGGTAGCCCATGTTTTCCAGGAGGCCGTAGAGCGGAAAGGGTTCGCGATGGATCAGGAAGCGGATGTGCTGGCCGGGCCGCAACAGGTCCACGGCGGCCAGGACCTTTTCCATGGGTTCGGGCGGTTCCAGCCCGCGGCCGTCCACCAGAATCTCCTGCTTCATGGTTGTTTTGGCGGTTCCGCCCGGGTCAGGCCTGGATCGGCTCCATGCGCGCCACCAGCGTGTCCGACTCGTCGGCGAGGGCCTGATCGGCCATGGGATAGAGGATGTTTTCTTCCTTCATGTTGTGCTGGCGCATGAGCATGAGCAGGGTTTCCGACTGGCCCAGGTAGGCCGCGCCGTCCGCCCGTTCCAGGGCGGACCGCATCTCCGCCAGCAGATGGTTGATCTGCTGGTGCTCGCTACGCATGACGAAGGTGGGGCCGCCACTCATGCCGGTGCGCGCCTCGAAGGCGGGAAACAGGACCTCCTCCTCCCGGGCGAAGTGGCGTCGCATGCTCGCCGTGAAAGCGTCGAACTGGTCGCGGGCCCCGGGCCAATCCTTCGCCGCCACCGCGTTCTCGGCGGCGACGAAAAGATCATCGCAGGCTTTGTGGTCGTCGCTCAGGTACTGGTTGATCGTGCTCATGGAAGCTTCCGTGGGTTGCGGGACAGGGGCGATGCTCCATCCGTCCCGGCATCGGCTCCTTGACGTTGGACAAGGAAGTTTTCGCCAATGCCGGATGCCGATCACGCCGCGGGCTTCGGTCCGCGCGCGGCATGCGTAAAAAACGGGCATAAAAAAACGCTTGACTTGCCCGAATCACGCGGGACATCATGCGGCGCGCGTTATTTCTAGCTCAGTGTCTTTCGTCAGCTGTCATCGCATCCCAGTCGGTTAATCAGTTGCCCGTTATTTCCCTGTTCTGAGATTTTCGTGCCAAGCGGGTTCGCCCGAATTCATCATCTTTTTTTGGAATACTCAAACATGGCAACTGGTACCGTTAAGTGGTTCAACGAAACCAAAGGTTTTGGTTTCATCTCCCCTGACGATGGCGGCGAGGATCTTTTCGCCCACTTCTCCGCGATTCAATCCACCGGCTTCAAGACCCTCCGGGAAAACCAGAAGGTGACCTTCGACGTCACCCAGGGTCCCAAGGGCAAGCAGGCGTCCAACATCCGTTCCGCGGACTGAGTCGTCGCTTCACCTGAAAAAGCCCGGTTCGCCGGGCTTTTTTGTTTCCGCCGCCCGAATAGGCTCTAATCCCGCCATGGCGAAAGCGACCACCCTCTACGTCTGCGCCCAGTGCGGCGGCCAGACCAGCAAATGGCAGGGGCAGTGTCCCCACTGCCTGGCCTGGAACACTCTGTCCGAATCGGTCCAGGAAGCCAAGCCCCGGCGTTTCCAGGCCCTGGCCGCCAGCGGCGAGGTGGTGCGGCTGTCCGCCGTGCAGGCCATCGAGACGCCGCGCCTGGCCACCGGCCTGCCCGAGTTCGACCGGGTGCTGGGCGGCGGCCTGGTGGGCGGCGGCGTGGTGTTGCTGGGGGGCGACCCCGGCATCGGCAAGTCCACCCTGCTGCTCCAGGCCCTGGCGGAGATCAGTACCCGCGCCCGGACCCTCTACGTCAGCGGCGAGGAATCCGCCGCCCAGATCGCCCTGCGCGGCAACCGCCTGGGCCTGAACGCCGACATCCCCCTGCTCACGGAAATCCGCCTGGAAGCCATCCTCGGCACCCTCAAGGCGGAAGCCCCCCAGGTGGCGGTCATCGATTCCATCCAGACCGTCTATACCGAGCAGCTCCAGTCGGCGCCCGGCAGCGTCGCCCAGGTGCGGGAATGCGCCCAGGAACTCACCCGCCACGCCAAGCAGGCCGGCATCACCATCCTGCTGGTGGGCCACGTCACCAAGGAGGGCACCCTGGCCGGCCCCCGGGTGCTGGAGCACATCGTCGACACCGTGCTGTATTTCGAGGGCGACACCGGTTCCAGCTTCCGCCTCATCCGTGCCTTCAAGAACCGCTACGGCGCTGTCAACGAGCTGGGCGTGTTCGCCATGACCGACAAGGGCCTCAAGGGCGTGGCCAACCCCTCCGCCCTGTTCCTGCAGCGGGACGACCGGGAAGCCCCCGGCTCCTGCGTGGTGGTGGCCCAGGAAGGCACCCGGCCGCTGCTGGTGGAAATCCAGGCTCTGGTGGACGCCGCCCACGCTCCCAACCCCCGCCGCCTCACCGTGGGCCTGGACGGCAACCGCCTGGCCATGCTGTTGGCCGTGCTGCACCGCCACGGCGGCGTGCCCTGCTACGACCAGGACGTGTTCGTGAACGCCGTGGGCGGGGTCAAGATCACCGAGCCCGCCGTGGACCTGGCCGTGGCCATGGCCGTGGTGTCGTCCCTGCGCAGCAAGCCGATTCCCCACAAGCTGGCGGTGTTCGGCGAAGTGGGCCTGGCCGGGGAGATCCGCCCGGTGCAGCGCGGCCAGGAACGCCTGAAGGAAGCCGCCAAGCTGGGCTTCAGCCAGGCCCTGTGCCCCAGGGCCAACCTGCCCAAGGGCAGGATTGCCGGCATGGAGGTGAAGGGCGTGGGCAGCCTGGCGGAGGCGCTGGAGTACTTCCGCTCGATCTAGTTGCCCACTGCCGCGTCATCGCGGGGCGCGAATCGACACGGCAATCCTGAGGAGTGGGCGGCATGCCTGGGAGGGTCGGTCAGACCGCTGGATTGCCGCGTCGTCTGCGCCTCCTCGCAATGACGGCAGGGGGCAAGGTGGCGGTGGGGTGGGTAGCGTTTTTTGCCGTCATTGCGAGCGCAGCGCGGCAATCCAGGGGAGTGGGCGGCATGCCTGGGTGGGACGGTCAAACTGCTGGATTGCCGCGTCGGCTTCGCCTCCTCGCAATGACGGCGGGCTTCGTCGACTTCCGCCCCGGACGGTTCAGCGCGGCTTGTGGAAGATCTCCCCCAAATGCAGGGGATACCGACCCGTCTTCCGATCCGCGTAGTAGTGCATCAGGGTGCGATGGATGGTGCGGAAGGCCAGCGCGTCCCAGGGGATGTCCGCCTCGCCGAACAGGCTGGCTTCCAGGCTTTCCTCGCCGGGGGCGAAATCCAGGTGCAGCAGCCTGGCGCGGAACACCAGATAGACCTGGTTGATATCCGGCAGGCTGATCATGCTGTAGAGGCCGAGGATTTCCACCCGCGCCCCGGCCTCCTCCAGGGTTTCCCGGGCGGCGCCCTCGGCGGTGGTCTCGCCGTTTTCCATGAAGCCGGCCGGCAGGGTCCACAGGCCGTATTTCGGCTCGATGGCGCGGCGGCAAAGCAGGATCTTGTCCTCCCATTCCGGGATGCAGCCCACCACCATCTTGGGGTTGTGGTAGTGCACGGCGCCGCAGGCCGGGCAGACGTGGCGCGGGCGGTTGTCGCCCGGGGGCACCTCGAAGCGCACGGCGGTGCCGCAGTGGGAACAAAAATTCATGTTTGACGGCCCTTGGGGTTTGGACGAAGTTTGCAGCAACAGCGTGAGGAGGCAAAGCCTATGGCCGAGGACAAGTGGGTGGTGGACGTGGCGCGCGAGTTGCGCCAGGCGCGGACCCGGGCCGATCTGCTGGAGGTCATGGAACGCATCGAGGACCAGTACGACGCCTTTTCCGGGCCGGGTCAGGAACTGATGGATGGACTGTTGGACGAGGCCCGGCGGCGCCTGCGGGAGTTGGGGTGAATGTCGCGTTTCGGTCGATAATTGGACGATGGCGCCTTGCCCCGATCCCGCGGGGCGGGCGCCCATACCAGGATGTGATGACTTGTACCCGGTCTATTACGCATTGCGCCGCGTGAACCCCTTCCGGGGGGTGGTCCAGCATGTGGATGTGGGCGAGGCTTCGGCTTCCAGCCACGATGGCCTGACCTGGCATCTGCGGGCCGACGATGGCTATGGCTGGGTGCGGCCGGTGGGCGTCTGGCGGGAAGGGGAAGGCCTGAAGATCGGCCAGGCCGGAGGGCTGGAGGATCTGCTCGCCGCCCTGGAGACCCGTCCCGCCTTGCCCTTCCCGATTTTCGATACCCATGAACTGTGGCTGCTGGATCGCGAGCGGGGCCAGCCCCTGGCCCTGCTGGCCAGCGATCGGGGCGCCGCCCCGGGCGGGGCGAAAACGGAAGCGGAGTGGCTTCCCTTCGTCTTGTCCTACACGGGGTTCCATTCGCCCGCGCTGGCCGGACGGGATGCCTTGATCCGCCAGGCCGGGGATGCCCATCGCGACGTCCTGGCCCGGATCGTGAATCATGCCGCCCGCCCCTATGCCATGACCCAATGGTTCCGGCGCGGACAGGATGGCGTCGGCAAGGGGGAATCGGGCCTGCGCCTGCCCCACGAGTGGCGCGGGCGGGAGGTGCCGGCCGAGTGCTTCCCGGAATTGCTGGTGCGGGAAAAATGGAATAGTCGACTGGAAGAGTCGGTTATTAGCGATTATCATCGCTGGCTGGCGCCCTTGCTGCTGTTGTGGCCCCGTCTGAGCCTGGAAACCCGGCGCCGGCTGGAGATCCAGGCCTGCGAGAAGCCGCGCTGGCTGGCCCGGATACGGCGTCTGCTGCCCGACCTGGTGGACCCGGCGCGCATTCAGGCGGCCCTGGTGGCGGCCCGGATGGAAGATGCCCTGTCCGATGCCGATCCGGGCCAGGACGAGCTTGTGTAATGTGTTTGTATAACGTGAATAACCTGACTGTGAAACGAAGACCATGCGTCCCTCTCATATCGAAACCATCCTCGACCGTGAGTTCTTGAGCTGCACGGCGGGCCAGCACACCCCGGTCATGCTGTGGGGGCCGCCCGGGGTGGGCAAGTCCCAGATCATCGCCGGCATCGCCGAGCGCCACGGCGCGCCCCTCATCGACCTGCGCCTGTCCCAGATGGAGCCCACCGACCTGCGCGGCATTCCCTTTCGCAAGGGCGACAACGTGGAGTGGTCGGTGCCCGCCATGCTGCCCGACGCCGAGCGCCACGGCCCCGCCGGCATCCTGTTCCTGGACGAGATCAACGCCGCGCCGCCCACCGTGTCCGCCGCCGCCTACCAGCTGATCCTGGACCGCCGCCTGGGCGAGTACGCCATCCCCGAAGGCTGGGCCATCTTCGCCGCCGGCAACCGCCAGGGCGACCGGGGCGTGACCTATGCCATGCCGGCGCCGCTGGCCAACCGCTTCACCCATTACGACATGGAAGCCAACCTGGACGACTGGATCGGCTGGGCGCTGAACCATGGCATCGACGCGCGCATCCTGGGCTTCCTGCGCTTCCGCCCGGACATGCTGTTCAACTACGACGCGGCCCACAACCCGGTGGCCTTCCCAACGCCCCGCTCCTGGGAATACGCCCATCGCGCCCTGAGCAAGTTCGGCGACCGCCCGGACCTGCTGTCCGACGCCCTGCAGGCTTGCGTCGGCCAGGCCTGCGGCGTGGAGTTGAAGGCCTTCGTCGACAACCTGGAAAACCTGCCGGACATCGACGGCATCCTCGACGGTAGCGTCGCCGACGTGCCCAAGGGCATCGACCTGCAATACGGCGTCGCCGCCGCCCTGGTGCGGCGGGCGAAGGAATCCGCAGGTGATGTGGGCAAGCTGGCCAACATCCTGAAATACGCCCGCCGCTATCCCCAGCGGGAGATGGGCGTCATGCTGGTCACCGACCTGCACCGGGCCGTGGGCAAACCCCTGTTCGCGGTGCCCGAGTTCGTGGACTGGGCCAATTCCGTGGCGGAATTGATGCTGTATGACTTCAAGCCGACCGCGTAGGGTGGGTTAGCGCAGCGTAACCCACCAACCTGGCGGGTTACGGCCTGGCGGCCTAACCCGCCCTACCTATTCCGCTAAGCATCCCATGGCCCACGATCTTCCCGCCCTCGAAACCAAGCTGGCCGCCGCGCGCACCCGGCTGATCCTGGAAAAGCCCTTCCTCGGCGCCCTGGTCATGCACCTGCCCCTGAAGGCGGCGGATGCCAAGTGGTGCAAGACCACGGCCACGGACGCGCGCAATTTCTACTTCAACCCTGATTACATCGCCCGCCTGACCCTGGAACAGACCCAGTTCGTGCTGGCCCACGAGGCCATGCATTGCGCCCTGTCCCACTTCGCGCGCCGCAACCACCGGCAGAAGCATCGCTGGGACGTGGCCTGCGACTACGCGGTGAACATGATCCTGGACGAGGAGCGCATGGCGCCGCCTGACAATGCCCTCATGAGCGCCAGCTACCGGGGCCTGACGGCGGAGGAAATCTACCCCCTGCTGCACGAGGATCCGCCGGAGGAAACCCAGGACACCCACCTGTTCGACAACGACGCCAGCGAGAGCGGCGGCGAGGACGAACCCCGGGAACAGGATCAGCGGGATGACGGGCGCGGCCGGGAGAACGAGTCCGAGCCCGAGGAGCGCGAAGGCGACGGCAAGCCCGAGTCGGACGAGGAAAGCCGGGGTGAGGCGCAACAAGCCCGTGAACGCGACAATCCGCCGCCGCCGCCCGCCGATCCGGACAAGCTCGACGAGCAGTGGAAGAGCCGGCTGGCCGCCGCCGCCCAGGCCGCGCGCCAGGCCGGCAAGCTGTCCCAGTCCCTCATGCGCTTCGTGGACAACCTGCTGGCCCCCCAGTTGCCCTGGCGCGCCCTGCTGGCCCGCTACATGATGAACGCGGCCCGGGATGACTACAGCTTCCAGCGTACCTCCCGGCGGGAAGGGGAGGCCCTCATGCCCCGTCTTTACAGCCAGGGCGTCAGCGTGATCGTGGCCTTGGACACCAGCGGTTCCGTCAC
>WBZL01001159.1_pt1 | contig 28319 bp, 13 predicted proteins | sample 5204291 | NCBI WGS metagenome assembly WBZL01 (sample SAMN12344345, study PRJNA552823) | activated sludge metagenome | biome: Activated sludge suspended growth; feature: Nitrification reactor; material: Wastewater; isolation source: activated sludge from nitrification reactor of wastewater...
CCGAAAGCTGGTTGACATGTCCAGACTATCTCCTACCCACCTTTGCGCAATACATAAAGCAACATCGCCTTCTTTCAAATTTACACCTGCTGAATCGTAGTGAAATATAAATTTATTACCTAGTTTGGTAGTAACCTGATTCTGAGGCACTTTGGAGCAAGCAAAAAAGATAGCAAACAAACCAACAATAATTGTAATACTCTGTACTTTCATTTTTTCAATTTGTGAATCAAATACAAATTAATTGAGATTTTGTTTACCAGTTCGTATATTTCTATAAACTTTTGTATAGTCATTATTAGTAGCAATCAAATAAATCGAACCTAAATTAGAATTTAATTTTGTGATATCAGTAATTGCAGCATCAATACTAAGTCCTGAGTCATTTGGTTTAATGTAAATAAAACCTCTATCTTCCTGTTGCAAGATAACACCTCCGATTGAAGCATCGGAACTGGTCGTCTCGACCTCTGTATCATAATTATTGCCTCCGAAGATGATATCAATTTTACCATCTCTATTTATGTCGTCACAAACAATAGCCCTAATACTTGAAAACTGGGCTTCGACTGGAAATGCACTCCATTTGAACTTTCCGCCTTCGTTCCAAAATACTCCACTACTGAAGTTGTTAACTTTATAGTTTAAACTGCTTTTTAAACTTTCACCATATAAATCATTCAAACTGGCATTAGCAAAAGATTTGAATGTAGGAAATTTGCTTTTAATCGAAGGTATTTGCTCTTGAGAACATTGCTTACCTCTTATCGGAACTATATCATTACCATTATACTTGGTTAAAATAATATCGAAAGTTCCATTTTGATCAAAATCATTACAAAATACCTGAAATGGTTTTTCTGCAGAAGTATGAAATTTATAATTCTCTCCCAAATTGCCACAAACTAAATCTATATCACCATCTTGATCTATGTCAGTTGCAATCAATTTATTCCACCATCCCTCTTGCCTGTCCAGTCCCAAATGACTCACATCTACTTCAATAAATTTTTGTCCATCCCAACTATAAATTTTAATTCCCAACCAATCCCCGCACAGCACCAGTTCTTTTGATTTATCTCCTATCAGATCAACCCATTCTCCAGATGTGATCATACCACATTTTTTTAAAACATTAGCCTTTTCATCTGTAACATCTTTGAACAAGCCTTTACCATTATTTTCCAATAAATAAGATTGTGGAGCATATGGATATTTATCCGGAACTGTTCGGCCACCTCTGAAAATATCCATATCACCGTCGTTGTCAAAATCCAAACTCAGCGCATACTCCCCACTGGAGACAATTTTTGGGATCGAATTAATGGATTTTGTAAAATTTGCAGCACCATCATTCAAATAAAGTCTATCCTGATACATTTCTCCCTCAGGTGATTCAGTATCTCCTGAGACTATATAGAGATCCTGATATCCATCAGAATTAAAATCTTGAATCAAACTTTGCATATCTTCAAATCTGGCATCTCTTTGAAAAGTTGATTGAGTTTTTGGCTCAAATAGTCCTTCACCTTGCTGCAAATATACTTGTCCGCTTTGGCCTCTCGCTCCACCTATAAAAAAATCATTTTTGTGATCTCCATTAAAATCTCCAACGGAAATAAACGGGCCCATTCTGCTCATTCGATGAGGGAGTAAAATTTGCTTTCTATAATCGTTAAACAAGTTCTCTTTATGTTTAAATGGTACTTTCAAAACCTCACTTGAAACATCCATCAACCAAGCAGAGGGGTTTCCTTTTGATAAAGAACTCGGCTCTGCTCCACTGTGATTCACCTTTATTTTTGACCGAATTTTTACATTAGTGATTTTACTTACCCTGGTGTCAGGCCATACGATGATGCAACTGTCCACTTTTGTAGCAGATCCTAATCCAAACTGGATAATACGATGTGATGATGATAGATACCCACGTTGCAATCTTTGAGTAATTGATTGTTTGCCTTCCGGTGTGTACACTTGAATTCTAGCTCCTATTGCATCCAGATTGCCCTGCGGACCAGTCAACTCCATTTGAAGGTAATTGCTCCTCTGGTTTGAATTATTGCGATATAAAAAAGCCTCTTCGTCAATATTATTTATGACAATATCCAAGTCACCGTCATTGTCCAAATCGGCTGTTGCCGATCCGTTACTAAAACTTGCTTCTTGAATTCCCCATTCTTTCATTTTCTTTGAAAATGTAAGGTCTCCATTATTCTTATAAATATAATTGACAGCTTTGACTGATGGCAAAAACTGATAAAATTCGTCGGGACTCTTCAGCATCATTCCAGCCCCATTTTTACCGGCCATTTCCTTAATTTTTGCATTACCGTCTTGATCGTAAACGTCCATCCTGTATCCATTGGTAACAAAAATATCTTTATAACCGTCCATATCAAAATCTTCTATCAACGGAGACCAAGACCAATCTGTTTTGTCTACACCTGCCAGCTGAGAAATTTCTGCATACTTTCCGTTACCATAATTATAGTATAATGCATTGTGCATGTATTGCCTGAGAAAACCTTGATGTTCCAATGAGTCGAACATTGGAATATTCATTTGTGGCATAGATGTCTTACTTCTTTTATAGTCTTCCGGTCTCATTTCTACGACAAACAAATCATCCTGCATGTCATTATTGATGTCAGCCATATCACTTCCCATGGAGTAAAATGGGATATGTTTAAAATAATCTTTGGCGGATTCTTTAAATCCACCCTTTCTATCATTTATAAACAAATAATCATTCTCCAAAAAATCATTCGCAACATAAATATCATCCCAACCATCATGATTAAAATCCCCTACAGAACTACTTAAGCCAAAGCCATAATTTGGTAAAATGCCAACAGTCTTTGTAATATTAGTAAAAGTACCATCTCCATTATTCCTGTAAAATTGATCAGTGACATACTTACTTTGATCGTCATATTTTGATTTCTTCCTATCAACAATTTGCATGATTGAGATGCCCCAATGATCAGGCCTATTTACTACATAAAGGTCTAAATCATTATCATTGTCGTAGTCAAAAAAATTCGCTGTTATTGAAAATCCAACATCGGCTATGCCATACTTTTCTGCTTCTTCAGTAAAGCTGAGATTTTTCTGATTTACAAAAAGAAGATTCTTATTTCTGATACTATCGAATGCATAGCCGCCGCGGCAAACGTAAATATCAGGATAACCATCTTGATTGATATCCACAATTGCCACTCCAGACCTCCATCCTCCGCTTTTGGTGATGCCAGAAGAAGTACTGATATCCTCAAACTTCAAATCCCCTTTATTGAGGTATAATCTGTCTGCAACCTGATTTCCTGTAAAATACAAGTCTTCAAGCCCGTCCTTATTAAAATCAGCAATTGCAACTCCACCTCCATTAAAAATATAATTGAAGTTGAATATATGTTCATCAACATTCTGCCTGATGTTGTTGGCAAACTGGATTCCGGTTTCTTTGGGACTCAATAAAGTAAACAAGTTCCCCTGAGTATCAACAGGAGCGGTTTTACTTTCATCACTTTTACAACCTGAATATAAAATTATTGCTAATAAAATAGTAACTTGACAAATGAACCGAAAATCAATCATGAATGAAACTAACTTTAATTACACTTAATGAAATTTATTTCCATTGCAACAACTTAAGGTTTCCATTATTCACTGAAACTAAAACTGCCTTTGTCCCACCAACATGAATCAGTTTTGCATCTTTCACATCATAGGGAAGAAAAACTCCAGATGAAGAAGGATGAATAAATTTCCAACTGCCATTGCCATTTCCTTGAAAAAAAGCACCGATGCTGGCATCAGCTCTTGTCGTTTCGACCTCTGCACCATATTGATTTCCTGCTACAAATAAGTCCAACTTTTGATCCGCATTGAAATCAGCCGACAGAATGGATTGAGCTGTTGAAAATTGAACTTCACCTGGCAATTCAACTAATTTTAAACTACCACCTTCGTTCATCAATGCGACACTGGCAAATAGTTTTGCGGAATAGTGTACACTTGAATCCAGTCCTTTACCATAAATATCCTCTAGTTTTGCGTCGGCAAATGCATTGAAAGAAGGAAACTTTACATTGATGAAAGGCATCTGCTCGCCACTGCATTGTTTTCCCCGCACAGGAACCAAATTCGAACCATTATATTTAGCCAGGACAATATCTATGCTGCCGTTGTGGTCAAAATCATTTCCATAAACCTGGAATGGCTTTTCTACGCTTGCATGAAACTTATAATTTTCTCCTAGATTGCCGCAAAGTAAATCTTGATCGCCATCACCATCCAGATCAGCATTTGACAAACTATACCACCATCCTTCAGTATTCTTTAACTGTTGGCTCAATGCGCTTTCTACGAAAACACCATTCTTTATTTCAAAAATCTTAATTGGCATCCATTCTCCTGCCAAGACCAATTCAGGAATTTTATCACCGTTAAGGTCAGTTACACATGTTGAAGTAATCATTCCAAGTTGCATAATTTCCTTCGCAACTATATTACTTACATCTTCGAATACTCCCTTACCGTTATTTTTCAAAAAATAAGAACGGGGAGGAAATGGATATTTGTCAGGAATTGTCCTTCCGCCTCTAAATATATCGAGGTCTCCATCAGCATCAAAATCAATGAAACTCACACAAGAGCCACTTGAAATGATTGTCGGCAAATTTTTAGCAAATTTCGTAAAGTTCCCTTTGCCATCATTCAAATACAATCTATCTTGATAGTTTGCACCTTCACTTGATTCTGTCCCACCTGAAACTACATACAAGTCCACGTCACCATCATTATCGGCATCAAAAAAACCCGAGCCAAGGTCCTCATACTTACTATCAGCGATCAGTGCCGCTTGTTTGCTCAAACTGAAAGAACCATTCTCAGTTTGAAAATAAATAGCCCCTGACTGATCTTTTGCCCCACCCACGAAAAAATCTTCCTTTCCATCTCCATTTACATCCGCTACAGATAATTTCGGACCCAATCTACTCAATCGATGAGGTAATAACACCTGAACTTTATAATCATTAAAATTCATATTTTCCTTATGTGTAAATGCCGGGGAGATGACGTCACTTTTGTCTACAAAGAGCAACTCACTGCCCTGACCATCTTTTGCTTCATTCTCGGATTCAGAATACTTTACACTAAGCACTTTATTTATAGCCGGTTCTTTGAGATCCGATACTTTCCCGTCAGGCCATTTAACAATAATTTCATTGACTGTTTTCTGATCTCCTAAACCAAAATGAACTATATATTCCGAACTGGATAAATATCCCCTGGCATTACGCACTTCAGCATATTGAATCCCTTCCGGTGTTTTCAAGGTTATTTTAGCTCCAATTCCGAATTTATTCTTCTCCGGTCCATCAAGAGCTAGTCGACAGTAATTTTGGTTTGAATTGTTCTTATATACAAATGCCGGATCCTGAATGTTATTGACAACCAAATCCAAATCTCCATCATTGTCTAAATCGGCTACAGCAGCCCCGTTTGAAAAACTAGGTTCCTTAATTCCCCAATCATTCATCACCTTTTTGAATTTTAGGTTCTTTTGATTTTGAAAAACATAATTTACAATTTTTGCGGCAGGAAGATTTGATAAAATTTCTTCAGTACTTTTCTTACTGTTATTGTGCTGTAAATCATACATTAGCTTACCATAAGAATCGCGGTCATACAAGTCTCTTCTTATCCCATTAGCTACGAAAATATCCTTCCACCCATCATTATCGAAGTCACTCAATAATGTAGCCCATGACCAATCGGTTTTGTCGACACCAGAATATTGCGAAATTTCAGAAAATGATCCATTGCCATTGTTCAGTTGCAACGCATTATGCATATATTGTTCGTGTATTCCTACAATCCTCATAGTATCGAACTGTTTAGGATTCATGACAGGCATTGAAGTTTTGGATCGTTTATAATCTTCCGGGCGCATTTCTACAGTAAATATTTCTTCAAAGCCGTCGTTATTTAAATCTCCAAAATCAGTACCCATAGAATAAAAAGGTGTATGTCTCGAAATCTTCTTAATCGATTCTGTAAATGTACCATTTCCGTTATTGTGATAATAATAATCATTTTCGATAAAGTCGTTCGAAACATATATATCCTGGAAGCCATCCTGATCAAGATCACCGGTAGTCACACTTAAGCCAAATCCATAATTGTTCGTGATCCCAGCTGTTTCTGAGATATCTGAAAATGAATTATCTCCATTATTCCGGAATAAATGATCTCCACACAATAAGCCGGGATTCTTTTTGCCCGCCATGACGGCAGGGATGTCCAGATAAAACTTATCCGGTCGATTTGCTACATACAAATCAAGATCATTGTCATTGTCAAAATCAAAAAATGAAGCTGTCATGGAAAATCCCGGATCCCCTATACCATACCTTGTGCCCTCTTCAGAAAATGTTCCATCTTTCTTATTGATAAAAAGTAAGTTTGTATTTTTCTTAGGGTCATTTTTAAATCCTCCTCGACAGACATAAATATCCAGCCAGCCGTCACCATTCACATCCGCCATCACTACTCCGTTCTTCCAACCATCAAATGCGGCAATACCTGATTTTTGAGAGATGTCTTCAAATTTAAAATCACCTTTGTTCAAATAAAGCTTATCTTCTGCCCTATTACCTGTAAAATAAATATCTTGCAATCCATCATTGTTAATATCTCCAATCGCAACACCTGCTCCATTATAGAGATAATTAAAATTAAAAATGTGTTCATCGGGAACCTCAGTCAACTTATTGACAAAAGTGATACCCGATTCTTTGGGATCTATAAATGTAAACAATTTACTGCCTTCATTTGATTGTGGTGCTGAGGCATCTCTTTTACAAGAATAGACAACAATTAAAACAAATATTAATATATACTTCATTAAATGATTAAAATTGAATTTCATCCTATTTGAGATTTATTTTTTTATTTGGATACAATATTTGCATAGGTTCGTCATCATTTGAAACTAAAAGTGCATAATCCCCTGCAATATTAATTTTCTTCAGATCTTTAACATCTCTTGGAAGAAAAATACCTGAATCCGAATTATCAACACAATAAAATTTACCATCCTTATACTTCATCATTAATCCAATCGAAGCATCTGCCGGGGTAGTTTCAATTTCGACTTGAAAATAATTACCTGCAACTGCAATTTCTTTTTCACCATCATGATCAAAATCTTGGATGACGATTCCTTGTATTGTAGAAATCTGAGCTAACTTGGGCAGAGGAATAGACTCAAACTTTCCTTGATTATTCAGAAAAAGTTTGCTTGAAAAGGTTTGTGCTGAGTAGTGTACTCCAGATTTCATCTTATCGCCTAAAATGCCTTGCAAATTTGTTTCAGAAAAGGATTTATATGTAGGGTATTTGGTTTTTATAAATGGCATTTGTTCCTGGCTACATTGTTTACCCCTGATAGGTACCAATTCTGAGTTATTGTACTTGGCAAGCACTACATCATATGTGCCGTTTTGGTCGAAATCATCGCAATAAACTGAAAAGGGTTTTTCTATCGAAGTTTGAAACTTATAATTCTCACCTAAATTTCCTCCAATCATATCAATGTCACCATCATTATCCAGATCATCTGCAATGATACAATTCCACCAACCGACCGAATTGCTAAATCCGTATTGACTTGCATCTATTTCCTTTAATCCGTCTGCTGAATAACTGTATAGTTTAATAGGCATCCATTCTCCTACAATTACAATCGTAGGTTTGTTTTCAATCAGCGAATTCACTTGCATCGCGTCTGTCACCATTCCCAGATTCCTAAGCATAGGCGCCTTTGTGCTTGTTACATCCTTAAATTTTGCCTTTCCCATATTTTCAAATAGATATGAATTGGGAGCAAACGGGTATTTATCAGGTATTACTCGGCTTCCTCTCAATATATCCATGTCGCCATCAAAATCAAAATCAAAATGAATAGCTACTCCTCCAGATTCCGTAATTGGTGGTAAACATTCGGAACACTTTTTGAAAAAGCCTTTGCCGTCATTGAGATAAAGTCTGTCTTGATAATACTTACCCCGTGGAAACTCAGTACCACCTGACACAACATATAGGTCCATATCGCCATCGCCATCTGCATCAAAAATATCAGACGAAATATCTTCATATGCCTTATCTTTACTTATATCAGGTTGTACGGATTTTTCAAAGTTACCTTGGTTTTTTTGGAAATAAACAGCTCCTTCAACATCCTTTGCATTACCGATAAAGAAATCCTCCAGCTTATCACCGTTTAAATCTGCTACACTAATTTCCGTTCCTTGTCTAGATAAACGATGAGGCAACAGAATCTGCTTATGAAAATCATTAAAATCATTCTCCTTGTGCTGAAACACTGGAAATATATCTTCTTTACTCCTATCTACAAATAACACTTGCTTTGCAGGTACTTGTGCATTTGGTGCTTTGGACTTAGTATAAGAAATCAAATGAACCTTATTTGCATCCGGATCTTTAACCACCGAAACCCTACCATCAGGCCAGGTGACATTAATACTTTTTGCTTTTTGTTTTTTAGCTATCCCAAAATGGGTGTACTCCTCAGTACAGGATAGATATCCTCTCACCCTACGTACGGAAGAAAATTGATATTGATTGTCGCTCTCTTCCAATTGTACTTTAGAACCTATTCCGTCCTTATTACCGGGATAATCGACCAGTTTAACTCGAATAGAATTATTTTGCTCTTTATTGTTATTCCTGTACAGAAAAGCAGCGTCATCCACATTGTTTACCACAAGATCCAAATCACCATCATTGTCCAAATCAGCTGCAGCAGCACCATTGGAAAAACTGATTTGATCCATACCCCAATCTTTTATAACCTTGGAGAAAGTGAAATTACCTTTGTTCTGAAAAATATAATTGGTAGTTTTTATGGTTGGGAGCTTGCTGAGCAGATCACCAATAGAATTAAATTGAGTTTTTGATCTCTTGAAATCTTGAATCAATGCATCCACGTCTCTGTCCATTACGTCCCTTTTATGGCCTGTCGCTACGAATAGATCCTTTAGACCATCATTATTGAAATCGACGATCAATGGCGCCCATGACCATTCCGTTTTATCTAAATTACACATATGGGCGATTTCGCTATAGTATCCTTTACCCTGATTGTATAATAAGGTGTTATGCATAAATTGAAAGGCAATGCCATACATTCTCAAACTATCAAATACAGCAGGATTCATTGCAGGCATAGATGTTTTACTTCGTCGGTAATCTTCAGGTCTCATTTCACTAATAAAAATATCTTCCCGACCGTCATTATCTATATCGCCAATATCTGCTCCCATTGAACTAAATGAAATATGGTTCACAATATTCTTCTCAAAATGTTTAAATGTGCCGTTTTTTTGATTGATATAAACATAATCGTTCTCTGCGAAATCATTACATACATACAAATCTTGGTAACCATCATCATTTATATCTCCTGCGATTACATTCAAGCCGTAGGCAAAATTTGGTTGTAGTCCTGCTATCGCAGTAATGTTAATAAATTTTTGACCTCCTTCATTTCTATACAATTGATCAGAGTTAAATCGATTGTTCTCTTCTTTGCCTTTAGCCAAACTCAAGAAACTATTATCGAATGTATTTGGCCGCTTCGTAACATATAAATCAAGGTCACCGTCATTTTCCAAATCAAAAAATACTGCTGAAATAGAAATTCCCGGATCATTGATATTATACTTTGCTGCACTTTCGATAAATGTTAAATTTCCTTGATTGATAAACAACAAATTTTCATTATCAGCCGTGTTCTCAAATGAGCCTCCTCGGCAGACATAGATATCATCCAATCCATCACCATTTACATCAGAAATGGCAATACCATTTTTCCAACCACCATATATGTTGATTAACGCACTGGAACTTACATCTTTAAATTTAAAATCGCCAAGATTTAGATACAATTTATCACCGCTTTGATTGGAAGTAAAATATATATCTTGAAGTCCATCTTGATTAAAATCACTTATCCCAACCCCGCCTCCATTGTATAGATAAGCCAATTCAATTTGAAAATCTTGCGGCCTTTCTACGATAGCGTTTTTAAAGAAAATTCCTGATTCAGAAGCAGGTATTAAAGAAAACATTTTTTCAGAGTGAACTTGTTTTTCTAGGCTGCATGATATACAAGCCAAAAAACAAGTAGCTGAAAAAGTGTATAGCATCACTTTTTCCTTTTCCATGATATAATGATATGTATTAATTAAAATTTCCAATAATTAAAAAATTGATTGGTTTATAAACTGCAAATGGATTTCGGAACGCGGATTATAGTTGCTTTATGAAGTAAATCCATCACTGAAAGCCATGAAAAACTGCAGAGCGGCTCTAAATTATAATGTTTCTTCTGGAAATTTAAAAGGTGTTATATATAAAATTTTATAGTATTAATAAAACCCTGAATGCAATATTTTTATACATACAGACAAAAGAGTATATATCATTGACAAGGTAAACTATTGATTTAGAATGCCTTGTTCGTTGCTCCAATCTAAATTTTGGAACTCGGGAATAAAGTAGCAACCAAAAAGGAAAACACCTATGTTCCAAAATTCAAATAATGTATAATTCTGGCTATTGACGTGGAATGGTTCATGCATCATTATTTACAAACTAAATACATGAACTAAATCATCTTTTTTCAAATGGAAAAGAAGATTTACTGACGAATATCACCTCAAATAAGAGGACTTAAAAATTCATTACTTTGAGAACTACATGAATTCCCAATATTTTTTTACTTCCCTTAGAAGGTTTCCTGACTTGAATCCTTGGATAAAAAATTATTTATTTTCCATTGAAGGAGGTGCCGTTTCCGGCATTGGTTCCTGCTTCATCATTTTCGGTTTCAATTTATATAAGTCTACCGAGAGTGTTAATTCGTGAGAACCATTGTTGTATCCCTGGAAATCAGCATATGACTGATCATATGAATAGAAAAATTTAAACTTATCTAATCTCACTCCTCCTAAAAACACAAGTCTGTGTGAGGAGGGACCAAAACTATAAGTAAATCCTCCGAATAATTTTTCGTCCAGCATTTTCGCAATGATATTTACATCTGTACCGAAAGGTACGTCACTAATTTTTTTCAACCCTACAGACGGTTCAAGCACCATCCTGTAATCAGGCAATTTGAATCTTGCTCCCAGCAACGCGAAAAAATTCACAGGACGATCTGCATTACCGGTATTTGATGTGCTACTGGACTTATTGTCGAGTGCTGTTTCAACGATATGAGGTATTGAAACACCTAAAAAGTACTTTTGCGCTATATCGACATTGAATCCCAAATCCGCAGCAAAATATTTCTCTCCATTGAGTGCTTCGTTGATCGTCGGATCTGTTCCCTGATGCTGAGGGTCAGTAATGACGTCATTATCCAGGCTATACTGTATATAAGAACCGGCTAAGCCCAGAGAAAACACATTTGATCCTGCCTTAAAATGATATGCATAATTTCCTTGTCCAATAAATCGATTTGCAACACCATAATTCTCACTATATATGAGACCCCCAATTCCCATATTGTTTACTGGAGCTCCATTGATGCCTAAAGTAAATCCCTTTGGAGAATTCGGAAATCCAGCCCATTGGTCTCTATAATTGAGTAATATAGTAGAAACACCATCTGCTCCAGTGGCTGCAGGATTCACAAGAAATGGATTCAAATGGTAGTGGTTGTACACAGCAGGTGTCTTGAGAGCCACAGCATAATCTTGTGCAGAGTTTCTCGTAATAGCTGATAATACAAATAATGCAGCTATTCCTATATTTTTAAAATTTATTTTCATCGCTTTCGATTTCTGATGATTAAATTGTTTAAAATTATTTCACTATGGTGACAGTTCCTTTGTAGTAAACATCATTTTTACTACCCTCAGTGACTTTCATGACCCACATATAAGTTCCTTCGTTCAATTCATTACCATCATTATCAATACCTTCAAACTGATCGATATAATTTGATGCTGAAAAAACTAAATTTCCCCAGCGGTCAAAAATACTGAGGTAGTTTACATAATCCTGAGCACAACTGATCGTCATTCGATCATTCAGACCATCATTGTTAGGAGAAATGGCTAACAACCCTTTGAAGCATTCTGCATTAGGACTTGTAACGCAAACTACAAATGATTCAGAAGATTGACAACCATTTACATCCGTTACAGAAAGATCACATCTTCCATCTTCAAGAGCAATCGCAGTGCTTGTTGTTTCACCATTGCACCAAGAAAAAGTATATGGTGAAGTACCTCCAGTAATTAAAGCCTCATATTTACCGTCCGCTGTACTCTCGTCGGTTGCACAGCTTATTCGACGCAAGGAGATGGAGACTTTTCCTGGAGATGAAATGTTGATGCTGTTGCTCACAGCTGAACTTCCTGTGGCGTCAGTAACCGTCACTTTATAATTACCCGAACACAGCCCATCAGCGATATTGCTATTTAAAGTAGCATTATGCGACCACTTATAAGAATAAGGAGTGGCCCCACCTGATGGACTTAATATAATTTTCCCATCACAAACACCGAAGCACGTCACACCGCTTCCACCTGGTTTGTTATCTACTACAGGATTGATGCTGATTGTATTGCCTCCTCCATTTGATTTTCTTGGAATGATGACTTCCAAACATTGGATACAGGAATTCCCGTCAGTCACACAAAGTGAATATGGGCCCGGAAATGCGTTTCTCAATGCTGAAGCTCCACTCACTACATTACCGAGTGAATCTCTCCAAACATAACTGTAACTTGGGGTTCCACCGGAAGCTGATGCATCAGCAGCACCATCTGATCCGCTGGAAGGTAAAATATTATTTGCAACTAAATTGATCTTAGGTGGAGCTGACACAACAATGGTAGCTGTGATTGAGTTACTTGCAGCATCTGAAACTGTAACATGATACGTTCCAGCACATAAATTATTGACCGGATTTGTTACAGAACCAGCACTATCGTCCCATTTGTAGGTGAGTGTTCCTGTACCTTTTGATACATATACCCTTGCAGATCCATTACATTCTCCAAAACATTTTATCTCAGTTGTTACTCTGATTGAGTCTAAAGTCAAGACTTTTGATGCACAGTCCACTCTGAACGTATCTCGTTTTACACAAGATCTGGAATCACTAACTTTCAAGGCATAATTTCCACAAGGTACTCCAGCAATATTTTGTGTTGTGTACAATACTGTTGAACCCGGTAATTTCACCCATTCGAATGTATATCCCGGTATTCCGCCGCTAGGATTCAATGTAATAGCACCGTCACCCCCAATATTCTCGTGGGTAATGCTGGCATTCGGCAGAATTTCTGTTGCCGCGCTGATCGTAACGATATCTGAAATAGCAATTTTTCCATCTGCATCAGTTACTCTCAATCTATAACTGCCAGGACAAAGGTTAGTCGGGTCCTCTACATTCGAAACTGAAGATCCCCCTGTAGTCGGTATCCACTCATACTTGGCATATGGCATCCTTCCTCCGGTGGTTGTCATATTTGCTGCACCATTGCAAGCTTTGTAACATTTTTCTCCTGAAACTGAATTTCGGGTAACAGTAAGTGGAGCAGAAGCACAATTTATAGTGACCAATCCGTCTGAAACACTTATATTAAAATTACTTCCAGCATTGTCCTCAAACTCAAATGTCCCACCGAAAGCAGTAATCCTTGGTGTAGTATTGTCAGGACAAGGACCCTGGACGTCAAAACATAGTCCAAATAAAGTACCTCCAGTTGGGATTGTATATGGATTTGCTGTAGCAATGTTCCAAACAACCCTAACGATATCCTCACCCGGTACACGATTGATTGCACCACACCCAAAGTTAGGTAAGTTATTAGGTGACAAAACACAAGGCTGTTTCATGATCAACTTTGTGGTATCAATACGGATTCCAAAAGCAAATGATTCCATATCGGTGAACCCATCAGCCTTAACTTTAATGCAAAATTCTGAACCTACAGCAGTCGTATCCAACGAGGTATATATTTTTAATGGCTTCGAAGCTTGTGTGATCGTAAGTTTACCAGCTGTAAGAGATACAGGAACAGTATTATTATTTACATCCACAAAATCCAATAAAGTAGGATTGCTCGAAAAATTAACATCGGTACTTGCACCTACGTTTCCTACTGCTGTCAGACACAGTTCAAAGATTACTTGATTATCAGGTAAGGTCAGCCCGGCGCCAGTACCATCATCCCACACAAATACAAGCCCCGAACTATCAGCTAAAGGATTGTAAGTGAGATTGTTGAGTGCTATAGCTTGAAGTTTATTATACTTTGCCACATTCCGATCCCAACGGATTGATCCTTGGGCATTGAGGATGCTTTTAAAGTTCTTGACAGTAAATTTAATGCAAGCTACTCCTCCGGTTCCGGTTGTCTCTTGAGAACCGGTGATGATGAGTTCATTCCCTCCAGAGCTGCCTGGACAATTTGGTCCCAAAATTTTAATTTTGCCAATTCCTGAAATTGAGTCCACCGGGACTTCTTTCTCGTTTTTATCGAGGATTTCTATCCTTGCAATAGTCCCTGCAGTCAATCTGATTGCAGAACTATCACACTCTTTTCCGATTAATCTAAAACGAAGACCAAACAATTTAGTACCATCCGCAATCGTAACAGGATTAAAGTTTGGTTCATTCCAAGAAAAGGTTAATTGACCATTTTTAACAGCTGGAGCTGTCTTGTGGCTTGAATTTTCTATACTTCTCATCTCAACGGATTGATCCACTATGGTATCAAAGGCCAATACCAAGGAATCGTAAGCGACTCCAAACTGGGTAGCAATAATATCCTTGAAGTTTCGGGCTGAAACGCTCACTGTCACCAAATCACCTTTATTCCCGGTGGTTTGTTGAAAAGTAAGGCCCCACTGAGCAAAAATTTGAGTTCCGAAAAGTGTGGAAAACACTAAGATTCCTAAGATTCTCTTTTTCATAAATTACTGAATTTGGGAGACATTCCTAAGACAAAGATAGGAACAATCCACTAATAAACAATATGTATAAAATAAATATTTAATATTTAAAACACTATAAATTAAGATCCGAACAGGTGTAAGAGCTTGATAGATGGATTTGCAAATTGACGGGAAACCAAGAGTATAATGCAAAAAGCCTGGAAATGTTGTCTCCATTTCCAGGCAAAATAACACTGCATTTACTCAGTCCTTATCATCTGATAAGAACCATTTTCTTAGTTTCAGTATATTCGTTGGTGTTCATTTGAATGTAGAACACACCTTCTCCTCCAAAATCTTGCTTGGTCAAATGTATCACGTTTGAACCTTCTTTAAACATTTGAGCTGATTTGAAAACCACCTTACCATTAGCACCATATACAACAAATTCAACTTCCTGAGGCGTAGGAATCAAAAACTCAACGTTTGTTTCATCCGCAAATGGATTTGGACGATTCTGCATCAGCTGATACTTGTTGGCCGATTTATCTGAATTCCTGATCATTAAATTGAGATTCATCAATTCTCCAGATTCGTTGTAAGCTTCAGCTCCGATTTCAGATTTGCTCAAAGCAATGCCATAAGCTTGGTTGAACTGGGATCCTATTGATCTCAAGATTAATGAGAAGGCTTTTTCACCCTTATTCAACTCAACTGTTCCTGGAGCAATATAACTGATTCTCAACACACCATCAGCATAGTGATAAGTTTCATCGCTCATTGTAAGCTCTCCGGAATTTAATCCCAGAAACTCATATTTGGCTGGATCAATTTGTATGGCCATTTGGAAACCGCTGATCACCTGTTTTGCCATACTCATTACAGGAAAGCTCAACTCTGAATTTGCATGAGAAGAATTCATCATCAATTCCAAATCTAATGTCTCTGCCGTCCTTTGTTCTGGATGATTTCCAAAATTGCTTGCATCTGCATTGCCTGTCAAATCGCCAATTTTTATTCCATAAAAATCTGCAGCCGTTTGATTTAAACTGATACCTATAAAGTTGATTTTTTCCACAAATGGGAATGGATTCTTAGGATCGGGGAAAACATAACTTACAGGAACAAATCTCCAAGAAGCTTGTCCGTTTGGATAGTCTTTGCTTACACCTAATATGATCTTTCTTATCGCCGAAATATCTGAAGCTGTAACCAGACCATTGTTACTGGCATCCGCTGCGATCATCTGATAAGGCGAATCAAATTCCTTGATACCTAAAATGTGTTTTTGAATTACCACGATGTCGTGAGTAGTAACACCATTCAGAAAATCACCTGTTTTTTCTGCCCTAACTGCATAATCTTTACCGGAACTGATATTTTGAAAAGTGTACAAACCCTGGGAATTTGTAGTACTTGAATTCGAGCTGATTGGATTGCTACGCTCCCAGATCATTTTGGTATTATTTACACCATTATGTGATGTTGTAGTAACTTTTCCCTGGATGCTCAAGCCTGTTTGGCACACTCCATTTGGATCCTGAATTTCGATTACAGTTTCACAAAAATCAAAATTACCGGCCTCATCTTTCACATAAATTCTTACAGTATTCTTTCCGATATGAGAACAATCAAAAAGCATAGAATCCACGAATACCTGATTGACCAGGAAGTAGTATTTCAATTTATTCTTTGGAGTACAATTATCTTCACTATTCAAATTGTAATCTTTTGCCCAAATCGCTATACTCTCCGTACTTGGCATCACTGTCGTTGTTATTGAACTCAAACAATAAGGAGTCGGCTTCTTGGCATCACGAACAGTCATCAAAAAGCTACATCTGTTTTCATTGCTGCAAGCATCGCTTACTGAAATCGTCACTTTGTGAACACCCACTGGATAAATGCCGCTGAGATTATTTCCAGGACCTGTAAATAGTGGATCGACAGTACCGTCATTATTGATGTCAACAATGTGGTACCACTTCAAATTCGCGCTGTCAGTACAATCATCTTTTGCATTGTAGATAAAGTTAACCTGACCTTGACATCCCGGACCGATAACATCAAAACTTCTATCAAGACATCTTTCTGTAAAATCCGGTGGAGTGAGATTGATCAATTTGATCACTTGTATACCTTTCCAGATTCCTTCTGTTTTCGGATTGTGTGGATCGTAAATGCACCAGTCAATTACTGTCCACGAACGTATAATTTTGACACACGCATCTTGTTGTGCGACATAGGTTACATCATCGTTTGTGGTCATCATATTGTTGCAACGATCCGCACTATCTATTCTAGGTTTTCCGGTTCTATCAGGAGTCAATTCTTCTTTGGTTAGACAGGTTGTAGAGAAAGTTATGTCTGCAGGGAAAGTCACCTTCACATTACCTGGAGTAAAATCCTTGACTGTAATGATCTGGTAATCTGTTGCTGTATTTCCATTCGCGTCTGTAGCCTCAAACTTTCTTGTAATAGTACCTTGACCGCAAAGGAGATTTGGTGTATTTGTCACCTTGATGGTAACCTCACATCCATCATATACATAGCCGTCCAGATTTGGATTACAATAGGATGCATATTTATCATTGATCTTGATTGGTTGACGCATAGAAATATCTTTCACGACCTTTCCAAAATCATCATAATTTGTATAATCATATTCACAACTAATCGTTACACATGCTGGTGCTTTAAGGATTGGTGGTAATTTATCCTGCACTTCAACCTGTACCATACAAGTATTACTGTTGCCGGCTTGATCCCATACCCTCAAATTTACCATCAAAGTCTTGCCGTAATCCTCGCAGCAAAAATATACATACTCACTCCATAGATGACCATTCTTGTATTGAGGTAAACAAGGAACTCCATCGTCCATTCTCTTGGCTTCAAATCTTGCGATACCACAGTTATCATGTGATCTGTCATCAAATGTGAATGCCTCTACTTTTGTCAATGTATCTATGCTAAGCGAAACGATGGTCTTCTGATCGCAAACTGTTACCGGTGCAACTTTATCTTCAATAAATACTCTTACCGGACAATCTCTGTGATTTCCACAATCATCTGTTATTCTGAAGATGACCCAGGTAAATCCAAGTGGCAATCCGCTGATGGAATAGAAACCATTTGAAAGTTTTACTACTCCAGCAATGCTTGAACCTTCGAATACCGGAGGTGTTGGTGACAAATATGGCTTGTAACCCACTTCAATTTTCACATTATCAGAACATTCCTGAACGATATGCGGTGGAGCGATCACTGTTGTACCGGTGCAAGACCATGCATCTGTACTAAATGTTACGTCTGATGGACACAACACGTCCGGTGCCTCATCATCAATGACTTTAATCACCTGGAAATGAGTAAAAATATTTCTTCCGGATGGCAAACACCAGTCAACATAAGTCCACTTTCTCAACACTTTAAATGAGTGTGCACATATAGGAATAACTTGATCTTCATAAGTGACAGCAATTTTACAAATCGACCACTTTGGATAAATTGGTTGACCATTCACTGTAGGGTAACCCGCTGATTTCGGTGAAGGCACTGTATCCAGCTTGCTACAACCATATATAATATCTAAAGGCCATACGATAGCTGCAGAATCAATTTTTCTGAAATACACCAATTGAGCGCAAGTGTCTGATTTATTACCTTTCACATCCTCGTAATAATATGTGATCGTCCGCAGACCTGCAAAATTTTCATTGCAGTCAAATTCTGTCACAACGTCAGATATTAATTTTTGATATACTGCACCACCGCAATTGTCAGATACCAGAGGCGCTGGTATGCTGTAATTCGTTTCATTACAGTAAACGGTGATCGGGTCGGGACAATCAATCCTAGGAGGATATTTATCTTCTACTAGGATTGTACCCCAACACTGATTCCCATTCAGGAATACTGCAACCTTTAGAGTCTGACCCATTTGGGCTGCTCTGACGGTATCATCTGGCAAAGGCAAGTTGTTGATATTGTAAACGACAACATCATATGGGCAACCAGTTCCCATATCTTCCAACATGATGTCAGGAGTAATAGCTGCTTTACAATTTTCATCAAGTGAAACTTGAACGTCTTTGTCGCAAGCTAACGGACACTGCGCACTTGATGCTAACAGAGTCAACAATGACAAAATAATCACCAACAAACTTTCAGTGAAAATCTGTGTCAAGCTGGTTTTAAAATGTTCGAGAGTAAAAATTTCTTTTCTCATTGTAAAAATCGGTTTTGGACTGAGCAATACTTGTTTATTATAAAATACAATTGTTACCAAAATTTAATCAGTATCTCAATGCATGAGTAGTCAGACTTATGCATTAAAATCATGAGTTTTTACGAAGTTTTTATCCGATGAGATTCAACTCACCTGCAATTTTCATCAGTGCTGCCACACTAGTCGCGCCTAACTTTCTCATCAAGTTTTTTCGATGTACTGACACCGTATTTTTGCTGATGTAAAGTGCGGCTGCGATGTCCTTATTGCTTTTGCCGGCAGCAATTTGTTCCAGAATTTCCTGCTCTCGATTCGTCAGATACATTTTTACATTATATCTGTTGAATGAACTCGCAGTTTTAGTTTTCTCCGTTTTTACTGTTTTAGAACCTACCATCACATCATCACCGAGATACACTTTACCTTCTAAAACCTGCTGGACTGCACTTTGAAGTTCGGACACTGAAGATCTCTTCGTAAGGTACCCGTCGGCACCTCGTTTCATGGCATCTCTCATCATTTTGGTTTCCAAATACATGGTAACCACAATGATTCGAAGCGCGGGAAAATGAGTTTTGAGTTTTTGAATGTAATCGAGACCATCGAATTCGCCTAGATTGAGGTCCAGAAATACAACATCCATATCCTGGCCTCTATACATCAGTTTTTCGGGATTATCAGTTTCGAGAACAATATCTAGTTCAGACTTAAATTTGAGCCTCTTCAAGAGAAGCCCAAAACTCTGTAAGAACAAGAGATGATCGTCAACAATCCCAACTCTGATTACACTCATTGGAGCCTTGGTTTTTTTACTTCAGTAGAGCAAGTGCAAAACCAATGCCAAATCTTATAAAAATCTTTAATATATCCTGCAATTACGGTGTCTTAGTGCTACACATAATAGCTTTATCGCAAGCCTATAGTATTAATTATCAAAACATTACAAATTACGAAATAACGTAATGTTTAATCTTCTAATTTTATTGAAAAAAACTTGGTGCATCTTTGAGAATGAATTTTCCGCTTTGGACATAGGCATATTGAAATCCCGGTTGAAGACTATAAGCCCCTATAGCACCATTCTTAGTCAAGGCTATGTAACCCACCTGGAAGTCTTTGTGATTGGGTATGGTCAATAACCTCATAATGGCCTCTTTGCAAGCGGTTTCAGGACCTTTACCACTTCGCATCATTTCAACTATCGAAAAGGCCCCTAATTTTTTGGCAACCGCCTCACCCAATCCTGTTGCTGTAGCAGCACCAACTTCATTGTCCACATAAAGTCCTGCCCCAATAATCGGTGAGTCGCCGACTCTTCCGCGCATCTTAAAAGCGAGTCCTGATGTGCTGCAAGCTCCGCTGAGATCTTGTTCCTGATCCAGGGCAAGTATCCCAATAGTATCATGTCTCTCTGCATTGATTTTGGGTTGATACTCTGACTTCACGAGCCACTCTTCCCAAGCTTTTTTTGCCTCCGGTGAGAGCATATTTCTCTCTTTGAATCCATTCTCCAATGCGAACTGAAGCGCACCTGCACCAGCTAGATATACATGAGGTGTCTTTTCCATGACAAGTCGTGCCACAGAAATAGGGTGCAATATATTTTCCAGAAACATTACAGCACCTGCATTTCCTTTATGATCCATAATGCTGGCGTCCAAGGTCACTTTCCCTTCCCTGTCAGGCATTCCTCCATATCCTACTGATGTATCTTTCGGATCTTCTTCGGGGACCCTGGCGCCTGCTTCAACAGCATCTACTGCTTTACCACCCTTTTGTATAACTGTCCAAGCTTCCTGAACGGCTTTCTTATTGTTCCAGGTAGCGATAGTGATTGGTTTGAACTTATCCTTACTACTTGGAATTAATATTTCTACATCAGTGCTTTTTGCAACAACCCCAGTTGTAATGCCCAATATTGCTGCTGATTTTACAAAGTCTCTTCTTTTCTGATTCATGATTATTGATTGTAGAATTAAAATTTTATCCATCTGGCTAGCTTCCTTTCTCCATCAGTTCCTTCAAAACTGAGGAAGTAAACTCCGGGAAGTAACTTATCCGATTGATCTAAAACTTCTTCAGATGCATATTTGCCAATCTCTGCACCTGTCAAGTTGAATATAGAAATAACTCCTGTATTTTCAAATATCGTACTTATCCATTGAATTTCTAATCTCTCTCCGACCCATGTGTAGCTTTTCCGTTCAATTTTACTAAACGGGTCAGAACTTGTAATGCTTTTACAAAGTAGTGCGTTTGCAGCATGCAACATATATTGGTCAACTGCTAACTGATCATGAACAGCATGTTGATCCCCTGTATAAATCCAGGATGACCATTTTGTAGATCCATAATTCAAGTGAATCAGTCGTTCAGTTATAGCGCAAGACCCATAGGCGATAGGAAAGTTACTGCTGATCGGCAATGTCCAAAATGGTCTTTTACCTCCGCAGGCAACAACGGGATCTTCTGTTTGATGATACAGAAACAATGCTGTGTTCTCCTGGCCTGTGATCATTGAGGTATCCAGTACCCCGCCGTAATAGTTGAACACCCCTTGCACTCCAGCGTCCCATCCATTCTGATGAAGCTGGCCTTCCACACTCCCTAAGTCCGGTCTCCCTACCCCGATCACAGATGCTAACTTTCCACATTCCTTTGGTTTTTCTTTTTCTTGATCCACAAATGCAGCAGCAAGTGCTGTAAATCCCCCTGCACTTTCTCCCCCTACCCATACTCTATCTACATCTATAGAATCCAAAACATTTCTTGCCTTCATCCATCTAACGACCGCTTTAGCGTCCTGCATAGCTCTGTAACCAGCTCTCATCACTTCTGCTTGATCGACCGGCAGTAAATTTCCTACCATTCCTATCCGATAATCCGCAGCTACAGCTACAAATCCCTTTTGTGCAAAACTGATACAATTTTTATGCATTGTTTCCCTGCTGCCCGCTACAAAAGCTCCACCAAAAAACCATATGACAAGAGGTCGCTCAGTTTCTTTATCACCAACGGGGTAAAATATATCCACATGCAATGAGTCAGGTTTATTCAGATAATCTGTTGCAATACCTACAAATTGATTCTTTACAAACCTATAAGAATAATGATCGACAGAATAGTCACAGCTTTGAGCCAATGCAGGGCAAATGCTAAAAAGCAAGGCAAAAACGATATATTTCAACTGCGCAAACATGTTTTCTGATATAAACTTGCAAGTTAGGATACTTCTTTGACACCTTATTCCGTTGAAAGCATTATTTTTGTGCGATGGTAGGTATAGTCTTTTGGTCTCTATTTTCATTATTTTATAGTCACCATTCTGACATTCTAACAGGTACTCCCTGCATTGAGGTGCCTGAAACAAATGCCATTTCTTTAGCTTATCAATCCTGTGGTCTAGATGGATTACTTTCATTTGAGGCATTTGAAAAAACTTTAGACTATGTGCAACGATACGCGCCGACAAACCCTATTGTGGCAATATGTGATTTTACCAAGCCTTCTTCCGAAAAAAGATTCTTTTTAGTTGACTTAGAAAATAAAAAACTGCTGATTTCATCTCTGGTTGCTCATGGACGAAATTCTGGTACATTGGTTGCCAACTCGTTTTCTAACAGAATTCAAAGTCTTCAAACAAGTCTTGGAGCCTATCTTGTCCTCAACAAAATCATCAGCCCGAAACATGGACGCGCATTATTGTTGGATGGTCTTGACAAAGGTCTGAACGACAATGCTAGGAAAAGAGAAATTATCATGCATGCTGCCGATTATGTCAGCGAAGACTATATCAAGAAGTATGGAAGACTGGGTAGAAGTTTTGGTTGTCCAGCTTTACCACAAGACATTATGGATCAATGTTTGGACAAATTGAATGAAGGCAGTATTTTGTACATTTACGCAAAACCCTAATCAACAATAAACGGTTATTTTTTTCTGTTTTTTTGTATTTTTATACTGTGATTGAATGATCTGTATGAGACTTAAGATAGTTAGTATTTTCTTTACTGTATTTCTGATTTTCATCCATAGTTCTTGCGTCAATTCCTGTAACGGAAAAAATAAACGCAAAGCGATTTCAGCTGACCAAAGTCTTTATTCTCCAATCAACTACAACTTGATCTTTTTGGACTCGGCTAAAATCGCTCATGTGTTTCAAGAAGATTCAAGCTTGGCTGAATTCGCACCTGAAATGAGAGATTTTTATCTGAAAAGAGAGTATCAGTTTGCTTGGTTTAATGAAGACGGTGTAAGTACCTCTTTGGCTCAACTTTACCAGATGATAAATCTCCATATCTTGAATTTCCAAGACAGCACCTTATATGATAAAGTTTTGATGCCAGTCATTGACAGTCTCACAGCTGATCCGAAATACCTAAAGAAAAACATGCATCAACAAGTCGACTGGGAAGTAAAATTTACTGGTTATTTTTTTAAGTTTGCCAAGAAAGAATTTAATGGAATAGACAAAGATCCAAAAGATTTGGAGTGGTTTATCCCTAGGAAGAAAAAGGACTTCAAACTCTTGCTAGAAAAAATTGCCTGCTGTGAAAAAGAAATGGAAGAATACGAACCCGTAAATCCATTCTATAAAAATTTTAAAAAATCACTAATTGAGTACAGACAAATCGCGGATAGTGCAGATTCGCTTCAAATTTTTGCACATAAATTGAAAAACGACAAGGAAAGTCTGCCGCAAATAAAAAATTTACTCTACCTGATGAAGGATCTTCCTACGAGAGATACAAGTGAAGAATGGTCTGAAGAATTATCCACCGCAATTGAAAACTTTCAGATGAGAATGGGATTACATCCCAATTGTGAACTTGATGCCCCCACCTTAGCAGAATTAAACGTACCAATTATTGATCGGATCAAACAGATCATCATCAATATGGAGAGGTTGAGATGGATGCCTGATAGCGTTTCAAACGACTATATTTTGGTCAATATAGCTTCCTTTACCTTTTATGTTTTTGAACAGGGTAAATTAGTTTGGCAAATGCCTGTTGTCGTTGGAAAATCAGCAACGTCTACTACTATATTTAGCGGGTCTTTATCTCATATTGTTTTCAGCCCTTATTGGAATATTCCAAAGAGTATATTAGTCAATGAGATTTTGCCAAAGGTGAAAAGAAATCCATCTTATATTGACAAGCACAATATGCAGGTATTGATCGGAAATCAAGTAATTTCGGCATATTCTATACCATGGAATAATTATTCTGACAAAGTACCTCTGACAGTACGTCAAAAACCCGGACCTGAGAATGCGCTCGGACAGGTTAAATTTTTATTTCCCAATGCTTATAACATTTACTTTCACGATACTCCTCAAAAAAATTTATTTAAAGAGCACAATAGAGCTTTCAGTCATGGTTGTATCAGATTGTCTGATCCGTCGAGACTCGCGCGATATCTTCTCCGGGACAGCCCTGAATACACAAACGAAAAGTTAGAATCTTTGATGCAGAATAATTTAGAGACATGGGTAAAGTTGAAGACGAATATTCCGGTTTATCTCTGTTATTTTACAGCATGGCGTTACTCAGATGGCAGCACACAGTTTCGTCGGGATATTTACAATCATGACAAAAAACTAGAAAAAGAAGTGTTTTCGAATTATCTATTTTAATACAAAACCCAAACTAAATTTCCGAACCTTTCTCTCCATGAATGATCATGCGAAAACCATTCCCATGAATATTCGCTATATCAATATTGGGATCTTTGGAGAGATACTTCCTCAATTTGGTAACAAACACATCCATACTTCTCGCGGTAAAATAATTATCCTCACCCCAGATTTTTGTTAGTGCTTCCGACCTTTGCAAAACATCGTTTCTATTTTTACAAAACATCTTGAGCAGCATTGCCTCCTTTGGGGAAAGCTTTATTTTTTCAGAGATTTCATTTCCGTCTTTGGTATAAAGTACACGCAAAGGATAATTAAAATGGAATATTCCGATTTCGTATTCTTTCACATCTTCTTCCTCATCTTCTTCGCGTTTTGTTCTTCTGAGAATTGCTTGTACTCGATAAAGCAACTCTTCGCTGTTGAATGGTTTAGTTACATAATCATCAGCACCAATACGAAATCCTTCTAAGACGTCTTCCTTAAGGGTCTTTGCTGTAAGAAAAATAATTGGGACATCTGCATTCTTTGAACGTATGTCTTTGGCTAATGAAAACCCATCTTTTCGAGGCATCATTACGTCGAGGATACACAAATCGTAAGTGCTTCTTCTAAACTGCTCAAAGCCATCTATCCCATCTGTCGCCAGATCGACTTCATAATTGTGCATTTCCAAATAACTGCGTAGAACATCGCCAAAATTGCGATCGTCCTCTACCAATAAAATTCTTGGGTTTGTCTTGCTAGACTCAGTGCCGCCTGTCATAATTACTTCGTTAAGGATATACAACGATTGTGAACTCAAAAATATGCAAAAATGCCGGTTTTTAATTCCACATTTCTATTTATTTAGTATAAAAATTTCCTATATATTTTTGTAATTCAAAATTATATTTTTACTATTTGTATTTATCAAATACAACATTTCAATATTATCATGTTTTATAAAATAATCTTAAACTGCTAAAAAAGAAATTGCGAACGTACTTCCTTTTCCCGGCTCACTCTGCACTTTGATCTTACCATTTTGGGCAGCTACCATAGCTTTGACGTAACTCAAACCCAGGCCAAAGCCCTTTACATTGTGGAGATTGCCAGTGGGAACTCGGTAAAATTTTTCAAAGATCATTTTTTGGTCTTCATCAGACATACCAATTCCCTGGTCTTTTACGTAGATTTCCAAGTATCCCGAGCGATTTCGAGTACCAATGGTGATGTGCGGAGTTTCTGGCGAATACTTGTTCGCATTATCCAGGAGATTGTATATGATATTCGTCATATGGGTTTGGTCACCCATAACATTGACTGCTTGTGCATTCAATTCCTTGTACAGCACTCCATCTCGTTGATTGATTTGCAACATTATGTTCTGGCTTGCTTGCTCGATGATTTCATGAATATTGACTTTCTTTAAACTAAGTTGAAAATCCTTTTTGTCGAGCAAAGCCATTTGGAGCACCTTTTCTACCTGAGAAAGCATCCTGCGATTCTCCTGTTTAATTATTTCAGTAAATCGCTTGATCTTGTCCGGAGCACTGATAATATTAGGGTTGAGTATTGAGTCGGACGCCAGAGATATCGTGGCAATAGGTGTCTTAAACTCATGGGTCATATTATTGACAAAATCATTTTTGATCTCTGATATTTTCTTCTGCCTAAAGACGGTAAAAATAACGTATGCAAAGCTGGATATGATCAGTGCAATCAGTAAGAGCGACAATGTTAAAAGAGGCCAGGCGCTGCTCCACAACCATTTTTGCTTATCCGGAAAAAAAAGTTTCAATACACCCGGAGTATTGAACTCTGTAGGAAAAAGTGAAACCTGATATGTCGATTCACTCAGGTAGTGTCTCACATCCGTGAATTCCGGATTGGAAGCATTAATCTTCTTCCCCATATCCACCAGGAAATTTCCGTTCAATATGATAAAGGTTTTTTTGGTGTTGTCATATACTCCAAATGAATACCGCATTCCAATATTGAGGTCTTCTAACTCTTGTCTGATGAGTACTGCGAGTTGCTTTGGATCGAGTCTGGTCTCTAAAGGAGGTGGGTTAATGCGCTTGATTCTATCTTTGAGTTCGATTTGGATTCTGTTTTGCAACCAACTGCCCTGTTTGCGCAGAAGATATTCAGTGGGGTCCAGGGTATCCGCTTGATCTATGATTTTGGATTCAACTCTTTTCAAAGCAGCCAATATACTATCTTCAAACTGATGTTCTTTGAGTTGGAGGGACCACCTGATCCAGTACAATTGCAAGATTGCAGTGCCCAGTAAGGCTACAGCCATCACACCTATCGTCAACCAAATCCCACGTTTATTCAATACAGAATTTTCGTTTCTTAGAAAACGTAATTGTTACGATTCTGTTTTCAAAAAAGGAGAAGTCATTCAATAGCGTCAAGGTTCAAATTTTGCGATCTTTCCACTCCAAATTCAGAGGAAGAAATCCAAATACACCAAGAATCAAGATATACCAACTATAAAACACATTTGCAGGAAAAAACCACCACAGTGAATTCCTGGTTGAAAACCAATCTAAAGCTTTTAGATTGACCACGAACTCTAAGATCCATCTCCACACCAAAGCAATAGTACCGGCAATCAATAGGACATTATTTTGGAAAATTAAGCTCACCACCACAAGCGTCAAGGGCACCCATCTCGCAAAGAAAATAAGATAGGCTATGGCAGTCAGTGCTCCATTTTTCAAATATTTCATCTTACTGCTCCACCTTAATCTTTGACTAAAAAATGCACTCAAACTTCTCAATCCGAAGGTTTTGACCATCGAATCCCAAGACTTGAGATAGCACGATTTTCCCGGATGTGTTTTCTCAAGACTTCGTATCAAAAAAACATCGTCCCCCGAGGCAATCTGCATATTGTCTTCATAACAATTGGATCTGATAAAATCTTCCTTGTAGAACACCAAATTGGCACCGGTTCCCAAAGTACCAACGTGCATCCTTTGACCTCCACAATGAATCAGGTTGGTAACTGCTGTGTCAAGAACCTGAAAGTGATGTAAAAATCCTCTGCCATACGAAATTGAAAGTGGACCGGTACCGATACGAGCGCCAGAATTTTGCATAACTGCAACACCATTACGCACCCAAGATCTAGGTACTATACAATCTCCATCCGTGGTAAAAATCATGGAGCCTTGAGCATGATTAATTCCATATGAGAGCGCCTTTTTTTTGGAGCCAACTATGGTAGTTCGCTTCCAAACACCAAGGCGCATCAATTTAAATCTGTAGTCTTTGACCTGATTTTCCAATATGGTATAAGTGTCGTCTTCAGACTGATCATCTACGACGATAACTTCCAATAAATCTTCAGGATAATCCTGATCCAGACATGATGAAACGCATTCAAGAATATTATCTTCTTCATTTCTAGCTGCAATGACTATTGTCACCGGGACAGCATTTTGAACATTGAGTCCATTAATT
>WBZL01000062.1_pt4 | contig 28304 bp, 25 predicted proteins | sample 5204291 | NCBI WGS metagenome assembly WBZL01 (sample SAMN12344345, study PRJNA552823) | activated sludge metagenome | biome: Activated sludge suspended growth; feature: Nitrification reactor; material: Wastewater; isolation source: activated sludge from nitrification reactor of wastewater...
CGAGGTGGCGGCGGCGACGCTGGAATTGTTCAAGGACTTGTCCATTGCGGCGGTTTCCTTCCTGGTGGCTTCCTTTTTGCCGCGTATCGGCTACAAGAAGGGCATGCTGATGGCCCTGGCGCTGGTCACCTTGGGTTGCCTGATCATGTATTTCGGCAATTCATTCTGGGCGGCCAGGGTACTGTTCGCTTCCATCGGGGTGGCCTTCGCCGTCATCAAGGTCTCGGTTTATTCGGTGATCGGCCTGATCACGGAGGACAGCAAGGCGCACAATTCCCTGATGAGCAGCATTGAAGGCTTTTTCATGTTCGGTATTGCGCTGGCCTATTTCCTGTTTCCGGCATTCAACAGCGAAACCGACGTCAATGCCTGGCTGAACGTCTACCTGTTGCTGGCGGCCATGACAATAGCCTCTTTTCTGTTCCTTTATTTTTCCAAATTTGACGAAGGGCACGAGATCCCGGGATCCAACCTGGTGGAGGATTTCACGGCCATGTTCCTGTTGCTGGCCAAACTGCTGGTCATTGTTTTCCTGGCCAGCGCCTTCCTGTTCGTGATGATCGAGCAAGGGATCATGACGTGGCTGCCGACGTTCAATTCGCGGGTACTGCAGCTGTCGGAAAGCCTGAGCATCGCCATGTCGAGCATTCTGGCTATTTCGCTGGGGGTCGGCCGGATGCTGGCCGGGGTATTGACAAAGAGGATCTCCTGGTTCTGGATACTCGTGGGCTGCATCGGTGCGGCCATGCTGATGGTGCTGTTCGTGCTGCCGAAAACGGTAGGCGCCAGCGTCGGGAAGATCGACAACCTGGCGGATCTGCCGCTGATCGGGTATGCTTTCCCCATTGTTGGGCTGTTCATCGCTCCGATTTATCCTTTGATCAACTCTGCCGTTCTGAGCGCCCTGCCGAAGAAGGTGCACAGTCCGATGTCGGGACTGATCATCATCTTTTCAGCGCTGGGCGGCACACTGGGGTCGATCATCACCGGATACCTGTTCAAGCATCTGGGGGCGGAAAAGGCCTTTTATTTCACCCTGATCCCGATGGCCTTGCTGCTGCTGGCACTGGTGATGTTGCAGCGGTTGACCAGGAAGGAAATCGCTGCGGCGTAGCGCCAAAACGAGCAGTCGGCCTATAGGTTGCTGCATTATTGGTGCCGGCCCCAGGCACTTACAGTAACCGTATCGTTTCGGTTCTCTTTTTCGTACACCATGGTGATCTTCCTGATGATCCTGGGGTTGGCGCCTTTCAGTTCGATGACGCGTGTCTCGCCGCCGGCGGGAATGTTCTTTCGGATCACTACATCCTGGGTACCGCCGTTGTCGAAGTGAACGATCAGTTTGTGCATGTTGATGTCGCCGCCGTTGACTTTCAACTTGATGGCGGAGAAAAGACCTTCGACCACGCCGACCTGAATGACGTCCTTATCGAGGCGAAAATTCACTTGCTTCTGCCCCAGTTTATCCCAGTTGGTAAAATTGGGCGCCGGCGTAACGGGCGCGGTGAAGGATTGCAGCACGAAAGTTGCGACAATGGTCAGCGAAAATAAGACTGGTTTCATGATTGATTTTTTAGGTAAATAAATCTGATATTGCAAAATTGGTTTTCCGGACACCGGAAAACATCACCCCATCGGGTGAATTTTGCATATTTGAAAAATTACAGCACCATATGAGGAGGCAATTCTTTACTGTTTCGACCCTGTATCTGTTCCTTGTCCTCTTTAGCGGATGCGGCCAGCAAAAAATGCATCCGACCGACACGGCGGCTTCAGCAAACACCCATAACAAAATCCAGGTCCCTATCGGCGGCAATGCCTGGGTCAGAGACGGCGGCCAGATCGAGGAAGCGGGACTGGTCAACTGGTCCGATACCCGAACCGTCTGCACGGTTTACCTCCGCCTCGAACAAGCGGGCAGCCTTCACATCGCCCTGCAGCTCGACCCGCAAAACAGCAATAGCCGGATCCAGGTAACAGCCTTGGGCAAAAGCGCCGAGGTAACCGCATCGGGCGCCGGGAAACAGTCCTTTGATGCCGGTGAATGGCAGGTTTCCCGGGCCGGGTACGTAGCGGTAGAAATCCGGGGATTGACCCGGTCGGGCGCGGATTTCGGGGTGCTGTCGGCTGTTGCGGCGAGCGGTACAGCCGTCACGCGCGATGCGGCTTATGTGCAAAACAACGACGATCATTATTTTTACTGGGGGCGCCGCGGGCCGTCCGTACACCTCAACTACAATACGGACGGCTTGGGCGATATCGAATGGTTTTACAGCGAGATCACCGTGCCGGCCGGCAACGACGTCATGGGTTCCTATTTCATGGCTGACGGTTTCGGCGAGGGGTATTTCGGCATGCAGGTCAATTCGGAAACCGAACGGCGAGTGCTTTTTTCCGTTTGGAGTCCGTATCAGACGGATGATCCTTCCAGCATTCCAGCCGATCAACGGATCGCGATGCTGAAGAAGGGGGAAGGCGTGCATACCGGTGAATTCGGCAATGAAGGCGCGGGCGGACAAAGTTACCTGGTGTTTCCCTGGAAGGCGGGCAACACTTACCGCTTCCTGCTGCGCGGCCGGCCGGGGGCTGACAATTCCACCACCTACACCGCCTGGTTCTTTGCACCTGAGGAAAATGCCTGGCGGCTCATTGCTTCCTTCAAACGACCCCAAACCCAGACCTGGTTGAAACACCTGCACGGCTTCCTGGAAAATTTCATACCGGAAACCGGCAATACCACACGTATGGCCTTTTACGGCAACCAATGGGTCTGCAACCGGCATGGGACCTGGAACGAGCTGACAAAAATGCGCTTCACCGGCGACAATACCGCCCGTAAAAACTTCCGGAAGGATTATTCCGGCGGCGCGGAAGGAAATCGGTTTTTCTTGCGGAATTGCGGCTTTTTTGACGATTTTACGGAGTTGGACCGGGAGTTTACAAGAGCAAAAGGTACGCAGCCTCCGGTAATTAATTTCATAGCCTTGCCTTAAAAACCTTCCAAAAATCCGCAAAAACCCCTATTTTTGAACCGAAACACTATAGTACCGACCCCTCCCCCCGGCGGTTAACCCTATGCGTGTACATTGCCATGAATCCTGAAAAATCAGACCAGCGCTACAGGGAGTTGGACGCACTCCGGGGAATTGCGGCCCTTTCAACGGTCTTTTTCCACTTCACTTTGGGGCGTCCCGAGGCGGATTACGGGTTTGAGCTCGGCGTAACCGGTGTCGACCTGTTCTTCATCATCAGCGGGTTCGTTATTTTCATGACGATCAATAAGGTATCTTCTACCCTGGAGTTTGCCGTCAACCGCTTTGCGCGGCTTTATCCCACCTATTGGGCTTGCGTGACCCTGACCTTTCTGCTCATGATCGCCGTGGCGTTTATCGCTCATAAAAGCCATCCGTCGTTCTACCAATATGCAGCTAATATGACCATGTTCCAGTTTTATTTCGGGGTGCAGGACCTGGACGGCCCGTACTGGACCATGCTCGTGGAAATGCTGTTCTACATCTGTATCGGGTTGCTGAACACGTTCGGCAAGATGAAATACGTACTGCCGATCGGTCTGGCGGCGGTCGGCATGACCATTGTGATGGACCTGGCGATGGATTTCGGGTTTCCGGCCCTGCAAAAGGTCCACGACTATTTCCCGCTGATCACCCATTTTCCGCTTTTCCTGTCGGGCATCATTTTTTACAAACTGATGAATGGAGCGGAAGGCAAATCAGAAAAGCCTTTTCTGTACAGCGCGCTGGCCGTTTGTTTCGGCGCCGCCCTGTTGCTGTACGACAACGGCGGGAAGAGCGTTCATTTCATCAACTTCGGGCAATACCTCTGCTGTCTGGCACTGTATTACCTGGTTTTTATCCTGTTCGTCCACAACAAACTGGGTTTTATCGTCAACCGGGTGACCTTGTTCCTGGGCAAAATATCCTTTCCGCTGTACCTCATCCAGTTGTACATCAGCATCAACTTCGTCATTCCCGGTCTGATGAAATACGCCGGATTCGGTTTTTGGCCGGCTTGCCTCGGCGCTTTGGCGGTCTTGCTGGCGCTCTCGGCAGCGATCAATTATTTCGTGGAAATCCCGATGAACCGGCGGCTGAAGACGTGGTTCCGCAGGAAATTGAGATTCCGGCGGCGGCCGGCGGGGGTGTGAGGCGGGTGACAGTGGTCAGTTGTCAGTGATCAGTGGTCAGTCTCCGCCCGGCAACTTCGCTTAAAGCTTCGTCGCCCGGTGGCCGTAGCTTCAGCGGAGGAGGGGGTCAGTTGTCAGCCCGCCTGCCGGCCGGCAGGTTGTCAGTTGGGGTTAAGGTAAATTTTCGGGGATGTTCAAAATAGTGTTTTCGCGCAAAGACGCAAAGTTTTAATTTTCAACACGTTGCGCGGGCTGAAAATCCGGTTGACACAAAATGCTGAACGGTCTCCAACCGGCAATCTCATAGAATCAGAATCATTGATATTACGATCGTTGCTTTGTGGCGGGCATCCCCGTCCGCCAAAGCTCCCAAGAGCGACGGCGGGCAGTATCCAGTTTCCAGCATCAAGCATCCAGCCACAAGCATCCAGCATCAAGCATCCAGCATCAAGCCAACATCCCCGCTACCGCCGCCGTCATAAAACAGGCGACCGTACCGCCGATGAGCGCTTTAATGCCGAGTTCGGTCAGGGTTTTGCGTTGGCTGGGCGCCAGCGCGCTGATACCGCCGATCTGGATACCGATGGAGGAGAAATTGGAGAAGCCGCAAAGGGCATAGGTAGCGATGATCACGGACTTCGGATTGAGTTTATGCGCTGAAGCCTGAATAACGCTCAGGTCGGTATAGGCAACCACTTCGTTGATAGCGGTCTTTTTGCCCAGCAGGGTGCCCACGATCATGAGGTCGGGGTTGGGTACGCCCAGCAACCAGGAGACCGGTGCAAAGGCGAAACCGAGGATGCTTTCCAGGCTCAGGCTGGAAAATTGCCCGCCGCTCTGGTAATTGATCCACAGGTTCAGCCCCGAAACGTCGCCGGCCCAGCCGAGCATGCCGTTGAGCAGGGCGATCAGCGCGATGAAGACCAGCAGCATGGCGCCGACGTTGACCGCCAGCCGAACCCCGTCGGTGGTGCCCAGCGAGATGGCGTCGAGGAGGTTGTTGCCGACCTTATCGCGCGGTACTTCCAGGTTGGTGTTCAGCTCTTCGGCGTCTTCCTGCGGGTATAACATCTTGGCCGCTACGATGGCAGCCGGAGCCGACATGATGGACGCTGTGAGGAAGTGGATGGCGAATTCCGGACCCAGGAGCGCCACAAACAGGGCGAAAACCCCGCCCGCGATGGTGGCCATGCCCCCCGTCATGAGGCACATGATCTCGGAGGGCGTCATTTTTTCCAGGTAGGGTTTGATGACCAGGGGCGCTTCCGTCTGGCCGATGAAAACGTTGGCCGCAGCCGCCATGGTTTCGGCGCCCGACAGGCGCATGAATTTGCTCATCAGCCAGGCAAAACCGTAAATGATGCGCTGCAGGATGCCGAAATAGAACAGGATGGATGAGAAGGCTGAGAAGAAGACCACCGTAGGCAGCACCTTGAAAGCGAACATGTACCCCACCTTGTACATGATGTGCTGGCCGTTGCTGAAATCCATAGCCTGAATGTACGCTTCATCCGGCCAACTGCCGAAAATGAAGGTAGCGCCGGCCTGGGTGTAATCCAGCAGTTTGACAAAAAGGTCGGCAATCCACTTGAAAAAGGTGTAAATGAACGGAACTTTCAGGATGGCTACACAAAGGATCAATTGCAACGTAACGCCCCCGCCTACCAACCGCCAATTAATGGCTTTCCGGTTCTTGCTCAACGCATAACAAATGCCCAGCAGTACTGCTATGCCCAAAGCGCCGCGCGCAATATTGGTAATCAATTCCATGGTTTACTTGTCTTAAAGGTGGTGCTTCGTGGCCAAATGTAAATATTTTTGCCGTTATCACCCTCCCTTTTTTATTTTTGCGCAGTTTGCGATCCTTTATGAAACCATTGATCATCGGCATTACCGGCGGCAGCGGGTCGGGCAAGACCAGCTTCATCAAGCAGCTCCGCGAACAATTCAAACTGGAAGAACTCTGCATCATCTCCCAGGATGACTACTATTTCCCCCGTCAGCATCAGGAAAAGGATGACAAGGGTATCGAGAATTTCGACCTGCCGAAGTCAATCGACAAAAAAGCCTTTCACGCGGACATCCTTCGCCTGATCGACGGCCAGATCGTGGAAAGGACCGAATATACGTTCAACAATAAGAACGTCTCGCCGAAACTGATCACCTTTCAGCCCGCTCCCGTACTGATCGTGGAAGGGATCTTTGTCTTCCACTATAAAAAGGTCCGCAACCTGCTCGATCTCAAGATCTTCCTCCACGCCAAGGAAAACCTCAAGGTCATCCGCCGGATCAAACGCGACCAGACCGAGCGGAACTATCCGCTGGAGGATGTGCTGTATCGCTATGAAAAACACGTGTTGCCCACCTTCGAACGCTATATCCAACCTTATACCGAAGATGCCGACCTGGTGATCAACAACAACCACAGTTTTGAAATGGGATTGAAGGTGCTGACTGGATTTATCCGGGATCATCTTGGACAATAACCAGTTCCTCCGCCTGGATGGCGTTAAGGATATTCAATTTCATAACATTCCACAAATTTAGCTAAATTCACGGAGTATATTCCACAAATTTAGCTAAATTTGTGGAATATACATTGGTTGAACGATTCAGATGAATTCCATTCACAGAGCGATTGAAGATAGATTACCCCTGCGGCTGCAAGCCGGCAAAGTGTTGGTTTTATTAGGTCCCAGACGGACCGGCAAGACCTATTTGCTAAAACAATTGTCAAAAAAACTGAAGGAACCGGTTCTTTTTTTGAATGGAGAAGACTTTGACGTTCAGCGGCAGTTGGCGAACAGGAGCGTCAGCCATTACAAAGCGCTTTTGGGGAATACAAAAATATTGGTTATTGATGAAGCTCAAAAGGTCCCGAAAATCGGTCAAATTCTGAAATTAATGGTCGATGAGATAGCCGACCTGAAGATCATTGCCACCGGTTCTTCAACATTTGACCTCACCCGGCAGTTCGGCGAACCCCTGACCGGGCGTAAAACCACATTAAAAATGTTTCCGGTAGCCGAGTTGGAATGGGCTGAATTTGAAGATCCGATCCACAGGGAAGCCAATATGAGGGAAAGGCTGGTTTTTGGCGGATATCCTGAATTATTGCACCTTAAAAGTCGCAATGAAAAATCGGGATACCTGAAAGAGTTGGTCAACAGTTATCTGCTGAAAGATATTCTTGAGTTGGATGGAATCCGGTATTCCGGAAAAATATTGGATTTACTTCGCCTGGTCGCCTTTCAGGTCGGTAGCGAGGTTTCACTTCAAGGATTGTCCAGGCAAATTGGACTCGACATAAAAACGGTCGACAAGTACCTTGATCTTCTCGAACAGGTTTTTGTCATTTACAGATTGAGCGGGTTCAGCATGAACCTCCGGAAGGAAGTGGCCAAGAGTCCGAAGTTCTATTTTTATGATAACGGCATCCGCAATGCAGTCATTTCAAACCTGAATCCGCTCGAGCTTCGCAATGACGCCGGGATATTATGGGAGAATTACATGCTGGCAGAGCGATTGAAATATCAGCATTACAGGGATTTGGCAGTGAATAATTTTTTCTGGCGCACATACGACCAACAGGAGATCGATTGGATTGAAGAACGGGAAGGCAATCTTTTTGCCTATGAAATGAAATGGAATACCAAGCGCGTCAAAACACCTGTAGCCTGGCACAATGCTTATCCGGATGCCGTTTTTCGAATGGTGACACCTGACAATTACAGGCCTTTTATCCTGGATGCATAATTGATCAATATACCATGGATATCCGCAGCGAACTTGAAAAAAGATACGAAAACGGGTTGATGCCCCGGATCGCCCGCTATATCGGCAATGATCAGGCCCGTTTTGACCACCTGATGGAACTCGTATTCGGAGACGAGCCTGTAGCGGCCAGGCGCGCTTCATGGGTGATCAGCCATTGCACGGAGCGGTATCCGCAGCTCGTTCAACCCTGGCTTGAAAAACTGGTGCACAACCTGTCCAGACCCGGCCTGGACGATTCCATCGTGCGCAGTACGGTCAAAGTGTTGGCCGAAACCGGCGACCTGCCCGAAGAACTCCAGGGGTATATACTCGAACACTGTTTTGATCTCCTGCTCAATCCCAAGACGGCAGTCGCCATACAGGTGCATGCCATGCAGGCCATTTTCAATATCTCCAAAGATGAGCCCGACCTGCTGCGCGAACTGCGCGAAGTCATCCAGGGGCAGATGGAATACGGAACGGCCGGGTTCAAGGCCCGGGGTAAGCGGATATTGAAAGAGATCGGGAAGGTGGTGAAAGATTGAATGGGTTAAACATGCAGGGGCTATGAACCCCTTGCCGTTAGTCTTGTTGTACCCTGCACAAACAGGCGCAATGGAACAACTACAAGCGGCAATCCGGCAAATGATCGCCGTTTCGGATATAGAGATGGAAGGATTGCTCGGAAATTGCAGGATCCGGACTTTCAAACGGCAGGAAAACCTGAGTTTTCCGGATTATACGCCCAATGAGATCTTCTTCATCAACAGGGGCATTATCCGGGTGATCGTCACCGACAACAAGGGTACCGAGCACACCATCCATTTTGCCATGGAAAACCAGTTCATAGCTGATTATTCCGGCTTCATCCTCCGGCAGCCTTCCATGTACACGCTCCAGGCCATCGAAGAAACGGAAACGGTCGTTTTGCCCCGCGCTTCCATCGACTGGGGGTACCAAAACCTGGCGCAAGGCGATAAACTGGGCCGTCTCATTGCCGAATTCTACTTCATTTACCAGGACAACCGGATCAAGAACCTGTACGCCCGTACCCCCAAAGAGCGGTATGACAGCATTGAAGAAGTCTTTCCCGATATCCACAACCGGGCGCCCCAGCATATGATCGCTTCCTACCTGGGGATCACACCGGTACACCTCAGCCGTTTAAAAAGGCAGCAGAAGCGTAAAACGTAAACATTTGTTATCGTTTTCCGGCCCCAATCCCGCCTAATTTTGCCTTCTGATCGAAACCCGTTTCAATGAGATATTTTCTGACCACCCTGTACGAAAGGAGCGAAATCCTTTTCCTTTTCGGGGCCGTTTGTTTGCTGGCTGCCTTGGTTTTTATAACCCTCACCCGGTATTCCGATACCCAGGTAATGGGCGTGAATGCGTGGTACAAACCGTTCAAATTCGCCCTATCCATCGGCATTTTTTGCTGGACGATGGGATGGTATACAGGATACCTGGACGGCGAGCCGGGATTGAAGGCCTACGCCTGGGCCATGGTCATCCTGCTGGGATTTGAGTTGGTCTATATCACCCTGCAAGCCGGCCGGGGGCAGCTTTCACATTTCAACGACAGCAGCCCTGTATATGCAGGCTTGTATGCGGCGATGGCGGGCGCGGCAACGGCAGTTGCGTTATGGACCGGCTATATCGGCCTGTTGTTTTTCCGGGAAGATTTTCCCGGGCTCCCGGATCATTATGTCTGGGGTATCCGGACCGGGATCGTCATTTTTGTGATTTTTGCCCTGGAGGGATTCGTGATGGGGTCCCGGTTGTCGCATACCATCGGCGGTCCTGACGGTGGACCTGGCCTGCCGGTGGTCAACTGGAGTACCCGCTACGGCGATCCCCGCATTGCACATTTTATCGGCATGCACGCCCTGCAGGTCCTGCCGATCCTTTCCTGGTTTTTGCTGAAGGACACGAAAGCCGTTTTGGTGGCGGCAATTCTCTACGGTTTGCTGGCTGTTTGGACGCTGGTGCTGGCATTGCAGGGCAGAGCGATTTTTAGTGGTCAGTCGTAAGTCAGGTAACCGAGCGAAGTCGAAGTTACGGTCATCAGTCTTCAGTTCGCCAGTTGGCAGTCTTTCAGTCCAACATTATACAGACGCCCAACCATAAAACAATCTAACCATCCAACCATTAAAATATGAACCTCCCAAAGTCAAAACAAACAAGGCTGAAAACCAATTACGGCCCCTGGGCCGTCGTTACGGGCGCTTCCTCAGGGATCGGGCTCGAATTGGCCGAACGGTTGGCGGAAGCGGGTCTAAACCTGGTGTTGAATGCCCGCCGTGGGGATGTCCTCGAAAAACTGGCAGGAGACTTGCGCACCCGTTACGGGGTCGAAATCCGGGTAGCGGCGGCGGATCTTTCAACGCCGGTAGGAACGCAAGAAGTCATGAATGCAACGCGAGATCTGGATGTCGGCCTGTTGGCGGCCAACGCCGGATACGGCACCTCCGGTTTATTCATCGACTCGGAACCTGAAGCCGAAATCAACATGCTCCGGGTCAACTGCGAATCTCTGCTGATCCTGACCCGCCATTTTACCGGTATTTTCAAAAAAAGAAAACGGAGCGGTATTCTGTTGATGAGCTCGATTGTCGCCTTTCAGGGAGTGCCATATGCGGCTCATTACGCGGCCACGAAGGCCTATGTGCAATCGCTGGCCGAAGCGCTGGCGATCGAACTGAGGCCCTGCGGTATCGATGTGCTTGCGCCGGCTCCGGGGCCGGTCCACAGCGGATTTGCAGGTCGGGCCGGCATGCAAATGGGAATGGCGCTTACGCCTGCTGATATCGGTGTACCCATTCTGAAGGCCCTGGGCCGCCGGTCGACGGTCTTGCCAGGATGGTTGTCCAAGGTATTGGTTTTGTCCTTGCGGTCAGCGCCCCGGTGGGTCAGGATCCGGATCATGCGGGGGATTATGAAGGGAATGGTGGTAAGTCGTAAGTCATAAGTCGTAAGTGGTAAGTCGTAAGTGGTAAGTCATAAGTCGTAAGTCATAAGTGGTAAGTCTGGTAACTGAGCGTAGCCGACTTCGTCAGCCGGAGGCCGAAGTTAAGTCGTAAGTGGGGGTCCTGAGCGCAGTCGAAGGATAAGTCGGGTAACGCTTCCGGTATCGCACTGATGACTAATCCACAAAATGCTTCCGCAAGGCCACCGCCCGCACCGCCAGGTAAAGCAGCAAACCCATGGGGCCGAAAATAAAAGTGAGCAACAGACAAGGGATCAGCAGGTAGCGGTTCATCCCGTGTTTGGCTGCATTGGTGACGATAAACCAACCGACCATCAGGTCGAAAGCCAGGTAGTGCACCCACCCGGCCAGAACGGCTCTTGGGCTGGTAAACAGCTCCATCACGCCGGCCAGGCTGCCGAAGCTTCCGGGGTCGAAGCCCCCCAGAAAGTCCAGAACAAGGCAAGCGTAGAGGACACAAAGTAAGGTTACGGCGCCGCCGATGACGATGCGGCCTGTCCACTTCCAGTAAGGTGCGATAAGCAGCACCAACCAGGTAAGTAAGGACAGCGTATTGGAGAGTTGAAACAGGAGTTCTTTGGACATAAGGCATGACCATGCGTATCGCTGCCTGGTAGACAAATGTACAAAAAGGAATTCATAAACAGAATGTGCTATTTTTAACGTTTTTACAGGAAGGTGATCCTTTTGGATGCCAATCCGTCATTTTATGATCATTTTTTGAAAGGCATGAGCAGAAAAGAAGTCATCGGGTTCAACCTCTCCGGCCAACACGAGCTGGGCATGTCCCTCATGCTGAATAATCCTGAAGCGGTCATCCGCCGTCGCCCTGTACCGGACAAATGGAGCATGTTTGAGCATTACGCTCACCTCGTCCGGTACCAAAACGTTTTCCTGCAACGGGTGGACCTGATATTGAGCCGGAAAGATCCCGTCATAGAACGGTATTCCGCCGAAACCGATCCGGCGTTCACGGAGTGGCTGCAAATGGATCGGGAAGATCTCACGCAGCGATTGGTCGAGGACCGGTTCGGGGTTCTTATCCATTTTCAGGAGCTTTCGCCAGCTGCTTTGAAACGGAAGGGCATTCACCCGGTCTACGGCCCCTTGTCGCTGCTGGACTGGCACGAATTCTTTGTGCTGCACGAGGCGCACCACTTGCATGCGATGTGGAAATTGCAGATGATAAGTCGCGGGGCCGGGAAGTGAGCTTACCAGGGTTAAAGGATAAAGGTTAAAGAAGCCAAATGGCAGCGGGGGTGGTAATAAAGAACCCATGTTTAGCGGCTGCGAGGCCAAGGTTAAAGATTGAACGGGACTTTGATTCGTGTAAACGCCGGCGCGGGCCGTCAGGTTCGCAATCTTGGTAGCACCCGGTTTGAATATTGGATTCCCGGCCTGTAGGGCCAGTATGTGTTGGCTTCGGACTGGTCGGAGAAATTTATTATTGTTAGACGAACGGGCAATAAGAGGAGAGCAATTGCAATGGCAATTGAACGGCGGCGACGGCCCGGCTTTCTTTAGTAGAATGTTGAAATAAAGCTAAGGGTGGGGATAAAAATGCCCGCCCTTCCGCCACCGCTCACGGGTATACGTGCGAGGCTCCATGCAGAGCCTTCAGGTTCCGGTTCCATTGCGCAATAGAGAAGCTTCGGGGTTTATTTGATTTTTCGATTCAAAAATAAACAATAAAATTTAATTTACAAAATTTTTAAATTATTTTTTTGTAAAAATCCAGCCAACTGACAACCCCCCACCCAAAATCGGATCATTCGACCCAGTCCAATCATCCAATCAATCCATAGCCTTTTCCACCACCCCACTCTGCTCATACCCGATCCGCTGCGCTACCGCCACCACCGTTTTCCCATTTCCAACCGAAACCGGATGGGTGTACACCTGCCAGTTCACACCCGGTTCCTGCCCTTTTTCCAGGATCTGATACCCGATGGAAGCGCCTTTGGTCTCATCCGTTATGCGCACTTCATTCCCTTTGATCACGATCAAGGGATCGGCCGTAACCGGCGGCGCATCCCCGCCGTTCCACATCTGTTTCAACAGCTCAGCCTCGGGAATCCGCCCCAGGTCGTTGGTCTTTGTCAGCCATTTGTCCATGACCTTGCGCAGGCGTTTGAGCGCTTTGCCATAAGCCGGATCACCGGCCAGGTTATTGAGCTCGTGCGGGTCCGCATCGATCAGGTAAAGTTCCTCCGGCGGCCTCGGCGCTTTGAACCATCGCATTTGGACCTCATTCAACCGGCCTGCTTCTTTTTCGCGGAGAATGCTCCGCATCCCGGGTTGTTGCAAGCGGTAAGGGATGTCCTGGTAAGCCGGTAACTCGGGATGGAAATTCCGGATGTACTGGAAACGCTGATCCCGGACGGATCGCACCCGATCGACGGGGATATCCATGCGGTCGCGGGCGCCGAAAATGTATTTGCGGGGTTTGGCCTTGCATTGCCCTGCAAAGGCCTGTCCTTGCATATACCCTGGCGGTTTGATCCCGAACATCGACATGACTGTAGGGCCGAGATCCATCAGGCTCACGAGGTCTTCCACCACGGTGCCCGCACCTTTACCGTCGGGGTACCGAACGATCAGGGGCACCAAAAGGCCACGCTCGGTGACCTCCCGTTTGATGTAAGGCAGTCCGTCGCCGTGATCCGCCCAGAAGAAAATGATCGTATTGTCCATTTCGCCGGCGGCTTCCAGTTCCTTGAGCTTTTCGCCGACCCAGTCGTCCATTTCCGAGATATTGGAATAAAACCGGGCGATGTCCAGCCGCACGCTGTCGGTATCCGGATAAAAAGGCGGTACATTCACCTTCGCCGGATCGACCCGCAACGGGTGGTCGGCCCGGGCCCACACCTGCGATTCGTGGGTGATGGTGCTGTTGAAAATGGCAAAAAACGGTTGCCCCGGTTTTCGATTCTTGTAATGGGCGGTATTGCTGGTCTCATCCCAGACGGTGGGCGGCGCGGTGAACTGGTAATCCGTCTTGGAATTATTGGTGCAGTAGATCCCCGCTGCCCGCAGATATTCGGGATACGCCTTCACTTCCGGCGGCGGCACAATGGAGTAATTTTTCGGAACCCCCTTGACCTCGGGATAAATATTGAACGTCCGCATGTTATGCCCCCCGACGCTGGTCTGGTACATGGCCGTGATGATGGCGCAACGGCTTGGCGCGCAAACCCCGGCCGTCGTATAGGCGCGGGTATACCGAACGCCTTCTTTGGCCAACCGATCGATATTGGGGGTGGGGACAGTTGGATCTCCGTAACAACCCAGTCGCGGGCTCAGGTCCTCAACCGATAACCAGAGAATGTTCATCGGTTTTGAGGGCTGACCGCAAAGGGAAATAAATAAAAGGCCGAATATTGGGAGGAACGTCCATTTTTTCATGCCGAAAATTTTGATCGGCCTGAATATATAACTTTAATTTGGCAGAAACTCCGGATTTTTGCAGGCAAACCGAATTTTCAAATGTCTTTACCCTTTCAATTTGCGGTTTCGGGTACCGGGATCCCCTTTCTCTTCCAACACGGCCTGGGGGGCAACCTCCAACAGGCGCAGGATCTCCTTGCCGGTCTTGAAGGCGTCCAATTGATCTCTATGGACAGTCGAGGGCACGGCCAAACGCCCTTTGATCCGACACATCCGCCGTCATTCAACCAATATGCCGACGATGCCGTTGCATTGCTCGATCACCTGGGCATTGAAAAGGCCGTTGCCGGCGGGATCTCCATGGGATCGGGTATTGCCCTGAACCTGGCGGTCAGATACCCCGAAAGGGTGCTTGCGCTGGTCCTGGTACGGCCCGCCTGGCTGGATCATCCCGATCCGGCCAACCTGAGCATCCTTTCTTCAGCGGCCGACTTTATGGGAACGCCACACGGTCAGGAGCAATTCCAGGCATCGGACATCTTTATTCGGATGGATCTGGACCTGCCCAATGCCGCCCGTTCCGTATTGGGACAATTCGCCCGCGAACAAGGTCAATATACCGCAAAAATCCTAAAAAGCATGATAAGGGACGCGCCGGTTGCCGACCTGAACCTGTTGAGGTCCATCCGGCAACCGGCGCTGATCCTGGCCAGTGAACGCGACCCGCTTCACCCGCTCGATTTCGGGATCGTACTGGATCAATACCTGCCCGATAGCCGGTTTGTTGAGGTAACCAGCAAATATGTCGATGAGGTGCAACACGCCAGGGAGGTCCTGGGATATGTCCGTGAATTTGTAATCCGGCAGCAACCTTTCCTGAAATTCGATTGCTGATCGGTGATGTAATCGCCTGCTATCCTGTTGGAAATCCTTCGGCCTCTTCCATCAACAATCAACAATCATCAATCATCAATCATCAATCATTGACCAGCTTCCCCAACCGGCAAACCATCCACCCTGCCAATCCGCCGACACCCGTGTGCCAGGCCGTATCCGCAAGCGTAATCGCCATGGACCAGGTTACAAAAGTGGCGGCATTTGCCAGGCTCCATGTAGCCGCAGTGGTCATTTCAAGCAAAGCGCCGGCCAGCACAGCATCTTTCACCGTAATTCCGCCCCTGGCCATTTTAAACAGGATCCAGGTCAGTGTAAATACGATAATGAATTCCAGCAAAACAACCGGCGCCGGATTAAAATCTGCCATTTTTGCCACTGCGCTGCCGAGTATTTCCAGGTTGCGATCAAAGAAAGCAGCCGCTGCCAGTCCATGAAAAATGCCGTTCAATACGAAGGTCACGACGGTAGTGACAACCCAGGCTATCAGGAATCTTTTGGTGTTCATTTTCCGTATGTTTATCGAAGAAGGAACGGAGGGCGTCATTTAGCGAACAGGTTGTGCAACCCGTAAACCTCCGGCGTCGGCAGTTCATCAAAGATCCCTTGGAGGATCGGGATCAAGACCTGACCGAAAGCCTCGAATTTTTCGGCGGACTCCCAGATGTCGATCACTTCCAGATGGCCTTCTCCTGCCGCAAATGCCACATGGAACAACCGGCTGGGATTGTCCTGCTGACCGGCAGCTGTCAACCCTTCCAGGATCTTGTCGTATTGCGCTGCCGACATGGCGCCGGGTTTAAAATGGATCAGCACTGCCCCCGGCGGGATTACCGCAGGAATAGGCTCCATTTGCTGGTTGTAAACCGGGTAAACCTGTAACGGCGGGGTATTGATGTTATTGGCCTTGTATACTTCCATGTTTTTGGCTGACCGGGCATCCAGGGAAGCTTTATCCGGGAATATGCCGAAGGAATACAATCCGGCCGGCTGCATGGCGCCGATGGCATGGAAGGTCCAGCCCAGCTCCCAGACGCCGGCCTCTTTCAATTTGGCGACAGCGCCGTCGTACATGGCCGGTACAGCGGTTTCGGACCGCATCACAGTGATATAGCCTTTATTTTGACCGGACACTGCGTACAAACCGGCAAGGATGAAAAAACTGGTAAAAAAAATGCGGTTCTTCATGGTGAATTGAGTTTTAGCCTGCCCCGGGAAGGGCATTCTTAAAAACAGAAGCCCTTCCGGAACGAGGCGTGTTGTGAATCAGCGATTAATTATTGGTTTTGCCGGCGTCAGGCGCAGCCATCAATTGGGCTTCGAAATTTTTCATATCGAATTTGATGTCCAGCGACCGGATTTTCCCCTTGCCGTCGAGCTCAAAAATGGCTGTCAAAGGCACCTCGGATTTATTATTTGACGGCGGATTTCCCATCATGCTCCCGGTATTGGTGCCGGTGAAAACGCCCCTTACGGCCACCTTGTTACCGGAGGCAAACCAATCGACGATCTCATGGTGCATGTCCGGAAAAGCCGTTTTAAAGCTTTCGCCGACGCCTTTCCAGCCCATCTTGTTAATGGTAACTGAAGGAGAAAATGGAGCTGAAACGGTAAAATCGTCGGTCAGCAGTTCACCGACTGCGTCCAGATTGCCGGCGTCGACCCAGGCAAAATAATGGGTTACGATCTTGCCGGCGTCCTTTTCCTGGGCCTGGAGCGTGGAAAAAGAAAGGGCTGCGAACAATGCGGAAAGAATGAATAAGGATTTCATGGTCAACAAATTTTGAATTGGTTTAATGGTTTCAATGGCCCAAATTTCCGCCGTCGGGCCGCCCATCCTCAAGTTCAAAATGTGTTCAATGCTTGTTCATAGCTGTCCAAAGTTGGGTATATGTTGAAGTTGGCGCTGGCAACAAAGAACCTATGTTTAATAGCAGCGGGCCGTCAGGTCCGCCGTGGCAAGGTTAAAGGTTAAAGCAGAAAGGTTAAAGAAACCTAACGGCTGCGGGCCGTCAGGTCCGCAATGTCAAGGTTAAAGGTTAAAGTAGAAAGGTTAAAGAAGCATAACGGCAGCGGGCCGTCAGGTCCGCCGTGTCAAGGTTAAAGCAGAAAGGTTAAAGAAACCAAACGGCTGCGGGCCGTCAGGTCCGCAATGTCAAGGTTAAAGGTTAAAGTAGAAAGGTTAAAGAAGCATAACGGCAGCGGGCCGTCAGGTCCGCCGTGTCAAGGTTAAAGCAGAAAGGTTAAAGAAACCAAACGGCAGCGGGCCGTCAGGTCCGCAATGTAGGTAGGGTATGTGATGGCTTCAGGTGGGCGGCATACGTCGTTGCCGGATGCTGTAGGACCGGCGATCCTGACAGACCGCCAGGCAGGCAGGCCCAAAAAGAGGAAAAAGGGTCGTTACGATTTACGAGCCCAACGAAGCAATCCATTCCCGGATCAATTCCACGCCCTCCGCATGGACCATCGTCCGCCCCACCTCGGGCATCATGGCCCCCGGGTCGGTCGATTCCATGCGGTAGAGTAGGATCGATGCTTCAGGGTGGCCCGGTACGATGCTGTACAGGCGGCCGCCGGAACCTTTACCGGTGGAAACCGGCGCCTTGAAGATGCCCAGATTGGGCCCGGGTTTTTCATCGGCCGTCAGAAAAAGGCCGGAAGTGTTAGCGGCGCCATGCGGGTTGTGGCAATGCCCGCAATTGACGTCGAGATAAGCCATGGCGCGGTCCTGGATCGAGCCGGAAGCCGGGTCATCCCACTGCGCCAGAAAGGGCATGAAATGTCCGTTCACACCAGAAAGATAGCCGGTTTTCGCCCATCTGACCAATTGGTCTTCTTCACCGTCGATGTAGGCATAGGATTTGTCCAGGTTGCGCACTTTCGGGCCAATGGGCATCAGTTTATCATCATAGGCGTGGCATCCTTTGCATTGATTGCGCGTGGGCACCACATAATTGATCCTGACCGGTGCGCCTGCGGCATCCGTATATTCCACCTTTCGGATCGTGCCGGCCAGGTAGATCCGCGCTTCCGTTTGCTCGTCGTTCCAGACATAGGTCGAAGCATCCCACCCTGCCGGTCGATGGATCAGCAAGCGCGTTTCAATAATCCGCCGGCCTTTTCCCGGGTTTCGCTGGTCGATGGGATAAAAGAAATTCTTGATGAGCACGGCGCCCACGGGGAAGTCCAGCACATCGGAAATATTGTAAACGGCGGAAACACCTTTGGGCATCCAGACAAACCGCGCCTTTTCCGCATAATCCGAGAACAAGGGCGTTTTCAAGTCGTACGGCAGAACCCCTTCATTCGGTGTCAGGTTTTTCAATTCACCGGTAAAAAAACGGTAGTCAGACAACTTTTCAAAGGTGTCGGATTCCACCCGGACACCCGTATCGGAATCCTTCCGGCATCCCGCCCAGACCAGCAAAACAAGCATAAATCCTCCGAACAGCAAACTGTATTTCATCATTATTTCCTGGTTAAATCACACCTTGAACAGCGCGTTTACCCGCGCCAGGTCCTGCTTATGGGCTTCAATGACATCCATCGTATTGGGCGTTCCGTCTTCCACACATTGCTCGATGACAAGGTGCGGCCGGATCTTTCGTTTTTTTAATTCAGCGGCAAAGCGTTCGTAATCGATATCCCCCGCGCCGAAGGTCTCACTCCAGATGCCGTTGACAGATTGCCGCAAATGCAATTCCACAACCCGGTCCCCGTACATCTTCAATACGTCAAAAACAGCGACCTCCGAATCCTGGGACCCCCTGAATACCCAGTGCACATCAAAGCAATACGCCACATTCCGTGGGGAGGTATTCTGGAACATATGGTGGTATTCCCGCGCGCCGGCCAGCATTTCCGTATTGTGCGTATGATAGGCCAGCGTCATGCCCTTTTTCCGAAGTTCGGCGCCGAGGTAGTCCAGGTTTCTGGCCTGTTCCTTCAACTCATCGTCCGATTTCACCTCGGTGCCGCCCCATTGAATTGGGCTTGGATTGGTCACCAGGATATTGACCCCGTAAGGGCGCGCGGCATCCGCGATGGCCAGCACCGTTGCGATGGATTCGGCGGCTTCCTCTTTTTTATGCAATACGCTGTTGACGTAGGCCGACGGCGCCGAAATGCCGTATTCCTGCAATTTGGGCATGATCTGTCCCGTAAATTCCACATTGAACAGATTGGGTTCGATGGCTGTCAGGCCGGTCTTCAGGTAATCTTTCAGGCCGGCATCCAGGTTTTCGCTGAACGAGGTTTTTCCCGCCCGCCAATAAAAGGTATCCCAGTTGTAGGTATTGCAGGATACGGGAAAGTCTTTCCTGAAGACTTCGGTTATTTCCTGCAACGGCCGGATAGCGGGGATTAAAGGAATGCCGGCCAGTTGACCGATAAATGAGCGTCTGGTATTGTCCATATCGCTTTGATTAAGGTGGTTGCAAATTGAGGTGGTCCGTCAGTGTTCCGCCGCCTGGACAGCCGGCCCTTCACAGTCGAAAACCGTGGCGTCCGTATTCATGTTTTCGACAATTTCCTGCGGCAAGCTGCCTTTTCCGGCATTGAGATTGAGGAAACGCACATCGCCGTTGTTGCGAATGCAGATCCGGTTCGTTCCGGCAGGTACGCCGTTATCCCCCAAGGTAGCGGGGTTGAAGATGCCATCTGTAGCGATGTCGACGGTTTGCCCCTGATTGACGGCAGCGATCAGCTGACCGAACTGGGTGGTCGTATCGACCTGGCCGGTATTGTCGGCAAACAGGTTGTCGTGGATGTAGACGGCTGAACAGAACGGGTCGTATTGATCGGATTCAAAAGGCCGGCCGGTGAACATCCAACTGATCATACTCAGGCCGACGGAGGCGTGTTGCCTGATGGTGTTCCCGAATATTTCCACCTCTTTATGGGCCATCAGGATCATCCCTGAACCGGGCGGCAACGTACTGACCACCGTACCGGGCGAGGCAAAATTGGCGTGGTTGTTGTCTTCCACCAGGTTGTCGTGCACCCGGATCTTCCAGCCGTTGGGCTGCGGCAGATCGGGCATGTCAAAGATCAGCAGGCCGCCGGTGTTTTCTTTCGAAGTATTCCCGTAGACGTCCGCATTGCGCGTATTCTCAATTTCGATCCCGGCGACATTGTGGTGAGCGTAGTTGTTGCGCACCACCACATCATTGGACTGGCCGACATAGATCCCGGCATCGCTGGCAAAGGAGGCTTCACAATCCTCGATCAGGACATCCGTGCAGTCAACCGGATAGAGGCCGTATCCGCCGTTCTCCGGAGAAGCGCCGCCTGTCCAGGTAGCTTCCATATTTCTGAAGGTGACCTTCCGGCTGGCCTGCACCTTGATCGCGTCGCCTTTGGTGTCCTGGATGGTAAACCCTTCGAGGGTAAGCCCGTCAACATTCATCACCAAAAGCCCCTGCGCGCCTTCCACCTGGTCTTTGAAGGACAGCACGGTCTTGCCTTTGCCCGCTCCCTTGATGGTAATATCGGAAAGCCCTTCGAGGGATAGTGACCTGTTGAAGGTAAAGATACCTTCCGGCAGTTGGATCACATCGCCGTTCAGGGCGGTAATGAGTTTTTCGGGGAGGACCGATTCAACGTCGGCAGCATCCAGCATATTGCCGGTTTTTTGATTCTGACAACCGAAAAGGAAGGCGGCAACCAGGATGGCACATGCAATAAGGGCTTTTTTCATTGGTTTGATTCGTTTGTTTGCTGAAATTCAGGCTTCAGGTCATCATTGCCAGGTCATCCGGCATACGACACTTCCGCCTGCGGACTGAAAGCGGATAAAATAAAGGCCGGGCGGTATGGAAAATCCTCCGGTAAATTTATCCCAGGTAATTGAATGCTGCCCCGCCGGCTGAAATCCGGAATGAAGGCGGCGGATCAGTTTCCCGGAAGCATCAAAAGCCGTGACGCTGATATCGCACGGATGCTCCACAAGGTAGGATATCTGCGCCATATTCGACGCCGGATTCGGAAAAATCGATATCCGGTCCGGGTCCTCCGCCGCTTCCCGGGTTGCAACCGTGTAGGGTTCGCCTACGTAGATCATCAGGTATTGATCCTGGGATATGCGGATCGCACTGGGATCCCCTCCCCGGATATTGGTGGTGACGTAGCCGTTCCACATGCCCCCGTTTGGCGAGGTATTGTACCAGATGCCGTCGGGGCCGTTGCCGTAGAAGCGGAGCTCCTGGGGAGAGTCGACCATATAATTACCCGTCCAGTTGTGCTGCGGATCCGAACCGATCGGCGGAACAGCGGTAAAATGCACCCCGTCGTTGGAAATGTAATGGTATGCCCCGGCCTGCGGACTGCCGATAGGTGCAGCATAATGCCAAAGCTGGTTGAACCGGATAACCGCCGGATCGATCACCCGGTTGGAAGGCTCGTCTACTCTGGGGTCGGGCTCGAACGTAAAATGAATGCCATCGGCGCTTTTAGCGGAATAGGTATTGACTATCGCGCTCAACCCGCCCATCGGGAAGCCGTCGCTGGAGGAGAAATAGATCCGGATACTGTCGCCGCCGAATACGGCAAGGGTCGGATCGAACGGCCGCTGGTAGTTGGCAGGCAGGCCGTCGACTATGATTGGAACCGGTTGGGTCCAGTTCAACCCCAGGTCGTAGGAGAATTTTACGGCAACCCGGTCCCAGGTCGGCGTATTGACCGGCAACCGGAACCATTGGAAAGCGCAAATCAGCGTATCGCCGTGCCACCGGATCACGGACGGCACCCCGGAGGAGTCCTGGAAAATGGCAGGTTCATCAAAGACCGTACCGTCAGCAGACCGGGATATCTTCAACGGGCTTTCCCATGGCGGCGACTGGCTGTAGCCGCACTGTGTATACGCAACCAGTATGGCGAAAAGGATCAAAGTACCGGATCTCATCGTTTCAGGTGTTTGACGGGAACCTCAATGCGGCAAATAGTCCTGCACGACAGCCGCAAGGCGAACCGGGAGGAAAAATATCAAAAAATGTGCAAATCACGAATCCGTTAGATAATAAAACCCTGATCCGCCAAAGGCAACTCCCTGATCCGTCGGCCGGCAGCGGCAAAAACGGCATTGCAGAGGGCCGGCGCAACAGGCGGCAGGGGCGGTTCGCCCAGGCCGCCCGGCGGATGATCGTTTTTGATGAATTCAATCACAATGTCGGGCGCCTGCCCTATCCGTATCCAGGGATAATCATGGAAATTGCTTTGCCGGACCACGCCGTCTTCTACCGTGATCTTGCCGTAAAAGGCTGCGCATAAACCTTCCAGGATGGCGCCTTCCACCTGGGCGCGCGCACCTTTCGGGTTGACCACAACCCCGCAGTCAACCGCAGCCCATATGCGCGGTACGGTCAGGCGGTTTTCTTCATCTACCTGCACTTCGACGACTTCCGCGACAAAGGCGCCCTGGAAATATCCGGCGGTAATGCCTTTACCCGTGCCCGGTGGCGACGGCTCGCCCCATCCCGCCATTCGGGTTACCCGCTCAAGGACGGCCAGTACCCGGTCCGTATCCAGCTGGAAACGCCCCGTGACCGGCGCCATGCCTTTTCCGTCGAGCAGTTTATGGTAAACCTGAACGGTATCCGTCGACATGGCGGCGGCCAGTTCATCCAGAAATGACAACACTGCAAAAGCATTGGAAGAATGTGAAACGGCCCGCCATTGTCCCAGCGGTATATTGGCCTTGATCTCATGGTATTGAAAATGCAGATTGGAAATCAAGCCTGCCGGGAATTCGTACTCATCCAGCTCGGTACCCCACGGATTGCCGTCGCGCCCCAGGTAAGTATTCCTGCTGGCGTTGGACATGAGGTGATTCCAGCCGGAGAATTGCCCGGCATCATCCCAGCAAGCCTGCAAGCGGTGTACCCCGGCCGGGCGGTAGAAGTCGTTTTGCACATCGTCCTCGCGCGTCCAGATCACCTTAACCGGCCGGTTGACCTTCCTGGAAACGGCAACCGCTTCAATGGCGTAATCCACGTAATAGCGGCGCCCGAAACCGCCGCCCATTCTCGGCGTATGTATCGTGATTTGCTCCGGCGCATACCCGAGCACCTCCGTCAGCGCGGCGGCCACAGACCCAGGGTTCTGGGTAGGCGCCCATATTTCGCAGGTTTCCAGGGTGGCCCGCGCCAGGCAGTTCATGGGCTCCATAGGCACATGGGCCAACAGGGGCACCTTGTATTGGGCCGTCAAGGTTCCGGCCGCCGCGTTGACCGCTTTCCTGAAATCGCCGTCTTTGCGGACCGTGGCCGGGTTGCGGATGGCGCGCTCGTCGAGGATATCTGCCGACCGGATCGGCGGCCTTTCCGGGGTTTCCCATTCAATCTTCAGGTTTTTCCGGTTGGACAATACGGCCCAGGTCGAATCGCCGACCAAAACCACGCCCGACCGGAAGTTGGGACTGTTGGGCCGGAGCAACCGCCCGCCGTACTCTTCATTATCCAATATAAAGGCCTCGCGGATACCCGGCAACGCAAGGGCCTGTTCCCGGTCAAATCCCACAACGCGGGCCGACAGGGACGGGGGCTTCACCACCGTAGCGTACAGCATATCCGGCAGGGTCAGGTCGGAAACATAGCGAAGCTTGCCGGTCACCATATCCTTCAGATCGGGATCGGATATTGAAGCGCCGATAACTTGGAAAGCGCCCGGCGATTTGAGCTGGACCTGTTCCGGATCGGGCGCCTGAATTTCGCCGATGAGGTTGAGCAGATCGAAATAACTGACGGCGCGATTGTCCGGCGTATGGATCACCCGGCCCTCCTGGGCTGTGCATTGTGCCGGATCAACGCCCATTTTCCGGGCGCCCGCTTCCAGGAATACGGTCCGGACCATAGCCCCCGCTTTTCGCATGGCGGTCCAGTTAACGCGTACAGCCAGGCTTCCACCGGCCCATTGGCCGTCGTATTTCTCGTGGAAATCCGCTTGTTCGACGGACACGGAGGACCAGGGAATGGCCATTTCCTCTGCAATGATCATCGGGAGGGCAGTCTTGACGCCTTGTCCGATCTCCGGATTTTTGGCCAGCAGGATGAACCTTCCGGCCGGGTCGATTTTTACAAACGGCGTGAAGGGCAGATCAACCGGCGGTAACGGCTCGGGTTCCGGCGCATTCGTACATCCCGGCAGGTAAACGGCGATGCAGATGCCGCCGCCGGCCAGGGATATCGTCTTAAGAAAGTTTCGTCTGTCAGGTCGGTGGGTAGTCGGTTTTTCCATACCCCTAAAGACCGGGATCTGCCGTTACCGTTGCAAAGCGCGCCTGGGCCGGCCGAAAATTTCGATCAGAATAGCGACCAGCACACCGCCGTATTCGATACCGATCACCCAGTAATTTTCCTTGAACGCACCGTCCAGATAATGGATATAGGTCAGCATGATCAGCCCGGTCCACACCACCGGAAAACGCCAGCGGGTAAACAGGCTCAGGAACAGCAACATAATGGTGTACCACGGGTGTATCGTCGTGCCGCACGCCAGATATGCAAGCAACGACCACATGGCGATCTCCGGCAGGCTTCTCCAATCCTTCCCCCGTTCGAGTGCGGCCAGCAGGAGGATAAAACCGGCCGACAAAATCGCCAGTCTCGGCCCGATCCAGGCAATCTGGTTATAACCGGCAACCTGATAGCCGATCCATCTGGCCATGTAGTACAGGCCGGCATTGAACTCGAACTGGTGGAAATAAAGCCCTAGGCTCTGCCCGATATTGCGAAAAAAAACGCCGTTCAGCAATGGTGTGAAGAACACCAATAATGCCGCGCCGCAAATGCCGAAAAACCGGAAAACAACCGGCCAACGCCCGGCGGCGTACAACCGCCGGATAAAAAGCGGAAAGAACATCAAGGGGACCAGCTTTGCCGCCACCGCTCCGGCCATTGCCAGTGCCGCCGTATTGATCCGGCCGATCTGCAGCCACCTCAAGCCGGCTACAAACATCAATACCATGACGCCTTCAAAATGCAGGTTCCCGGAGATCTCAACGATGACCAGGGGGTTGAAAGCGTATAACAAGGTGCGTTTCGGCGGCATGCCCCAGCCTTGCAAAACGCGCGGCAAAAAGATAAGCGTACCCGCTTCAGCGGCAATCAAAACAGCGCGGATCACCAGGGTGGCGCCGGTTATGCTGTGGGGAAACAACCAGGAGGCCGTTGCAAATACAGCCTGCGCAACGGGCGGATAAATGGTGAAGTATTCCGGCGAATTGAGCCTGGCAAACAGGTCGGCCGTCAGCCCCGGCACCCGATGCCCCTCTTCCAGGTAATAACCCGGCAAATGATCGAAGGGATTAAGGCCTGCATTGATCAGGCGGCCGTCCCAGATGAAGCGGTAGATATCGTCCGACAGATTGGGTATGGCCGGCAGCAACAGCAACCGGATGATCACGGCAGCCGCCAGATAAAACAGGAGGTGATCCTCAGCGGCCTGCCGGTACAGCCAGATATATGCGGCAAAAGCCGGAATATAAAAGGCGAGAAGGACATAGAAATCCTGCTGGCGGGGAATATGCACCATTCCCAGCACAGCGCCGGTCAGGATAAAAAGCCCGGTCCACGTATAGATCTGCGGGAGTCGATCGGCCATAACATCCGGCCCTGGAAAGACCGTCGTTTATCAGGAACTATTTTTTCTCCTTGAGGATGGCAACGGAGGAAGAACTGCCCAGCCGCCTGGCGCCTGCACGGATCATGGCTTCTGCCTGCTCCAGCGTCCGGATGCCGCCGGAAGCCTTGACGGCTACCTTATCCCCCATTGTCTTGTGCAGGTAAGCCACTATTTCCGGGGTAGCCCCGGCGCCCAGGAATCCGGTCGAGGTTTTTACGAAATCAGGTTGAACAGACAGGCAGATGTCACATACTTTCTTCAATTCGGCCTCGGTCAGCAAACCTGTTTCCAGGATCACTTTGACGAGCTTGCCCTTGAGGTGAACGGCTGTCACCATCCGGTCGATATCGCTTTGAACGTAATTCCAGTTAGCCGATTTGACGGCGCAAAGGTTGATCACCACATCCAGCTCGGCTGCGCCTTCGTCGAGTGCGCGCTTGATCTCTTCCACTTTGGACGGGGTGGAGCTGTAGCCCATAGGAAAACCGATTACCGTTGCGGTGTGGATCTTGGAACCGTCAAGGCGGGTAGCTGATTCCTTGACGAAATAGGGCGGGATGCAAACAGCAGCAAAGTCGTGCTGTTTGGCCTCGTCGCAGGCTTTGTGTACATCTGATAGACTGCAGTCAGCTTTTAAAATAGTATGATCAAAATACTTGGCGAAGCTCATGGGCTGCATATAACTTGGCGTTCTTTAATAGGGGAAAAAGCGCTGCAATTTAGAGAAAAATTTTATTTTGCAAGGCCATTTGTACAATCAATCGGCTGACCCCGAAACGGCTCATTTTTAAAAAACTGATCAACAAGGGATTACTGCCCGACAAACCCCGAAAATAAGTTTTGCGTATCTTGGGCGAATTGCAAAAGGCTTGTTGAACTGTGGCCTGGCTCCGAATGTAGAACAATCCGCAACATGAGAAAATTTTTCCGCCGTATTTTCCGCCTCCTGTTTCTGGCGATCCTTGTCGTGCTGGCAATCGTCATTTTCAAGACCTATACCTTCCATTCGATGCAGGTGGCCATCGACCCCGTCCCCAGAGCTGCGGCAGATGAAAAAGCGCCGGAGCGGCTGGCCGGGGCCGTTCGCTTTGAAACGGTAAGCTTCGAGGACCGTATGGACACCCTGCCGTTCCTGAACCTGGACACCTTTCTTCAAACCACCTTTCCCAGGGTTTTTGAACGAATGGAACGGATCGATGTCGCAGCGCCGTCCCTAGTCCTGAAATGGGCAGGCGCCAAACCCATGCTGCCGCCGGTCCTGCTGATGGGGCACCTGGATGTCGTCCCGACAGAAAAAGAAACGATCGATGAATGGACGGAAAGCCCGTTCAGCGGCAAGACCGGGGATGGATTCGTCTGGGGACGCGGCACCCTCGACGACAAACTGAACGTAATGGGCTTGCTCGAATCCGCCGATGCCTTGCTGGAACAGAACTACCAGCCGGAAAGGACCATTTATTTCTCCTTCGGTCATGACGAGGAATTGGGCGGCAAAAACGGCGCTGCCCGGATTGCGGACTACTTTAAAAACCAGGGGATCCGGTTCGAATACGTACTCGATGAAGGCTTGCTGATCCTGGACGGCGCACTGCCGGGATTGAGCCGCCCGCTGGCCATGATCGGCACTTCGGAAAAGGGCGAAGCCACCCTCAGGCTGGAGGTCAGGCTCGATGAAGGCGGCCACTCTTCCATGCCGCCAGGCGAAACAGCCATCGGAATCCTGAGCGAAGCGCTGAACCGCCTGCATGAAAACCCGTGTCCGGCCAGGCTCGACGGCCCTACCCTGGAGTTGCTGCAGCACGCCGGTCCGGAGACCTCGCCTTTCTTCCGCGCGCTTTTTGCCAACACCTGGCTGACAAAGGGGATGTTGATCCGGCAGTTCAGCCAATCGGCCAGTTCCAACGCGGTGGTCCGGACCACTACGGCGCCGACGATCGTCCATGCAGGTGTCAAAAACAACGTCCTGCCTTCCACCGGTTATGCTATGGTCAATTTTCGGATCATTCCCGGCGAGACGCCCGAATCGGTAGCCGGGTACGTTGAAAAGACCATCCGCGAACCCCGCATAGCCGTTACCATACTTCCGGGGGCCGCCCCGCCTTCGCCGGTTTCGCCGACCAATACGTTCGGATTCCAGGCCATCGAGAAGACGATCCGCCAGATCTTTCCCGAAGCGGTGGTTTCCCCGGCACTGGTCATCGCCCAAACCGACAGCCGCCATTTCACCGGCCTGTCGGATGCCGTTTATCGCTTCACCCCCGTCCGCCTCACCAAGGCCGACCTGAGCCGGATCCACGGCATCAACGAAAGGATCAGCGTGGATGGATATCAGGATCTGCTTCGGTTCTATGGGCAATTGATCGTGAATAGCACGCAGTAAATAAGCCGTTCGCGTGCGGCTCCGACTCAATGCGGCTACCCCGAAGTCTCCGACTCCAAAGGACGGCCGATTGGGAAGCCGGATATTATTTCGATCGATGATATCCGATTACATGATATCTGATTGTTGATGGTAGC
>WBZL01000686.1_pt1 | contig 28302 bp, 21 predicted proteins | sample 5204291 | NCBI WGS metagenome assembly WBZL01 (sample SAMN12344345, study PRJNA552823) | activated sludge metagenome | biome: Activated sludge suspended growth; feature: Nitrification reactor; material: Wastewater; isolation source: activated sludge from nitrification reactor of wastewater...
GACCGGCGACGGCGGGTCGCCCGTCGCCCGCTACGAGTACCGCCTCGACGGGACCGGAGCGTGGATCTCCACCGGTGCGGCGACCGAGCCGTTCACGATCTCCGGCCTGGCCAACGGAACCGCCTACGGAGTCGAGGTGCGCGCGGTCAACACCGCCGGAACGAGCCCCGCGTCGACCCCCGCGGCGGCCACGCCCCGGTCGGTGCCGGCCGCCCCCGCGATCTCGGCGATCGCTCTGGACACCGGAGCGGTCGAGGTGACCTTCAGCCTCGGCTCCGACGGCGGCAGCCCGGTCACCAACCTCCAGTACTCCACCGACGGTGGAGACAGCTGGATCACCCGCAGTCCGGCCGGAACCGCCAGCCCGCTCACGGTGAGCGGACTCGTCGGCGGGCAGACCTACCCCGTGCGGCTCCGCGCCGTGAACGCGCTCGGAGCCGGCACCCCGTCGGAGGTCTCCTCGGTCACCGCCAAGGGCACGCCCGAGGCGCCGACGGTCGACTCCGTCACCCCCGGTGACCGCAGCCTGACGATCTCGGTCGTGCCCGGACCCAACGGCGGCTCGCCGATCACCGACCTCCAGTACTCCCTCGACGGGGGTGGCAGCTGGTCCTCTCGGACTCCGGCGTCACCCTCCGGCCCGATCCTGGTGAGCGGCTTGGCCAACGGGACCACCTACCAGGTGCGGGTCCGGGCCGTGAACGCGGCGGGCGCCGGCGCGGCGTCGACCGCGCGGTCGGCGTCCCCGCGCACGGTGCCGGGTGCGCCGTCGATCGACTCCGACACGATCAGTGGCCTGGGTGGAGAGATCGAGGTCGACTTCAGCGCGCCGTCGAGCGACGGCGGCAGCCCGATCACCACCTACCAGTACTCGACCGACGGGGGCGCCACCTGGCGGAACAGGGCCACCGGGTCGACCGGGTCGCCGCTCACGATCACCACGCTGTCGAGCGACGGCGCCACCGGACTGATCGGCGGGCAGAGCTACCCGGTCGAGATCCGCGCCGTGAACGCAGCCGGACCGGGAGCCGCGTCGGCTCTCGCCACCGGTTCCACGACGACCGTCCCTGGTGCCCCGGCGATCGACGAGGTCGCCGTGGGCGGGGCGTCGGCCCGGGTCACCTTCGACGTCCCGGCCAACGGCGGTGCCGCCATCAGCCGCTACGAGTACCGCCTGGACGGAGGGACCTGGACCGACACCGGATCGCTCGCTCCCGAGATCACGTTGGACGGACTGGCCCGTGGGACCCACCAGTTCGAGGTGCGCGCCGTGAACTCCGTCGGTGCGGGTCCGGCGTCGGCGCCCGCGTCGATCGTCGTTCGCTCGACGCCGGAGGCGCCGGAGGTGACCGGTGTCGTCTCCGGCGACGGCCAGCTCAGCGTTGCGTTCGCTGCCGGTGCGGACGGCGGCAGCCCGATCACCGGCTACGAGTACTCGACCGACGGCGGGGTGTCGTGGCGGACGCGAGGCTCCGGCACGACAGCATCGCCGCTGGTGATCGCCACGGCCTCCGGGACCGGGAACGCGCTCACCAACGGACGCATCTACACCGTGCAGATCCGCGCCCTCAACGCGGAGGGAACGGGCGCCGCGTCGGCCTCCACGCTGGCGGCGCCGCTCGGAACGCCCGACGCTCCGACCGGCGTGGTCGTGCGGGGCGGTGACCGGTCGCTCACCGTCGAGTTCACCGCGGCCGGCGACGGCGGATCCGCGGTCACCCGGATCGAGTACCGCCTGGACGGCGGAACCTGGACCGACACCGGCTCGCTCAGCAGTCCGTTCACGGTCCCGGGCCTCGACAACGGCACCGCCCACACCGTCGAGGTGAGGGCCGTGAACGCCCTCGGCGCGGGCGACGCGTCGTCACCGGTGAGCGGCACGCCCATGACGCTGCCCGATGCCCCCGGCTCGGTCACCGCGGCCGGCGGTGACGGCGTCGCTCACATCAGCTGGATCGCCCCGGCCGACACGGGCGGGGGAGCCCTCGAGGGTTCCATCGTGACCCTGTTCGACCAGAGCGTCGGCGGGTCAGCGGTGGCCGGCTGTCCGATCACCACCGCGACCACCTGCACGGTGAGCGGACTGGACAACGGAACGACCTACCACGCCTCGGTGCAGACCCGCACCACGGCGGGGACCGGCCCCGCGAGCGCGCCCCGCGTCGCGGTCCGTCCCGTCGGGGTCCCGGTCGTATCGCTGGCCGCGTTGGTTCCCGGCGCCACGTCGATCCAGGTCGACGTCGACACCGACGACGGCGGTGCGCCGCTCAGCAGCTACCACTACCGCCTCGACGGTGGGGTGTGGATCTCGGCCGACACCACGTCGGAGCCGTTCACGATCGCCGGACTCGCGACCGGTCGGAGCTACCAGGTCGAGGTCCGGGCTGCGAACGGTGTCGGCATCGGCCCGGCCTCGGCTCCGATGAGCGCGACACCCCGGACCGTTCCGGGTCAGGTCTCGGCGTTCTCGGCCGCCGGCCTGGACGCGTCGGCCTCGTTGAGCTGGACGGCTCCGGTCGGTGACGGCGGCAGCCCCGTCACCGACTACGTCGTCCAGCACGCGACGAGCGCCGGCGGTCCGTGGACCACGGCGGTCGACGGCGTGTCGGCGGCGCCGACAGCGGTCGTGGGCGGGCTGACCAACGGGACCACGTACCTGTTCCGGGTGGCGGCGGTGAACGCCGCGGGCACGGGTCCGACCAGCTCTCTCGCCTCCGCGACCCCGCTGGCGGTACCGACCGCTCCGAACCTCACGGGCCTCACCGTCGGGAGCCAGTTCGTCCAGGCCGCCTTCAACGCTCCGGCCTCCAACGGCGGCACCCCGATCACGGGCTACCAGTACCAGCTCGACGGTGGCGAGTGGCGCAACGCGGCCGGCACCACGTCGCCGCTGACGATCTCCGGTCTCACCAACGGTCGCTCCTACTCGGTGGCGATCAGGGCGGTGAACGCCGTCGGCGGGGGAGCGACGTCCAACGTCCGCACCGCCACCCCGTTCGGGATGCCCGCCGCGGTGACCGGGTTCCTGGCTTCGCCGGGCGCGAGCTCGGTGTCGCTGCGGTGGGATCCGGTGGACGACAACGGCAGTCCGATCACCGCCTACAACGTGATCCGCTGGTCGGCGCGGACCGAGGGCTCGATCGTGGCGTCCTACCAGACCACGGCGACCTCCTACGACGTGACCGGGTTGGGTGCCGGCACCTACTACTTCACGATCGAGGCGACCAACGCCGCTGGCACCGGTCAGCGCAGCACGCCGCGGACGAGTGCCGTGGTCGGTGCCACCGTCCCGGCCGCCCCGAGCATCGACTCCGTGGCCGTCGCCGGATCCCAGGTGGAGATGTCGTGGACGGCCGGATCCGCCGGCTTCCATCCGATCGCCGGTCACGTCGTGCAGTACGAGCAGGGCGGGGTGCTCCGGACGCTGGTCAACTCGGCCAGCCCCGGATCCTCGGCCTCGTTCGCCCTGCCCGCTGGAGCGGATGACTACTCGATCCGGGTGGCGATGGTCTCGGCCGCCGGGGTCGGTGGGTTCAGCGCCGTCGCTCCGCCGAACGCGGCCACCGGAGCGGTGAGCGCCGTGGGGCCGGCGGGTGCCACGCTCGCCGGCACGGTCGACCCGCGGGGTGTGATGACGTCGATCGGCGTCGAGTACTCGACCGACGCCTCCGATCTGGGGACACCGGCCGCGTCGACGGCCCTGGCGACGCCGTCGAGCTCCGACGGCGTCGGGAACCAGGCGGTGACCGCTCCGCTGAGGGGCCTCAGCCCGGGAACCGCCTACGTGGCCCGGGTGCGCGCCGTCGCCGGCGTGGTTCAGGTGGTCGGGGCCCCGGTCTGGTTCACGACCAGCGCCGCGATCGCGACCTCGGGTCTCGACGCCGTCTACGACGGTGACCCGGTCGAGCTGACCAGCACGGTCGAGCCGTCCGGACTCATCGTCGAACGCTCCTTCGAGGGGATCTCGGGCACCGTCTACGGTCCGAGCGCGACGCCGCCGAGCGCCGCGGGGACCTACCGGGTCACCTCGACCGTCGACGACGGCGACGTGACCGGCTCCGAGGTCGCGACCCTGGTGATCGCTCCGAGGCCGTTGGTGATGACGGTGACGCCGGTGGCGCGCGACTACGACGGCACCGTCGGTGTGCAACTGGACGTCGGGCTGAGCGGGATCATCGCCGGCGACGATGTCGACGTCGTCACGGGATCGGTGCGCGGCCGTCTGGCCTCGCCGTCGGCCGGTGAGGACCGGGAGGTGACGATCGAGTCCGACCCGACCGTGCTCGGCGGCGCCGACGCCGCCAACTACACGGTGGTCGTTCCCGGTTCCCGAACGGTCGACATCGGCCGGCGGGCCCAGAGCCTGGTGTTCCGCTCCAGCGCCCCGGCGTCGATGACGATCGGTGCCACGTACACGCCGGTGGTCGAGTCCGACGCCGGACGCGCTCCGGTCCTGACGGTGGTGTCGAACCCGGAGGTCGTCGGCACGGTGGTGTGCGAGCTGGCCGCCGGGGTCGTCACTGCCCGCGGCGCGGGCTCGTGCGTCGTGGTCGCCACCCAACCGGGTGACGGCGACGTCGAGCCGGCCGGGTCGGTGGCTCAGTTCCTCACGGTCCGCGCCGCGGCCCCTTCCGATCCGGGGCCGTCATCTCCGGGGCCGACGTCGCCGGGTCCCTTCGTGCCGCCGACGTCGGGGGGTACGGGCGGCCCGTCCGCCACGCCGTTCCGCGGTGGACGGATCGTGCCGCGATCGGTCGGTACGGGTTCTGCGGGGGAGTCGACGGACTCCGCGGCCGATGTCGTCAGCCCTTTCGACGTCACGGCGGGTGGGACGACCGATGGCCCGAGCACGGCGCTGGTGCCCGTCGGTGGTGCTGCCGTGGATCCGGCCGTCGGAACCCCGGGATCCGGATCTTCTGCGACCGGGAGCGGCCAGGGCCGGGACCTCGGTGAGGAGGTTGCGGCCGATGCCGGTGCCGGCGACGGGGCCGACGGCTCTGACGCGGGCGCTGACGGGAGCACCTCGGGCATCCTCGCCTCGGCGGGGGAGCGCCCGGCTGTGACCTTCGGTCTGCTGCTGGTGCTGGCCGCCGGCGCGTGGTTCGCGGCGAGCCGGTGGCTCGCCGCCGGCCGCCGCCGTCACGGCGACGAGTAGGGCGGAACTGGAACCGGCCCGGGTCGACGTTCTCAGGAGCGGTCGGCCCGGGCCGCCAGCAACGCCTGAACGAGCTCGTTCTCGAGCGCCATGTGAGCGCCGAGGTCATCGTCGGAGACGCCCAGCACGTCGGCGAACAGGACCATCGAGATGGTGGTTCCGATCACCCGCACGGCCATCATCCTCGCCGTGGTCCCGTCGAGCCCCGCCGACTCGTAGGCGCCGGTGATGCGGTCGACAAGAGGGGTCGGGCGGTCACCGTTGAAGGCCGACCCGTCGGTGGCGACCAACCAGTTCAACAGGTGGACCAACGAGCGGGTCGACGTCCGCATCGACGTCCGCTCGAGCACGGGAGCCGGGTCGGAGCTGAGCTCGTCGACCATCTGGTCGAACACCGTCCGGAACAGGCCGACCTTGCCGCCGAACCAGGCCTGGACGAACCGGTGGTGGTGGCCCGAGGCCGCGGCGATGTCGCGGACGGTGATCTCCTCGGGTGGTCGATCATCGAGCAGGGCCCGGGCGGCGGCGACCATGTTGGCCATCCCGACGTCGCGTGGCGTTCGGCGCTGGACGGGGACGTCCGCCGGTTCCATCGTCGGATCCTACGGATCGACGGCCCACGCGGCGGCGGAACCGGCTGTGAATCAGGCCACTGCGGACGCGTGTCGTGCAACCGAGGCGCTCCGGTCGGTCGATCGATCGGTCCGCCGATACCGGGATGCGGCTGCCGTTGAGATCGGCGACAGTGGGTCGATGATCCTGCGCCGGGCTGTCCCCGACGATGCGATAGGTCGGCAACCTGAGGGCGGAGCGCCTCTACGAACGTGACCGCTGGCGACCCGACGGCGCTCGTCGAACCGAGGAGATCCGGGGGATCGAGGTCGACGAGCGTCGGTTCCGTCGCCGACTGGTGTGAGTTGCCGTGGCGCTCGATCCTCGATGGGCGATACTCCGACGATGGAACCGATCGGAGTTCACCACGTGGCGGTCAACGTCACCGACGTCGAGGCGGCGGTCGCGTTCTACACAGGAGTGCTGGGCGGTCGGGTCCGTGATGACCGACCGGATCTCGGCATCGCCGGGGCGTGGATCGACCTGGGGGCGGCGCAGGTGCACCTGGTGGAGCTGCCCGTTCCGCCGTCGATGGGTCAGCACTTCGCGGTGCGGGTCGACGATCTCGACGCCGTGGTGGCCGAACTGCGTGCAGGCGGACACGACGTGGCCGACCCGTCGCAGGTCGGTGCCGGTCTCCAGACGTTTCTGACCGACCCGTCGGGCAACACCGTTGAGCTTCACCAGGTTCTGGAGGGGCCGTAGTCCTCCGACCCCGCCCACCACCCGTGACGGAATCCTCGGCCTGATCGGTGCTCAGGTCGGCTTGGGTTCCTTGGGCAGGCCGAGGATCCTCTCTCCGATGATGTTGCGTTGGATCTGGGAGGTGCCGCCGGCGATCCGGGCGCCGGGGGCGCTGGTCAGGCCGTAGGCGGCGTCGCCGTCGAGCATCGCCTCGGGGCCGGCCAGCGACGAACGCAGCAGCGCCGTGTCGAACATCAGCTCGGTCGTTCCCAGCTTGGCCACCGATCCCAGCACCGACGCGACCGGACCCTGACGGCGCCCCATCGCCCACAGCGCGGTCCCCCGGATCCACAGCTCGGCGAGCTCCTGCTGGTCCAGTGCGTCGAGGTCGCCGCCGAGGGCCAGCATCGAGTCGAGGCGGCGCTTGAGCGAGATCCCCGATGCTCCGATGTATCCCCGCTCGTTGGTCAGCGCCGACATGCCGACCATCCAGCCTTCGTTCAGCGGCCCGAGCAGCGCGTCGGCCGGCAGGCGCACCTCGCTCAGGAACACCTCGTCGAACTCGGCGTCACCGTTCATCTGGCGCAGCGGGCGCAGCTCGACGCCGGGGGAGGCCATGTCGATCAGGAAGAACGAGATGCCCTTGTGGGGGCGGGCGTCGGCGTCCGTGCGGGCCATGAGGATCCCCCGGTCGGCGACCCGGCCGTTGGAGCACCAGACCTTCTGGCCGTCGACGACCCACTCGTCGCCGTCGCGCACCGCCCGGGTGGACAACGACGCCAGGTCCGAGCCGGCGTCGGGTTCGGAGAACAGCTGGCACCAGATCCGCTCGCCGGTGAGGATCGGTCGCAGGTGCTCGGCCTGCTGCTCGGGGGTCCCGAAGGCCATCACGGCGCCGCCGGTCAGGACGCAGCCGACCATGTTGAGGAACGGCGGCACCTGGGCCAGGGCGCATTCGGTGATCCAGGCCCCGCCGTGGTCGGGGGACAGGCCCTGGCCGCCGTGCTCGACCGGCCAGGTGATGCCGGCGAAACCCGCGTCGAACAACGTCTCCTGCCAGCGGCGCCCCTCGGCGGCGAGCCCCGGCGGCAGGATCGCCCCGTAGTCGCGGGGCGCGTCGCCTCGATGCTCGGCCAGCCAGGCCCCGGCCCGGGCCCGGAACTGCTCGACCGACTCGGTTCCTGCGCTGCTGTCCATCTCCGTTGCGACCTCCCGTGAGCGGGTGCCGGGGGAAACTGCCCGCTTGGCCCGTCCCCCCGCCAGCCCGTACCCTCTGCCCCCATGACGACCGTGGGGGCGACGTCGTCACCGTACGTGTCCGAGGCACCTCGGCTGGGTTTCGTCGGTGGCTTCGATGGTGTTCGGGGGATCGGGATCCTGATGGTCCTGTCCAACCACGCCTATTCGGCGCTGTCGCCGAGCTTCGCGGGGATCATCGACGTGTTCTTCGTGATGAGCGCGTTCCTGATCACGACGCTGCTGCTGCAGGAGCACCGGGACCAGAACACGATCTCGATGCGGAAGTTCTACTCCCGCCGCGCCATCCGCCTCCTGCCCTCGGCGTACCTGTGCATCGCGGCGTGGCTGGTGGTCACGATCCTGTTCGCCCGGGACCGGCTCAGCACCCTGCTGGCCGAGTCCGCGGCTGCCGTCACCTACCTCTACGAGATCTTCTTCCCGGTCGGACTCGGGCAGCTGGACCCGAAGCTGGTCGAGCACCTGTCGATCGACCAGTTCTGGTCCCTGGCGGTCGAGGAGCAGTTCTACCTGCTGATCGCGGTGACCGTGCTGGTGTGCATCCGCAAGCGGTGGATGGTGCAGCTGGCGGTCGGGTTGGCCGCTGTGGCCACCTTCATCGGTGTGCAGCGCTACATGGGCATCGCCGGGCCGGTTCCGATCCCGTCGGACCCGGCGCACGCCAACCCGGTGGTGCGGGGCCTCAGCCTGCTGTGGTTGTCGCGGCCGGACTCGCTGATGTGGGGTGTCGGCCTGGCGGTGTTGAACTCGAAGCTGCCCGAGCCGCTGCCGGCGGTGTGGCGCCGCTGGTTGCCCCGCGTCGGGCTGGTCGGCCTGGTCGTGTCGGGCGTCTCGATGCTGTTGGCCAGCGGCTTCCTGTACGACCTGGCCAACAAGGTCGGGGTGCCGTACCCGTTCGTGCCGATCGGACCGCTCAGCATGGAGCAGGCCGGGGACCGCATCTACTGGATCAACTTCGGCCACACGCTGACCGCACTGGCGTTCGCCCCCGCCATGCTGGCCATGGCCCGCGTCAAGGAGTGGTGGCCCAACCGGGCGTTGTCGTGGAAGCCGCTGCGGTTCCTCGGGCGCATGTCCTACACGGTGTACGTGTGGCACACCCTGGTGTACTTCATCGTCTTGGATCTGCTCGGCGGCAACGAGCGCCTGGGTGAGAAGTGGCGGGTGCCGATCCTGGCCGCCATCGCCATCGTGGCCTGCCTGCCGGTGTACTACGGGGTCGAGCAGCGGATGTTGCGGGTGAAGCTGCGCTACGCCGCCGAGAAGGAGGTCCTCGACCTCAACACCGGCAAGATGATCCCGGTCGAACAGGCTCGGGTGATGCACCGGGGCATGGTGTCGGCCGAGGCGGTCGGTGACGGACCCGATGGCGGGCCGGCCGACATCGCACCCCACGACGAGGGGACTCGGTGACGACGACGACCGCTCGGGGGCCGTTCGTCAGCTCCGCCCCCAAGCTCGGCCTCGTCGGAGGCTTCGACGGCATCCGCGGCATCGGCGTGATGATGGTCCTCGTCGGCCACGCGCTGTTCGTCTACTTCGAATCGCTGGTCACGATCGTCGACACGTTCTTCGTGCTCAGCGGCTTCCTGATCACCACGCTGCTGCTGCAGGAGCACCGCAACACCGGCGACATCGGACTGCGGAAGTTCTACGCCCGGCGTGCCGTCCGCCTGTTGCCGTCGGTGTGGCTGTTCTGCGCGGTGTGGATCGTCATCGGCGTCATCGGCACCGTGCTGCACATCGAGGCCATCTCGCTGAAGGGCATCCTCGAGGACTCCGCGGCGGCAGTGGCGTACGTGTACCACCTGTTCTTCCCCAACGGGCTCTACATGATCGAGCCCGACGTCCAGAACAACCGCTACATGTGGCACCTGTGGACGCTGTCGGTCGAGGAGTGGTTCTACTTCGCCATCCCCACCACGGTGCTGGTGTGCATCCGGCGCAACTGGATCAAGCAGCTCGGCTGGCTGCTGGGGGCGGGGATCGTGGCGATCGGCGTCGCCCGCTGGTTCGCGTACACCGGCTTCTGGCAGGACGACGCCGGCATGATCTCCGGGATCCGCCTGGCGCTGCTGCAACGTCCCGACGGCCTCATGCTCGGCGCGCTGCTGGCGATCGTCAACGCGCACCTCACCGCGGAGCGCATCGACCGGCTGCGCAAGCCGATCGTGGTGGTGGCAACGGTCGGCCTGGTGGTGTGGGCGGTCGCGCTCACGACCTCGTTCGGACTGTTCGAGAAGCTGGGCCTGCCCTACTTCAAGTACCTGCCCGACGGTCCGGAGCAGTTCAGTCGTCCGCAGATGCTGGCGCAGAGCCCGGTCTACTGGTTCCGCTGGGGTCACACCCTCGGCATCGTCGCCTTCGGGGCGATCCTGTTCGGCCTGGTGCACTGCCGGAGGTGGTGGCTGGCCCGGGCCTGGTCGTGGCGGCCGTTCCAGTGGATGGGGCGGATGTCCTACACCCTGTACGTCTGGCACGCCCTGCCGTACGTGTTCATCATCGCCCTGACCGGTGGCGAGGAGGCGTCGCCGACGGTGCAGGTGCTGCGGCTCCCGGTGCTGATCGCCGCCGCGTTCGCGGTGTCGCTGCCCGTCTACTACTTCGTCGAGCTGCGGGCCCTGCGGGTCAAGCTGCGGTTCTCGGCCGAGAAGGAGGCGCTCGACCTCACCACCGGCAAGATGGTGCGCGTCGAGGACGGCAAGGTCACGTCGGTGCCGCCCGAGTCGGACCCCGGCGGCGCTGTTGACCCCGGGCCGGACGGACCGCCGCTGGCGTAGCCCGGACGGACCGCCGCCGGTCTAGCCCGGACGGACCGCCGCTGGCGTAGCCCGGACGCGACCGGGGCCGACCCCGAAGGGCCGGCCCCGGATCCATCCCTGGACGGGGAGGTCAGCTGAGCGTCTCGAGGAGCTTGCGGAGCTCGCCCGAGGGATCCTCGGGGACGATGTAGCCCGTCTCGTCGCGGATCTGCTCGAAGTTGTCGCGGACGTCCTCGACGCTGTGACCCTCCTGGTACCAACCGGGGGTGAGGCCGATGAAGTAGCGGGCGACGACGCCGCCGGCGACGGAGTACACCTCGCCGTTGACCGGGCACTCCTCCGACGCGAGGTACACGACAGTGGGGGTCACCTCGGAGGCCTCGAGCTTGTCGCCGAGCGGGCCGAGCAGGTCCTCGGTCATGCGGGTCTTGGCGACCGGCGCGATGGCGTTGACCTTGATGCCCTTGGAGCGGCCCTCGTTGGCCAGGACGCGGGTGAAGCCGACCAGGCCGAGCTTGGCGGCGCCGTAGTTGGCCTGGCCGAAGTTGCCGAGCAGGCCCGAGTTGGAGCTGGTGTTGACGACGCGGCCGTAGCCCTTCTCGCGCATGATCACCCAGGCCGGCTGGGTGACGTAGAACGCGCCGAGCAGGTGCACGGCGATGACCGGCTCGAGCAGCTCGGGGGTCATGTTGTGGAACGTCTTGTCGCGCAGGATGCCGGCGTTGTTGATGACGATGTCGACGGTGCCGAACGCCTCGACCGCGGCGTCGACGATCGCCTTGCCGCCCTCGGGGGTGGCGACCGAGTCGTGGTTGGCGACGGCCTCGCCGCCGGCGGCGACGATCTCGTCGACCACGAGCTGGGCGGCCGACGCGTTGTCGCCCTCGCCGCTGACGGAGCCGCCGAGGTCGTTCACGACGATCCGGGCGCCGCGGCGGGCGAGCTCCAGGGCGTGGGACTTGCCGAGACCACCACCGGCACCGGTGATGATCGCGACCTTGCCGTCGAAGGTCAGGTCACTCATCGAGATCCTCTCAGGAGCTTCGTGCCCACGGTCGGTCCGAGGGCTCGTTCAGGCGACCGTCACGCTAGAGCGGCGATCGGTGGGCGTCGAAACCCGACTCCCGCCGGCGTTGTTGTAGCTGGCAGGTCGCTGGGGTGACCGTGGGCTACAAGTTCGGCGGCGGCCGGCGTTGTTGTAGTGGGTGGGTCGCTGGGGTGACCGTGGGCTACAAGTTCGGCTCGGCCGGGGTTCAGTCGAGCGGGATGCCGAGCTCGTCAGCGGCGTAGGCCTTCATCCGCTTGTAGTCGACCTTGCCGTTGGGGGCGCGGCCGATGGTGTCGATCGACACGACCCGCTTGGGGGCCTTGTATGCCGCGAGGTGGCCCTTGACGTGGGCGATGAGTGCGGACTCGTCGATCGGTGAACCGGCGGCCGGCTCGACCACCGCCGTGATCGCCTCGCCGAACTTGTCGTCGGGAAGCCCGACAACGACGGCGTCGGCGACCGACGGGTCGGTCTTGAGCGCCTCCTCGACCTCTTCGGGGAAGACCTTCTCTCCGCCGGTGTTGATGCACACCGAGCCCCGGCCCAGCAGGCTGATCGTGCCGTCGGCGTCGACGGTGGCGTAGTCGCCGGGCATCGAGTACCGCACGCCCTCGAACTCGATGAACGTCGCGGCGGACTTCTCGGGGTCCTTGTAGTAGGCGATCGGCACGCGACCCGGCACGGCCACCCGGCCCCGCTCACCGGAGCCCGCCTCGACCGGCTTGCCGTCGTCGCCGAAGACCTGGCATCCCGGGCCGAGGGCGAAGTGAGCGGTCTTCTCGGCGTTCTCGCCGGCCGAGATCGAGCTGCCCATGCCGATCGCCTCGGACGAGGAGAACGTGTCGACCAGGAACATGCCGGGGTTGTGGGCGAGCATCGCCTCCTTCACCGGTTCGGACCACATCACGCCCGAGGACGCGACGAGCATCAGGCTGGACAGGTCCCAGTGGCCGGGCCGGGCGTCGAGCGCCCTCACCATCGGCTTGCCGAACGCGTCGCCCACGATGGTGAGCGCGCCGATTCGCTCGCGCTCGATCGTGTCGAGGACCTCGGTCCAGTCCAGGCTGCGGTCGACCAGCGTGACCACCGATCCGGCCTGGGTCAGGAACATGTTGGCGGTGAACCACCCGGTGCCGTGCATCAGCGGGCAGGCCGGAAGCCCGGCGGATCCGGGCGCGGCGATCGAGTCGATGAAGGCGTCGACGCCGCCGACGTCGGCGGGGTCCGCGGCCAGCAGCGCGTTGCCGGTGGCGCAGGTGACCCCGATCAGGTCGTCCTGGCGCCACATGACGCCCTTGGGCATGCCGGTCGTCCCGCCGGTGTAGATCATGACGACGTCGTCACCGCTGCGACCCCACGGCGGGATCGCACGCCCCGCCGAGGTGGCGACCACCTCGGCGTAGTCGTCGGCCCAGTCGGGTCGGGCGTCGGTGCCGTCGTCGACCCAGATCCACTGGCGCACCTTCGGCAGCTGCGGACGCACGGTGGCGACCCGTTCGGTGAACGTGCCGTGGAAGACGACGGCCACCGCATCGGCGTTGTCCCAGAGGTAGACCAGCTCGTCGTCGAGGTAGCGGTAGTTGGTGTTGACCGGGACCATCCCCGCCTTGAACGCCGCGTAGCAGCCCTCCATGTACTCGGGGCAGTTGTAGAGGTACAGCGCGACCTTGTCCTGGTGGACGGCGCCGCCCTCGATCAGGTGATGGGCGAGGGCGTCGGAGCGGGAGTCGAACTCACGCCAGGTGAAGCGCTTCTCGCCCTGCACCTGGGCCTGGGCGTCGGGGAACTTGTCCGCGATCGCCTCCCACAGCTCGGCGAAGTTCCATCCGGCCATTCGAGACCCCCTCGGGTTCGGATCGTGCACGGGCCCCGGCTCGCCCTCGCGGGCGGGTCCCCGTGCGGTGACGTGGGCCGAACGGTACCGTCCGCCGGCATGGACTTCGAACTACCCGGTGACGACGATCCCCGCCGAGCGGCGGTGCGGGCGTGGCTGGAGGCCAATCCGGACCCGTCGGGACGCCAGCTGGCCGAGGCGGGCTACGTCGCCCCGCACTGGCCGGCGCCGTGGGGCCTCGACGCCGATCCGATCCACCAGATCATCATCGACGAGGAGCTCCGTCGGGCCGGGGTGCGCCGACCCAACAACCCGATCGGCATCGGTTGGGCCGGCCCGACGATCCTCGAGGCCGGGACCGACGCGCACAAGGAGAGCTACCTCTTTGGCCTGCTGTCGGGCGAGGACACGTGGTGCCAGCTCTTCAGCGAACCCGGCGCCGGATCGGACCTCGCCGCGCTGTCGACCCGAGCGGTGCGCGACGGCGACGAGTGGATCGTCAACGGCCAGAAGATTTGGACGTCGCTCGCGCACCACTCCCGCTACGGGATCCTGATCGCCCGCACCGACCCCGACGCCCCCAAGCACCAGGGCATCTCGTACTTCATCTGCCCGATGGACCTGCCCGGCATCGAGATCCGACCGATCGTCGAGATGACCGGGGCCCACAACTTCAACGAGGTGTTCCTCACCGACGTGCGCATCCCCCACGACCTGCTGGTCGGCGAGGTGAACCAGGGGTGGCGGCTGGCCAAGGTGACCCTGGCCAACGAGCGGGTGTCGCTGTCCTCGGGCGGCGCCCTGTGGGGGATGGGTCCCGACGCGCAGGACCTGCTGGAGGCGATCCGGAGTGCCGGGGGGCTGACCGATCCGATCGAGCGCCAGCGGGCCGCCGAGCTGCACATCGAGTCCGAGATCCTGCGCCTGATCCGGCTCCGCACGGTGACCGCGGCGATCAAGGGCCGCCAACCCGGCCCTGAGGCGTCGATCCGCAAGATCCTCGCCGACGAGCACGGTCAGCGGATCATGGGGTTGGCCAAGGACCTGGCCGGCCCGGCGGGCATGCTGCCCTCGGGTGGACCCCTCGGCACCGACGTGAACCTGTGGCACTACGGCTACCTGTTCGCGCAGGCGCTGACCATCGGTGGCGGCACCGGCGACGTGCAGCGCAACATCGTCGCCGAACGGGTCCTCGGCCTGCCCCACGACGTCGACGTCGAGCAGGGTCGGACCTGGGCTGAGTCCCGACGGTCCGGAGGGTGACGGTGACGAACGGTCCGGCGGAGCGCTGAGCGGTGGTCGGGCCCCGGGTGTTCGTGACCGGCGGGGCCGGGACCGTGGCCGGGTGGCTGGTCCGCACCGCACCGGCGGCCATCGACCTGCACGTCACCGAGCACCGGACCCTGGTCCCGGACGGCGTGCGGACCCGGGCCTCGGTGCACCGGTTGGACCTGCGGCGACGCGACGAAGTGGAGCGCCGGATCTCGGAGATCGCACCCGACGTGGTCGTGCACACGGCCTATGTCCAGGACGAGCCTGCCGCCATCGTCGACGCCACCGCGGCGGTGGCCGCAGCGGCTGCCTCGGTCGGGGCGTCGATGCTGCAGCTGTCCACCGACGTGGTGTTCGCCGGTGACCGACCGCCCTACGACGAGAGCTCGGAGCCGGACCCCGTGTCGGACTACGGACGCTGGAAGGCCGAGGCCGAACGCCGGGCCGCGGCGATCCTGGCCGACGTGTGCATCACGCGCACGTCGCTGGTGGTGTCGATCGATCCGCCCGACCGGGCCACCGCCGGGCTGGTCGAGGCCCTGAGGGCTTGCCGTCCGATCACGCTCTTCCACGACGAGATGCGCCAGCCGATCCGGGCCGAGGACCTGGCCGCCGAGCTGTGGGCGCTGGTCGCCCTCGACCGGGCCGATCGGGCCGGGGTGTGGCACCTGCCGGGCCCCGAACACCTCTCACGATCCGACGTCGGCCTGCGCCTGGCGCGACGGCTCGGACTGGACCCGTCGCCGGTCGCCGTCGGAACCGCGGTGGACCACCCGAGCCCCCGGCCCCGGGACCCGGCGCTGGTGTCGCGACGTCGGCAGGTGCTCGGGGTCCGGCTGCAGGCCGTCGACGCCTGACCGGGTACCGTGTGCGGCGATGACGAGCAGCACTGACAACGACGAGCTGAAGGTCAACGCCAAGGTCGTCGCCAAGGACGACCTGCCCGGCGTCCCCGCGGGGACCCCGGGACGGGTGACGTTGAAGAACGGCTTCCGCTGGACCCGCTACCGCGTCGAGTTCGACAACGGCGTCGGCATCGGTTCGCTCGACAGGGCCCAGCTGGTGCCCCGCAAGGAATACGAGGCCCAGCAGCAGGCCGCCGGCTGACCCGCCCGGGTCCGCCATCGACTCACATCAGCAAGCCACAACACAGTTCGGGGGACAGCGTGAAGCTCAGCATGCAGATCGGCTACTCGGGAGGGTTCGCCGAGTCGGTGGCCCAGGTCCAGGCGCTCGAGAAGGCCGGCATGGACATCGTGTACGTCGCCGAGGCCTACGGCTACGACGCCCCGACCCTGATGGGTTACCTGGCCGCGGAGACCGAGACGATCCAGATCGCGTCGGGCATCCTGCCGATCTACACCCGCACGCCGACGCTGCTGGCCATGACCGCGGCCGGTCTCGACGAGCTGTCGGGCGGCCGGGCCGTCCTGGGCCTCGGGGCGTCGGGCCCGCAGGTCATCGAGGGCTTCCACGGCGTGCCCTACGACGCGCCGATCGGGCGGACCCGCGAGATCATCGACATCTGCCGCAAGGTGTGGAAGCGCGAGGAGCCCGTCGTGCACGACGGCAAGCGCTACCAGCTGCCCCTTCCCGAGGGGCAGGGCACCGGCCTGGGCAAGCCGCTCAAGATGATCACGCACCCCCGTCGGGCTGACATCCCGATCCACGTGGCGTCGCTCGGCCCCAAGAACGTGCAGATGACCGCCGAGCTGGCCGACGGCTGGCTCCCGATCCTGTTCCACCCCGAGCGGGCCAAGGACGTGTGGGGAGCCGACGTCGATGCGGGTCTGGCCAAGCGATCCGCCGAGCTCGGTCCGCTCGACGTCATCGCCGGCGGCCTGCTGTCGATCGGCCCCGAGAGCCAGGTCGGCGGGTTCCGGGACTTCACCCGGGGCATGGTCGCCCTCTACGTCGGCGGCATGGGCGCCCGTGACCGCAACTTCTACAACCAGCTGTTCCAGCGCTACGGCTACGAGGCCGAGGCCAAGCAGATCCAGGACCTGTACCTCGACGGCAAGAAGCAGGAGGCGGCCGCCGCGGTGCCCGAGTCGTTCCTGGAGGAGACGTCGCTGTGCGGCGACGAGGGCTACGTCAAGGACCGGATCGCCCAGTTCAAGGCGGCCGGGGTCACGGTGTTGAACGTGACGCCCATCGCCCCGGACCTCGAGGGCCAGCAGCGGATGATCGCCAAGGTCAAGGAGCTGTCGGCCTGAACCGATCCCGTGTCGAGCGGGCCCCGCCGGGCCCGCTCGACACGGTCGCACGTCGCAGGACGCGGAACTGGCTGCCGTCGCACCGGATCGGATCCGGGGACGGCAGCCAGTTCGCGTTCCGGGGCCCGTCGGGCCCAGGGTCGGATCAGGGAGCGGGCGGCGCCTCGGTGGTGGTCGGGGCTTCCGTCGTGGTCGGGGCCTCGGTGGTCGTCGGGGCCTCGGTCGTGGTCGTGGTGGCCGGCGCCGGAAGGGTGCCGAGGTCCATCAGGTCCGAGATGATCGGCATGGCCCGAGACACGGTGCAGCTGGCGGTGGCCGAGTAGGTCCAGTTGATCAGTCCCGCCTTGGGGCCGATGAACACGCCGCCGTACTCGACGGTGGCGGGACCGCTCTGGCCGAACTCGATCGGTGTGCCCTTGACGACGCCGAGGGTAAGGAACCGCTCGCCGGTGATCGTGTTCTCGGGATCGGGGTTGTTGATCGACACGACACCGATGTGGATCGGGACGACGAACGGCGTGACGGTCGCCTGTTCGACGGCCATGCCCGCACCGTCGCCGGCGTTCAGGTAGAGCTCGGCGCCCAGACCGTTGGCGTTGGAGCAGTACTGGAACTCGCCGGAGATCTGCTTGTCCACCGCGAGCATGGTCCCGGCGGCCGGATCGGCGATTCCGGCCATGTGGAAGTTGGTGGTGGGCGCGGGCTCGGGGTCCTGCGCCTGGCTGGGAAGCGTCCAGGCCAGCAGGCCGGCCGTCGCGACCCCGACCGCGGCGACACCACGCCGTACCGAGCGCGCCCGCCGGCTGCGTTCGTGGGTGTGCGTCCCCTTCGACTCCATCGCCCGTTCTCCCCAGTGCGGTCCTGTGGTCAGGACGTCCGGTCCCGCCGACGCCGAAGCGCCGACACGTCGCTGCGACGAACCCGAGCCACCGCTCCCACGGCGGCAGGGGACCCACAGCAGCTCCGAAGTTACCAGCTGGCGTGGCACGAGTCACGCGTTCGGGCCCGGGCGGGGCCCGACGGGTCCGGCCGGGAGCGAGTTGCCGGGCCGGCTCGCTCAGGACAGGCCGGCGAGGACCGCCTCGGCCTCGGCGACCATCGACCGGACGATGTCTCCCGCCGGAACCAGCTCGTCGATCGCGCCGATGGCCTGGCCGGCCGGCATGAACTCCCGGTCGGGGTCGACGCCGGGGGTGTCCAGGTCTCCGCCGAGGTGGTTGGCGCCGTCCTCGACCGAACGGACGTACTGCATCGGGAACGGCTCGGGCACCCCGCCCGACTCCTCGAAGGCCCGTGCGTAGCCGGTGCGCAGGACCCGACACGTTTTGCCGGTGTAGGCCCGGGTGATGATCGTCCCGTCCTCTGCCGATGCCAGGATCCGCTCCTTGTAGCCCGCCACCGCCTGAGCCTCGGGCGTGGCGATGAACCGGGTTCCCACCCAGACCCCCACCGCCCCGAGCGTCAGCGCCGCGGCCAGGCCCCGGCCGTCGAAGATCCCGCCGGCGGCGACCACCGGCACCCGGTCGCCGACCGCGTCGACCACCTGCGGCACCAGGGCCATCGTGGCGATCTGGCCGGTGTGGCCGCCGGCCTCGGTGCCCTGCGCGATCACCAGGTCGCAGCCGGCGTCCGCGGCCCGGACCGCGTGGGCGACCTTGCCGCACATGCTGGCCACCACGATCCCGAGCTCGTGGCAGAGGTCGATGACCTCGCCGGGGACGCCGAGTCCGGCGACGAACAGAGAGCCGCCACCCGCGGCGATGGCGTGGACCTTGGCGGTCATGTCCTGCGGGGCGGCGGTGAGCAGGTCCACCCCGAAGGGACGGTCGGTGGCCGCGGCCACCGCCGCGATCTGCGCGGCCATCTCGTCGGTGCCCATCGTCGAGGCGCCGAGGGTTCCGATGCCGCCGGCGTTAGAGACCGCCGCGGCCAACGGGGCGTAGGAGACCCCACCCATCCCGGCGAGCATCACGGGGTGCTCGATGCCCAGCATCTCGGTTAGTCGGGTCTGCATGGCCGGCATCGTACGCGCCGACCGTCTCCGTCAGCTCCGATAGGCGCCGGGGCCGCTGAGCGCACCCCGGTGCCAACGCGACGGGGTGAACGCGATGCCTCGGGGAGAGTCCTCGAAGAGCCAACGGGCGAAGTTGCGCCGCGTCCACGGCGTGGCCCCGGCGACGCGGATGGCGGCCCGCGCCCCCTTGCGGTGCTGGAGGGCCCGCACCAGCAGCTGCGACATGCGGTGGTCGGCGACGAGCTCCTCGGTCACCGTTCGGTGGTAGTGGGTCGCGACGTCTCCGACAGCGGCCCGGTCCCGGATCGACTCGGCGGCCCGGACCCCGGTGAGCAGGGCCTGCCCGATGCCCTCGCCGGTCATCACGTCGCACGCCGCGACCGCGTCGCCGGTGAACAGGACCCGCGGCGTCGAGGTCACCGCGGTGTCGATTCGAGCCGGGATCGGCCACGCCCGGTGGGGGGCCTCGGGGGTGACGTCGGGGCCGAGCAGGTCCCGGATGTGCGGACGAGCGAGCAGGTCCTCCCACAGCGGACCCATGTCGCCGACCGGGACCTTTCCGCCCCGCTGGATGCCGAAGCCGATGTTGGCCCGGCGCCCCGGCAGCGGGAACGACCAGAAGTAGCCCGGGACGATGTCGGCCTCGAACATGACGTGCAGCTCGGTCGCGGCCCGCTCGCCGACGTTGCCGACGTACTGGCGGAACGCGTGCCACTCGCCCCGGTAGCCGGGCTCGGCCAGGCCGAGCGCCCGGCGAGTCGGCGACCACATGCCGTCGGCCGCGACGACCCAACGGGCCCGGACCTCGCGCTCGTCGCCGCCGTCGGCTCCGATCCGCAGCACGACGGCGTTCGACTCCTCGCGGGCGGCGGTCAGTCCGGCGCCCTCGACGACGGTCGCCCCCTCCTTGCGGGCCACCTCCACCAGTGCGGCGTCCAGGTCGAGGCGCGTGGTCACCGCGGCGAACCGACCATCGGAGGCCGGCGGGAGGGGCAGGTGGATGCTCACCCCGCTCGGGGAGGTGACGAAGCAGTCGCTGACGTCGATCCACGAGGCGACGTCGGCCGGATCCAGACCGAGCTGTTCGAGTTGGCGCAGCGCGAGGGTCGTGAGGCCGTCGCCGCAGGTCTTGTCCCGCGGGAAGGTCGCCTTGTCGAAGACGGTGACGTCGATGCCGGCGCGGGCGAGGGTGATGGCGGCCGCCGTTCCCGCCGGCCCCGCGCCGATGACCGCGACGTCGATCTGCTCCTCGGCCGGTTCCACGGCGCGCAGGCTAGTTCCGGCTCCGGTGGGCGCCCGACCCCGTCAGAGGGGGTCGGGTCCGCTCAGGGGCGGGTGGGCGGCGACACCGTCTTGCGGGGGTCGCGCTCGATCACCGGCTCCAGCACGGCGTCGACCGCGGCGACCAGGTCGTCGTCCAGGGTGATCTCCGCGGCCACGACGTTCTCGGTCAGCTGCTCGGGTCGTGACGCCCCGACGATCGCCGCGCCGACGTCGGGGTTCCGCAGCACCCAGGCCACCGCGTACTGCGCCATGGTGATGCCGGCCGCGTCGACGAGCGGCTTCATGGCCTGCACCGCCTCCAGCACCTCGTCGCGCAGCAGGCGCTGCACGAACCCGGCCCCGCCGTGGTCGTCGGTTGCCCGGGAGCCCTCGGGGACCGGCTCGCCCGGACGGTACTTGCCGGTCAGCACCCCCTGGGCGATCGGCGACCAGACGATCTGGCCCACCCCGACCGCCGTGCTGGCGGGGACCACCTCGGACTCGATCACCCGCCATAGCAGGGAGTACTGCGGCTGGTTGGAGATGAACGGGATCCGCAGCTCCGCCGCGAGCTCGGCGGCCGCGGTGATCTGCTCGGCGTCCCACTCCGACACGCCGATATAGAGCACCTTGCCGCTGCGCACGAGGTCCGCGAAGGCGACCATCGTCTCCTCGAGGGGGGTCTCGTGGTCGTAGCGGTGGGCCTGGTAGAGGTCGATGTGGTCGGTGCGCAGCCGGCGCAGCGACGCCTCGCAGCTCTCCTGGATGTGCTTGCGGCTGAGACCCCGGTCGTTGGGGCCCGACCCGGTCGGCCAGTACACCTTGGTGCAGATCTCGAGGCTCTCCCGGCGCTGGTCGGCCAGGGCGGCACCCATCACCGCCTCGGCCCGGGTGGCGGCGTAGACGTCCGCGGTGTCGAAGGTGGTGATGCCCTGGTCGAGCGCCTCGTGCACCGCCGCGGTCGCGGTGTCGTCGTCGACCTGGGACCCGTGCGTGATCCAGTTGCCGTACGCGATGGCACTGACCTTGAGGCCGGAGCGGCCCAGGTAGCGGTGTTGCATGTTGGATCTCCTGGCGGTTCGGACGGGGTGGACGGGACGGGCGTCAGGCCAGGTCGAGGACCTCGTCGTAGCCCAGTCGGATGCACTCGATGAAGGAGTCCGGATCCTCGACCGCCGCGGGATCCAGGTTGAGGCCGATGTTGAGGTCGTTCTCGTAGCTGAGCAGGGTGACGTTGCAGCCGGCTCCAGCGAGAGGCCCGAACGGCACGATCGAGTCCACCCGGACGCCCCGCAGGTAGAGCGGCAGCGGCGAGCCGGGCACGTTGGAGGCCTGGAAGTCCAACCCCTTCATCATCGACCCGAACACCTGGGTGACCACGGTCGTGGGCAGGCGGTTCAGCAGGTTGGCCATCGGTTCGACCAGCTGGTTGGCGGGTTCGTCCCGGGCGCTCAGCAGGCGGCGGCGGATCGTGCGCATCAGCTCGAAGATGTCTTGGGCGTGCACCGGGATCTCGAAGCGCGCCGGCACGAAGGCGTTGCCGGCGGTGTCGGTCATCTCGCCGGCGCGGACGTTGACCGGCATGCCCATGCGGAGGTCATGCAGCGGGGTGTCGTGGCGCTGGTGGTAGTGCTGCAGGCCCCGGACCAGGCCGGTCACGTAGGCGTCGTTGATCGAGCCTCCCACCCGCTTGGCCGCCTTGCGGGTCACGTCCAGCGGGAGCGTGAGCACCTCGAGGTGGTTCGACAGGGAACGCCCCGACATCAGCGCCGACAGCGGATCGGGGGAGGGCCGCAGGACGCGGGCGGCCGAGGCGGCCAGCTCGGCACCGTTGGCGAAGGTGCCGACGGGATCGGACGCAGCGCTCGCCGCGACGTGGACACCGGCGGCTCCCAGCTCCCGCAGGAGCCCGAGGCTCGAGCGCACCTGGTGGTCCACGGCGTCGTTGAACCGCTCGACCTGGTTGAGCACGTGCACCGGCGGGGGCGGCGGCATGTCGCGCTCCGGTGCGTCGGGTTCCAGGTCGAACAGCTCCAGCATGAGCCGGACCCCGCCCACGCCGTCGGTCATGGCGTGGTGGAGCTTCATGATCAGCGCGCCGCGTCCGTCGGCCAGTCCGTCGACCGCGGTGCACTCCCACTGGGGTCGGGCCCGGTCGAAGCCCTGCATGGCGATGGGTTGCACCATCCGCAGCAGGTCCCGCATGGACCCGTCCCCGGGGACGCGGGCCAGGCGGAAGTGGTAGTCGAGGTCGAAGGCCGGGTCGACCTCCCAGCGGGGCGGGGCCACCGACATCGGGTTGGAGCGGACCCGCTGGCGGAGTCGGGGGACCGTTCGCGACAGACGATCGAAGCTCCGGCGCAGCTCGCCGTGGTCGACCGGTCGTTCGAGCAGCACCACGGCGGTGATCGTGGAGCGCAACATGGGGTCCTTCTCGATGGACCACATGAGAGCGTCCTCGTCGCTCATCCGGTGGTGGTAGTGGATGGGGGTCGCGCTCGGATCGTCGTCCACCGGCTCACCCTACCCAGCGGTGCGACCCGGGTCTCGGGCTCGGCTCCCGGGCCCTGTTCCCCGACCCTGCACCCCGCCGAGCCGACTCAGATGCAGCGGTAGCTGGCGTGGAAGTTCTGCTTGTCGGTGTGGCCGTCGACGAAGGTGCGGGTGCGCTCGGTGGTGACCTTTCCGCACCCGCCGGTCGGGTTCTGGGCCGTCTGCTCGCCGCGGGCGTAGGGCGTGGACCACAGCTGCACCGTGACCGACGAGTTGGTGTACGTCGGCCAGATCACGACCCCGTACGGGGTGTTGTTGTGGATCTTCAGATCGACGCTCGGGTAGGCGAGGGTGGCCTCGCGGCCGAACGGGTACCGGCTGATGTACTCGGAGTGGGCCTTGTAGGCGGGGATGTCGAGTCCGGCGAAGAACGCGGCGTTGAACAGCGTCGTCGCGTACTGGCTGATGCCGCCGCCGAAGTCCTCGGTGTGCTCGCCGTTCTCGATGACCGGAGCCGGCACGTAGCCCTTCTCGGCGGTGCGCTTGCCGATCGTGTCGTTGACCGAGAACGTGTCGCCGGGGGCGATCAGGATGCCTCGGGTGGCGTCGGAGATGGTGTGGATGTTGCGGACCCGGGGCTGACCTGCGGGGTGGCGGGTGGTGAACTCGCCGACCACCTGGGTGACGCCCAGCGTCCGGGCCCACTCGGCGCCCTCGGCCGCGGTGACGGTTCGGGTGGGCAGGTCGACCTCGGTCTTCCCGGCCAGCAGCGCGTCGGCCAGCTTCTGGGGAGCGTCCGGGCCGCAGCACACCTGGGCGTCCTTGCCGGGGACCGGCACCGGGACCCCGCCCCGGATGTCGAAGCGCACGCCGGTGGGGTTGCGCGACCCGGGCGGCATGTTGGTGGCGAGCAGCTCGGCGACGCGGGCGGCGTCCATGCCGAGCTGGGGCGTCGGATCGTCGGGCGTGCCGGCGACCGAGACGGTGAAGGCCGGCCGGAACCGCTTGCCCTCGATCTCGAAGGTGCGCCCGCCCGAGGTCAGGGTGACCTTGCCGGTGGTGGCCTGGTTGGCCCGAACCGCGAGCGCCTGCACCGCCTCGTCGGTCATCTTCGGCTCGGTCACCGCCCGCTTCACCTCGATGCGGATCGGTCGGCCGACGTCGGCCACCCCCGACGGCAGGGCAGCGGCGACCGAGTTGGTCGTGAGGTCGATCCCGTCCTTGCCGGGGACCACGGCGATGGCGCCGTCGGTGATCGTGATCGACGGCTCGACGGGATCGGAGCGCTTGTCGCCCTGCAGCTCCACCAGGGTCCGCGACAGCGTGGCACCGTCGAGGGTGAGCTCGGCGTCGACGGCGCGGGGCGAGAGCACGGATCCGGCCCAGCGGACCGGGCGGGTGGGCAGGGGATCGTCGCGACCCACCGCCCACGCCCGGGCGACGGTGCCGTCGGTGTCGATCGACATGCCGAGGTCGCCGGCGGTGCTCTCGAGGTGGAGGTCCCCGGCGTCGATGCTCACCTTGGTCGCGGGGAACTCGGCAGCCATCTCGTCGATGGCGGCGCGGAGCTGCTTGCGGGAGAGGCCTCCGACGGAGACCCCGGCCACCTCGACGTTGCGGGCGACCGAGTCCGAGGTCAGCACCGCGGCGTCGACGGCGTACGCGGACACCAGGACGAGGATCAGGGCCAGGGGCGCGGCGACCAGAGCGACGAGCGCCTTGCGGGGGGTTGACACCGCACTAGGGTCCCACATGGTCGCCCCCCGGTCGCGGCACTGGCACGGCTCGTTCTCAGGAACCGGTCGATCCCCGGAGCGTGGCCGACGGGGTCGTCCGAGCGTCCAGCGGTCCGCACGGACCGTCAAGGGCAGGATTTCGAGGCCGGCCAGAGGATCAGGGGGACAGGATGGGCATCTGCGAGGGCCGCGTGTGCGTGGTGACCGGGGCGGGCCGTGGCATCGGCCGGGAGTACGCGCGGAGCCTGGCCGCCGAGGGCGCCCGGGTCGTGGTCAACGACCTCGGTGGCGAGATGGACGGCAGCGGCAACCCGACGTCGGGTCCGGCGTCGGAGGTGGTCGCCGAGATCCTCGCCGCGGGCGGTGAGGCGGTGGCCAACGCGGATGACGTGTCGAGCTTCGACGGCGCGGCCCGGCTGATCGCCACCGCGGTGGACGCGTTCGGAGACCTGCACTGCCTGGTGAACAACGCGGGGATCCTGCGGGACCGGATGCTGGTCAACATGACCGAGGCCGAGTGGGACGACGTGATCCGTGTCCACCTCAAGGGGACCTTCGCCCCGACGCACCACGCCGCCAACCTGTGGCGCACCCAGGCCAAGGCCGCCGAGGCGGGGGAGCGCGACCGGCCGGTGGCCCGGGTCATCAACGTCACGTCGGTGTCGGGGATCTACGGCAACGTCGGGCAGACCAACTACGGCGCGGCAAAGGCCGGCATCGCCGGGTTCACCTTCATCGCGTCGTTGGAGCTGGCCCGCTTCGGCGCCACCGTCAACGCCATCGCCCCCGTCGCTCTCACGCGGATGACCGAGGGCCTGGGACCGGAGCCGACCGAGGAGCAGCGCGACCTGATGAGCCCGCGCTGGATCGCTCCGGTGGTGACCTGGCTCGCGTCCGAGGAGTCCTCTCACGTGTCCGGCCGGGTGTTCGAGGCGTCGGGCCGGATGCTGGCGGTGGCCGAGGGCTGGCACCGCGGGCCGAGCACCACCCCGGTCGAGGACCCGGCCGGGGTGGGCCCGGTCGTCGATGACCTGTTGGCCCGCGCCCGACCGCCGGCCGACATGAACGGCGCGGATCGGACGGCCTGACCGCTGCCCCTCCGGGGCCGGGGGCGGGGGCCAGCGGCGCCTGAGCCGGAACCGGGATCCAAGAACGACGTGGGCCGACGGTGACGCCGGCCCGGAGAACGACCCAACCGAGGAGACACCGACATGCCGATCAACCCGGACGCCGTGGGCACGCGCAGCGACCCGACCGAGTCGTCGTGGCGCAGCAAGGACGGACTGCTCTACGCGGTCGGCGTCGGAGCGGGCCAGGACCCGCTGAGCGAGACCGAGCGGCCGTTCTTCAGCGAGAACTCGATCGACACCACCCAGCGCATCCTGCCGACCATGGTGGTGACCGTTCCCGACGTCAGCGGCGCGTTCCGGGCGATCGGGTCGTTCAACCCGGCCATGCTCGTCCACGGCGAGGAGCGGATCGTCCTGCACCGCGAGGTGCCGGTGGAGGGGACCGTGTCCACCGTGGCCGAGATCACCGCGGTGTGGGACAAGGGCAAGGGTGCGGTGGTCGAGATCACCTCGACATCGACCCTGGTCGGCGAGACCGAGCCGCTGTTCGAGGTCGTCATGAGCGCGTTCATCCGCGGCGAGGGGGGTTGGGGCGGCGAGCGCGGCCCGTCCGGTCCGCGCCACCAGCCCCCGGACCGCGACCCCGACGCCGTGGTCACCTACCCGACCCGACCCGAGCAGGCGCTCGTCTACCGGCTCAGCGGCGACCGCAACCCGCTGCACTCCGATCCGGGCTTCGCGGCCATGGCCGGCTTCGACCGTCCGATCCTGCACGGGTTGTGCACCTACGGGTTCACCGGCCGGGCGCTGCTGCACGAGCTGTGCGGATCCGATCCGGCCCGGTTCCGCAGCATGGAGGGCCGGTTCTCGTCGCCGGTGATGCCGGGCGAGGACCTGACCGTGCAGATGTGGCGCACCGGCGACGGCGCCGCGGTGTACCGGACGTTGGCCTCGGGCGACCGGGTCGTGCTCGACAGCGGAGCGGTCACCTTCGACGCCTGAGCGCTCTGTCGCCCACCCTTCCCCCGAACTTGTAGCTGGCAGGTCGTGTGGGCGACCGGGGCCTACAAGGTCAGCGCGGCCCGCCGAACTTGTAGGTGGTAGGTCGTGTGGGCGACCAGGGCCTACGAGTTCGACGCGTCCTGTCGAACTTGTAGCTGGCAGGTCGTGTGGGCGACCGGGGCCTACGAGTTCGGCGGATCAGAACAGGGTGAGGTCGGCCTCGCGGGCGCCGCGGAGGACGTCGTAGTCGACCTCGACCCAGTCGATGCCCCGCGACTCGGCCAGCACCTTGGCCTGGGGCTTGACCACCTGGGCGACGAACACCCCGCGGACTCCACGCAGCGTCGGGTCGCGATCCATCCGCTCGAGGTAGCGGACCAGCTGCTCGACGCCGTCGATCTCTCCGCGCCGCTTGACCTCGACAGCCACCGCCGTCCCCTCGGCATCGCGGCACAGCAGGTCGACGGGGCCGATGTCGGTCGGGAACTCCCGGCGCACCAGGGTGAGGTCGGCCGCGATGACGGTCGGATCGGCGGCGAGGAGCTCCTGCAGATGGGCCTCGACGCCGTCCTTGCGCAGGCCGGGATCGACGCCGAGCTCGTGGGCGGTATCGGAGATCACGTCGTGGAGGTGGATGGTGAGCTGCTCGCCCTTGGGGTTGGTGACCGTCCAGTGGTCCTCGGCCTCGACGACCACGTTGGGGGCGTTCATCCAGTTGAGCGGCTTGTAGGCGCCGCCGTCGGCGTGGATGGCGACGCACCCGTCGGCCTTGACCATGATCAGGCGCAGAGCCTCGGGCAGGTGGGCGGTCAGCCGTCCGTCGTAGTCGACCGAGCAGCGGGCGATCACCAGACGCACGACGCCGACCCTACCGGACCCCCGACCCCGGTTCTGACGACAAGTCACGACCGTGGCGGTACTCAGATGTCGTCAGAAACCTGGAGGTCGCCGGTTCTGACGACAAGTCACGACCGTGGCGGTACTCAGATGTCGTCAGAAACGTGGTGGGTCAGGGGTTCAGCGGCGCAGGGCCGGGATGCGCAGCGACAGGTCGTTGCACTCCTCGCACACCGAATCGGGGACCACGCCCGCCTTGATGAGCCCGGCGAAGATCCGGCACCCGAGGCAGAACCCGAAGGCGGCTTCGAGGAAGGCTGCGCCGGCGAGCATGGCGATCACGACGCGGGCCGCCCCCGATGCACCGGCCAGCCACAGAGCGCTGGCTCCGACGGTGAACACCACCCCGATGCCCTGGGCGAACCGCTTGGGCGGTCCGGGCACCAGGCGCTCGTGCTCGGCCAGGCGGGGGGCGACGACCTGGGTGGCGATTCGTCCCAGCGGGCTGAGCGTCGGACCGGTGAGGACCCGGGCGATGAACCCGTAGGTCAGCGGGACGAGCAGCCAGCCCCAACCCGTGACGACGAAGGTGACCGCCATCAGGACGACCCCGGCGGCCACGGTGCGGGCAGCGACCTCGTTGACCGGGTTGGGGAAGGTGAAGATCCCCGATGTCCGACGGGTCGGGTCAGTGGTGGTGACGGCCATGGGTGCAACCTACGCCCTGAATCCTGACCAAACCAGTCGTAATTGTCACAGGTCGTCGGGAGACCGACGGTTCCGGCGATCACGGGGTGGCTCCCGCTCGACCCGCCGGAGCCCTCGGGGCAGTCTGGGTCGGTCCTGACCGCCTTCACGGCCGCGCCGCGTGCGCAACGGAGGCCCCGTGCCGAGCCCGACACCATCCGATCCGAACGTCCCGCAGCTGTCGATGATGCTGCGCAGCTTCTCGGGCGAGGACCCCGGCGGCTGGGAACCGATGCTCGAGCACGCGGTGGCGATGGACCGCGCGGGCGTCGACCGTCTCGCGGTGTCGGACCACGTCTG
>WBZL01001161.1_pt1 | contig 28298 bp, 27 predicted proteins | sample 5204291 | NCBI WGS metagenome assembly WBZL01 (sample SAMN12344345, study PRJNA552823) | activated sludge metagenome | biome: Activated sludge suspended growth; feature: Nitrification reactor; material: Wastewater; isolation source: activated sludge from nitrification reactor of wastewater...
GGTATCCCTCCGGGTCGAGGTCGAGCGGGGTTCCTGCGATCGTGGTCGTCGTCATCGGGGGATATCCTCTGTCAGGCGTGGGGGGTGGCCGGGACCTGCTTCCCCGCCATCGACATCTGCACGGGAATGCCGGGGAGGTCGTGGCCGGGCAGCAGGACGTTCCAGTACATCCACTTGAAGGCGAGCTTCCCGAGGTGATTCATGCGACTCTCCCCGAGGAGCGTCATCGGGCCGACGGGGAGCGGGTACCGGCCCGGGAGCGGCTCGGTTGCGTAGTTGAAGTCCAGGAGGAGCGCCTTGTCGAAGCCGGTCTCCACAAAACAGTTCGCGTGGCCGTCGAAGGCCGGCTCCATCGCCTGGCCCCTGAGGAAGCGTTCGATGTTCGCCTCGAGGACCTCGGCCTCGAAGTGCGCAACGGATCCCGCCTTCGATGTCGGCAGGTTCGTGGCGTCACCGATCGCAAAGATCTCCGGGCGCACCGTGCTCTGCAGCGTGGCCGGGTGCGTCAGCACGAAGCCGTTGTCGTCCACCAGCTCGGGTGTGGCCGTGAGGAACGCGGCGCCCTGGTGGAGCGGGATCGTCACGAGCAGGTCGAACGGCAGTTCGCGGCCGTCCCAGCCGACGAGGACCTTGCGCTCGTTGTCGACCGTGCCGGCGTTGAACTCGGTGACCAGTCCGACGTGTTTCTGGTCGAGCAGGTGATTGAGGCTGGCCGACGCCACGGGGCGCGTGAACGCCCCGTCCAGTGGCGTCGCGTAGGTGATCTCCACGCGGTCACGCATCTGCCGCATCGTGAAGTACCAGTCCGCCAGGAAGGCGAACTCCAGCGGAGCCACCGGGCACTTGATCGGCATCTCGACCACGTTCACCACGAGGCGCCCCCCACGCCACGTGGCCAGCTTCTTCCCGAGGGCGGTCGCCCCCTCGATCGTGTAGAAGTCGAAGACGCTGTGGTACCATTCGCGCCCCGTCATCCCTTCGGTCTCCTCCGGCGCAATGCGAGTCCCCGTGGCGACGATCAGGACGTCGTAGGGCAGGCGCGTCCCATCCTTCAGCAGAACCGCCCGGTCATCGGGGACCAGCTGCTCGATCCGCGACTGACGGTAGGCCACCGCCTCGTGGAGCTGCATGCGGCGAGGCCGCACGATGTCGTCAGGGTGGTAGAGACCAAACGGGATGAACAGGAGTCCGGGCTGGTAGATGTGCCGCGGGTCCTCGTCGACGACGGTGATCGTCGTGTCACCAGCGGCGACATCCGCAGCGAAGCGACGGCGAAGGCGATTGGCCATGATGGTACCGGCCGTCCCGGCACCGAGGATCACGATGCGTGACATCGAGGGGCCCTCCAGTGGATTTCGCGCCGGCCGATCCGGCGCGCCACCAACATCGACCGCGCCGTCGCCCCCGGGCGTCAGGGGCCTCCGCCCCGCCCGTCAGGCACTCCTTGACCCGGGCGTCGGGCTGCCCTCTTCGGTCACGGTTCCCTAGCTTCCGCCCTGGTCCCTCACCCGCCGCCATGTCGCCCCCCGGCTCCAGCGAAGCCCCTAAAGTCGTTCCCGGCGCCGAACACGCCTACGACTCGTTCAAGGACTCGTTCACCTACTCGGGATACCTCCACCTCGAGCAGCTGCTGGGCGCCCAGGCCCCGGTCACGCACGCGCACGACGAGGTGCTGTTCATCACCATCCACCACGTCCAGGAAGTGTGGATGAGCCTCATCATCGCGGAGCTCGACGCCGCCATGGGCCGGCTCAAGGCGGGAGACTTCGCGCCGGCCATGAAGATGCTCTCGCGCGTCTCACGCGCGCAGGAACAGATGGGGAATGCCTGGGAGGTGCTCAAGACCATGACCCCTTCCGACTACCTCGAGTTCCGGGGTGCGTTAGGCAGGGCCAGCGGCTTCCAGAGCTGGCAGTACCGGTCCATCGAGTTCCTGCTCGGCAACCGGCATCGCTACCTCCTCCGCCCGTTCGGTGAGCATCCCGAGGCCCACACCCGCCTGCAGCGCATCCTCGAGTCGCCCTCCCTCTACGACGTGGCCCTCCAGGCCCTGGCGACGCACGGGCTCCTCGCGCACGACGTCCTCCGCACCACCTTCGACGAACAGCCCGTCAGCCGCCCCGAGATCCGCGCCGCCTGGCTCTCCGTCTATCGCGACCCGGCGGCGCACTGGGACCTCTACTACCTGGCGGAGAAGCTGGTCGACGTGGAAGACAACTTCCGGCGATGGCGCTTCAATCACCTCACCACCGTCGAGCGGCTGATCGGTTTCAAGACGGGCACCGGGGGCACCACGGGTGCAGGATACCTGCGCAAGGCGCTCGATGTCGTCCTCTTCCCCGAGTTGTGGGAGGTCCGGACCGACCTCTAGCCGCCTAACGGTTCACGTCGCAGGTGCGGATTGGCGCAAGCCAATCCTGTCACCCGATGTTCGGCCGCCGCGTCCCGCTCAGGTTGCGAGTGCTGGATGAGCCCGCCAGCTTGGAAGCGCTCTTTCCGAGACTCGGATGCCCCTCGCCGACCTCCTGAGCTGGACTCGACTCGCCCTGGTGATCCCGATCGCTGTCGCGGCCCTTGATGGGTCGCCGCGGGTGTTCGTCGGGCTGGTTCTCCTCGCCTTCACGACCGACGCATGCGACGGCCCGATCGCGCGTTGGCAGCGGACCGCGAGCGCCCGCGGGGCGCAACTCGACAGCCGTGCCGACGCGGCCATCTACCTCACCGTCCCCTTTCTCGCTCTTCGGGTTTTCCCCGAGCTCTCAGGCGAGCTCGCTGGGCTGACCGTCGCGACCCTGGTCGCGTGCGTGATCCCTCCGGTGATCGGCACCCTCAAATTCGGGCGCCTGCCTGCTCTCCACCTTTGGTCATCCCGGGCAGCCTCGGTAATGATGGCCGCGGGCCTGGGCGCTCTCGCCTTCGCCAGCGATGCCCGGCTGCTCTGGCTGGGGTGCGGCATCCTGGTCGCCTCTGCCCTCGAGGAACTTGCGGGGATCCTCCTGCTGCCACGGTGGACCCCGGATCTCCCCACCCTCTACCACGTCCTTGTCGCGCGCAACACCTCGTACCCCACTCCCAGGAGTCTCCGCTCATGATGCGTCCCCTTTCGCTCACCGCGGCCCTCGTGTGTCTCGGGCTCGTCGCACCCGCCCCGGCCGCCGCACAACTCGCCGTCGGCGGCAACCTCGGCTGGATGTTCGACACGGAGGTCGATCGCCTCTCGCTCGGCGCCGATGCCCGCTACACCCTCAAGGACAATCGCTGGGCCCTCAACCCGCGCTTCACGTACTTCCTCTGGAGCGAGGGATCATCGGGGTGGCAGATCGACGGCAACCTCCTCTATCGCTTCCGCGTCGCGTCGTCGGAGAAGGTGCAACCGTACGTCGGCCTCGGGTTGGGACTGGTCTCCACATCGTTCAAGAGCGGAACAACCAACAGCTCGGAGAGCGTCGTGGGAACCAACCTGATCTCGGGGTTCAACCTCCAGACGGCGTCCAAACTCAAGCCCTGGCTGCATGTGCAGTACACGGCGGCCCTCGATTTCGGCAACACTTTCATCGGCTTCATGGGAGTGTCCTACCCGATCGGGAAGTAGCAAGACGCTACCGCGACATGCCGGGGGCCGCAGGTCACTGCGAGCCCCCGAACCGCTCCCGGTGGCGACGTCAGCGCTTGCCGAGCATCCCGAGGACGTCATCGAGCGGATTACCGTCCCCATCGCGGTCCAGCATCGCCGCGAGCCCTCCCATCCCGCCACCCCCGCCGCCACCACCGAGCAGGCCGCCAAGCAACCCGCCGAGCCCACCACCGCCAGCCGGCTGAGACGGTGCCGCCGACTTCGCCATCATCCCGGCGGCTGCCATCGCGAGCATCGGAAGCATCTTCTTCAGGAGCCCGGCGTCGAGCCCGGACGACGTCGACGCGCGCTGCGCGACCTCACGGCTCACTTCCTTGGAGCCGAAGATCTTCCCGAGGACGTCGTTGCCCTTCGTCACGTCCGTGGGATGCTGGGACAGCACGCTCTCGAGCAGCCCCGCCCCACCGAGGGTGCCGAGCAGTCCACCCAGGCCCTCGACACCCCCACTGGCCGCCGCCTGCTTCTTGAATCCTCCCATGATCGAGGGAAGAAGCGCCGCCGCCCCACTCGTCGCTTGCGCCTCCGAGACACCGAGTTCGCGTGCGATCGACGACAGGCCACCTGCCTGCGCGATGAGGTCCGTGATGTTCATTGCCGCCACCTGAAGGAAAGGTCCGTTCACGTCGGAGTGACGTGATTACGGGAAACTAATGACTCTGGTTTTTGGCGCACTCCCGGGCGATGGCGTTCGCCGCCAGGCGGCTGTCCTGACGGATGTTGGTGAGCCCGCCAGTATGGTCGTAGTTCTGCCCCACGAACCAGAGCCCCGGATGGTCCGCGCTCGTGACCCGGTCGGTCCGGATCGCGAACCCCCTGGCATCCCGGCGCACGCGGCTGCCTAACGCGTCCAGCGCGGCCTCGAAGCCGGTGGCCAGGAGCACGACGTCGGCCAGCGCCTCCGTGCCATCGCTGAAGTGCACCCCGCCCGGCGTGAGCCGCTCCACAGACCCCAACTGGACACGCACGCGTCCCTCCCGGATGCACTCCACGAGGTTGAACCCGATGAGGGGGATGGCGTCGAGGACCGAGTGCGGCGAACGCGGCAACACGGGGGGACCGAAGCGTTGTTCGAGGCGGCGCTGGACACGCGCGAAGATCACTTCCTGGGCGGCCCGCGGAAGCTTGCCGACGAGATACCGGACGTATTGTGCCGGGAAGGGGCCGATCTGTTTCGGCACGACGTTCTGGCCCGACCGCACGACCACCGTCACCTGCGCGCCATGGCGCGCGAGTTCACTCCCGATCTCCCCGCCGGAGTTGCCCACCCCGACGACGACAATGCGTTGCCCCTCGAACCCGTGCGGTCGCCGGTATTCGGAGGAGTGCATCACGCGTCCACGGAAGATGTCCTCCCCCGGCAGCACCGGGCGCCGGGGGCGCGTCACGATCCCCGTGGCCATGACGACGCGAGGAGTGACCATCACCTCACCGTCGGCGAACGTGGCGCGCCACATGCCCTGGTCGCGCTCGAGGTGCGTGACCTCGCGCCCCGGTTCCGCCACGATGCCTTTCGCGCGGGCATAGGCATGGAGATATGCCACGAACTCCAGCCGCGTCGGGAAGAGTCCGCCCAGCTTCCCGATGGACATCCCCGGGAGCCCGGACATGTGCTTTCCGGTGTGCAGGACGAGGGAGTCGTACAGGTTCTCCCAGACCCAGGCGATCCGGTCGCCGCGCTCCACAAGGCGATACGGGACACCGTGCCGGCCAAGCTCAGCGGCCGTGGCGAGACCGGCGGGCCCCGCACCTGCGATGAGAACCGGTTCGCGTGTCACGACGATCGGGGGGAAGGGCGTTCGGGGGATCGGGCGGACGCCGCGCTGCTGGGTGGCCCGAGCGCCGTGAATCTGTGGTGCGCGTCGCGTCGGGCGCCACCAACTGTCCCCTGCTCCGTTGCCCCCCTCCTACCCGTCGGCGCGCACCTCGGAGTGACTCCCGATGGTGACCTCGCCCTTCACACCTGCGAGGACCACCTCGTCCCCGATGAGGGAGTTCGAAAGTTCGCAGCGGGCGATACGCGTCCGGCTCCCCACGACGGTGTCGGACAGGCGGCTGGCCTCGATGACACTCCCCGCCTCGATCGTGACATTGGGACCGATCACCGAATCGGTGATCGTCACGCCATCCTCGATGTAGACCGGCTCGACGATCGTCCCGCCGATGCCCGCCGGCTTGCGCGCGCGCCCCTTCTCCAGCACCACACGGTTGGTCTCGAGCAGCGTGTCGAGCTTGCCGGCGTCATACCACCCGGCCACGTCGATCACCTTGATCTTCGCCCCATGGTCGATCATGTACTGGAAGGCGTCCGTGAGGAAGTACTCGCCCTTGTTCTTGGGCTGCGTGAGGACGTGGTCGATCCCCTCGTAGAGGAGCTTCCAGTTGCGGATGTAGTACAGGCCGATATTCGCGCGCTTCGAGATCGGCGTGCTCGGCTTCTCGACGATCTTCGTCATGTAGCCGTCCGCATCGGTCACCACGACGCCGAAGCGCTGGTAGTCCTCGACTTCCTTCGTCCAGATGATGCCGTCGGCGTCCGTCGACTGCACCACCGACAGGTCGGCGTCGAAGATCGTGTCGACGAAGATGATCAGGACAGGCGCATCCACGTACGGGCGCGCGAGGGCCACGGCCCCGGCGGTGCCATCCTGCACCTGCTGCTCGATGAACACCCCGGGGATGGGGAACGCCGTGCGGGCATGTTCCTCGACGCGGTCGCGCAGGTGTCCGGTGATATACACGACCTGGTCGACATTGCCGAGTTTGGCGACGTCGTCCATGACATAGTCCATGACCGGCTTGCCCGCGACCTTCAGCATCGGCTTGGGCGTGATGTGCGTATGCGGGCGCAGGCGCGTGCCCTTGCCGGCGAGCGGGATGATGACCTTCATGGCGTACTCGTTCCCTCGCGTCCGTAACGGTCCTTGAGCCGGACGACGTCGTCCAACTCGGGGGTCGATGCTTCCAGCACGTCACAATCGGTGACGGCTTCCATGTAATGCACCGTGCCGGGGGTGATCCGGAAGGAGTCCCCGGTCACGAGCCGCTGGTCGCGGAGCTCGCTCTCGCCGGGCAGCTGCACCCAGTACCGCATCTCGCCGGAGAGGAGGTGCACGGTCTCGTCCTTGCGCTCATGGAACTGGACGGAGAGCGCCTGTCCCGCCGTGATGTGGAGGATCTTGCCACAATAACGGTCGGTGAGGGCCCAGATCAGCTCATGGCCCCACGGCTTCTCGACGCGCTTGACCGGGACTCTTCCGCTCATGTACTCAACCCGTCCCCGCGAAGGCGGGGACCCAGTGTCGTCATACCCCACCCCGCGAACGCGGGGCCATGGGGCGCCTGCACTGCCCAGACGATCCAGCGCCGGTCAGCGTCCCGCCGCGAGACGGCCGCGAAGCACGCTGAGCTTCTTGCGCACCGACCCGTCCATCACGGTATCGCCGACCTTCACGACGAGGCCTCCGAGGATCGCGGGGTTCACGCTGAGGTGCGGCACCACGGTCTTTCCGAGCTTGGCGGAGAGTTGCGCCGCGATGGCGGCCCGTTCCGCGTCCCCGGCCTCGCGGGCGACGGTGACGTGTGCATGCACCCGTCCAGCCTGCGCGTCGACCAGTCCGGCGTACGCCGTGGCGATCTCGGGCAAGAGCATCTGGCGCCGGTTGTCGACCAGCTTCCCGACGAATCGAAGCATCGGGGTCGGGATGCGCCCGGTGAACGCCTTCTCGAGGACCCGTTTCTTGTCCGCCGCAGCAACCTGTGGTGCGGCGAGGAAGTTCAGGAGCCGCGAGTCGGCGCCCACGGCATCGGCGAGTGCACCGATGATGGCCCCCCAGGCCTCGGTCGCTCCCGCCTTGGTGGCGAGTGCAAGCAGCGCCTCGGCGTAGTTGCGGGCTATGGTGGTGTCGCGCATCTACTTCGCCTGCGAGGGGATCGAGGCGAGGAACTCCTCGACCAGCTTGCGGTTACCGGCATCGTCCAGGTTCTTCGCGATCACCTTGCTCGCGCCGGCCAGGGCGAGGTCCACGGCTTCGCGCCGCAACTCGGCAATGGCGCGCACCTTCTCGTTCTCGAGCTCGCGGCGGGCCCGGTCGAGCATGGCCTGCTGCTGCGTCTTGGTCTCCTCGAGCATCGAGGCCTTGAGCTTCTCCGCGGTCGCGCGGCCGTCGGCGATGAAGCGCTGCGCGTCGGCGCGCGCGGCATCGAGCGACGCCTGCTGTTCCGCCAGGAGCTTCGAGGCCGCATCGCGATCCGCCTTCGCCCCGGCGATCGCCGCCTCGAGGGCGGCCTCGCGCGCCTCGACGGCCTCGAGCAGGGGACGATACGCGAACTTCGTCAGCACGAACATCAGGAGGACGAAGATCACCAGCGTCCAGAACATCAGGCCGCCGGCTGGCATCAGCAGGTTTGTCTTCTCACCTTCGGCCGCGAGGGCGACCGCCGGGGAAGCAGACAACAACGAGAAAGCAATCAGTGCGCGCATGAAGTCCTCAGTGTCTCACGTCCCCGCGCAAGCGAGGACCCAGTGTCGTGCCCGTCCCCGCGCAGGCGGGGGCCCGGTGTCGTGCCCGTCCACGCCCCCGCGCACGCGGGGGCGCGGACCCAGGATCAGAACTTGCCCTGGATGAGGAACGAGATCACGATGCCGAACAACGCGGCGCCTTCGATGAAGGCCGCGAGGATCAGCGCCGCAGTCTGGATGCGACCGGCCGCTTCCGGCTGACGCGCCATGCCTTCGACCGCCTGGCCGCCGATGCGGCCGATGCCCATGCCGGCGCCGATCGTGGCGAGGCCGGCGCCGAGGCCGGCGCCGATGAGCGCGAGGCCCGTGTTGTTGTTGGCCACCGCTTCACCGGCGGCCTGCAGCAACGGGAAAATCGACATTGCAGGTAACTCCAAGGAAAGAAAGTTCGCTGGCGGTTGTCCTGCGGCTGCCAGTTGCCGCTATCCGTCCCCGAGGGCGAACCCTCAACGGATTTCACCAGGCATTCGCCCGGCTACACCTGCGACTTGCGACCTGCGACCAGCACTAGTGATGCGACTCCCGGATCAACCCGATGAACACCGACGACAGGAGCGTGAAGATGAAGGCCTGCAGGAACGCCACCATCAACTCGAGCAGTGACAGGGCCACCGCCATCGCCACCGGGGCGGCCGCCACGGCGTATGACTGGAACGTGAAGATCAGGCCGATGAAGGCGAGCAACACGATGTGCCCGGCAGTCATGTTGGCGAAGAGACGGATCGCCAGGGCAAAGGGCTTGGTGAACTTGCCGATCAGTTCCACCGGCGAGACGATGATGAGCATCGCGATGCGCATCACCATCGGGAGGTCCTTGTTCCAGTAGAAGATGGTGCTGAGGTAATGCGAGCCCAGCGCCTTCATGCCGGCGAGCTCCGTGGTCAGGAAGGTCATCAGCGCGAGTGCGCCGGTGACCGCGATGTTCCCCGTCGAGGTCGAGCCGTAGGGAATGAGGCCCAGCAGGTTCGCCGTGAGGATGAAGAAGAAGCAGGTCAGCAGGTACGGCACGAAGCCGTTCCCGTGGTGGCCGACGTTGGGAAGGATGACTTCGTTCCGGATGTAGAGGACCATCGCCTCGACCCCGGCCGCGAAGCCCTTCGGCCGCCCGACGGCGTGCGTGTGCTTCCGGTGGGCGCGGGCCGCGCCAATGAGCATCGCGCTCACCAGGAACGCTGCCAGGAACAGGAAGACGACGTGTTTGGTCGGCGACAGGTTCAGCGTGAGCGGACCCACGTGCACGTCGGGCCACAACGCCTCACACCCATGCTCCCCGACGTGCCGACCGAGGCACACCTCCTTGTAGAACGGAGGCGCGAACCACGGCAGCTCCATGTGGTAGCCATCCGTGATGTGCGGCGTGATGATGTCGACCTTCGCCTCCGCCGCGGCAGGAGCATGTTCCACCTGCGCGAGTCCGGCGACAGGAGTCGCCGCCAGGGCGAGGGCCACACAAACGGAGCGAAGTGCGCTCATGTCTTCAGGAAGAGTGGTTCGACCAGCGTCGTGACAAACAGGAACACCGCGAGACTGATCGCCGCCGGTTCCAGCGGCAATCCGGCCATGCGTGGGCCGAGGAAGGCGAAGGCCACCAGCGCGACCACCCGGACGAGTGCCCCGAGCCCCCACGCGGCCATCACCTGCTTCTGCCCCATTCCCTGGATGATGATCCAGGTCGAGCCTTGCACCACCAGCGCCACCACCGCCGCCGCATGGATCGCCCGATGCGCCGCTTCGGACGTGTAGGCCAGCCGCAGGACCAGGGCCCCGAGGCCGATCAGTGCCACGCTCACCGCCACAAACCACCCGAGGCGCTTCATCCGTCCGTCCGCGATCGCTGACGCGCTTCCTCGCGTGCCAGATCCGCCATCAACCGGCGATACATGCTGAAAAACGCCGCTCCCGCGCCAACGAACACTCCCAGTATCAACCCCACCGGCTCCGAACCCAACCGCCGGTCCACCCATCGACCCACGTACAGGAAGAGCAGGATGGAGCCGGCGAACTGCAACCCGATGCCGGCGTACTTCCAGCCCGCACGGGCTTGCCGGGCGGCGTCCGCGTCCCGGCCGTCAGGTGACTGTAAACCGGGGGTCTCAGGAGGCATTTCCGGGGCGGGAATCTAGGACTTTGTGAAATTTTTCGCAAGCGAACATCCCGCCTCATTCCTCAGCAAAGCTCAACATGAGCAACACCGGCCAAAACCCATGTACCCCTTCAGTTTACGTGCCCGGTCGTCTTGACTTCGCGTTAGGTTGTGGATAACTTGGCGCTCGTCGGTTTCGTGACCCAGCCCAGCCGAACCTCGTGCCCCGAAATCTGGTCCAAACCCTCCTCGCGGCGACCCTCGCTGCTTACGCCTGTGGTCCAAGACCACCGGTCGCAGAATCGAACGCCCGAAAGCCCGAGTCCGGGAGCCGCTCCCTCACCTCCAGTTTCAACGTCTCCGTCACCGACGAAGTGAACCTGGCGTTCGCCGTACGCAACGAAGCCGCCCGCACGGTCGAGGTGTCCTTCCCCTCCGGTCTCACACACGACTTCGAAATCCAGGATTCCCTGGGCCGCGTCATGTGGCGCTGGAGCGAAGGACGTCTCTTCACCCAGTCCATGCAGAACAGAGTCCTCGGCAGCGACGAGTCGCTCGCCTACAAGGCCGACTGGGCCCCCGAGAACCTCCACGGCGAATTCGTCGCCGTCGTCTCGCTCAAGAGCAACTCGCACCCCATCGAGCGCAGGGTCCGGTTCTCCATCCCCTGAGCGGCGGGCACGTCCCCATCGGTCGCGTCCTCCGCTGACCTCCTCGCCCCCCTCCGGTACGGCCATTACCTTCCGCCGTCCTTGGACCCTCCAACCCGTACCGTCGTGGGGACTTCCGCCGAACGTTTGACCGATTCTCGTGACCTCGAGCTCCTCAAGAAGCTCTCGGTGGCGCGCCAGACCCTGATGCAGCAGATCGGGCGGAAGATCGTGGGCCAGCATGACGTGGTCGAGAATCTCGTCTGCGCCATCCTCGCCGGCGGTCACGTGCTCATCGTCGGTGTGCCGGGTCTCGCGAAAACCCTGCTCATCCAGACGCTCTCCGAGGCGATGGACCTGCAGTTCTCGCGTGTCCAGTTCACCCCGGACCTGATGCCCGGTGACATCACCGGCACCGAACTGCTGGAAGAAGACCACGCCACCGGGCGGCGCGTCTTCAAGTTCGTGAAGGGACCGGTCTTCGCGAACATCGTCCTCGCCGACGAAATCAACCGCGCCCCGCCAAAGACCCAGTCCGCCCTCCTCCAGGCCATGCAGGAGAAGACGGTGACCGTCGCCGGGCAGACCCATCGCCTCCCGCACCCGTTCTTCGTGCTCGCCACGCAGAACCCCATCGAGCAGGAAGGCACCTACCCCCTCCCCGAAGCGCAGCTCGACCGCTTCATGTTCGAGCTCAAGGTCGGCTATCCGTCGTTTGAGGAGGAGGAGCGCATCGTCAGCACGACGACCGGTGCGAAGGAACAGGTCGTCGAGCCCGCGCTCACCGGACAGGAAGTCGCCGACCTGCAGCAGCTGGTGCGTCGCATGCCCGCCCCGCCCACTATCGTGAAGTACTGCGTCGGGCTGGCGCGCAGCACGCGCCCCACCGAGCCCACCGCCCTTCCCAATATCAGGAAGTACGTCAACTACGGCACGGGGCCGCGCGCCTCGCAGTACCTCGTGCTCGGTGCCAAGGCACGCGCGGCGATGGATGGCCGGGCGGTCCCGGACATCGATGACGTCCGCACCGTCGCGCAGGGCGTCCTCAAGCACCGCCTCGTGCTCAACTTCCAGGCCGAGGCCGAAGGGTTCGCCGCCGACAAGCTCGTCACCGAGGTTCTCGCCCAATACAAGGGCGCCTGACGAGTCATCAGGGACCGGACGCGGGGAGGTAGATCCCCGCGTCCACGCCGATCCGGGCGCACAAGTCGCGGAACCGCGCCACCCGTTCACCGCGATCCGCGGTGTCGAACGCCAACAGCCACGGACGCAACGACCAGTCGAAGGCGCACTCGGCGCGACCGTGCACGAACATCGCCAACGCCGCCAGGTGCACCGCGTTCTCCCCCGACGAGGTCAGGATGGCACCCAACAGCGCGTGCACCACCGCCGGCGGGTGAAAACGCTCCACCTCGAGCAGGGCCTGCGTCATCCCTGTCTCCTCCGTGGGGTTTCCGAGCACGTCGACGAGAATCTGGGTGCGCTCCGCGTCGGTGAGCAGGTCGGGGGCATGGCTCGACAGCGCCAGGCGCACCAGCGGATCTCGATGTGCCTTGGCACGGCGCAGGAGGACACGTGACCGCGGCGACGCGAGCGCCGCCAGCGCCTCGACATCGCGCCAGTCCTCGATCCCCCTCGCGAGCATCAGCTCTTCCAGCGCGACCAGCTCCTCCGGCGACGCCGATGCGAGCGCGTCGAGGTCGTACCCCACGCCATCGTGCCACGCGTCGTACGAGAGCACCATGCTGCGCGCGAACCGGGTGACCGGAGTATCGGCCACCTCGATGCGCGGCGTCGCCTCAGCTGAGGGGAGGAGCGGTGGCAGCTCGGGTTGATCGTACCGGTCGCGGTCGCAGTCGGCGGCGCGATTGCGCGCATCGATGCTGGCCCGGATCGCATCCATGTCGGGAGGCGGCGCCGGTGGAATCGGGGGCTCCAGCACGAAGTAGTGTCGCGCGGCGTCGGTGAACTCGCCGGAATACGCCCCGGTGTTTCGCTCGAAGAAGTCCAGGGCCTCCGTCCGCTTTCGCGGCACCGTGGACACCCGCCCGGCCAGGCGGACCCACGCCCCGCACGGCGCCGCGGGAAATCCGTGCCCGATCTCCACAACCGCGTTGCCGGCGCGCACCTCCCCCTCCACCAGCGCGCGCAACACGGCGGGGAACGACGCGAACTCGCGGGCGTCATCGCCTGACAGGTTCATGAATGGTGCCACCTCCACGGGGTGGCTCCGTCCAGGGTGGGCGCGACCGGCCATGCCATTGGCCCGGACATTATCGCACCTGCAATCGGCCGCGCCAACAGGTAGACTTGGCTCGCCTCCCCCCGTGCGATGTATCAGCAACTGCTCTGGTTCCTCCCGCCGTCGGTACGCCCCTCGCGGCGCGACGACATCCGCCGCGCCCTCCTGGTCGTTGTCGGGGCACTCCTCACGGTGGTCGGTGGCGCAGGGATCGCCGCCATGCAGCTCCTCTGGGGGGTTCCGCTGGCGGCGCTGGCGAGCCTCGTGGCGACTGCCGTGGCCGGAGCGCTTCCGTTCTGGATCCGCCACACCGGCCGATGGCGTGTCGCCGCCGTGATCCTGATCGCGGCCGTGTGGGTGCCGGCGTGCGCGGTCGCCATCCTTACCGGCGGCGCCATGTCATCGTCGCTGTACTACGTCGTTTTCGGTGCCGCGATGGCATCCCTGGCGCTGGGGCCGCGCGCCGGGATCGCGCTGGCCGCGCTCAACGCCGCCATTGTCGGCGGGATCTACCTCGCCCACTCGCGTGGGATGGCACCGGTCCTCGTCGTGGACGCCCAGGTCGCGCTCGAGTCGACGATGCGCGGGGCTTTCGTCTTCAACATGGCTCTCGCGGCGCTCGTCACCGGATATGAGGTGCTGCGCGCTGCGGCGGTCCGCGAGGGCGAAGCCAACGAGCGACGTTTTCGTGTGCTGGTGGATCAGGGCCCCGACCTCATCGCGGAACTCAACGCCGCGCACGGCGTCGTCGCGGCGAATGCCGGCGGGGCCGCGTTCGCGCGCTCCCTCGCCGACACGCTGAGCGGCAGCGCGTGCGATGGCGGCATCGCGGTCGGCGACCGGGACGACGTACGACGCGCCTTCCTGCGGCTCGATACCCGGTCGCCGGTGCACGCCGGTCCCCTGCGCTGGACCGACCCGGCGCTGGGTCGAGAGCGCTGGATCGAGGCCGCCCTGACGCGATACCACGCTGGGGGGGACGTCCGCACGCTGGTGGTGGCCCGCGACGTGAGCGATCGCCTCGCCATGGAGGCCCAGTTGCGACACTCCCAGAAGATGCAGGCGGTGGGAGAACTGGCGAGCGGCATCTCGCACGACGTGAACAACCTGCTGATGGTGATCTCGGGCTACAGCGAGTTGCTGGCGCTGCAGGTGCCCGATCATCCGGCGCTGCATCGCGCCACGGCCGAGATCCGGCGCGCCACCGGACAGGGCGCGGCGCTGACCCGTCGCCTGCTGGGCCTGGCCAGTGGGTCCCCGGGAGCAAGTCGTGTGCTGGACCTCAACGCGGTCGTACGCGACTGCCAGGGGTTGTTGCACACCCTGGTCGGGGAAGGAATCGCGCTGTCGGTGCAGGCCGGGACGGACGTGCTCGCGGTGCGGGCGGACCCAGGTGAGCTGGAGCAGGTGCTCGTGAACCTCGTGGCGAACGCGCGCGATGCCCTGCCCCCCGGCGGCCGCGTCGACGTGCGCGTGTCACACGCCGGGGGCGAGGCCGTGCTCGACGTGCGCGACAACGGTCCCGGGATGGAACCCGCCGTCCTCGAGCGCATCTTCGAGCCCTTCTTCACCACCAAACCCGCGGGTGCCGGCACCGGACTTGGCCTGTTCGTCGTCTATAGTGTGGTGCAGCGACATGGCGGACGGGTGCACGTGGCCAGCACGCCGGGAGTAGGCACCCGTGTCACGATCCACTTTCCGGTCAGTCCCGACGCGTACACGCCGCCCACGCCCACACCGGGGTCGACGCCGCGAGGAAACGAGCGCGTCCTCGTGGTTGAGGATCGACCGGAGATTCGCTCCCTCATCGCCCAGGCGCTCGAGAGCGCGGGGTACCAGGTGGTCGCTGCCGCCGATGGCGTCGAGGCGCTGGACGCAGGTCGATCCGCTCGGGTGGACCTGGTGGTGAGCGACATCGTCATGCCCCGCATGGGAGGGCCTGCCCTGGTCGCGGCGCTGCGCCAGCTGCATCCGGGGTTGCGCGCCCTCTACATCTCCGGCGGACCACCTCCGACCGGCGAGGTCGCCCCTACAGACCGGGTGCTGCGCAAGCCCTTCGAGGTGCAGGAACTCGGCCGTGTCGTGCGTGACGTGCTGGACACGGCCTGACGCTGCCGACGCCGGGCCTTGACATCCCTCCAGGCGGGGGGCATTGTCGCGGCGGCGCCGACGGAGCGCCACCGGTCCGCGGGCAGGGAACGTCCCATCCGTTCGCCGTCGTTGGTCGCCGCTCAAGCCACATCCCTTCTTTCGGGCCCACTTCGCGGACACGGGCCAACACGAAAGGAGGCGTCATGTCCGTCGTCCGCTCGCTCCCGCCCGTCCCAAATCTCGAGTTCGAGCGCAAGGCAGCCAAAGGCTTGCTGCGCCAACTCAGATCGTCGCACCCTGTGGCCGTCGCACGTGCCCGCGCGAGCGATCCACATCTCGAACCAACGCGGGCGCGCCTCGCTGACGCCCAGCGCATCGTCGCACGCGAGTACGGCTTTCGCAGCTGGACGCTGCTCGTCCGCTACTTCGAGGCCTGCCACCGGCAACAGCTGAATCCCCGCACCGTCCAGACGGGGTACCTCGCCACAGGGTGGGTACCAGGGTTCCTCGCCGAACACGCGCAAGGGCACGCGTGGACGGCACGCGCCCTCGTCTCGTTCGTGCCTCGCTACTTCGCGCGCCCCGTCGCCGATGCGTTCCTGGAGGCACCCACCGAGGACGAAGTGCGCCTCGCACTCGCCCGCATGGACGGTGCCACCAGTCACGAAGAGCACCTGAAGGCCGACGAGCGCCGCAACGTCCGTCACTCCCCCTGGGACGATTCTGCAAGCCGCGCAGCCTACAACGCCATTCGCGCCGCGGACCTCCCCGCGCTCATCGATGCTGTTCGCGCCCACCCTGAGGTCCTGGAGCGTCACCCCGATTCGCCGCCGTGGTCGGCATTGTTGCACACCGCGCTCCTTGCCGAACGCCGGACGCACGGCGCGGCCATGTCCCCGCTCATCGAGTGGCTCGAAGGACAGGGGCTCGACCTCCAGGATACGCTCAACTGGATGTTGATAGGCCGGCCAGGCCGATACCCCGTCGACAACATCCGGTGGCTCCTCGAGCGGGGGGCAGATCCCGGGTGGCAGGCGCCTAACGGGCACACGGTCATCGAGCATGGCATCGTCAATTGGTGGAACGGCGAGGCGGTCGACCTGATCGCGGCGCGCGTCACACCGCCCGACGCCCTCTGGGTGGCGGCCGGGCTCGGCGACGTGGAGGGTGTGCGTCGGCACCTCGATCGGCAGGGACGGCCACGTCCCTCGGCCAGACGCAACCGCCCCGACTTCAATGCCTTCTCGTTTCTGCCGATGTTGTCCGTCCCTGAGCCGTCGGACGAGGACCTCCTGGTCGAGGCCTTCACGATCGCGATGATGAACGGGCGCGAGGCGACGATGGAGCTGCTCGCGTCCTGCGAGGGGGTCGTGAACTCGATGGCGTTCGACTCCCCGCTCATCCTGGTCGCGATCATGAACCAGTGGGAGCCGGCGGTGGCGTGCCTGGTGCGCCACGGGGCGGACCTCACCCTCCGAGGAATTCGTCCCGACCGCAATGCGACCGAGATGGCCGTTGCGGCGTTGGTCGGGGCACCGGAAGATCCGGTGCGTCGGCGCATCGCGGAGCTCTGCCGCGTGGATATCGACGCGACACTTGCCATGCACGCGGCCACGGTGCCGAAGGAGCCAGTCTTCAGCCGTGCGATTCCCGTGATCCTCGCCCTCGCCTCCGATGATGCGGCGCGGCAGGGAGCCCGCGTGGTGCAACTGGAGCATCTCGTATTTGGACTGCTGCGGTACCAGGGGGTCGCGTCCACTGTGGTTGCGATCGCCCTCGGGCCGAAACGCGTGGCGTTTCACGAGCGGCACGCCGCGCGCCTTCCGGAGGATGGCACCCCTGTGAAGACACTCCCTCTCCACACCGAGGTCCAGGGCCTGCTCGATCGGGTCACCGCCCGCAAGCGCGCGGCTCGCCACGTCTCCGTGGGTGACTGGGACCTGGCAGAGGAGTTGCTCGATCGGCCGGACAGCCCGCTGCTGGGAATCCTCTCACCGTTTGGGATCACCGCCGAGCAGGTTCGCGCGGCTCTCCATCCCGACATCTGAGCGAGTGCCGCCGCGAGACGCTCAGCTCCCCCTGCCTTTCGTCCTCACAAGGACCGACACGCCAGCCATGAGTTCCCGGGAACGGCTCGTTGTTCTCGACTGCGGAAAAGGCGACGGATGGAGGTTTCGGCGCCCCGATGTCAGCCGGTACTCGAGGAGGTATCGCAACGGAAGCACGTGCCACGGCGTCGTGTGGACCACATGCCACGGATCATCCGCGCGCACATGCGCCTCTGTCAAGCGACAGGGACGAATCGCCAGGGCGCTACCACCCGGCGAACTGCGCGAGCATGCCGGCGTAGGCACGCGGTGGCGTCCCCCGGAACGCCCCCTGCCAACCGCGAAAGGGCCGACGCGCATCCCACATGCACTCGTCCGGGTCATCGACCGCGTCTCGAGGACTGATCGCCAGCATGTCGCCACGCACACACCCGCCCGGGCCCCAGGAGGGTGCGTCGCGACTCCCGATATTCCGGCCCGCATCGATCACCGGGAACCGGGCCGCCACCACGGGACCGTCGCAGGTGTCGCGACGCCAGTTCCCACGGTCACACGACGCGTGCGTCGGGTAGTGCGCGTGCTTCCCGCGGGCGACCCAGACGATGGGGCCGTCGTGCCAGCTGAACGCCCGCAGGGCGTCCCCACGGTGCCAGCGGCAATCACCGGCTTCGTGTTCGCCACAGTGCGCGCTGAGGAACACGCCGGTCACGCGCCACCGGTCCTCGCTGCGCGCGACGTCGACGAGGATCAGTTCTGAATCTCCGTCGTGCCCGCTGCACCCTGCCCGGCGCGGAACACAGGTGAGCGCGCCCCATCCGCAGTCTCGCGTGTAGGCTGGGAGGTACGCGAGGCGGACGCCGGCCCCCGCCGGCTGTGCACCGTTCAAGTAGCCTCCGAACAACCCCCCACCGTCGGGACGCCAGAGGCAGTCCCGCGTGCTCACGACCAGGGTTGGTGCAAAGTGACGAACCAGCGCCAGTTCGCAGGCATCGGCCAGGCCGTCACGGTCGCTGTCTCGTCCGCCATCGTCGCACGTCACCATGGCCGAGGGGGCGTGTGAGGAACGAAGCGCTTCACGCGCGGCAGTCCCGCAACCGGCCAGCGAGGCAGCCAGGACAGCGCCCCATCGGACCGCACGACACAAGCGGTCCCGATCACGGGCGCGCGTCCCGCGCGCTACAACGCCCGCCAAGCCCCCTCCATCCGACGGCGCGTCGCCACGTCCAGCGGCGGAATGCGACCGGCGCCGAGGTTGTCGATGGCATGTGCGGCCTGCCGCGTGCCTGGAATGGCGCAGGTGACCTCTTCGTGGGAGAGGATCCAGGCCAGCATGAACTGCGCCCACGTCGCGATCCCCCGCTCGCGGGCCCACGCCGGCACGGCCTGATCCCGCGCCCGGCGAAAAGACTGTCCCCCGCCGAACGGGCGGTTTGCAATCACCGCCACCCCGCGCCGGGCGCAGGCGCCGAGCAGTGCACGGGCCGCCTCCGGCTCGTCCAGCGAGAAGTTCACCTGCAGCGTGTCGATGGACTCTCGCTCGATGACGCGTTGCAGCGCGTCGTGCGACGACGCCTGGTAGTGCGTGATCCCGATATGCCGTACGCGCCCCGCGTCCTTCCAGCGTCGCAGGGTGCGCAGGTGCACCTCCCAGTCCACCAGGTTGTGCACCTGCGTGAGGTCGATGGCGGTCACTCGCAGCCGGCGCATCGAGGTCTCCATCTGGTCGATCCCTGCGCGTTCGCCCGAGGTCCAGACTTTCGTCGCGAGCCAGACGCGCGGGTGCAGCGCGGCATCCCGCAGCAGGTCGCCGACCACGCCTTCCGACGATCCGTACATCGGGGACGAATCGACGACCCGCCCCCCGCTGCGAACGAACGCCGCGAGGGTCTCGGCGCACGCGGCGCGTTGTGTGATGTCGTTCCCGACATCGAAGGTCTGCCACGTGCCGAGCCCAACGACGGGGAGCTGCACGCCGGTGGAGGGGATGGTCCGCACCTGCATCGGTTGCTCCTCGGTCCGGGGCGTCATGCGCGCGAGCTGGCCCGCGGCAAGCCCCGCCGCCGCCGCTCGCAGGAACTCACGACGGCCCGAACCGGCACGTGAGGTGTCTCCATGATCGGCATCGCGTGGACGATGTGGCACGGCTTCGAGCTCCGGAGTGATGCTCAGGAAGGTAGGGCGACCGCGCCCCGGGAGCCAAGGTTGTGTGTCGGGGCACTCCGCATGCACCATTGGCCCATGCACTATGCCGAACTGCTCCCACCCCCCGCGCTCGGCGGGATCGTCCGCTGCGCCTGGGAGCTCAGGGGCCCCGCGCCACGGGAGCACACCGCCGCGGCGGACCCTGCCCTCCCCGATGGCTCTCCCGAGCTCATCGTCAACCTCGGGGACCCTTTCGAGCATGTGCCTGTGCGAGGCCCCGTGCGTCGGCAACCGCGGACGTTCCTCGTTGGCCAGATCACGCGGCCCTTCGCGGTGCGACCGACCGGGCGCATCGACCTCCTTGCGATCCGCTTTGAGGCGCATGGGGCATCCCTGCTGCACCCCAACCTCGGCGACATTCGCGACAACTGGCGCGCGCTCACCGCGCGATCGATCGGCCTGTCCGGGCTGCTCGGCGCGATGTCAGACCCGCGTCGAGATCGTCGCCTGTCGCGGATGTGGGATGCCCTGGAGGCACTCCGCGCGTCGCGCGGCGACCCGGACCCGCGCGTCGCTCGCGCCGTGCGCGCGATCAGGGACTCGGGCGGCACCGTCAACCTCGAGGAGCTCGCGACCGACGTGGGGGTCACCCTGCGGACACTGCAGCGCCTCTTTGGTCCTTCGGTGGGGATCTCGCCGAAGCTGCTGGCGCAGGTTATCAGGTTCCAGCGCGTCTTTGCAGCTGCGCGCCACCGGCCGCGTGCCCTCGCGCGAGTCGCCGCCCAATGCGGCTACTACGACCAGGCCCACCTCGTGCGGGACTTCCGGCGCTTTGGAGGGAACGCACCCACGCGCCTGCTGACCTCACTCCCGCAGTTCACCGCGTTCTTCACGGGGTAGTCGCAACGCGCTGCAGCGTCACCCGTTGTGCGCGCGTCCCACCGGCCGCGGAGATCATCGTCTCGAGCGCCCCCTCCGCCGTCCGCGAATACCGGATCACCTTCGGGTAGTCGTGGGCAGGATTCTCGAACGTGACGCTCGCGGGAGTCACCTCCGTTGCAACGAACATCGTGGCCGGCATGCGCGCGTTCGGCATGGCGAAGTACACGAGTCGTCCCGATCGCTCGGCGATGCAGAGGAACTCGAAGGCGGCGAGCGCGGGGCCGCGCAGTGTGCGCGCCGTGGCGATCATCGCCCCCGAGGCCGGCGGGGTCCATCGCTCCTCGGTCGTGATCCCGTTGGTCGTCCCGGCCCACGTGGTCCCGATCCAGCTCACCTGGTCGATCGTCGCGGGCACCCCGGGCACGGGGAGCGCGGCGCGGAGGGGCGGCAGGTGATCTGCCGTGTGTGTGTAGACCGTCCCGACCTGGCGTCGTTGCCCCTGCTGGACCATCGTACCCTCAACGAGCACCTGATCGACGGAGAGCCGACGGAAGATCGTGCGATTGGCGATCTCCGGGGTGTTGCCACCACCGGCCGGGGTCATTCCGACGACGGTGACAACGAGCGCCTCTCCTTCCCAGGTGGCGGTTTCGTGCAGCGTGCGTTCCGCCATGCAGGCCGGCGCGGCTAGCGGGGTGGCCACCCGAGTGCCGTTGAGCGGGATGGTCGTCTCCATGCTCACCTCACCCGCGGGACGCACGACCGCGACCTGCCCTGCGCTCGTGCGGAGGCCGAAACGCGCACCGAACACCGGACTCGGCGCCGCCGCGAGCCCCCCGGGGGGAGCCGTCGTCGAGGCGGCCCAGGTGCCGCTCAGGTCAGGTGTTTGTGCCGCCGCTGCGGGGGTGACCAGGAGTGCAAGGAGGTAGCGTCGCATGCCCAAGTGTACCCGTCGGGGGCGCACGACGCTTGGAAGAACGCGACGACTCAGCGCGGCCTGGCCTCACCGCGTGCATCGGCGTCCACTCCCTCTTGCCATTCGGCGAGGCCGCGGGCGAGACGTCGCACGATTTCGGGGCGCGATGCCGCGAGGTCTCGCGTTTCGCCGGGGTCGGCGCGCACGTTGTACAGCAGGGCCGCGGGCCCGTCCACCAGGAGCTTCCATTCTCCTGATCGTGTGGCCGCCTGGGTGATGTTGCCTGCCCTCGTTCGCCAGAAGAAGGTGCGCTCACGAGGGGGGCGTTGCCCGGAGGCTGCGGGGAGCAGGTCGATCCCTTCGTAGATGGACGGCACGCGTGCCCCGGTTGCGGCCACGATGGTCGCCGAGAGGTCCATCGTGATCCCGACCTGCGATGTCACCTGTCCGGCCGGGATGCGGCCCGGCCATCGCATGATGGTGGGAACCCGGATCCCGCCTTCCCACAACGTCCACTTGCGGTGCCGGAAGGGGGCGTTGCGGGAGAGCCACTCGCCCCCGTTGTCGTTGGTGAAGATGACCAGCGTTTGCCGGGTGAGGCGGAGTGAGTCGAGTAGCCGGACGAGTGACCCGATCCCGGCGTCGACGCGCTCGACCATCCGGGCGTAGTCGGCGCGGGTGCCGGGGTCCTCGTTGCGCGCGTCGAGGTGGGCCGCGTTGCTCGCGGCACGCGTGGGTTTGTCGGGCGGCTGGTACGGCCAGTGCGGCGCCGTGTAGGCGACCTCGAGAAAGAACGGCTGGGCACGGTGGTCGCGCACAAAGCGGAGCGCGCGTTCCGTGATGAGGTCGGTGAGATACCCGTTGGCCGTCGTTGGGGTGTCGCCGTCGAAGAGGTCGGGGCGCCCCGCGCCGTCGGTGTGGTGGTAGTAGTCGACGTATCCGCTCTTGATGCCCCAGAAGGTGTCGAAGCCGTGGGCTTTCGGGGAGAACTCCCTGGTGTAGCCCAGGTGCCACTTGCCGAGGAGGCCCGTGGCGTAGCCGGTGTCCTTGAGGAGTTGCGGCAGGGAGGTCCGGCGCGCGGGGAGCCCTCGCTCGGCGAACGATGAGGTGGCGCCGCCGAAGGCCTCCTCGATCGCCGCGCGCTGCTGATAGCGCCCGCTGATGAGGGCGGCTCGCGTCGGCGTGCACAGGGGGCCGTTGGAGTAGAACTCCGTGAAGCGCACCCCCGCGCGTGCGAGGGCATCGAGGTTGGGTGTCTTGATGTCGGGCGCGCCCGTCACACCCAGGTCGCCGTGCCCCATGTCGTCCGTGATGATAAGCAGGACGTTGGGTCGAGGGGCGACCGGCTGGGCCGTTGCCGGGGCGGCCGACAGCGCGAGGAGGAGAGGCGTTGGGAGGGCCCGGAGGGCGAGTCTGCGGCGCATGCCCTAAGGGGCGAGATTGGCGACCGGTCCGCAAGGTCCACCGAGTGCCGGGCCGGCTATTCCGTCGAGCCCGGAGGGGTCGGCGGGGCGGCAGCGCCCCCTTTCAAGTGGTGGAGGGCCACTTCGTGTACGCGCTCATGGCTCACACCGTGCTGCAAGAGCACCTGCGCGCCAATGCCGTGGCGTTCAGCCGTGAGCCCGAGCAGCAGGTGCTCGGTCCCCAGGACGGCCTGGCCCAGTGCAACCGCCGCCGCGTCGGCCAGCTCCAGCACCTTCCGGGCCCTGGAGGTGTGGGGGCGGGACCCGGTCCAGGGAGGAGTGGTGGTGTCACCTGGCTGGACTATGCCCATCACCATCTGTCGTACGTCGTCACGGCGCACCTCGAGTGCCTTCAGGACGACGTCGGCCCCGCCGTCTCGATCGCGCAGCAGGGCGAGCAGCAGGTGTTCGGTACCGATATAGGGATGGTCGAGCTTCGTGGCTTCTTCGACCGCAAACGCCAGGATCTTCTGCGCCAGCGGGTTTGGTGTCAGTGCACCCATGGAGGCACCTCGGCCGGGATGGCGCGGTTGAGTATCAGGGCATCACGGCCCGCGTACTGGGCCGGCGTCGGTCTTCGGGCGGAGTGGCGGGCCTCCGTCGACCACTGGCTGCTACCCCGCAAACACCACGGGTGCCTTGACGCCTGTGTGATGCTCGGGCTCACATTAGGGCGCTCTTTCCGCGGGCGTTGACCCTGGGTCGCGCCCGCCATCCCTCATGCGCGCCTTCACCTTCGGCCCACCGGTATTCGAGACGGAAATCGCCCGCATCGAGCCCGATGCGGAGGTTCTGTTTGCGATCCTCCTGTACGCGGCCGGCTCGGACCCCCGGGGCGTCGGCCGGGACGAGCTCGCATCCGTCGTGTGGCCCGCCGCCGGCGTGGAACAGGGGCGCCACTCGCTGCGGCAGGCCCTTTATCGCCTCCGGCAACTCGGGGTGCCGATCCACCTCAAGGCGGGCCAGGTGGCGATTGATGAGAACGACACTGAAATCGACCTTCGGGAGCTGATGTACGGACCGATCGACCGGCGCGAGCTGGTCCGCATCGGGACGCAGAACTTCCTGCAGGGATATCGTTCGAACCTGAGTGGCCGGTACCAGGCCTGGGTGGACGAGCTGCGCGAGCGGGCGAACTCGGTTCGGCGCCGGGCCCTTGGCGCCGCGATCAGCGACGCGCGTGGACGGGCGCGGTTCGCGGAGATCCCCGACCTCGCGCGCGCGTTGCTGGCGCTCGACCCGTTGAACGAAACGGCGACCCTCTGCCTTGCCGAGGCCCTGGTGACGGAGGGGAGCAAGGTGGAGGCGCTGCAGCTTCTCGATCGCTATGAGGAAGAGGTGGGGGAGGTGTCGGAAGCTCTGCGGATCCCGGCGCGCACGCTGCGGCGTCGAGTTTCAGAGGGGATGGATGACAGCCTGTTGCCGATGCGCTTCGAGATCCCGTTCGTGGGTCGCACCCGCGAGTATGGCGAGCTGCGCGAGGCCTGGGGGGCGGTCCGCCGGAGTCGGTGCGAGTGCATTGTCGTCACCGGCGAGCCGGGTATCGGGAAGACCCGTACCTCGACCGAGCTGCTGCGACTGGCCGTGCTCGATGGCGGGTCCGTGGTGACGTACACCTGCGGCGCTGGTGACACCGTGGCGCCGTTGTCGAGTCTGCTCGGGCTGACCGGATCGTTGTTGTCCCAGCCCGGCGCACTTGGGTGCGGTGGTGAGCACCTGTCGTACCTGCGGCGGTTGCTGAATCCCGACCCGGCACAGCCGATCGTCGGGAGCGGCATGACCGCGGACCTGGCCTATGCGCAGCTAGTGTACTCGTTGAGCGAGCTCGTGGCGGCGATCGCCGAGGAGGCGCCGCTCGTGGTGTTCATTGACGACGCTCATCGGTTGCACGAGACCTCGTGGCGGATCTTCACGGACGTGGCGAACCGGCTGCCGGAGCGGTCGTTGTTGTTGTTGTTGACCGCGCGGCAGTTGCCGGAGTTCTTCCCGAGTCTGGGGATCACCCGCATGGATGGCCGGGCGCGTCACATTCGGCTGGAGCCGTTTGTGGTGGAGGATGCGCGCGAATTCCTGACGACGTGGTCGCTGCGCAACGAGGTGCCATTGGAGGAGCCGGTGGTCGAGCGCTTCGCGGAGGCGGCGGCGGGGAATCCGTTCTACCTGGGCGAGCTGGCTGCGCACCGCGGGCGTGGTGGAGATCTGGGCGACTATCCGGAACCGATTCGGTCTCTGGTCGGCATCCAAGTCGCAGGCCTCAGGGATAACGCCCAGCATGTCCTTCTAGCTGTGAGCCTCCTGCTACCGTACGCCTCCCTACAGCGCGTGCAGGAAGTCACGGACCTGACTCCGGCGGTGTTCACCCGCGCGCTCGATGATCTCGAAAGGGCGGGCCTCATCTCCAGTTCGAGCACTAGCCTCCGACTAAGGCACGCGGCCGTTGGGGATATCGTCCACTCGCTCGTGAGCACTAGCGTCTTGGCGTTTATGCGCTGCAGAGTAGCGCAGATACTGGAACTCGACTTCGCGGCCTCATCGGACGCGGAGCTTCTCGGCCACGCTATCGAACAGTGGCACGCCCTACGTGAGCCGGGAAGGGCGGGCGCCGCCGCTCAGGCTCTTGGCGATAGGCTCATGTCCCTGGGCTTGGCACACGACGCCAGCGAAGCGTTCACTCTGGCTCACGCCCTTGCACCCACGACCGACCGACGTCGCTCGACCTTCGGCCGCCTCCTTCAGAGTCTCTACTCCGCCCACAACTGGCAGCGTATTCGCGAGCTATCGACCGAAGACGTCACATTCGACCACGACACTCGCCACTCGTACGCGGTCCTACGCGAGGCAGCCGACTACTACTTCTCCCTTAGGCTGCCCCGACGAGAGGTGCTCTCTGAGGTACTCCGCGACACTGAATTACCGCAGGTGCTCCGCGACCGTGCGGCCCTGCTCGCCCTGACCGCCTGGGACGAGTCCTTACGTACTTGGGAGACACCTGCTCCGCTTGAGACACTGTGGCGTTCTTGCGTTCATTCTACATCTAGCGAGGCTAGGAGTGTCCGCTTGATCATCGCTGCAGCTCAAGGCGACAGGGAGCAGGTCGTTGCCCTCGTCAGGGCGGGTGCTGGACTGCAACAGAATGACCCGGCGCTCGGCGTACGGGAGTTGCGACACGCCGCCCACGCACTGATTCGCATCGGCGAAGCGGCGGATGCACACCACAAACTCGCGACCGCTGCCGACCTAGCATCCGAACTCCGACTCGAGCATCATGCCCGCGTCGCTCTCGTCGCTCAGGTGCAAGTGGCGACCCACCTTTTCGCGCTCGAATCGGTCGCTGGGGCCGCGGCGCGACTCGCTGCGGCAGCAGCAGACAACCCCAACGCGCAGTCGGCTATGGCGTCGGCTTGGGCCTCCGCGCACCTGGCCTTCCTGTCGGGAGAGGAGTCGCATGCGAGGCGAGCCGCAGACGAGCTCGCAGAAGCGCCAGACAACGGTAGCCACGTCATGCGAGCGGCGGAGCGGGCCGGACTCCAACTCTTACTCGGCGATCACGCGAAACTCCTCAGCGCCGAGGAGCTCCTACCTTGGCTTCGCTCTGATGCGGTCGGGCTCCTGGCGCGAGGATCGATGGACCATATCGCTGTCGCTGCCACTGTCTACCTCGCCTCACACGGGTGTGCCCAAGATGCCGCCGCCTTCTGGCGACACTACTCGGAGTCACTCCGACGTGAGGCTAGAGACGTCGCACCATCACTCAGGGAGCGCCTAAGCCCCTTCTTGCCGACAACTTACTAATTGTCCGAGGCAGGTAACCTATAGGCAGCAGCAGCTCGCTCCCAGTCCGCAGTCCGGATCGCCGGCGTCTAAGCTACGATTGCGCTGGCGACGCTCTCTGAATCTCTGGCCTGAGAGCGCAAGGCACTCTCGTAGAGATCTGCCCAGACGTCCGGGGCCACCACCCTGTCGCAGATCTGAGGATCAAACTGCCGCCCGCGAAACTTAATGAACTCCTTTCGAGCTTCTTCCGGGTCCAGAGCGCGACGGTACGGTCGATCGGTGGTGATTGCATCGAGGGTATCCGCGAACATGATGATTCGGGATGCCAGCGGAATCTCCTCGCCGCGCTTTCCGTCAGGATACCCCGTTCCGTCCCAGTTTTCATGGTGGTGTCGAACGGCCGGCACCACGTCACGGAGGCTTGTCACGAGCGCTACCAACTCCGCGCTGCGGACGGGGTGCCGCTTCATGATCTCCCACTCCTCCGCCGTCAGGCGCCCCTCCTTCGCAAGAATCCGCGCAAACTCCTCGTGGATCTTGCCAACGTCATGAAGAAGTGCAGCCACCTGTACGCGCTCGACCTCCTCCGGCTTGAGCCCAAAGGCCCGCGCGATCTTAGTTGCCGCCGAGGCCACGCGCTTCGAATGGCCCGAGGTGTACGGATCTCGAGCTTCGATTGCGGCGACCATGAGGTCTAGCAGCTCTTCAGTAACCCGCGTCAGCTCAAGAGTCGTTCTAGAAAGCTGCCGAACGGCGAGCAGCGGGAGCACCATGCCTGCCATCCCCAAGGGCCCGAGATGAATCGCCAACCAAGACAGGTATATGGCGATAAGGACCTGAAGGCCCAGTAGGAATGGCATGGGCCGCAGAGCCCCCCACGCGAGGCGAAGGAAGCTCTCGCCGGAAGCTGCGGCAATGATCGCGCTAACGCAGAAGGTGTTCACGACTGTGAGCGTCGCAAACGCAGCCACCGTTGGGATTGCAGTGAGCCTCAGCGCCTCGAAGAAGCTGGCACCTTGGAGGTTGCCGCCGGCCGCAATCACCTCACGAAAGACTGACGCAGAGGCAGCCGAAGCCAGGACGAACTGCGCGACATTGAATAGCGCCTTCGCCATGGGCCGACGGTGCCACACCTGGATAGCAACTTGGGCGAGGCCGATAAGGGAGACGACTCGAGCGTCAGGCGAGACGACGATCGCCGCAGCGTATGGAACGAAGGCCACCGACCCTGCCGCGCTTCGATTTCCGCCCTGATAGGGGAGAAACTCCGCGACAAGGCCGATTACCACCAGGACCGCGGCTACGCCCAGCTCGGAGAACTCACGTTCACCGCTCGCCGCCAGGAGCCAAAGCGCGGCCACCGCGAGAACCGAAGTGAGCACAATAATGGGCACGACACGTCGCACCTCGTCGCGCCCCATGGGCCGACTAGGGAGGCGTTCCGCGATCCTTGACCACGGGCGCGCCTGAAGCCTTGAGTGCGTGGAGTCGTTCAACGTGTCGGGAGCGAGAGAGAAGCTCCGTGCGAGTCAGGGCCCCCGCGCCCTTTAGATCCAGGAGAGGGCGCCGGTGATCAGCGCCGTCAGCCACTCGATGAACGACATACCGCGTAACCTCCCATCGAATCGCACAGTTGCGACGTGCAACTGTGGGTCTTCCGGTCGGCTCCGCTCAACGTACCTGTGTTCCCGCTCAACTCACGCTCAACCTGCACGTACTCACTGCTCGGGAACGGGGGCCCTTCTGTTGTCCTTCGCGTCGGTCGCTGCTCGCCTCAGTCGTAAGAGTTCAGTGTTCGTCCGGGTTTCACTCGCCACCTAACGACGGCCCAGCCACCGGTTCGTCGCGTCCAGC
>WBZL01001162.1_pt1 | contig 28296 bp, 24 predicted proteins | sample 5204291 | NCBI WGS metagenome assembly WBZL01 (sample SAMN12344345, study PRJNA552823) | activated sludge metagenome | biome: Activated sludge suspended growth; feature: Nitrification reactor; material: Wastewater; isolation source: activated sludge from nitrification reactor of wastewater...
CGCGCGGCGGTCGAGTTTAGAGGCATCGGTGACCAGGCAGCTTGCCCGCGCCTGCCGAAGGATCGCCTGCGCCACGCGCACCTCCTGCGGGTCGAAGTCGAGCAGATCGCCCTCGGCGTCCAGCGCCGATGTGCCGATGATGGCGTAATCGACCTTGAAGTGACCGATGGCCTCGGTGGTGAGGTCGCCGACGAGCCCCCCGTCCGACCGCCTGAGCACGCCCCCCGCCACGATCACGTCGCAACCCTCGCTCTCGGCGAGGATATTGGCGACGTTCATGTTGTTGGTGACGACCGTCAGGTTGCGATGATGGAGAAGCGCCCGCGCGACCGCCTCCGTCGTCGTGCCGATGTTGAGGAAGAGCGAGGAGTTGTCGGGGATCGTCGCCGCGCAGGCGCGTCCGATCGCCGCCTTCGCGTCGGCGTTCATCAGCCGGCGTTCGGCGTAGCCGATATTGGCCACGCCGGCCCTGAGCACCGCGCCGCCGTGCACACGGTCGAGCTTGCCGGCATCGGCCAATTCCGAAAGGTCGCGCCGGATTGTCTGCAAGGTCACGCCGAAGCGTTCGGCGAGGCCTTCCACCGCGACGCGTCCCTCGACCCGTGCAAGGTCGAGAATTTCGCTTTGACGAAAACTCAGGGCCACCACCGCCTCCTGGTACCGTCCTATCCCGACCGACGCTCAATGTCATCCGAAACGAACATTTCCGAACGATAAAGTTGACAAAACGCGCAGTTCCGCGCGAAATGGATAAGCAGTCCCGGAGGGTGGAGCGTGGTTTCCGAAGACATTCCCGAACCCTCCTACGACATCTTCGTCATCGGCGGCGGCATCAACGGCGTGGGCATCGCGCGGGACGCGGCGGGGCGGGGATTGTCGGTCGTGCTGGCCGAGATGGGAGATCTCGCGCAGGCGACCTCCTCGGCCTCGACCAAGCTTTTTCACGGCGGCCTGCGTTATCTGGAATATTTCGAGGTCGGCCTTGTCCGTAAGGCGCTTGTCGAACGCGAGGTCCTGCTTCGAGCCATGCCGCATATCGCCTGGCCGATGCGCTTCGTCCTGCCGCTGTCCGACGACATGCGGTTCGAAGGCACCACGCCCACCTCGCGGCTCCTGACGCTCTTCATGCCCTGGCTGAAGGGCCGGCGGCCGGCCTGGCTGATCCGGCTCGGCCTTTTTCTTTACGACCACCTCGGCGGGCGCAAGATCCTGCCCGGCACCCGCGCGCTCGACCTGAGGACGGACCCGGCCGGAAAGTGGCTGAAGCCCGGGTTCGCCCGCGCCTACGAATACTCCGACTGCTGGGTGCAGGACGCGCGCCTTGTCGTCCTCAACGCCCGTGACGCCGAGGCGCGGGGCGCGAAGATCCTCACCCGCGCGAAGGTCACCGACGCGCGGCGCGCCGGAGAGGTTTGGGAGGTGACGGTGGCGCTCGGCGGCCGTGAGAAGCGGTTCCGTGCCAAGGTGCTCGTCAATGCCGGCGGGCCCTGGGTGGAACGTGTCGTGCGCGAGACGACGCATCGCGTGCCGAAGGCGCATATCCGGCTTGTCCGCGGCTCCCACATCGTCACGCGCCGGCTTTTCGATCACGACCGCGCCTATTTCTTCCAGGGAACGGACGGCCGGATCATCTTCGCCATTCCCTACGAGGAGGATTTCACGCTGATCGGGACGACCGACGTCGATCATCCGGGCGACCCGGGCGATGCGCGCTGTTCCGAGGCCGAGCAGGACTATCTCTGCGCCTTCGCCTCGCAGTATTTCGCGCGCCCCGTCACCCGGGAAGACGTGATCTGGACCTATGCCGGCGTGCGCCCGCTCTACGATGACGGCGCTTCGAACGCGAGTGCGGCGACGCGCGACTATGTGCTGACGCTCGATGCCGACGGCCCCCCCGTGCTGAACGTCTTCGGCGGCAAGATCACGACCTACCGCAAGCTTGCCGAGGCGGCGATGGCGAAGATCGCGCCGCATCTCCACCTCGCCCGGGGCAACTGGACGGCCGGCGCGCCGCTGCCGGGCGGTGATTTTCCCGTGGACGGGGCGGCAAGCCTGGTTGCGGACCTTGCGGCGCGCCACCCGTACCTGGACGGCTTCACCGCCCGCCGGCTGATCCGTTGCTATGGTACCGAAGCGGTGGCCGTCCTTGGCGAGGCTAGCAGCGCCGCCGGCCTCGGCCGCGCCTTCGGTGCGGGCTTGACGGAGGCCGAGGTGCGCTGGCTCATCACGAAGGAATACGCGCGGACAGCGGAGGACGTCGTATGGCGACGCACCAAGCTCGGCCTCCGGATGACGGCCGAGGAGATCGCGGCGCTCGACGTCTGGATCAAGGGGGAGGGGAGGAGATGAGCCATGTGCTGGCGATCGACCAGGGAACGACGTCGAGCCGGGCAATCCTGTTCGACAAGGCGATGCGCGTGACGGCCGTCGCGCAGGAGGAGTTCCCGCAGCACTTTCCCGCCTCGGGCTGGGTTGAACATGATCCCTCGGATCTCTGGTCCTCGGTCGCGGCCACCACCCGCGCGGTGATCGAGAAGGCCCGGATCGACGCAAGGAAAATCGCCGCAATCGGAATCACCAACCAGCGCGAGACGACGCTGGTCTGGGACCGGAAGACGGGCGAACCGATCCATCGCGCCATCGTCTGGCAAGACCGGCGCACCTCGGAGTTGTGCCAGCGGCTGAAGGCCGAGGGGCATGAGAAGATGATCGCGGAGCGCACCGGCCTGCTGCTCGATCCCTATTTCTCGGGGACCAAGCTCGCGTGGCTGCTCGACAACGTCGAGGGCGCAAGGGCGAGGGCCGAGGCGGGCGGCCTGCTCTTCGGGACGGTGGACTGCTTCCTGATCTGGAAGCTGACCGGAGGCAAGGTTCACGCCACGGACGCCACGAATGCGGCCCGGACGCTGATCTACAATATCCGCAAGGGGCGCTGGGACAGTGATATTCTGAAGATTCTGAAAATACCGGAAGTGATGCTGCCTGAGGTCCGCGACTGTGCCGCGGACTTCGGCACGACGCGCGCCGACCTCTTCGGGCGCGAGATCCCGATCTGCGGTGTGGCAGGCGATCAGCAGGCGGCGACCATCGGCCAGGCCTGTTTCGCGCCCGGCATGATGAAGTCCACCTATGGCACCGGCTGCTTCGCGCTTCTGAACACCGGGGCGGAGCCTGTCGCCTCGAAAAGCCGGCTTCTGACGACGATCGCCTACCAGTTCGGCGGCAAGCCCACCTACGCCCTCGAAGGGTCGATCTTCATCGCCGGCGCGGTCGTCCAATGGCTGCGCGACGCGCTGAAGGTCATCCGCTCGGCCGGGGAAACGCAAGCCCTGGCCGAAGCCGCCGACCCGACGCAGGAGGTGGTGCTGGTCCCGGCCTTCGTGGGCCTCGGCGCGCCCTACTGGAACGCCGACTGCCGGGGCGCGGTCTACGGGCTGACCCGCAACTCCGGGCCGGCCGAGTTCGCCAAGGCGGCGCTTGAAAGCGTCGGCTTCCAGACGCGCGACCTTCTCGAGGCAATGCGGGCCGACTGGGGCGCCGACGCCGAGGGCGTTCTTCGCGTCGATGGCGGGATGACGGCGTCCGACTGGGCGATGCAGTTTCTCTCCGACATCATCGGTGCGCCGGTGGACCGGCCGCGTGTGCTGGAGACGACGGCGCTCGGAGCGGCCTGGCTCGCCGGGTCGCGCGTCGGGGTCTATCCCGATGCCGACGGCTTCGCCCGCGCCTGGGCGCTCGACCGCCGGTTCGAGCCGGGCATGGCGGAGGCGACGCGACAGGCGAAGTATGCCCGCTGGAAGCGCGCCGTCGCCGCGACGCTCGCGGTATGACGCCCTTCGCCATCGCCCAGCCGCCCCGTATCCGCTTCGGCCGGGGCGAGGCGCGGGCGGCGCTGCCCGAAATCGCCGCGCTGGGTCAAAGCGCCTTCGTCGTGCACGGCCGCGACGCGGGGCGGGCAGAGTGGCTGGTGGCGGGGCTTCGCGGGCGGGGCGTTGCGGTCACGCCGCATCCTTGCCCGCAGGAGCCGACCCTGCCGATGCTTGAGGCGGCCGTGACGCTTGCCCGGCAGGCCGGGGTAGTGATTGCCCTCGGCGGTGGCGCCGCGATCGACCTCGGCAAGGCGGTGGCGGCGCTCGCCCCGGCGCCGGAAAGTGCGCTGGATCATCTTGAGCTCGTGGGCCTCGGCCTGCCGCTTCAGCGCGCGCCCCTGCCCTTCGTCGCCATCCCGACGACCGCCGGAACCGGCGCCGAGGTCACGAAGAACGCGGTCATCGACGTGCCCGCGCACCGGCGCAAGGTCTCGCTCCGCGATGACCGCATGACCGCGCGGCTTGCGGTCGTGGACCCGTCTCTGACGGACCGCTGCCCGAAGGGCGTGACCCTTGCCTCGGGCCTCGATGCCATCGTGCAGGTGATCGAGCCCTACGTTTCGTCCCGGGCCAATCCCTATGCCGACGCGCTCTGCCGCGCCGCGATTCCGATGGGCCTAGCCGCGCTTCGGCGGCTGATGGTGGCCGAGGACCCGGAGGCCCGCGACACAATGGTCTGGGTCAGTCTCTCGGGCGGGCTCGCGCTCGCCAATGCCGGGCTCGGTGCGGTGCATGGCCTTGCGGGCGTGATAGGCGGGACGACCGGCGCGGCGCATGGCGCCATCTGCGGGGCGCTTCTGCCGCATGTGCTCCGCGCGAATGCGGTCCGCGCGCCATCGGCCCGGATGGCCGAGGTGACGGGATGGATCGGCACGGCCTTTGGCGCGGCGGACGGGATTTCGGCGCTGGAAGCATGGATGCACGACGAGGGCCTGCCGCGAATCTCGGCGCTCGGGCTCGGGTCCACCCATCATGCGGCCGTGGCCGAGGCCGCGCGCGGCGCCTCGTCGATGAGAGCGAATCCGGCCGATCTCTCGGTGGCCGAGCTCATGGCAATCCTGGATGCGGCGGGCTGAGCGTCAGGCCAGCATGTCGCGGACGAGGGGTGCGACGCGCGATCCGAAAAGCTCGATGGAGCGCATGAGCTGCTCATGCGGCATTGGTCCCGAGGCGTATTTCATCTCGAAGCGGGACAGGCCCAGCGCCTTCACCGTGCCCGCGATCTTTCGTGCGACCGTCTCCGGAGCGCCAACGTAGAGCGCGCCCTCTGCCGCCTCTGCCTCGAATTTGTCGCGGCTGACCGGGGGCCAGCCACGCTCGCGCCCGATCCGGTCGAGAAGGCTCTTGTAGTGCGGCCAGAGTTCCTCCTTCGCCTGCGCGTCGGTTTCTGCAACATGACCCGGCGAATGCACCCCGATGGGCTGGATTGCCTGACCCGCCTGATCGGCTGCGCGGCGGTAGAGGTCCGCGAAGGGCCGGAAGCGGGCCGCCGGGCCACCGATGATCGCCAGGATCATCGGCAGGTCGTAGTGGACCGCGCGTATCACCGACTCGGGCGTGCCGCCGACGCCGATCCAGGCGCGCATCGGCCGGGCGAGGGTGGGGAACACCGCCTGATTGCGCAGCGGCGACCGCGTCGTGCCGGACCACGACACCTTCGGTCCCCGCAGGAGCCTAGTGAAGAGGTCGAGCTTTTCGTTGAAGAGCGTCTCGTAGTCCTTCAGGTCGTAGCCGAAGAGCGGGAAGCTCTCCGTGAAGGAGCCGCGGCCGAGGATCACCTCAGCCCGCCCGCCCGAGAGCGCTTGCAGCGTGGAGAACCGCTGGAAGAGTCGGATCGGATCGTCCGAGGAAAGCACTGTGACGGCGGTGCCCATCCTGATACGGGAGGTTCGCGCGGCGATTGCGCCAAGGATCACTTCGGGCGCGGAGATCGCGAAGTCGTCGCGGTGGTGTTCACCGAGGCCGATGAAATCGACGCCGGATTCGTCCGCGTGCACCGCCTGCGCCACGACATCGCGGATCACCGCATCCTGCGGCTTCATCCGCCCCTCCGCATCAAGGCTGACGTCGCCGAACGTGTCGAGGGCGAGTTCTAGGGTCATTGCGGGGCTCCGGTAAGGCTCCAGCCGCTTCTACCCGGATGGCCCGGTACGGAAAAGCGCGTCCCGCGCACAGCCGACGTGCGGGCTGGAGACAGCGAAAGCCGCTGGCGGAAGTCTCTGCACAAGACTGAAAGCCGGGTCAGCCGTTCTCGCGCAGGACGCTGCCCGCGAGGTAGAGCGACCCGCAAATGAGGATGCGTGCGCCAGGGTCCTTCGCGGCAATGCGCGTCACGGCGGCGACCACGCTCTCGGCCGTCCCGGCCTCGATCCCGGCCTTCGCGGCGGCGGCCTGCGTCTCCTCGGCGGAAAGCGTGTTGGCCTCGCCGGGAATCGAGACGGCGGTCAGCGTCCTTGCCTGTGCCGCGACCGGGCGGAGGTAGCCCGCGATGTCCTTCGTGTTCAGCATGCCGAGGACAAGGTGGGTGGACTTCTTCGGCATCCGCCCGAGTGTCGCGGCCACGGCCACGCCTCCCGCCGGGTTGTGGCCGCCGTCGAGCCAAAGTTCGCAGGCTCCGGCCGCCTCGACCAACGGGCCGTGCGTCAGGCGCTGCATCCGGGCGGGCCAGTGGGCCCTGGTCACCGCGGCCTCGCAGGCTGCCTCGGTCGCGCCAAGGTGGCGGAGTGCTGCCACGGCGGCGCCGGCGTTGTCGATCTGGTGCGGCCCCGGCAGGTTCGGCAAGGGCAGGTCCAGAAGGCCCGTCTCGTCCTGGAAGATCAGCCGGCCGCGTTCTTCCCACGCGTTCCAGTGCTGGCCGTGGACGAGGAGCGGCACGCCGAGCCGCGCCGCCTTCGACTCGATCACGTCCAGCGCGGCTTCCTCCTGCGGGCCGACGACGCAGGGCACCCCGCGCTTGAGTATGCCCGCCTTCTCGCCCGCGATCTCCGGCAGGGTCTCGCCGAGGTATTGCTGGTGGTCGATCGAAACGGGCGTGATGATTGTCAGGCGCGGCCGTTCGACCACGTTGGTCGCGTCGAGCCGCCCGCCGAGGCCGACTTCGAGAAGTGTCCAGTCGGCCGGTGTCCGGGCGAAGGCGAGGAACGCGGCACAGGTGGTGATCTCGAAATAGGTGATCGGAACGTTCGCGTTCGCGCGTTCACATTCTTCGAGAATTTCCGAAAGATATTCCTCCGAAATCAGTTGCCCGGCCAGCCGAATGCGCTCGTGGAACCGTGCAAGATGCGGCGAGGTGTAGGCGTGGACCTTGCCCCCCAACGCCTCGAGCCCGGCGCGGATCATTGCCTGGGTCGAGCCCTTGCCGTTCGTTCCGGCGATATGGATCACCGGCGGCAGCGCGCGTTCGGGGTGGTCGAGCGCCGCAAGCAGCCGCCAGACCCGGTCGAGCGTAAGGTCGATGATCTTCGGATGCAGCGCCATCATCCGGGCGAGGATCAGGTCTGAGCCGTCGGACATGCGGGACCTCTTGGGGATCGCTGCGGGGCCTACTTCGCCTCGGCCTTCACGGCCTCGGGTTTCGGCAGGTCACCCTTCACTGCCGGACCCTGCCTCGTCAGCATCCTGAGGATCGTCGTCAACTCGTCCTTCAGCGCCTTGCGGTGCGTCACCCGGTCGAGCATCCCGTGGTCGAGGAGGTATTCCGACCGCTGGAAGCCCTCGGGAAGCTTTTCGCGGATCGTCTGCTCGATCACGCGCGCGCCCGCGAAACCGATGAGCGCGTTCGGTTCGGCCAGTTGCACGTCGCCGAGCATCGCGTATGAGGCTGTCACGCCCCCCGTGGTCGGATGCGTCAGCACGACGACATAGGGCAGCCGCGCCTCATTCAGCATCTGGACCGCGATCGTGGTGCGCGGCATCTGCATGAGGCCGAGGATGCCTTCCTGCATACGTGCGCCGCCGGCAGCGGAGAAGAGCACGAAGGGCCGCTTCAGCTTCACCGCCCGTTCCGCCCCGGCGATGACGGCATTGCCGACATACATCGACATCGACCCGCCCATGAAGGCGAAGTCCTGCGCGGCGGCGACGATGGGGGTGCGATTCATCTCGCCCTCGGCGACCAGCATCGCCTCCTTCTCGCCGGTGGCCTTCTGCGCCGCCTTCATCCGGTCCGGATACTTCTTCTGGTCGCGGAAGTGCAGCGGGTCGGCGATCGGCTCGGGCACCTTCACCTCGGTGAAGACGCCGCCGTCGAAGAGGGCCGCGAACCGTTCGCGCGGACTGATGGCCAGGTGATGGTCGCAATTGGTGCAGACCTGCAGGTTGTCATCGAGTTCGCGGTGAAAGAGCATGGTCCCGCACTCCGGACACTTCGTCCAGAGGTTGTCCGGAACCTCGCGGCGCGAGAAGAGCGAGTTGATCGTCGGCCGGACGTAGTTGGTGATCCAGTTCATCGCGCGTGCCCCTCGGTCGCCTTGGCGACCCCGAGATAAGCCGCAGGGGCCGCGAATGCAATTGCGTTGGCCGAACCGGGGCGGCTCAGCCCCAGTCGAGCACGACCTTGCCCGACTGTCCGGAGCGCATCGCCGCGAAACCTTCCTCGAAGCGGTCCACGGCGAAGCGGTGGGTGATGACCGCGCGGATGTCGAGCCCGTTCGTCAGCATCGCGATCATCTTGTACCAGGTCTCGAATATCTCGCGGCCGTAGACGCCCTTGATTGTGATCGCCTTGAAGACGATGCGGCTCCAGTCCACCGGGCTTTTGCCGGGCGGGATGCCGAGAAGCGCGATGCGCCCGCCCATCACCATGTTCTCGACCATCTGGTCGAGGGCGGCCTGGTTGCCGGACATCTCCATGCCGACGTCGAAGCCCTGGGCGAGTTTCAGCCGCGCCACCACGTCCTTCAGGTCTTCCTCGGCGACGTTGACGGTGACCACGTCGGCGACCCTTTCGGCGAGCGCCAGCCGCGCCGGGTTCACGTCGGTCACGACCACATGGCGGGCGCCGACATGGCGGGCGACGGCGGCGGCCATGATCCCGATCGGCCCGGCGCCGGTGACAAGCACGTCCTCGCCCACGAGGTCGAAGCTGAGCGCGGTATGGACGGCATTGCCGAGGGGATCGAGGATCGCCCCGATCTCGTCGTCGATCTCGTCGGGCAGGGGCACCACGTTGAAGGCCGGCAGCCGCAGGTATTCGGCGAAGGCGCCCGGTTCGTTCACGCCGATGCCGCGGGTCTCGGGGTCGAGGTGGAAGCGGCCCGAACGCGACTGGCGGCTGTGGTGGCCGATGAGGTGGCCCTCGCCCGAGCAGCGCTGGCCGATGCTGAGGTCGGTGACATTGCGGCCCAGTTCCACGATCTCGCCGGCGAACTCGTGGCCGGTGACAAGCGGCACCGGCACCGTGCGGGCCGCCCAGTCGTCCCAGTTCCAGATATGGATGTCGGTGCCGCAGATGCCGGTCTTCCGGATCCGGATCAGCACGTCGTCGGGGCCGATCTCGGGGACCGGGCGGCGTTCCATCCAGAGCCCCGGCTCGGGCCGTGCCTTGACCAGCGCCTTCATTTCATTCGACATCAGATCACCCCCGTGGCCCGGCCCGCGTCCGCGAAGGCGGCGAGGGCCGCGTCGAGGTCTTCGCCGGTCAGCCGGGCGTTCATCTGGGTGCGGATGCGCGCCTGCCCGCGCGGCACCACCGGAAAGAAGAAGCCCGCGACGTAGACGCCGCGTTCGAAGAGGGCTGCTGCCATCGCCTGCGCCGCCTGCGCCTCGCCGAGCATCACCGGCACGATCGGATGTTCGCCGGGCAGCAGACGGAACCCCGCGGCGGCGAGCCCCGCGCGCCAGTGGCGGGTGTTGGCGAAGAGCCGCGCGCGCTGGTCGTCCGCCGCCTCGACGAGGTCGAGGGCGGCGAGGGCCGCGCCGAGCACCGCCGGCGGCAGCGCGTTCGAGAAGAGGTAGGGGCGCGCCCTTTGCCGCAAGAGGTCGATGACCGGTTGCGGCCCGGCGACATAGCCGCCGAGCGCGCCGCCGAGCGCCTTGCCGAGGGTGCCGGTGAGGATGTCGACCCTATCGGCGACGCCGTGGTGGTGCGGGGTGCCGCGCCCGCCGGGGCCCATGAAGCCTGTGGCGTGGCAGTCGTCGACCATCACCAGCGCCCCCTCCGCCGCGGCCAGCGCGGTGATCTCGGGGAGCCTTGCGAGATAGCCGTCCATCGAGAAGACCCCGTCGGTGGCGATCAGGATATGGCGCGCCCCCCCGGCGCGCGCCTCCCTCAGCCGCGCCTGAAGCTCGTCCATGTCGGAATTGGCGTAGCGGTAGCGCCGCGCCTTGCACAGACGGATGCCGTCGATGATCGAGGCATGGTTGAGCGCGTCCGAGATCACCGCGTCCTCGGGGCCGAGGAGTGCTTCGAAAAGCCCGCCGTTGGCGTCGAAGCAGGCGGCGAAGAGGATTGCGTCGTCCTTGCCGAGAAAGCCGGCGAGCCGCGCCTCGAGTTCCCGGTGGAGGTCCTGCGTGCCGCAGATGAAGCGGACCGAGGCCATGCCAAATCCGTGGTCGTGCATCGCCCTCTCGGCGGCCTCGATCAGGGCGGGATGGTCGGCCAGCCCGAGGTAGTTGTTGGCGCAGAGGTTGATGACCCGGCGCCCGCCGATGTCGACATGCGCGCCTTGCGCCGAGGTGATCAGCCGCTCGCGCTTCATCAGCCCCTCGGCCTCGATCCCCTGCAGGATGCCCGCCAGATGGGCGAGGAAATCATCGCGTCCGGTCATCCGGGGTCTCCTGTCACGGGGGTGCTTCGGGAAAAGCCTAGCATGGTCGCGCGGCGGCGCGACAGGCGGAAATCGGCGTCGCTTGTCGGTCGCCGCCGGGCCGGGCGGCGGGTCCTTCCTTTGCGGTCTTGCACCTTGCCCCCCCGGTCGGCCCGGATTAATGCAGGGTCAGCCATTTCCGCGGGGAGGACAGCCCATGAAGAACCGTCACTTCGACAAGTCTAAACTTCCCAGCCGCCATGTGACCGAAGGGCCTGCCCGCGCCCCCCACCGGTCCTATTTCTATGCGATGGGCATTTCCGAGGAGGAGATCCACCAGCCCTGGGTCGGCGTCGCCACCTGCTGGAACGAGGCGGCCCCCTGCAACATCGCGCTGAACCGCCAGGCGCAGGCCGTGAAGCAGGGCGTGAAGGTCGGCGGAGGCACCCCGCGCGAGTTCACCACGATCACGGTGACCGACGGCATCGCCATGGGCCACGAGGGGATGCGGTCGTCGCTCGCCTCGCGCGACGCGATCGCGGATACGGTGGAACTGACAATGCGCGGGCATTGCTATGACGCGCTCGTGGGGCTTGCCGGCTGCGACAAGTCGCTGCCGGGGATGATGATGGCGATGGTGCGGCTCAACGTGCCTTCGGTCTTCATCTACGGCGGTTCGATCCTGCCCGGCCGGCTGAATGGCCAGGACGTGACCGTCCAGGACGTGTTCGAGGCGGTCGGCAAGCACCAGGCCGGCAACTATTCCGACGCCGAGCTGGCGGTGCTGGAGCGTGTCGCCTGCCCGAGCGCGGGCGCCTGCGGCGGCCAGTTCACCGCGAACACGATGGCCTGCGTCAGCGAGGCGATCGGGCTGGCGCTGCTCAACTCCTCCGGCGCGCCCGCGCCCTACGAGAGCCGCGACGAATACGGCATGGCCGCGGGCGAGGCGGTTATGACGCTGATCGAGAAGAACATCCGCGCCCGCGACGTGGTCACGCGCAAGGCACTGGAGAACGCCGCGCGGGTGGTCGCCTGCACCGGCGGCTCGACCAATGCCGGACTTCACCTGCCGGCGATCGCCCATGAGGCGGGGATCGACTTCGACCTCTTCGACGTCACCGACATCTTCCACGACACGCCCTATTTCGTCGACCTGAAGCCCGGCGGGAAATATGTCGCCAAGGACCTCTATGAGGCGGGCGGCGTGCCGGTGGTGATGAAGGAATTGCGCAAGGCCGGCCTGATCCACGAGGACTGCATCACCGCCTCGGGCAGGACCATGGGCGAGGAGCTTGACCGGATCACCCGCGAGGCCGACGGCCGCGTGATCTTCCCCGCCGCCGCGCCGATCACCGCGACCGGCGGCGTCGTCGGGCTGAAGGGCAACCTCGCCCCGGACGGCGCCATCGTGAAGGTCGCGGGCATGACCCCCGAAGAGCAGGTCTTCACCGGCCCCGCCCGGGTCTTCGAATGCGAGGAGGACGCCTTCGAGGCCGTCAAGGCGCGCGCCTACAAGGAAGGCGAGGTCCTCGTCATCCGCAACGAGGGTCCGGCAGGCGGGCCGGGGATGCGCGAGATGCTGGCGACCACCGCCGCGCTGTCGGGACAGGGCATGGGCAAGAAGGTGGCACTTATCACCGACGGGCGATTCTCGGGCGCAACGCGCGGCTTCTGTGTCGGCCACGTCGGCCCCGAGGCCGCGCATGGCGGGCCGATCGCACTGTTGCGTGACGGCGACGTGATCACGCTCAACGCCATCACCGGGGAGTTGTCGGTGGCGCTCAGCGACGATGAACTGGCGAAGCGCAAGGGCGAATGGAAAGGTCCGCGGCCGACGCAGTATGCCACGGGCGCGCTCTGGAAATATGCCCGGCTCGTCGGCGGTGCCCGCCAGGGGGCGGTGACGCATCCGGGCGCCAGGGCCGAGCTTCATGTCTACATGGACCAGTAGGGCGGCCGCACTTCTGCCCGCGCTGGCGCTGTCGGCCTGTGTCGCGGGGATGGCGCCGACCGGCTCCGCCCCGCGCGCGGTTGCGGTTGCCGGCGGCGCGGTAACGGCCACCGGGCCGGCCGGATACTGCGTCGACCGCGCTGCGAGCCGTGGCGGGGCAGAGGGATCCTTCGTCCTCTTCGGCACCTGCGCGGCGCTTTCCGGCACGCCCGCCCCGGGACAGCCGGCGAAGCCCGCGGTGCTGACCGCCTCCGTCGTGCCCGGTGCGCCCGACGAGGCGACCTTCGCGGCCGCGTTCCCGGCGATGGCGCGCTTCTTCGGTTCCGACCCCGGCCGTGCGGCGCTGAGCCGGTCGGGCAAGGCCGGGACCGTCGACGTCGGCGCCGTCTCGTCGCGTGACGCCGTGATCTACCTGAGCCTCACCGACAGCGCCGCCGGTCCCGGCCAGGCGGTCGCGCCCGACTACTGGCGCGCGATCCTCGCGCTGCGCGGCCATCTCGTCACCCTCTCGGTGATGAGCCTTGCGGACCGGCCGCTCACCTCGGCCGATAAGCGCCGGATCCTAGACGCCTTCGTCGCCCGCATGAGGGCCGCGAACGAGGGGGGGGCCGCGGGCTGAGTCGTCTTCGACCGGCTTGCGCGCCCGCGGAAACGCAACGATAACGAATCATCGTTCCCATGTTCCCGTCAAAGGGGTCCCGGTCCGGCGGAATGCGCGACAGATTCGACAGCTATCTCGACCGGCTCCTCGTCCGCCGCGCCCTCGACCGCTGGCGCGCCGTGGCCGAACGTGCCGGGTCGGCCGAACCCTCGACCCTTCGCGACCTTCGCAGCGAGGGCCGGCAGCTTCGCCGTCAGATCGACCGCGCGCTTCATGCGGCCGAAGGTCGGCTCGCACGCGGGGGCGGGGCGCCGGCAATCCCGAAGCCGCTCCTTGCCGACTGGGCCTGGCGGCCGGAAATCTGGTCGGGCCCGGTGACGCCGTCCGGCCTCGCCGGAGTCGCCAACCGCACCTCCTTCGGCGCCGAGGCGAAGATCTTCCACGACTGTGCCGAAAGCGAATTGACACTGCGCCAGGTCGCCAGCGCCCGACCGACCGACCTTGCCCCCTTCGGCCTCAGGATCGACGTCTTCCGCTTCGATGGCTCGTTCCTGTCGCTGGTGCTCGATCTTCCGGCGGCGGGGCTCCACGGGCTCGGCGCCGGCCATGTGGTCCGGCTCGACATGGCGGCGGAAACCGAGCGGCCGCTGGAGATCTTCGCGCGGCTGAATCTGCGCCACGGCCCCAACACCGACGAGATCGTCCGCGAACTGCCCAAGGGCGTGCCGGAGGCGACGGTGGAATTCGACCTCGGCTACACGCGCCTGGACGACCGTCGGGTGGAGGCGGCCTGGCTCGACCTCATCTTCGAGGGTCCCCAGATGAACCAGGTGGTCGTCCGCGACCTGACGCTCAGCCGTCGTCCGAGGGCCCCGCTGTGACGGGATCGGGTGCGAACAGCCTGAGGCTCGAAGGCGCCCGGATCGCGACAGGGTGCTGGCAGGCGGAACTCGTCGCCCCCGGCGCGGACGAGGCGCCCGCAGTCGAGGTCTGGCATCAGGAGGCGCGCCTTGACGGCGTCACCCTCGGCGCGCCGCTGGCGCCGGGTCGCTGGCCCGTGTCGGTTCCGATCCCGACCGCGCTCCTCTCCGACGGAGTGCAGACCTTCCTCGTGCGCGACCCTGCCACGGGGGCCACGCTCGGCCATTTCACCATCGTCACGGGCGTGCCCCTGGAAGACGACATCCGGGCGGAGATCGACCTCCTCCGCGCCGAGCTCGACATGCTGAAGAAGGCCTTTCGCCGCCACTGCGTCGAAACCGGCGGGACCTGATCCACCATCCCGTGACGCAGCGTCCGGCGTGACCGCGGCAAGGACCTCGGGCATCGTCGGCGCCGAGGAGGAGCCCGTAATGTCGCCATATCCGCATCTTTTCGCCCCGCTCGACCTCGGCCATGTCGTCCTGCCGAACCGCGTGCTCATGGGCTCCATGCACACCAATCTCGAAGAGACGAAGGACTGGAACCGCGTGGCTGCCTTTTACGCGGCCCGCGCGCGCGGCGGCGTCGCGCTCATGGTGACGGGCGGCATGGCTCCCAACCGCGAGGGGGGCGTCTTTCCCGGTGCGGCGGGGCTCTTCACGACCGCCGACATCAGCAACCACCGGGTCGTGACGGATCGGGTCCATGCCGAAGGCGGCCGCATCGCCATGCAGATCCTTCATGCCGGCCGCTATGCCTACGGCCCGGACTGCGTCGCGCCTTCCGCGATCAAGTCGCCGATCTCGCCCTTTCCGCCGAGGGAGCTCGACGACGCGGGGATCGAAAAGCAGATCGCTGACATCGCCACGGCCGCGGTGCGGGCGCGCGAGGCCGGGTATGACGGCGTGGAGGTGATGGGGTCGGAGGGCTATTTCCTCAACGAGTTCCTCGTCACCCGCACCAACAGGCGCACCGACCGCTGGGGCGGCAGTCCCGAGAACCGGATGCGCCTGCCCGTCGAGGTGGTCCGCCGCGTGCGTGCCGCCGTGGGGCCGGATTTCATCCTCATCTACCGCATCTCGCTTCTCGACCTCGTGCCGGAGGGACAGACCTGGGACGAGGTGGTGGCGCTTGCGAAGGCCGTGGAAACCGCCGGCGCCTCGATCCTCAATACGGGCATCGGCTGGCACGAGGCGCGCGTGCCGACCATCGCCACCTCGGTGCCCCGCCGGGCGTTCGCCTGGGTAACGAAGAAGCTGATGGGCGAGGTCACGGTCCCCGTGATCACCTCGAACCGGATCAATACGCCCGAGGTTGCGGAGGCCGTGCTGGCCGAAGGCTGCGCCGACATGGTGTCGATGGCGCGCCCCTTCCTCGCCGATCCCGAATTCGTGCGGAAGGCGGCCGAGGACAGGGCGCCCGAAATCGCCCCCTGCATCGCCTGCAACCAGGCCTGCCTTGACCACACCTTCGCGGGCAGGATTTCCTCCTGCCTTGTCAATCCGCGCGCGTGTTTTGAGACGGAGCTTGTGCTGGAGCCCGCCGTGGCCCCTAAACGGATCGCCGTGGTCGGCGCCGGGCCGGCGGGTTTGTCAGCCGCGCTCGCGCTCGATGCGCGCGGCCATGCGGTAACCCTTTTCGACCGCGCGCCCGTCCTTGGCGGGCAACTCAACCTCGCGGCCCGTGTGCCCGGCAAGGAGGAGTTCCGCGGCCTTCTCGACTGGTTCGGCACGATGGTGGCCGAGAGCGGCATCGACCTGCGCCTGTCCACAGAGGCGACGGCCGATGCGGTCGCGGGGTATGACGAGGTTGTGGTCGCGACCGGCGTGCGCCCGCGCGATCCGCAGATTCCGGGGCAGGACGCGCCCCATGTGCTCAGCTACGTCGACGTGCTCACGGGCGCGCCCGTGGGCGAGCGGGCGGTCATCGTCGGTGCGGGCGGGATCGGTTTCGACGTGGCGGAGTTCCTGACACAGGCGGGGGAGAGCCCGACGCTGCATCTTGACGACTGGCTCGCCGAATGGGGCGTGACCGACCCCGGGACGGCCCGCGGCGGGCTCGCGGAGCCGAAGCCCGAAGCGCCTGCGCGGGTCGTCACGCTTCTGCAGCGCAAGCTCGAGAAGCCCGGCCGCAGGCTCGGCCGGACGACCGGCTGGATACACCGCGCTGCGTTGCAGGCGAAGGGCGTGGAGATGATCGGCGGCGTAACATACGAGGGGGTGGAGCCGGGCGGGCTGCGCGTCTCCTCCGGGCCCGGGCGCGAGGGCACGCGCCTGATCCCAGCCGACACCATCGTCCTGTGCGCCGGTCAGGAAAGCGAGCGAAGCCTCGCCGGGACGCTGGCCGCTAGGGGATGTGTGGTCCACGTGATCGGCGGCGCAGATATTGCGGCCGAGCTGGATGCCAAGCGCGCCATCGACCAGGGAACGCGTCTCGCCGCCACCCTGTGAGCGCAATCTGTGACGCTTGCCGAACGGATCGGCGGAAACTTGCCACTTTGGTTCGCGACAATACCCCAGTGTTGTCCGTCAGCCTCCGCAATATTGCCCGAATTGCCCGCGATACCGGTCCACGGCGGGCAATGTATTTGACGGGTGCACAATGGACCGACTGACGGAAATGGAGGCTTTCGCCACCGTCGTAGACCAGGGGGGGTTTACGGATGCCGCAAAGAAGATGGGGATATCGAAATCCGCCGTCTCGAAACACGTTTCTTCGCTGGAAGCGCGCCTGGGGGCGCGGCTTCTGAACCGCACGACGCGCCGGGTGTCGCCGACCGAGATCGGTCTGGCCTACTACGACCGGGCACGCCGCGTGCTGAACGACGCCGGCGAGGCCGATGCGCTCGTCACCTCGATGCAGTCGGCGCCCTCGGGCCTCTTGCGCATTTCGGTGGCTACCGACTTCGGCGTGAACCTCCTGTCGCCGATCCTCGGGGACTTCCTTCTGGAATATCCCGACATCACCGTGAACATGGTGCTGAACAACCGCTATGTGGAGTTGATCTCGGAAGGCTTCGACATGGCCATCCGGGTGGGTGAACTGGAAGACTCCACGCTCCGCGCCCGCAAGCTGACCGAGACCGTGAAGCGGATGGTCGGCTCGCCCTCCTACTTCCAGAAATACGGCCGCCCGACCAAGATCGACGACCTGAACGAACACAAGCTCCTGCACTATTCCAACCAGGCGTCGGGGAACGTCTGGAAGATCACCGCGCCCTCGGGCGAGAAGCGGCAGGTGCGGACGGCGGGCTGGCTGACGGTCAACGACGGCCAGTCGCTCCTCAATGCCGCGATCTCCGGCCTCGGGATCGCATACCTGCCATCGTTCCTCTATTCCGACGCGATGAAGCAGGGCCTCGTGATCGACGCGATCCCCGACCTTCCGGTCGAACAACTCGGCATCTACGCGGTCTATCCGCCGGGGCGCTTCACTCAGCCCAAGGTCCGCGCCTTCATCGACTTCCTCGCCCAGGCCTTCGTGGACAAGGGGCCCGACGCCTGGTGAGTCCTGCCGTCGCGGCGGTGCCGGTGACGATGCGACCTCAGCGGGTCGAGGTGATCATCGCCTCGACCCTTCGGTTTTGGGTCCGCCCTTCGGGGGTCAGGTTCGAGGCGAGCGGACTCAGGAAGCCCACGCCATCCGCCGAAAGCTGCGCCGGGTTTGCGCCGTAGTCGGCGACGAGCCGCGCCATCACCGATTCCGCGCGCTTGCGCGACACCGCGACGTTGGCGGCGAGTGTCCCCTCCGCATCGGTGTGACCGACGAGCGCGATGGTCTTGTCGGGATTGGCCTTCAGAAACTCCGCCAGGGCCGTGAGCGAGGGGAATTCGCCCGCGCCAAGCTCGGCCGCGCCGGAAGCGAAGCGCAGGTCGTCGAGCACGACCTTGCCGCGCGCCACAAGCTGGTCGCCGAGCGAATCCGGCGCCGGCACGCTTTCGCGCGGGCTGAACTCCGCCGCGGCGATGGGCAAGGGCTCCACCAAGGCCGCGCCGACGCGGGTCATCTGGACATAACCGCTGTCGGAGGACCTGCTGACCAGCAGGCTCACGTAGTCAGACGCGCCACCGGTTTCGCGCTGCGCCGAAAGGAAGCGGAAATCACCGAGGTCGACATGCATTTCAGGCTCGGGGAGGCACGGCATGGCGAAGCGGAAGTCGAAGCCGCCGCAATCGTCGGAATTGCACTCGAACAGGACCTCGAACCCCTCGCGTCCGAGTTGCTCACGCAGGCTCGCAAGCAGCGCCATCGTGGTGAGGTTGCCGTCGCGTATGCGCCAGGCGGTCTGCGTGACCTCGCCCTCCGTCCGGATCGTCTCCATCCGGCCGTCCGTCCAGGGGCCGACCGGCAGCGCATGGCTGCCGAGTTCCGTCCGATCCTCGGCCGTGCGCATGGCCGACGGCGGCAGCGAGAGCGTCGGCGCGGCCTCGGCGGCGGGGGCGATGAGGGCGAAGAGGAGCGCGATCCGTCTCATCGGTGCGCCCCGTGGTAGTCCGGGTTGGGCTCCATCGCGGTGGCGGAGGCGATCCGGTTGGTCATGTTGAAGAAACCCGTGACCGACGCGATGTCCCAGATGTCGCGGTCGGAGAAGCCCGCGTCGCGCAGAGCCTGCCGGTCGGTCTCCTCCACCCTGGAGGAGGCGAGCGTCAGCTTTTCGGCGAATTCCAGCATGGCCCGCTGTTTCGGCGTCAGCGCCGCGACGCGCCAGTTCATCACCATGGCATCGCCCAGCACCGGGTCGCCGGAAAGCTCCCGCACCGTCGCGCCATGCGCCACCTGCAGTACCAGCAGCGGTTGAGCGAGGAAACGGCGACCGCGATCATCTCGCGTTCAAGCTTGGAAAGCCCACTCTCGGCCAGCATCAGGTTGTTGTAGATCGCGGTGAAGGCGTTCAGCTTGTCGATGTCGAAGGCGTAGGCCTTGAGCACGTTCGGCACCAGCCCGAGCTTTTCGGTGCATATATCGAAATACTTCCGGATGGCATCCGGAAGCGGCCTGACCATCGGAAGGTCAAGCGCCGTGGGGCTCTGGCCGTCGTCCTTCACTGCTCCCCTTGCCTCTGTGGGGTTATTGTGAGCGGTAATGATAGTGTCCCACAATCTCCATCCCGAGGGAAGCGTAGAGCGCGTTCGCCGGTCGGTTCGCCTCTGTCACCAGAACGGAAAACCGTTCTGCGCCATGATCTTGCGCCCAGTGGGCGGCGTTCCGCATGATCTTGACGGCGGATCCTTGCCGACGCAGGTCCGGCGCCACGTGCAATGCGTGCAGCATCGCCGTTCCATCGTGGATCGCGACGAAGGCTACGCCCGAGCAGCGGTCGCCGACGCGACCAAGGATGGCGGTTCTCGGGCCTTCCACACGCTCCATCACGGCGATCCGTTCCGGTCCGATCCCGCCCTCCTTCCAGAGGTCGCGCATGATCGCCAGGGGCGGCCAGATGGCAAAGCCCGCCATCGGGTCCGCGGGTTCCGCCGCAAGGGCGGCGATCGGCGCGGCATGAACGTTCACCGGGTCCTTGACGCGGTAGCCGCGGGCGGCAAGGGCGGCGTCGAGCGCCTCTTCCCCCGGCCGGATCATGAAGAGCGGGCGCTGGCCGAGGCGCGCATGCAACCGTTCGGCCGCGTCGATGTCGGCTTCCGTCCAGGGCCCGGCTGCGGTGGCTGCCGACACACGCTGACCGCCGCCGCGTCCCTCGCGCACCATGAAGGCGCCGGCCCGGTGCAGCGCCGCTGCGGGCCAGGTCGCGTCCGTGGCCGAGAAGAGGTCCGTCATGCCCCCTCGCCGGGAAAGAGCGCCGCGAGCCGGCCGATCGCCGCGTCGATCCTAGCGGGGTCGGTCCCGCGCACGACGATGTTGGCGCCGTAGACGCCGTTCTGGATGAACGGGTATGAGCCGAAGCTGAGGTCGGCGAACTCAGCCGCCAGCGCGCCAAGCGGTTCGGCGATCACGCCTTCTCCCCGGTCGATCCGCAAGGTCTGGCTCAGGATCGGTTTGCCGCCGGTCAACCGCGGAAGGAGCGAGGCGACCATCGCCTTGAAGATGTCCGGCACACCGGCCATGACATGCACGTTTTCAAGGCTGAACCCCGGCGCGGCCGAAATCGGGTTCTCGATCAGCATGGCTCCCTCGGGAATGCGCGCCATGCGCTGGCGCGCGGCGTTGAACTCCAGCCCCGAGCGGTCGTAATGCGCGGCGAGGATGGCGCGGGCGTCGTCGCGTATGCGAAGCGCCGTCGCGAAGGCCCTGGCAACGGCGTCGGCCGTGATGTCGTCATGGGTCGGGCCGATGCCCCCCGAGGTGAAGACGTGGGTGTAACCGGCGCGGAGCGCGTTCACCGCCGCCGCGATCGCGTCCATCTCGTCGGCGACGACACGCACTTCCTTCAGGTCGATGCCGATGCGCGTAAGTTCCCCGGCAAGGTAGTGCATGTTGGCGTCGCGGGTGCGGCCCGACAGGATCTCGTCCCCGATGATCAGGATCGCGGCGGTTGGGTTCGGCATGGCTCACCTCTTTGCCCAAGCTATAGGCAAGGCGCGGGCTCGGCGGAAGCCCCGGCTCTGGCCAAAGCCGCCTTCCTTGACTATCTAGGCGCGGTATCGTGGCGAAGGAGGGGCCGGTGGACGATCCGCGCGGCCGTCTGACGAAGGACGGAATCAGGATTCACGAGGCGGCGGATTTCGCCGGGATGCACGCGGCCGGGCGGCTCGCGGCCGAGATCCTCGACGAGGTGGGCGCACTGGTCGAACCGGGCGTGACGACCGAGGCGCTCGATGCCTACATCGAGCAGCGCGTGGCCGGGGCCGGCGCGAAATCCGCAACCATAGGCTACCGCGGCTATCAGCACGCCTCCTGCATCTCGGTGAACCATGTCGTCTGCCACGGCATCCCCGGGCCGAAGGTGCTGAAGGACGGCGACATCCTGAACATCGACGTGACCGTCATCGTCGACGGCTGGTACGGCGACACCAGCCGGATGTATGTCGCGGGTGCGCTTCCCCGGAAGGCCGAGCGACTGATCCAGGTCACGCACGACGCGCTGATGCTCGGGACCGAGGCGGTCCGCCCCGGCAACACCTTCGGCGACATCGGCCACGCCATCCAGTCCTACGTCGAAGCCCAGCGGATGAGTGTCGTGCGCGATTTCTGCGGCCACGGGCTCGGCCGGGTGTTCCACGCGCCGCCGAACGTCCTGCACTATGGCCGTCCCGGCACCGGCCCGAAGCTTGAAGAGGGCATGTTCTTCACGATCGAGCCGATGGTGAACCTCGGCCGGCCCGAGACCAAGGTGCTCGCCGACGACTGGACGGCGGTGACGCGCGACAAGTCGCTGTCGGCGCAGTTCGAGCATTCGGTGGGAGTGACGGCGGACGGGGCCGACATCTTCACCCTCTCGCCTGCCGGCCGGTTCTGGCCGACGCGATGACTTACCCTTCGCGGGGCCCGACGTTCTCGCGGAAGGCGACCTCGAAGGCCGCCTTCCTGGCGTCATCCGCCTCGATCTGGTGGGCTGCGCGCCAGTCCTCGTAGGGCGTGCCGTAGTAGATCTCGCGCGCCTCGTCCTTCGTCATCGCGATGCCCCTTTCGTTCGCCGCCTCCTGGTACCAGCGGGCCAGGCAGTTGCGGCAGAAGCCCGCGAGGTTCATCAGGTCGATGTTCTGCACGTCCGCGCGTCTCTCCATCAGGTGATGGCGGAGCGCCCGGAATGCGGCGGCCTCGATCTCGATCCGGGTCTTGTCGTCCATCTGCGGTCCTCCTCGCCTCAGAGATCGGCGTCGGCCAGCGCCGCTTCAAGGATCGGCGCCAGCCTGTCGGCCCAGGCGATCTGGCCGTCCGCGCCCCGGATCAGGTCATGGCGGATCTCGACCAGCACATTTGGCCGGCCCGGCGCCAGCGCGTGCCGGTCGATCGAGTCGCCGTCGAGGTGCCCGCCATAGGGCTCGTTCTCGCCCACGCAGAGGTCGCCCTCCGCCCGCAGCCGCGCAAGCAGGCTCAAGGCCAGCCGCGGATCGCGGTGGGAATAGAGCACGCCGACATGCCAGGGTCGCTCCGCCCGGCCGACAAGGCGCGGCGTGAAGCTGTGAACGGCGCAGATGACCGTGTCGGCTCGCCGCGCTGCGAGTCCCTCAAGCGCAAGGTGGTAGGGTCGGTGGAAGGCCTGCAGCCGCCGCTCCACCTCGGCCTGATCGACATGGCGGTTCACCGGGATCAGCGTCGCATCGTAAAGCCTCATCACCAGCGTCGGATCGTCCTCGCCCCGGTTGGGGTCGATGACGAGGCGGGAGAAATCGCTGAGGATCGCCGGTGCGTCCAGTCGTTCGGCAAGCCGCCGCGTCACCCCGGCCGCCCCGATATCGTAGGCGATGTGCCGTTCCATGTCGGCGGGCGCGATCCCGAGGCTGCCGCCGCCGACGCAGTCGGGAACCCGGTTCGTCGCGTGGTCGCAGGTGATCAGCCAGCGCGAGGGGCGGTCGGCCCCGAGGATGTGGAAAGGCTCTGCCGTCATGCGTTTTTCGTCGTTCCCCGTTGAAAGATCGTTTAGACGAGACGAAGGACAAGCGCCAGTTGCCCTCGCCGCGGTTTTGCGCCATAGAACGGTAGGGACCGTTGTTAGCGCAAACATCATGGAGGACCCGGGATGAGACGGATGCGTTGCGTGAAGATCGTGGCCACGCTTGGCCCCTCCTCCTCGGACTACGGCACCATCCGCGCGCTCTTCGAGGCCGGCGCCGATGTCTTCCGGCTGAACATGAGCCATGGCAGCCATGCCGATCAGGCCGCCCGCCACGCCATCATCCGGCGGGTGGAAGAAGACATGGGCCGGCCCATTGCGATCCTCGCCGACCTGCAGGGTCCGAAGCTTCGCGTCGGCACCTTCGTCGCTGGCGCGCACGAGTTGAACGAGGGCGACCGCTTCCGTTTCGACCTCGACCCGGCCGAGGGCGACGGACGCCGGGTGAACCTGCCCCACCCGGAGATTTTCGCGGCACTCGAACCGGGGTCGCGGCTTCTGGTGAACGATGGCAAGATCCGCCTCACCGTCGATGCCTGCGGCCCCGATTTCGCCGACTGCACCGTGACCGCCGGCGGGATGATCTCCAACCGCAAGGGTGTGAACGTGCCCGACGTGGTGCTGCCGCTCGCGGCGCTTTCGGACAAGGACCGCGCCGACCTGGAGTTTGCCTGCGAGCTCGGCGTCGACTGGCTCGCGCTCTCCTTCGTGCAGCGGGCCGAGGACGTGCGCGAGGCGCGCGTGCTCGCCAGGGGCCGCGCCGCGATCCTGTCGAAGATCGAGAAGCCCGCTGCGGTGAAGGCCTTCGCGGAGATCCTCGAAGCCTCCGACGGCATCATGGTCGCCCGTGGCGACCTTGGCGTGGAGCTTCCGGTCCATTCGGTCCCGCCGATCCAGAAGCAGCTCGTCCGCGCGTCGCGGTCGGCCGGCAAGCCCGTGATCGTGGCGACGCAGATGCTGGAAAGCATGATCGAAAGCCCGATGCCGACCCGGGCCGAGGTCTCCGACGTGGCGAGCGCGATCTACGAGGGCGCCGATGCGGTCATGCTTTCGGCCGAAAGTGCCGCCGGCCAGTATCCGGTCGAGGCGGTGGAGACGATGGACAACGTGGCGAAGTCGGTCGAAGGCGACCCGACCTATCGCGAGATCATCGAGGCCTCCCGCCGGATCGAGCGGCGCACCGTCGCCGACGGCATCGTCGCCGCCGCGCGCGAGATCGCCGAGGCGACCGACATCCACGCCATCTGCTGCTTCACCCAGTCCGGCACGACCGCGAGCCTCGTCGCCCGCGAGCGGCCGACGGTCCCGATCATCGCGCTCTCCCCGCTCATCGCCACGGTCCGGCGGCTGAGCCTGACCTGGGGCGTCCATTGCGTGCAGACGCACGACCCGGTGGACCGCTTCAAGATGGCGGTCGTCAGCGCCGCCAAGGCCGCCCGCGAATATGGCTTCGCGACCGAGACGGACCAGATCGTCGTGACCGCCGGTGTGCCCTTCAACGTCAAGGGTACCACGAACATCCTCCGCGTCGCCCCCTGCGACGAACGGCTGATCTTCCGGACCGACCCGGAGTAGGGACTTCGCTTCCTCGCCGAAGGGGAGGTAGGTGGTGTGCTCCACCACCGTCCCCGCTCCGTCGGTGACCGCGCGGACGGAGCCGAGCCCGTCCGTGTGCAGCGCGTTCACCCTGGTGGTGACGGTGCTGCCGCTCTTGGTCTTGGTGATGCGGATGTCCGGCCGTGGATAGAGCAGGATCTCCTCCGCCGCGCCCTGTCCGTAACGCCTGATCTCCACCGGCCCCATGTAGAGCGTGACCGTGGCCCCGGCCACCGGGTCGGTCTCGACCTTCTTCAGCCGCGCCCCGTCGGCGCCGTAGACGTAAGCGGTGGTCCGGCCGGCGAAGCTGACCGAGACCGGCCGGTTCTCGCCGTCATAGCTCATGACCTTGCCGTCGAGGCCCGTGGTCATGTTGCGGCTTGGGAGGGAAGGTTAAAGGGAACGGTCATATCGTTCGTAAGCTGGATGGCTAAGTGACCTCACGAGACTCGATTTTCAAAAGACTTCCACAGAAATCACATTATTGCTCAGTTTTTCGAAGTAATCTTCACTCGACAGAGACCCTCGAAGAAAATCAATATGCCATCGAATGATACTTGCCACCTCCTTGCAAACAATAAATTCGCCATAGTCAAAGCATATCTCTATTTCTTTACGAGTAGTGCTCTTAGAGGCACGCAAGGAACGATTGACACGGTCAGCGTTCTCAATATCATTCGTATACAAATGAGAATGATCCGAGAGGCAGAAGGCGTTGCCATATCTCGTTCCCACCACGCTCAGCGAAGCACTGACGCTCTTGCGCGACCGCCGGCCGACGCTCTTGGCAGGCTGCACCGATGTCCTGCCCGGCCAGCGACAGGGATGTCGCATCGCCGAGCTGCTGGACGTGACGCGGCTGCCGGAATTGCGCGGCATCAGCCAAGGGCCGCAGGGCTGGCGCATCGGCGCCGCGGCGACCTGGGCCGACATCGCGGCGGCTCCGCTGCCCCCCGCCTTCGACGCACTGCGGCAGGCGGCGCGCGAGGTGGGGGCGATCCAGATCCAGAACGCGGGAACCATCGCCGGCAACATCTGCAACGCCTCGCCCGCCGCTGACGGAGTGCCGCCGCTTCTGGCGCTGCGGGCCGAGGTGGAGCTTGCCTCGCTTGCCGGGCGACGGCATGTGGCGCTGGAGGATTTCATCACCGGGGTCCGCCGCACGACCCGCGCTCCGGACGAACTGGTGGTGGCGCTGCACATGCCGCGTCCGCTCGCGGGCGAAGGTGGCGCCTTCGTCAAGCTCGGTACGCGCAGCTCCCTTGTCATCTCGATTGCGATGGTGGCGGCGTTCGTCCGGATCGCGCGGGATCGCATCGCCGAGGCGCGGGTGTCGGTCGGAGCGTGTTCACCTGTTGCCCGGCGATTGCCGTCGTGGGAGGCAGAACTCGCGGGCCGCAATCTGGACGACGTAGCCGGGCTGAAACCCGACGTGGCGCATCTTTCGGGGCTTTCCCCGATCGACGATGTCCGCGCCTCGGCCGCCTACAGGATCGAGGCAGTCCGGGAATTGTGCCAGCGCGCGCTGGCGCGGGCGGTGGAATCGGCAAAGGGAGGCGCGGATGGCCGCTGAGGAGAACGTGGAGACGACCCGGTTCATCCTGAACGGCGCGGCGGTCGCGGTCACGGCCCCACCCGACGAGCGCCTGTCGGACAGCCTGCGCGAACGCCTCGGCGCCCGCGATGTGAAGATCGGCTGCAACGCGGGCGATTGCGGGGCTTGCTCGGTCCTGCTCGACGGGCAGGTGGTCTGTGCCTGCCTGACACCGACGTGCAAGGCCGATGGGCGCCGGATCGAGACGGTTGCGGGCCTGGTGGCCACGGACCTGGTGGCGCAGGCGCTGTCCGGACGCTTCCAGGACCATGGCGCGGCGCAGTGCGGCTTCTGCACCCCCGGAATGATGGTGGCATCCGTCGCCCTGCTCCGACAGGAACCCGAGCCGGACGAGACGGCGATCACGCGCGCTCTGGGCGGCGTGCTTTGCCGATGCACCGGCTACCGCAAGATCATCGACGCGGTCGCCTCGGTTCCGGCAGCGCTTGCCGATGTGGGCGGGCCGGGACATGCGGGCGCCTCGATCCGGCGTCTCGATGGCGCGGAGAAGCTGGCCGGGACCGAGGCCTTCGGCGACGACGTGGCCCCACCGGACACGCTGGAAATCCTTGTCATCCGCTCGCCCTTCCCCCGGGCCGCATTCCACTTCGGCGACCTTGAGGCTTGGCGCGCGGGGCAAATGGGCATCGAGGCGGTGCTGACGGCGGCCGACGTGCCGGGCCGCAATGTTTTTGGCGTCATTCCGCCCTTCGCCGACCAGCCGGCCTTTGCCGAAGGCATCGCGCGCTTTCGCGGCGAAGCGGTGGCGGCGGTTGTCGGTACGCCCACCACGATCCGCGCCTTTGACCCGGCCTGCTTCCCGGTCACCTGGCAGGAGCTTGAGGCGGCGGAAACGCCGGCCGCAGCCGAAGCAACGGGCGCGCCGCTTTTGCATGAGGCGCGCGCGCGCAACCTGATGTGCAAGGGCCTCGTCGTCAGTGGCGATGCCGAGGCGGCCCTCGCCATGGCCGATGTGACGGTCGAGGGACGCTTTACCAGCGGCTTCGTCGAACATGCCTATATCGAGCCGGAAGCGGGTTTCGCGCAGGTTGTCGATGGCCGGGTGGAAATCCATGCCTGCACCCAGGCTCCGGTGATGGACCTCGAGTCGATGGAAATCCTCCTGGGAATGGACCGCTCGGCCATCCGCATCGTGCCCACGGCGGTGGGCGGCGGATTCGGCTCGAAACTCGACATCTCGCTCCAGCCCTATCTGGCGCTGGGGGCGATGAAGACCGGGCGGCCAGTGCGCATGGCCTACAGCCGGACGGAATCGATGCAATCGACCACCAAGCGCCACCCTTCCGACATCCGGCTTCGGCTGGGTGCCACGCGGGACGGGCGCATTTCGGGTTGCGATTTCCGGGGAACGTTCAATACCGGGGCCTATGCCTCTTGGGGGCCGACAGTCGCCAACCGGGTGCCGGTCCATGCCTCGGGCCCCTATCGGATCGCCGATTACCGGGCCGAAGCGCGGGCGATCCATACCAACTGCCCGCCGGCAGGCGCTTTTCGCGGCTTCGGCGTTCCGCAGGCGGCGATCGCACTGGAATCGCTTCTGGACGACCTGGCCGAAAAGGTGGGAATCGACCCGCTTGACCTTCGGCTGAGGAACGCGCTCGGCAATGGCGTGCCCACCGTCTGCGGACAGGTCTTCACGCAGGGCGTCGGGATCAGGGCCTGTCTGGAAGCGCTGCGCCCGGCATGGGAGGCAGAGCGTGCGGCGGCCGAGGCGTTCAACCGTGCGGCGGCGGGTCAGCTTCGGCGCGGGGTCGGTCTGGCTTCGGGATGGTATGGCTGTGGCAATACCTCGCTGCCGAACCCCTCGACGATCAAGGCCGGCATCCGGGCCGATGGCAGCATCGTCCTGCATCAGGGCGCAATGGACATCGGCCAGGGCGCGAACACGGTGATCACGCAGCTCTTCGCCACGGCGCTTGGGGTTCCGGTCGCGCAGGTCGGCCTGATCGGCGCTGACACGGATGTGACGCCCGATGCCGGCAAGACATCGGCCTCGCGGCAGACCTTCGTCTCAGGGAACGCCGCGCGGCTGTGCGGCGCGGCGCTGCGGGCAAAGGTGCTGCGCGCGGTCAACGCCTCGGATCAGGCGGCGTTGTCGGTCGAGGCGGGGGCGATCATCGTGGATGACGGTGCAAGCCGCCACCGCATCTCGCTGGGCCAGCTTGCCGCCGATGGCGACGGCTATGTCTTTGCGTCGAGCGGACACTACGACCCGCCGACGAAGCCGCTGGACGAAAACGGCCAGGGCGACCCCTATGCCCAGTTCGGCTATGCCGCGCAATTGGCGGTGGCCGAAGTGGACACGAGCCTGGGCACAGTGCGGCTGCTGCGCATCGTGGCGGCGCACGATGTGGGCCTCGCGGTCAATCCGCTGCTGGTCGAGGGCCAGATCCAGGGCGGCGTCGCGCAGGGCATCGGCATGGCCCTGATGGAGGAATACATCCCGGGCCGCACCGAGAACCTGCACGACTACCTGATCCCCACGGTC
>WBZL01001163.1_pt1 | contig 28295 bp, 18 predicted proteins | sample 5204291 | NCBI WGS metagenome assembly WBZL01 (sample SAMN12344345, study PRJNA552823) | activated sludge metagenome | biome: Activated sludge suspended growth; feature: Nitrification reactor; material: Wastewater; isolation source: activated sludge from nitrification reactor of wastewater...
CGAAGAATACTGAACTTCAACACTTTTCGCAGGCGGGCCTGCCCGAAGAATACTGAACTTCAACACTTTTCGCAGGCGGGCCTGCCCGAAGAATACTGACCTACAACACTTTTCGCAGGCGGGCCTGCCCGAAGAATACTGAACTACAACACTTTTCGCAGGCGGGCCTGCCCGAAGAATACTGAACTTCAACACTTTTCGCAGGCGGGCGGGCGACTTTTCTTTGCTAAGCTTTCTGTCGCCTGCCCATAGTCACGCTGAGCCTGTCGAAGCGTGCGAGGGCTCGTTCAAAAGAAAGCGGAAAATGATTTTATTCTATGAATATAGTTCGAGCCTTCTGCTTTCTAAGTAAAACATCTTGGACGGATGTGAACTGAAGAATTGTGTTTCTAAAATTTGCTGATTGCATACCTGTGTGATAAACGTTTGAATCTTCCATGTGTTTCACCAGAAACAAAAAATTGAATCTGTGAAATTGAAATGATATAAGACTTAGCTACTGAATTAGATACAGATATCTCAATCCTTGAATGAAGTCTTGGTCAACAGCATTGAAAGCAAATGCATGCCCTGAGTCAATATTCTCAGAGCATGCTCTTTCAATCTTGTTTTCTCATTTGTTGCTAACAGCAGAAGAATTATGTATAAATCGACCTGCTGAAGAAGGAATAATTGCGACCACATAATTACCAATGTTCCCATCAACTATGATCAGATCTGAGGAATCTACTATCCTGTCTCCGTTCAAATCCGATTTCGAATAGCCGAGTCGGTATTCAAATGCATCATTGCTTACAATTGAACCATCTGTAACTTCTATCAGGCCATCCTGATTGACATCACCGCTGAATATGTGAGCTTTGCCGTTTATCATCTTCATATTGTTCCCATAAGCGCGGGATGAATCTGCAGTAAAATCATAATGAATGCTTGATGAAACAAACCTCAATGATGTATCCTTGCTCCATGTTTCAATTGAATTTCTGTGATTTATGGAAATATAATAGTCAGTGTACTTGTCACCAAAAGTAAAAGTTGATTCACATCTGCCATCGGCTTCAAGGACTGTCTTAATACTTTCAATGACCGGTTCGGGAAAACTGCGTTCATGTAGACTGATGATAATTGTGTCTCTTCTGTTCTGATATCCTTCCAGCAAAGCATTGACTGAAAGCATTGAACACTTTGAGTTTAGATTCATTGGATCTGACCCGAACTGGATTGCCATATCATTTTCAAAGAGTTTACCTGCTTCAATGTATCTGCCGTCATACTTTAGTCTGTATGAGAGTTTTTGATTTTGGTAAGCAATCCCTGTGTAACAACTGGATTCAGTGTTAGAAATAAATTGATTCTTAAGAGTTGTTCCTGATCTTTGCGAACTGTATTGCAGCAAGATCTCCGAGTTTTGATTTTCTTCATGCTGAAGACTGACAGCTATCTGGAATGTTGCAAAAGCAAGCGAGTCGCCCCCCTTCAATTGCATTCTGTCAAACGTTATCAGCAGGGTGTTTCCCATTATCTTATAAGAGATTTCATTTTGGAGACCTGCCTGTGAATTGTCAAAGTCCATCCACAAAGGCGCAATTATCTGACCTTCTTCTGATATTATTGTAGTCTCAAGCGGCTCGGGAGAGAATAACTCAGGTACCGTCTGAAAGCTGATGAAACCATTCAGAGATATAAAGAGCGAATCAAATATATTCCCAAAGAACATGATTTCTTTTCTGGACTGGAGAATATTTCCAATTGCAAAATATCCATTGTCTAAATCGCCTCTCAATAAACCACGGGAAACATCATTGCCGTTCTTCAGCAATTTGATACTTGAAGTTGTATCCTTCCAGCAAAATTCCGGTCTTACATTAATCTGTTCGCCGCAGATTTCCGATGTTGCATAATAATATCCGCCGTCCCCTGAACCCGAGCTGTATTGCTTCACGGAGAATGAGCTTTTCAAAGTGTCATTCTGTCTTAGCTCATCATTCAGCAGGCTTGTATATACTTTCACTTCATATTCGCCGGCAACATCCGGATTTACCGAGCCAAATGTAAGAGTCTTACTTTCCCCTGCCGCAATATTGGTATTTAATTCACGGATGAAAGAAACAGGCCCGTCAATTTTGAAAGTGACTGTGAATTCTGATGCCTGACTGTTCAGTCCGGTATTTGTGATCACAGCACTTGGAGTAAGAGAATCAAACGAACAGAGTCCGGTAATATCTCTTGGTGAAAGAATTTCTGAAACAGAAACATCATTCTGAAGTGTATTGCCGATTCTGACATCATCTATTCTCAGAATATCCCCGTTAACATCAACATGCTGGAATCCAATCCATAATGTATCACCGGCAAACTGATTCAAACTGATTGCATACCTGCTGTACATTTGATGCGGAGGATAGTTCAGACCGTCCCTAATGGTTAGAAGTAAATTGTTCATTGACGATGGCAGAGAATCTGCTGTGGATGCATAAACTTTTAATGTATCATTGTAAACCCTGTAGAATGTCTGTCTCAGGTAAAATATGAGAGAGTCATTTTGCACAGGAACAAATCTTTTTGTGACCAGAAATGAGTTTCCGTATGTAGTATCAAACTCGCTTACAGCACAACCGTCTCCCGATCTGCAATACCTTTCTGACTTTTGCCAGCTACTTCCTGATCCCTGAATGTCAAACACGCTCCATTCTTCAGGTGGAAATATCTCCCCGGAAAAGCTTTCGTTAATCTTAATTTGCGCATGCAATACATCCCCTGTAATGATTACAGTAATAACTGCAAGAATAGAACAGATAAATTTCTTGTAAGAGAAATTCATAGATACTCCCGTTAATTTTGAAATTTAATTTCGACTTACTTTGGGGAATTTTTTTTTGGGGGTTAATGCCGTATTAGAGAATCGGCCAGAGGTATTTCGCTTTCTGTATGGGGTTTTGGAGATTGAAGCAGAAAGTTATCTCAGAGGGTTGAAGTAACTTCCTTCTTACATCAGTTTGGATTTTTGATCATTTGAAATTTCCATTCCGCTGGAAGTAGTTTTATCAATCGCATTCTTTCTTATGGAACAACTCTACCTACAAAGTTAGATGCATTATTGTCAACAATTGAAATATCAGACGCATCTACGACAAAGTCTCCGTTAAGATCAGTCAATACATTGCCGAATACAAAATTAGAAACATCATTGTCAACAATAACTGCATCTCCACCGTCAACAGAGCCGTCCTGATTGACATCACCGCTGTACAAAGCAAATCTCACCGGACTTGCATCTACCTGGATCATATTATTTCCAAATGCCTGAGAAGCGGCGGTAATGAAGTTGTAAGATTCCATGGTCATTGGATCGTATTGCTCACCACCTGTTTTGCTCCATGTTTCAATTGAATTTTTGTGTTTCACTGACACATAGTATTCACCTGCCGGTGCATAGTTCATTCGGAAACTGCCGGTCAAAGTCACTGAATCAATAGTTGATCTTGCTGAATCAACTATCTCATAAGGAGCCTTTGCATTTCTCAGATACACGGTTACACTGTCTTTCTTGTTCAATCTGTTTGATGAAGAATTGTAGAGTCCCTCAATTGCCAGGGTCAGATTAAAAGGCGTCTTTAATACATACAGTCCGGTCTGTCTGTCTGATGCAATTATTTTTCCGGTCGGAAACATATAAACTCCCCAGCATCCGTTATATGAACTTCCGTTATTTAAAGGATATGAATCATACCATGCGACTTCGACAGGAGTTGCCGGGTTTGAAATATCAATGAGCCTAATTCCGGCAGTATAGTGTGCAGCAAGCGCATAGTTACCATAGACTTCAACATTGTGTACAATGGAACCAGTAATTCCCGTTGGCTGCCAGCTTGCGACATATGTAATGTTTCCAAAGTCACTCACATTCCAGAACTTCATTAGTCTTGGCGCAGTACCGATTTCATCTGTAACCAGCAAATAGTTTCCGTCCGGAGTAAGAGCTGTGTTGTGAGGTCCGGAATTCGGTAGATTTGTAAAGTTTGTGATCTGAGTCAGTGAGTTCTTATTTGTTGCATTTATGATCGTTACTCTGGAATTGTTTATGTTAGCTGCGTAGATCGTATCATTCACTACTCTGCAGTCATGAATGTAACTTGCATTGAAACCGCCTCTCTTCACAGGTGTCTCAGGATCAACGGTGAGATCAAGCACAGTCACTCCCTGGCCAAAACTCGAATTGCATCCGTTAAGATAAAGGTACGGGCCGAATTGAGAAATGGAGTGCGTAGAAGTATGTCCGGACGGCACGAATTTTTTCACATATCTGACGGAGTCAGGAAGATACTGCAAATCTACTATCTGCACTCCGCTGTTTGCCACTTCTGAAACAATGTAAGCATAGTGAGAATAAGTTTTCATCTCTCTCCATTGATTGCTTGAGCTTGATGGATTTGTTGTTGCCACAAAATCAACTTCATGAATGTTTGAAGGATCTGTTACATCAACAAATGAAGTTCCGTCATATGAACCGAGTATGGCATACTCTCTTCCATTAGGCGCCTTATATCCCCAAATAGCAGAATAAGGTCCAGGGGCTGAATGCAAATTAATGTTTGCCAACAGATACATGTTGTTATTGCCAAGTTGTGCATGTGATGTGCCTTCAACCAATAAAAGTAAAAGTACAATGAGTGATAACAGTTTCATAAGCAAGCTGTGCTCAATTAATTATTTGATATTTGAATATTCTGATTGCTGCGACAAAAATTTGAAGCAACATTAGATACAGTTGTTACACTGCCTTTGGGGTAGGGTCATCAGACCCTGCAGTTGAAAAAAACTTGTGAATCGTTTTGGGAGTCAGGCAATATATGGAATTCCAAATAAAGAATCGAAACCTTTTTTTCTCTGAACAATTTTTTGAAATACTTGTATCTGCCATGAAAATATTTGGAGTGCAGCACAGTGATTAAAAAACTCTTTGCCTTGTCGCCTTCCATGCGGCAATTATTGCGGCAGCAGTTACCTCATTTACATCTTCTCTATCTGCATCTGCATGCGAGTTTACATCTATCCAATTAAGTTCTTTCTCTTTCCTGAGCCAGGTCATCTGACGTTTTGCATATCTTCTTGTGTTCTGCTGAATCATACTGATCATTTCATCATAAGATATCTTTCCTTCCAACTGCATCATAGCTTCTTTAATCCCAACAGTATTAACTGAGTTGTGTGTAGCATAGTGATATCCCTTATTCAGCAATGACTGTACCTCTGCCATAAGTCCGGCCTCAATCATTTCATAAACACGTTTATTGATTCTATCATAAAGTATCTCGCGCGGAATCCGGAGTGCAAACTTTGTGGTTTGAAATTCCGGCACTACATTTGTCTTCTGCAGTTCGGATAATTTTCTGCCGGAAATTCGATATACTTCAACCGCCCTGAAAACTCTGCGCGTAAAATTCGCTGAAGTCTTTGATGCTGATTCGGGATCAATTTTTTTCAGAATCTCATACATATGCTCTTTGCCTTTTTGTTTCAGGAGCTCTGTCAATTCGGCTCTTACTTCCGGAGATTTAATATCCTCTTCATGAAACCCGTCAGTCAATGCACGAATGTATAGACCGCTTCCACCTGCAACTATGGGAAGAATATTCTTCGAGAAACAATTTTCAATAACTCTGTTTGCCAGTTTGGCAAACTCACCTGCGCTGAATTCTTCTTCAGGTTCAAGAATGTTCACAAAATGATGCTGAACCGAAGACAGCATTTCAAACGAGGGCTGTGCTGTAGCAATATGCATTTGCCTGTAAACCTGCCTTGAGTCAGCCGAAATTATTTCACCGCCTGTTTTCTTTGCAATTGCAAATGCAATATTGCTCTTGCCCGATGCAGTCGGTCCCATTACAGCGATTATAGTCTTGTCTTTTGTGCCCGCCACTTCTGCTTACTTAAAGTTCTTATTGTGCAACATATTATCAGGCATTCGCATTTTCAACTGCATTATATTAAATGTTCAATCAGAATTTGCACACTTACCATTTTAAGGATTCCCTAAGAGAATATAGCTGAAATCAAAATTTTGAATGTCTGTAGAAATTGAATTGAATTTCCATGAGTTCGTGAGTAAGTTGATTCAAATATAATCTAATCTCCCATCATGAAAATCCGATATACTGTTTCCGCAATCGTTGTACTGTTATTCTTTGTGATGCTTTATGACAATTTAATGGCCTTCAAAGATGGCATAGTAGGATTCACAAAGAAAAACGGCGAATCGATTGGATGTGTTTGTCATAACCTGGAACCGAATGACTCTATTTCTGTCCGTATATCAGGACCAAGCACTGTTGAACAAAACGATACGGCTATCTTCATATTGTCTATTGCAAACGGTCCTGCCATTGCCGGCGGTTGCGACATAGCCGTAAGCAGAGGAAACGTCATAACTACGCCTTTGGATACATTTCTGAAAAGGGAAGAACAGTTTCCCGGTGCAGGTTTTGAATTGACCCACAAAGAGCCAAAGCCATTTAACGGTGACACTCTGAAGTTCATATTCAGATATGTTGCGCCTTCTACGTCTAACATAGTTGATACAATTTTTGCAAACGGCAACTCGACTAATAATGACATGAGCTCTGATAACGACAAATGGAATTTTGCAGCAAACTTTACGGTATCTGTAATTCCAACAGGAGTAAATAACTCAGGCAACACAGTTGCAGAAGACTTTGTTCTTGCACAGAATTTTCCGAATCCATTCAATCCATCTACTACCATAAGCTTTTCACAAAGATATTCCGGCAATGTAAGTCTTCGTGTATATGATATAACCGGAAAGACGGTTGCCAACCTCATAAACAATGAATTCTTTGGAGCCGGCAAATTTGATGTCAGCTTTGATGCTTCTGTATATGGACTCAACAGCGGAGTATATTTCTATGAACTTCGTGCCGGAAATATTTCATCCGTAAAGAAGATGCTATTGACTAAGTGATGTCGGCATAAAAGTCAGCAAATAAAACTAAAGCCGGAGAATTGAGCTCCGGCTTTCTTAATTCACTAAATTGGATAGTTATATCTTTCAACTTTATACGATAATAAGTAAATTGTCGCACCCAACAAACTTTACTGAATGCTCAGGCCAATACTCTTTAGTATAATCTTTATCGCTGCAATTGGTTTATTCCTGTATTCCGTCAGGAATTTTCTTTCATATCTGAAACTCGCAAAACCGGAAGACAGATCAGGCAACATACCGCAAAGACTTTCAAACACATTCAATATTGCCTTTCTTCAGACAAAACTTCTGCGAAACAAACTTGCAGGGATTCTTCATCTTTGTATCTATTGGGGATTTGTAGTTCTGCTTTTTGTTGTCCTTGAGTCAATCATTGAAGGATTCTTTCCTGATTTTTCCTTTGGCTTTCTTGGACCTGTTTACAGTATACTGACTTTTCTTCAGGATTTCTTCGGAGCACTTGTGCTTGCAGCAGTATTATTTTCCCTGGTCAGAAGATACATTGGAACACCCGAGAGACTTAAAGTTGACACTTCATCAAGACTGGATGCAAGTTTCATTCTTGTCATGATTGCACTTGTAATGATCACAATGTTTGCCATGAGCGTTGAAAAGATCCTGCTTGGAAATTCGGAAGGATACAGGCCAATATCTTCTTACATTGCGGGTTTCTTCAATACAGGATCGCATACTTGGTATGAAATATTCTTCTGGGCACACATTCTCATAGTCTTTGCATTCTTGAATTATCTGCCATACTCAAAGCACTTTCATGTTCTGTCATCTGTCATAAACACATTCCTGTCAAATTTCAAAATTCCTTATCAGGGAATAGTTCTTAAGCCGATAAATTTTGAGGATGAGTCAATCACACAATACGGAACAAAGGATTTAACTGACCTGACATGGAAGAATTTGCTTGACGGATATACATGCACGGAATGCGGCAGATGCACTTCTGTTTGCCCTGCAAATACAACCGGCAAACTTCTCAATCCTAAACTCATTGTTACTAAGATCCGGAAGAGAACAATGAATGCCGGCCCTGCAATGGTCAAGAAAGAAGAAGGTAATCCGGAATTACAAAAGAATCTTGTTAGCGATTATATCACACCTCAGGAATTATGGGCTTGTACTACTTGTATGGCTTGTGTTCAGGAATGTCCCGTAATGATAGATCATATCACGCCGATTGTTGATATGAGAAGAAATCTTGTGATGATGGAATCTGATTTTCCTCAGGAAATGAATACTGTTTTCAGAAATATGGAGAACAATGAATCTCCATGGGCATTTTCAGCTGAACAAAGAAATGACTGGATAGATGAGCTTCAGGAAGAAATGAAAAAAGAGGGCTCACCGGACAGCCTTAAGAAAGTCTCGAGCATCGGATCTGCTGAAGAGCTTGACGTTGTCTTCTGGTCAGGTTGCGCAGGTGCATTTGACAAGAGATACAGGAATGTTACGAAATCATTTGCACAATTGCTTAACAAGGCAGGCGTTAAATACGGAGTACTTGGCAGTGAAGAGAAATGCACAGGTGATCCTGCACGAAGGCTTGGAAATGAATTTCTTGCTCAATCACTCATTCAGCAGAATGTTGAGACACTGAAGAAATACAAAGTTAAAAAAGTTGTCACTGCATGTCCGCATTGCATGAACACTCTGAAGAATGAGTACAGCGCGTTCGGAATAGAACTTGAAGTCACACACCATACTGAGTTTATTGAAAGTCTCCTGAAAGAGAAGAAGTTAAATCCGGTAAAGAAGATCGATGAGAAAGTAACGTTTCATGATTCCTGTTATCTTGGGAGATATAATGACGTTTATTCTTCGCCCAGAAATTCTCTCAAAAGCGTCCCTGGACTTGAAGTCGTTGAAATGAAGAGATCCGGCGACAGAGGTCTGTGCTGCGGCGCAGGTGGAGGAAGAATGTTTCTCGAAGAAACGGAAGGAAAGAGAGTTAACATTGAAAGAACCGAAGAAGCATTGGGAACAGGCGCAAAGACCATAGCATCTGCCTGTCCATTCTGCATGACAATGCTGACTGACGGCATTAAGGAAAAGGAAAAATCGGAAGAAGTAAAAGTAAAAGATGTTGCAGAGATAGTTCTTGAAAGCCTGTAATAATCTCACGTTTAAACAACAAGAAAATACAAACACAAAAATAAATTCAAGGAGAAGAAACCAAATGTCTTACTTTTTCACATCGGAGTCGGTTAGTGAAGGGCATCCGGATAAAATATGCGATCAGATTTCAGATGCTGTGCTTGATGATATTCTTGCTAATGATAAAGATGCAAGAGTTGCATGTGAGACTTTTTGCGCAACCGGTCTAGTATTGGTTGGCGGAGAAATAACGACACATCACTTTGTTGATGTTCAGAAATTGGTGAGAAAAGTTGTTGAAGATATTGGCTACACCAAAGGTGATTACAGATTTGATTTTCATTCTATCAATGTTTTGTCGGCGATCAACAAGCAGTCACATGACATTGCAGTTGGCGTTGACAAAGGCGGTGCCGGCGATCAGGGAATGATGTTTGGATATGCAACAAATGAGACCACCGAATACATGCCCTTGCCTCTTGTGCTTGCACATAAGCTAATGAAAGAACTTGCTCACATAAGAAAGAAGAAACTTGAACTGATGCCGTATCTTAGACCTGATTCAAAATCACAGGTAACAGTTGAGTATGATGATAATGGAAAGGCAAAGAGGATTGATGCAATTGTTGTTTCAACTCAACATGATCCGGGAGTGAAGCAATCAAAGATCAAACAAGACATCAGAGAATATCTGATTGACAAAGTTATCCCGACTCATCTGATGGATAAGAAGACTAAGATCCATGTTAATCCTACCGGAATTTTTGAGATTGGCGGACCGCACGGTGATACAGGTCTTACCGGTAGAAAGATCATAGTGGATACTTACGGAGGCAAAGCTCCTCACGGCGGCGGTGCATTCTCAGGAAAAGATCCGTCAAAGGTTGACAGAAGCGCTGCTTACGCAGCAAGGCATATTGCAAAGAATATTGTGGCTGCAAAACTTGCCGATGAATGCATGATACAAGTATCTTATGCAATCGGAGTTAAAGAGCCTATTTCAGTTTATGTCAATACAAGCGGAACAGGCAAGATTCCAGATGCCGAACTTTCAAAGATCATCAGAAAAGAAATTGACCTGACTCCTCAGGGAATCATAAAAAGACTTGATCTGAAGAAACCTGTTTACAGAAACACTGCTGCTTACGGTCACTTCGGACGAAATGAAAAAGGATTCACCTGGGAAAAGATTGACCTTGTTGAAAAACTCATCGCGTCAGTTAAATAAATATCCCCTAATGGTCTGAATGAATGCATTCATTTTCGGCTTTCTACATCCGTTCAGATGCATTGGTTTGTTTTTTAAGCATCCTAAGATCATTCTTTATTCAATTGTCCCCATGGTGATCAATCTGATCATCTACGGGACAATTTTTTTTCTGGTTTACAATTGGATTACCGAACAGACAGCAAGTATCGGGATTCTTTCAAGACAGGAAAATCTGTTGTCTGATATACTCGGATTTCTGATGAAGTTTGCAGCATTGCTTCTTGTAATTGTCGTATGCTATTTTCTTTTCATAATCTTTGGCGGGCTTGTATCTGCGCCATTCGATGAGTTCACATCAAAGTATGTCGAAGAAAGGATCTATGGCATAAGAAACTCCATTAACCTTCCAATCATCAGGGAAATTACAATGAGCTTAAAGGAAGAGTCTAAGAAATTGCTTTTTTATTTCTCGGTCATCATTCCCCTCTTTGCAGTGAATTTTGTCCCTATGATCGGAAGCACAGTTTCACTTGTTATAGGAACTCCTTTTTCTTCGTACTTCAACGCCCTGGATTTTATGGATTATCCGATGAGCAGAAGCGGCCTGACATTCAGACAAAAACTGTCCATACTAAATAAGAAAATGTCACTGACGATGGGATTTGGCACAATAGCTTTCTTAATGACATTTCTTCCGATTCTAAATGTATTTATGAAACCGCTGCTTGTTGTATCCGGGACGAGTCTTTACTATGAAAAGCAGTTCGACAAACTAATTGTTTCAGCAAAATAATTTCAATTCAATCTATGAAAAGCCCAGAAGTTAACCTTCAACTTGCTATCGAACATGGTCTGCTTGAATCGGAGTATCAGAGAGTCTTAGAAATTCTCGGCAGAGCTCCGACTTACACCGAGCTGGGAATATTCTCCGTAATGTGGAGCGAACACTGTTCATACAAGAATTCTATACTTGAATTAAAAAAGCTTCCCCGGTCCGGTGGCAGATTGCTTGTTGGAGCAGGTGAAGAGAATGCTGGACTTGTTGACATTGGAGACGGATTAGCAGTGGCATTTAAGATTGAATCTCATAATCATCCGTCTGCAGTTGAACCTTATCAGGGAGCTGCTACCGGAGTTGGAGGAATACTCCGGGACATTTTCACAATGGGAGCCAGGCCTGTTGCGGCATTGAATTCTTTGCGCTTCGGACAGATAGACAGCGGCAGAGAAGAAGCAGATCAGAGAACAAAATTTCTCTTCCGTAATGTGGTTAAGGGAATCGGAGGATACGGAAATTGCTTTGGTGTGCCAACAATAAGCGGTGAAGTCTATTTTGACGAATGCTATCATGACAATCCCCTAGTGAATGCAATGGCTGTCGGAATTGTGAAGCACAATGAAACAGCGACTGCAAAAGCTTCAGGAGTTGGTAATCCGGTTTTTATCGTTGGTTCTTCAACAGGCAAGGACGGAATACACGGAGCAACATTTGCATCGGAAGAAATTTCAGAAGAATCAGAATCAAAGAGACCTAATGTTCAGGTCGGAGACCCTTTTACAGAGAAGCTCTTGCTCGAAGCGACTCTTGAAGCAATTGGCGCAGGAATAGTCGAAGGAATCCAGGACATGGGAGCCGCAGGCATAACCTGTTCAACGAGTGAAATGAGTGCTAAGGGAGAATGCGGCATGAAGATAGACCTTGACAAAGTACCTTTGAGAGACAAAGACATGAGCGCATACGAAATCATGCTTTCTGAATCACAGGAGCGAATGCTTGTTGTTGTAAAAAAGGGCTCTGAGGAGAGGGCTGTTGAGATCTTTAATAAATGGGATCTTAATTGTGTAATGATAGGTGAAGTAATCGAAGAGCCAAACATAAAAGTATTTCACAAAGGGGAGAAAGTTGCTGACATTCCCGCATTTGAACTCGTACTTGGCGGAGGAGCCCCTGTCTATATCCGCGAAAGCAAAGAACCGCAATATATTCAATCAAAAAGATCTTTTGATTTTTCCCAAATAGAACAGCCAAAAGAACATAATCAGATACTGCTTTCGCTCCTTTCTTCGCCAAATATTACCAGCAAGAAATGGGTATATACTCAATATGATTCACAGGTCGGAACGAATACCATTCACCTCCCGGGAGGAGATGCTTCCGTGATAAGGCTCAAGGGGACAGACAAAGGACTTGCCATGAAAGTAGACTGCAACTCCAGGTATGTGTATCTGAATCCTTACAAGGGCGGAATGATTGCAGTGTGTGAGAGCGCACGAAATGTTGCTTGTACCGGCGCAATACCTCTTGCTATTACAAACTGCCTCAACTTTGGAAATCCATACAATCCGGAAGTTTACCATCAATTCAAGGAAGCCGTCAGAGGAATTGGGGATGCATGCAAGATCCTGGAAACACCCGTTACCGGTGGCAATGTCAGTTTCTATAATCAGTCAAAGGATTTTGCCGTTTATCCAACGCCAACCATAGGTATGCTCGGACTGATCGAAAAATGTGATCTTTCCATAACATCACATTTCAAGGGAGGCGGAGATGCAGTCATTTTGCTTGGTGATTTGACGGGCAATATAGGCGGCAGTGAATATCTAAGCCGCATTCACGGATTGGTAGAGGGTGATGCGCCGGATATTGATCCCGCAAAAGAGAAGATCCTTATCGAACTGCTCTTAAAACTCGCTGACAAGAAGCTAATGAAATCCGCGCACGATATTTCAGACGGAGGTATTGCCGTTGCCCTTGCTGAGTGCTGCATTACAGGCAAGGAGTTCATAACAGGCTGTGAAGTAACTATTGATTTTAAGGACCAACGTCCTGATTTCATGCTTTATTCCGAATCTCAGAGTTGCGTGATCATCTCGGCAGACAATGCTAATGTTAAAGAAATATTGAGCATCTGTAAAGAGGTTGGCTATACATCAACCGTGATCGGAAGGACGGTTCAGGGCATTTTCAGCATAAATGACATAATCTCCCTTGATACAGGCAGATTACATGAATCATATTTCAGTTACATTGAAGAACTCATGGAACATCCGGCAGAGGCGCAATAATAACAAATTAGTTATTGTGCTTTAAAAGATTGCATCAAATAACTATATTTGCAAACTAAATTTAACCTTAAGGAGAATACATAAATGACACGTGCAGAAATTGAAGCAAAAGTAAGACAAGCAGTAGTAGAAAAATTAGGCATTGAGGAATCAAAAGTAACTAATGATGCATCATTCATCAATGACCTCGGTGCAGATTCACTTGATACAGTTGAGCTTGTAATGAAATTTGAAGAAGAGTTTGAGATCAAAATTCCTGATCAGGATTCGGAAAAGATCATGAAAGTTGGTGACGCAATTAACTATATAGCCGAAAAAGTTGGTTCATAATAAGAACCTCAATTTTTCCCCATCCATTTCCTAAATGAGAAGACGAGTCGTAGTAACCGGGCTTGGAGTTGTCAGTCCGGTAGGATTGAACGTTCCTGATTTCTGGGCAAACCTGATTGCCGGCAAGAGCGGTGTTGCAGACATTACTTATTTTGACACTAGTATGTTCGACACAAAATTTGCCGCAGAGCTAAAAGGGTTTGATCCGTTGAATTTCATGGACAGAAAACTTTCACAAAGAGTTGACCCGTTCACTCAGTATGCTCTGGCAGCAGCTCAGGAAGCTGTTACGGATTCGGGACTTGATTTTGAGAAAGTGAACCGCGAAAAAATAGGCGTGGTTTACGGCTCAGGAATCGGAGGGATGTGGACATATCACAATCAGCAAAACAATCTTTACAAGAGAGACGGAAATCCCGACAGGATCAGCCCGTTCTTCATTCCCATGCTTATTGCAGATATTGCTGCAGGAAGAATCTCCATGAAATACGGACTCAAGGGTCCTAACTATGCAACCATATCGGCCTGCACAACCTCAGCACATTCAATAGCTGATTCAGTTATGCTTATTGAAAGAGGTGACGCTGATGTTATGGTAACAGGCGGATCAGAGGCAGTCATTTGTCCGATGGGAGTTGCAGGATTCAACTCAATGAAGGCATTATCAACCAGGAATGATGCTCCGGAGAAAGCATCGCGACCGTTTGAGAAAAACCGTGACGGTTTTGTAATGGGTGAAGGCGGTGCAGCTCTGATACTTGAGGAACTGAACTTTGCCAAAAATCGTGGTGCAAAGATTTACGGAGAGATAGCCGGCTTCGGACTTACGGCAGATGCATTTCATATTACAGAACCTGCTCCGGAAGGCGAAGGTGTTGGCAGAGCAATAAAGCTTGCAATAGAAAATTCAGGACTTAATGTTAGTGAAATTGATGTCATCAACGCTCACGGAACTTCAACACATTACAACGACAAGAACGAATCACTTGCCATCAAGAATGTATTTGGCGATAGCGCATATAAAGTTCCTGTTCACTCAATCAAGTCAATGATAGGACATCTGCTCGGAGCTGCGGGCGCAATAGAAGCTATCGCTTCTATACTCACAATACGAGACGGAATCATCCCCCCAACAATCAACTATGAAGAAAAGGACCCCGAATGTGATCTGAATTACGTAGTAAACACAGCTCTCAAAAAAGATGTTAGAACTGTGCTTTCAGAGAATTCAGGTTTTGGCGGTCACAACACTGCCTTGGTTTTTAAGAAATTTGAAGAGTAAATTTATTTAAGGCATCTCTCAACAACAAATGCTCGATACGTTCAAGAAGAAACTCCGAAAGTATTTTCCTTTCCGAAAAGGTACGGGAACGACTGAAATATCTGCGGATAAGTCACAGTTTCATTTTGACTTCAATGATTTTCAACAGTCAATTCATTACAAGATAATTGACAGAAGTTATTTTGTGACGGCGCTGACTCACAGATCATTTCTTAAGGTCAAGAACAATGCTCAAAGTCTGGGAATAATTTCAAACGAGCGCCTTGAATTTCTTGGAGATGCAGTACTTGATCTTGTTGTGGCCGAATATCTTTTCAAGAACTTCCCGTTGAACGAAGAGGGTGATCTTACAAAGTTCAGGTCAATACTTGTGAACAAGAAATTTCTCGCTGAAAGGGCAAAGAATCTCGGACTGCAGAATTTTTTGCTTGCATCATATACGGCAAAGCGCTCCATAAGCGAAGGATATGATACAATCTTATCGGATGCTTACGAATCTCTGATCGGGGCAATCTTCATGGATTCCGGATATGAATCTGCAAAGGAATTTCTTAACGAAGAGATCTTTAAGAAGCTTGATGTCAAATGGCTCAATCAGTTTGATGAAAATCATAAGAGCAGATTTCTTGAATATGTTCAGGCACATACTGATTTCATCCCCGAGTACGGAGTCATCAAAGAAGAAGGCCCTGAACACAATAAGCTGTTTACTGTAGAAGTATTTGTTAACAAGAGGAGCCTTGGGATTGGCAAAGGCAAATCAAAGAAACAGGCTGAGCAGGAAGCAGCAAAGAATGCAATGAACCATCTTGATATACTTGAGGGAATGGGTCTTACCAAGAAAAAGACAGTCGCATAAATAAGTAACTTTGAACATTGACAAAAGAAGTTACTAACAATATATTTGCAATGTTCATAAATCAAACGCGGATCAATATATAAAGACATTATTTACGATTTTTTCAATTAATTGTCTCTATGTATTTTCATTCCGTGCGGCCATTTTTAGAAGATAGAAATGTATCTTTCGGAAATGGTCATTTTTGTTTAGAAGAGAATTTTATAGGATTATCGTTGTTTGATGATTATTCTTTGATACCAATCATTCACCCTAATTAATATGAGAAAACTGAAAACAGGCCGCTTCTTCACAATATCCCTGCTCTTGTCAATATTGTGCATGACATTGTCAGAAGACTCACACGGACAGAATAAGTCAGTAACCAAGTCACCGAAATTTCCGGACTTCAGGATGATTGAAACAAATGATTCCTATGTTGAATTTGAGTTCATCCCCAGCTATAAAAATGACATTCAATTCGAAAATCAGATTCGAGAGACAGATAAGAAAGGTGCACCCGATATTGGTCTCAGATCATTTCCTGTGCTGCTGCCGGTGAAGCAGAATAACAGAATAGACATTGTTGATTCCAAATATGAAGAGATTCAGACATCTGACATCAAACCGGTGCCGTCATATATAAAGGACAGAAATAAAAATGCTGATGTCCCGAATTATGAAGCAGATCAGAAGATATATTCCAAGGCATCATATTATCCGGCGGATATTGCACAATTGACTTTTTCCGGCTCCATCAGAAACAAATATGTTGGTTATGCAAACATTTATCCTTTAAACTACAACCCTGTTACCGGCAAACTCAGAAAGTACACCTATATGAGAGTGCGTGTTACTTTTGGCGGTGCGCCAAACATTACCGGCAGAGCTCTGAGCAACGAGGAGAAGATCTTTCTCTCACAGACCGGGATAAACTGGTTGACTGCGAAGAACTGGTCAACTGCAGAATTCAACTCCGTAAGAGACCTTCCTGTTGTTAACAGCATATTCAGCACGGGCGATTATTACAAGATCGAGATAAAAGAGACGGGCATGTACAGGATGGATAAGAGCTATCTGCAAAACGCAGGGATCAATGTCAGTAACATAAATCCAAAGACCATCAAGATCTACGGAAATGACGGAAGTGAAATCCCGTACAACAATTCAATTGAGGCACCATTTGATCCTGTTGAGAACCGTATCTATGTGGCCGGCGAAGATGACGGTGTGTTCAATGAGAATGACTACGTATTGTTCTACGGAAAAGGAACATACGATTGGGAATATGATTCGCTTGCAAGAACATGGGTGAAGAGAATAAATCATTTCTCAAATTCAAATTATTACTGGATCACATACGGCGGCAGCAACGGACTAAGAATGCAACAGGTCAATTCCTCATCCACACAGGGAATTCAGCCGCTTCCTTATTTCACGGAAAAATTCTTTGAAGAGCCAGAGGTGAACAACCTTGGATCAACAGGTTATCTTTGGGTGAGCCAGAGTATTGGCGTGAACCAGAGTTTCACATTTAACAGAGAGCTAAAAGGATATATTGAAGGAACCAATGTTAATTTAAGATTCAGATTCGGCAACGGTTCATTCTTCCCGGAAATTTGGCGGCTTGAAGATCTGAGTTCGAGCTTTCAGGTAAACCAATATGTGCCGCAGCTCTCGAGTACTTTCACTCATATAATTCTTTCTTATCTCAACGACAACAGATACGGCGCATCTTATCCTCTGAATCCCGGCAAGAAGAATATTGATTTTCGTGCCTCACTTCCCTCTTCAAACGGCAATTCACAAAATGTGATCGGATACTATGATTTCATTGAAGTTCTATACAGCAGGCAGCTCAGAGCTGAAAACGATGTGTTAAGATTTACAGCGCCTGATACAACGGGTTTGCTGCAATTCGACATTTCCGGTTTTACAAGCTCTGATGTGAAGATATATGATGTGACATCTCATCAGTCACCTATCTTGATCTCACCGTTCTCAATCAGCAACGGAACTGCAAAGTTTCAGACCAACTCTGTACTTTCCAATCCCGGACAATTTTTTGCAATCGGCGGAAATAATTATAAGACTCCTTCATCGGTATCGGGCAGATTGGCAAATCAGAATCTGAAAGGAGATTTGGCATCAGGCACTTCATTCATAATTATTACGCCAAAAGAATTTGTATCTGCTGCTAACAGGTTGAAGGCGCATCGTGAGCAATCCGGTCCTTCTTACCTGAAGACAACTGTTGTAGAGATCGATAAGATCTTTAATGAGTTTTCTTCAGGCATATATGACCCTGTTGCAATGCGAAACTTCCTTAAGTTTGCTTACAATAACTGGGATGAAAGACCTGTATATGTAATGTTCTTTGGAGACGGAAGCTATGATTACAAGAACATCTATTCACTTTACAATCAGGGTTTAAAGAACTGGATTCCACCTATTCAGAAGAATTCAGAATTTGCAGATGATGTTGACAGCTATTGCAGTGATGATTATATAGTTGAATTTACAGAAAACCATCCGGCTCCGGGAGGCACAAACATCCCAGACATGGCATCGGGAAGAATGTGCATCAACACGCTTGATGAGGCAAATACTGTTGTAGATAAGATCATTGCTTACGAAGATCCGGCTAATTTTGAAAAGTGGCGCCTTGAAGTGATGTATGTTGCAGATGACGGCTGGACAACCGAGAATACAGGCGGACAGGAAGGAAGCCTTCATACTGATCAATGTGAAGATGTTGCAGAAAATCATTCGCCGGATTTCATTCTGAAAGATAAACTATATATTGTAACATATCCTTCTGAAATTACTCCACAGGGAAGGAGAAAGCCGGGTGCTAACTCTGACATCATAAAAAAGTGGAATGAAGGTAAACTCATTATCAACTATACCGGACACGGAAGCACCGATCTCTGGGCACATGAGCATATCTTCGTAAGGCAGACAAGTATTCCTCAGCTGAACAATAAGAATAAGTATCCGGTAGTTACCATAGCTAGTTGTGATCTTGCAAGATGGGACGATCCGTTCAATATCAGCGCTGCGGAACAACTCGTATCAATTAAGGACAAAGGCGCCATTGCAATTTCAGCTGCAGTAAGACCTGTGTACAGCATTCCAAATGCTATTTACAATAATAAGCTCTACGATAATCTCTTCAAGTCCGATACTCTTAACCAGACTCTCAGACTGGGTAAAGCAATTTACAATGTTAAGCAGGAATTATTCTTTGACAATGATCTGAAGTTTGCGCTCTTGGGTGATCCGACTCTGAGGCTCGGCCTTCCAAGTTACAGAACCAGGATTGACAGCATCAATAATGTTCCGGGCACTTCCCTCTTTGAGATGAAAGCGCTGCAGAAAGTAAAAATTTCAGGAAGCGTACTTAAAAGCGATTCGACATTCTGGGGAGATTTTAACGGTGACATGGATTTGAGGGTATTTGATGTTGACAAGAATATTACTCTTCTGGACTTCGGTTATCAGTTCAGCTTCAAGCAGCTTGGTGGCATTATATACTCCGGGAAGACACTCGTTTCAAACGGAAGATGGACAGTAGAGTTTATAGTTCCAAGAGACATCTCTTACAACCCGGGTAACGGAAAGATCATATCTTATTTTAACAACAATTCGGTTGACGGACTTGGATATTCCAATAACTTCGTCATGAACGGAATTGATACAACTGCGGCGGCTGATTCAACCGGTCCTGTAATAAGCCTGTATCTGGACAGCAGAAATTTCAGAACCGGCGACCTTGTGAATCAGAATCCAAAGTTGATCGCTGACTTCTACGATGAACACGGTCTGAATCTTACCGGAAATATCGGTCATAAGATCGAAGCGATCATCAATGACAATGAGAATGCGAAACTCGATCTCACGCAGCTTTTCTCAAGCACGGCGGGATACCAGAACGGTTCTCTCGAATACAGTTTTGAAAATCTTCCGGAAGGAAGACACAAGCTTGAAGTCAGGGCATGGGACACATACAACAACTTCAACTCGCAGATAATTGAATTTTCTGTAAAGGGCTCGTCTGAGCTTGCATTGGAAGAGGTTTACAACTATCCCAATCCGATGAAGAACTTCACTAATTTTGTCTTTCAGCACAATCTTGACGAGTCAATTCAGGCAGACATTCGCATTTACACTTCTGCAGGAAGACTAATAAAAGAATTGAATAAGACCAATATTACTGATAAGTTCGTCAGCATCGAATGGGACGGCAGAGATACTGACGGCGATTATATCGCCAATGGCACTTACCTATTTAAAATTAACATAAAATCAGAAAGCGGCAACTTTGCCCGGAGTTCAACCGGCAAGTTGGTTGTTCTCAAATAAATAAACGGAGGGATAAAACTTGATCTTCAAAAAATCTTCAGCGGCGCTTCTTTGGTGTTTAATCGTTGCCGGAATTTTTCAAATCAGTGGAAGCAGCGCATATTCGCAAAACTCGGTTTCCACCGGTGTTCCATTTCTTCTAATCGGACCTAACTCACGATTCTGCGGTATGGGTGAAACAGGTACTTCAATTGCCGATGACGCATCTGCAATGTTCTGGAATCCTGCTGGACTTGCGTATCAGAAAAAAGGTACTGAAATTAATTTTACACACTCTCCCTGGCTTGCAGGACTCAGTATTGGTGATTTGTTTTACGACTATATTGCATCAGAATCATATATCAAGGATATTAACGGAACGGTTGGCGCAAGCTTAACCTATCTGAACATCGGTGAAGTTATTGTAACTGATGAGTTCGGAAATCCTCAGCCCGACAGAAACTACAAAGCATACGAGCTTTCGTTCTCCGCGGCTTATGCTACAATGTTTGGTAAAGACTGGAGCGGCGGTGTTCAGGGTACATTCATTTACAGCCGACTCTCTCCGAATGACCTTACTGTAGGTAACGAACAAGGTACGGGTACCGGAATCAGCGCATCCTTCGGACTATCTACTATCTTCAGACCGGTCAATAAATCTGCTCCTTCTTTCCTTAAAGACAAATTCTCTTTTGGAGCAAATCTTAGCAATATGGGACCTGCAATCTCTTACGTAGATGCCGCACAGGCAGACCCGCTTCCGACACAGCTTCGTCTTGCTTTCTCTTATGATGTTGTTGAAACAGAATTCAATACTCTTACACTTGCAGCAGACTTTGCAAAACTCATGGTCAACAGAACATCCGCAGTGCTTGATACTGCAGGAAATGTAATCACCCCGGGTGAAGTTGATCCATGGTATGAAGCGCTTTTCACTTCATGGAAAGGCGGAATATCCGGAATAGTTAAATCATTTCAGGCATCGATCGGTGCTGAATACTGGTACGGAAATCCGAAGCTCATTGCTCTCAGAGCAGGATACTTCTATGAGGATCCTTCTATCGGTAACAGAAAGTTCATTACACTCGGCGCAGGATTGCGATATGATTATCTCGGATTTGATTTCAGTTACATCAATACAATTGAAGAGAACCATCCGCTTGCAAATACTCTCAGATTCGGATTGCTTGTTCAGTTCTGATCTGCTTTCGTAATTCAGAAAATTGAAACCATAGTTTGAGAGATTGAACTATGGTTTTTAATATTTATAAGACATCAAAATGAATATCATAAGTAAGTTTGTTTTTCTGCTGATCTTGCTGTCCAATGCTTTTTCAATTCATGCTCAGGACAAAAAAGTTAACCCGGTGCTTTCACATCCGTTGAAGTTCGGCTTGGAGAATTCTCAGTCGCAGCAAAGGGATTATTTCAGCGGTGTGGATTCAGTGAAAGTGGTTGCAATTCTTGTGCAATTTCAGGAAGACGACGACAACCGCAGTACAGGAAACGGACTGTTTGATCTGTCAAACAAATATCTGAATCCAAATACAGGAAGAGATACTGTCGTTGATGCTCCGCCTTACGACAGCGCTTACTTCGCAGATCATCTGATGTTTTTAAAGAACTATTACAATAAATCATCAAAGGGTAAGCTGCAAATTAATTTTGATCTGTATGGTACTGTCATAAATATGCCAAACAAGATGGAAGCATATTCTCCTCAAAGAAATGAGAATAATGCAAAGCTTGGAAACATGTATCAGGATGCATGGTCAAGGGCTGATGCATTCATTGACTTCTCACAGTATCAGAATCAGAAAGTTGCTTATGTAATTTTTCATGCGGGTGTTGGAAGAGATGTTGATCTGACATCTGTATTCGGTTTTGATCCGACTCCTTATGATATACCGTCTGTTTATCTTGGACTTAAAAACCTCAAAGAATTCTTTGGCAACAATTACAACGGTTATCAAACTTCCGACGGTACATTGATCCAGAATTCACTTATAATTCCCTCAACAGAAATAAGGGAACTTGATCTCATTTCAGGAAGATTCCTTCTCGAGCTAGGAATGAATGGAATTCTTACCGCAAGTTTTGGAAGTTACCTGGGACTGCCGGATCTGTTCAATACTTCCAATGGCAAGACTGCTATCGGAAGATTTGGTTTAATGGACGGCCAGTCGCTGTTCAGTTATAACGGAATTTTTCCGCCTGAACCTTCTGCCTGGGAAAAGATCTATCTTGGCTGGGTCAAGCCGGTAACAATTTCTTACGGTACCGCAAATATGAAATTGCCGACAGTCTCAAAATTTGTTGAACGAGATTCTGCGATCTATAAAGTTTTGATCAGCAGTCAGGAATATTTTCTCCTTGAGAACAGGAACAGGGATCCCGAAGGTGATGGTCAGAAAATTTACTCAAGAAACAGGACATTCGTAGATTCTACACTGTATCAGTATGATGACCTTGACGGCTTTTATTATTCAGGCGGATATGCAAGTCTGTATAAGATAAACGGAAACGTGCGGGATGTTCAGACATTTGACTGGAGCCTGCCCGGCCTGATAGATGCAGATGATTCATATAAAGGCGGCATATTGATCTGGCATATAGATGAGACAGTCATAAATGCAAACCTTTCTTCAAACACTGTCAACAATAACATAGACAGAAGAGGCGTTGACCTCGAGGAAGCCAAGGGTGCGCAAGAGATCGGAGTTACATTCTCTACTCCGTTTGGAAATGTTACAGGAGACGGTACGATCGTTGATTATTGGTTTAACGGTTATCACAGCGTTCCGGAAAATATCTATCAGAATCAATTTACTCCGACCTCGATTCCAAGCTCTCTCAGTTATTCACTTTCAAATAATAACATTTTCATAAAGAACTTTTCAGTCATGGATACACTCATGACGGCAAACGTCAGCATTGGCTCGGCAACGCTTAGTCCTATTGCCGGATTTCCGAAGAAGATGAACGCAGATACGAATAAGATCTCACAGGCAATAGCATTTGATTTCACGGGTGATGCTGCTGATGAAATATTTGCAAATGACGGAACAGACATTTACGGGTTTAATAATGCAGGACTCCCCTTGCGTGACTCAGGCATAGTTGTATCAGGATTTGGAAACTTTGTTCCGGCTCTCTTTGATGGCGGACAAAAGTATCTTGTCGGAGTGAAAGATAACTCCATAAATTTTGTCAGCACTACTTTTGGGCAGCAGCAGGTTACTTTGCCGGGAGCTTCAGTTGCTTCCGCGCCGGTTCTTGTATTCTCACCTGACGGATTTATCTATGCAGGAAGAGATAACGGAAGCGTTTATAAACTGTCAAACACTTTGATTCCACAGCGTTTGGATTCTTTGGCAGGAAAGATCAACCAGTTTGCGAAGTCAAGAACTAATGATTATGGTACTGCTTTTGGGAATACTAAGTATGCAATATACGGAGCATTGATAAACAATACATCCACCGATCTTCTTACAATAAATACTTCTAACGAGATATTTATCAACGGAAGCAAAGTGAACATTGCTTATCAGATTGGAGAGATTGACTCCCCTCCCACGCTTGCAGACCTTGACAGCGATGGCAAACAGGAGATCATATTCAGCGCCGGAGGAAAAGTCTATGCTGTCAATGCGACAGGAGTTCTGATTGACAATTTCCCGGCAAGAGTAAGCGGAGAGATCAAGTCAGGCATATCTGTATGCGATGTAAATGCAGACGGGACTTATGATCTTATCTTTGTAACAACTGACGGCGATCTGTATGCGTATGGAGCTGATGGAAAAATTGTTTCAAACTTCCCGATCAAGATCGGACCGGGAACATACTCTACTCCTGCACTTGCAAACTTCAATGACACACTCGGAATTGCAGTTGCCGGTGGAGACGGATATCTGTACGGTTTCAAGACCAATGTAAAATATTCTTCGGCAAACGTTCTCTGGAAGAATTATCAAAAAGATCAATATCTTTCAAACAACAATTTCATCACCGGTAGCAACCCTGTAACATTCAGTGAGAAGCTTCCTTCGGGGAGAGTTTACAACTGGCCGAATCCCGTTTATGATGGAACTACTTTTATCCGTTATTACCTGAACGGAAACGCAACGAGTGTGAGCATTCGTATTCTGGATCTTTCAGGCGAGCTGGTAACAACTCTGACCGGCACCGCAATTTCAAATGCTGATAACGAAGTGCGATGGAATGTTTCAGATGTTCAAAGCGGAATTTACTACGGAGTCATTTCGGCAGAAATTGACGGCGCATCGGAAGAAAAAATAATAAAGATTGCAGTAGTAAAATAGGGTTCAACTGCATCTTGCTACTACTCTAATATTAAAAGGTGTGAGCAATGGAAATTTTCTTTGTTACCATTACGGCAGGATTTCTGTTGCTCCACATTTATCTTTACAGGGGTTTAACAAAATCAATTTCACTCGATGAAGTTGTTTCCGCTGATCTTCCTTCCATAACAATCATAGTTGCAGGAAGAAATGAAGCGAACAACATTGTAAGCTGCATCAATTCCCTCTCTGAAATCAACTACCCCAAAGACAAGCTTCAGATCATTCTCGTAAATGACAAATCAACAGATAACACACTGGCATTGATGCAGGAGCATACAACATCGAAGCCTCAGTTTCTTGTAATAACTTCCCGGGAATCTGCAAACACTAACCTTCGGGGAAAGGCAAATGCAATTGATACCGCGATCGAAATCTCCAAGGGAGAGATCATTCTAATGACGGACGCCGATTGCACTGTTCAGAAATCCTGGGCACTGAATACTGTGAAATATTTCTTGCCTGATATTGCAATGGTATGCGGCTTCACGCTGATCAGGAGTGAAGATTCTCTCTTTGCAAAACTTCAGTGCCTAGATTGGATCTATCTTCTAACACTTGCAAGCGCAAGTTGCGGACTGGGTAAGATAATGAGCTGCATTGGCAATAATCTTGCATTCACCAAAGAAGCATACAATTCTGTTGGAGGATATTCTGCGATCGGATTCTCAGTTACTGAAGATCTTGCGCTTATGAGAAACATCAACAAACTTAAGAATAAAAGAATAGTCTATCCCGTCAGTCATGAATCACTTGTTATGACTGATCCATGCAAAACTGTAAACGAGCTGGCGAGTCAGAAACGAAGATGGTTCAGAGGAGGAACGGGTATAAATTTTCTCGGATATGTAACGGGATTTGAACTCTACACGGCTAACATACTCATTGCTGCCGGTTACTTCTTTGTCGGATTCAAACTTTGGTTGTTGCTCAGTTCAATCATAGTTCTGTCCGTATTGTTGTTAATGTCATCATCCGCAATACGATTAAGATCTGTAAACACGTTCGCTTACTTTCCTTTATTCATAATTTATTTTTCACTCTATGGATTGCTGCTTCCCCTTAGTTTCATATTCGGAACAAAGATAAACTGGAAAGGCAGGAAATTCTAGAACCTCACTATTGGAATGTGAATTCTGGCATTGAACGTAACGCTTGAATAATCTCCTGCAAAAGTATATTTGCCTCCTACATCAAAAATATAAAGTGTGAATGCCAGTCCAACCCCATAAGTGAAAATACTCTCTTCTCTTACAATTTCAGGTACCAGGTTATCAGGAGTTACGGTTCTTACAACATCAGCAAACTTGAATTCAAGCGACAATATTGGAGCCGTGAAATCTGATTTCAGATACTTGTTCAGCAAAATGTCAACGCCGCCTCCGAGGTATGTGATCTCAGTATCAAATTGTGTGAGAAAATTTGAAGTGGTGAATTCTGCATTGCCGGGGTTTGACTGATTCTCATAGATCACTCCAAATACAAACGGATAGAGCTTACTGAAACCAAGTTCAAGCTTGAAGCCGTAGAAGAATCCCGAGTTTGAAAGATCTCCAAATGTTCCGGTCGGAAATGCTATGCCCAAAGTCGGCGACAGGAAAAGTCCGCCGATATTTACCTTCTGCGCAGGAGTCTTCTTTGGAGCACCCTTCAGTGTGTCCATTGCTAATGATTCCTTTGAGAAGAATCCGTCTGAATTCTTTAGCTGAAGTTTAGGAATGTTTGCGAATTGTGATTGACTGTTTGCTGAATACAAAAGACAGAATACAGCTAATACAACAACACGAGATAGGACTGATGACATATTTATTCTAATGCTTCCGTAATTTTCTGTTCCTTAACGACATATTGATTCATAAGATCAAGTATTGATATCACGTTTTTCATGTTTAGGCTTTCCTTCCTGAATGCAACCCGTACTGTTTCCATTCCAAGCAGCGTATAGAAAGGAATGAGATTCGGAAGCTCTCCGCTGATTGAATCCAGATGCTTTGAAATTGTCTGCACATCATTTCTCTCAAACGGTCCCGTAAGAGAATTTACCAATCCGCTTTCCGATATATTTGAAATCGTCTTCTCAATGATCGGCCTGAATACATTGAACATTTCACTCTTCTCAATGCCAACACTTGAACTGAACTCAGCCGCAACATTGAGCAGAGTCACAAGAAAATTTGAAGATACTACACAAGCAGTATGATAAAGCTGTTTTCTGTCTTCAGGTATTATTATTGATTTTGATCCAAGAGCAACAACCAATTGCTCTGCATAGGCAACTGCTTCTGATCCTCCTTCTATTCCGAAGTAAATGTTTTTCAGAAGGTTGTTATTCACCTTGCTGAATTCCATGAATGTTTGTATCGGATGAAGTGATGCAGACAACTCTTTAGATATTCCCGCATCATCAAATACAGAAGATGTTTCAGAACCGGAAGTGTGGAAGAAAAATTTTTCCGAAAGATCAGCATTGAGGCCTTTGATAGAGTGTACTATATCCCTGATATTCTTATCCTGAACGGAAACTATGATTACTTGTGAAGCTTCAATAAACTCTTTGTTAACAGTGGAGGATGTTCCGAACAGATCTGCACCTTCAATCTGCTCAATGCGTTCCGTGTGAGAATCGGTAATGAATGCAACTTTGTATCCTATCTGCGCAAGTTCAGCGGCAAAGGCGCTGCCAACTTTTCCGCAACCGATTATGTAGATATTTCCTCTCGTCATTTTTCAAGAATTATTGTTACGGGACCGTCATTCACAAGTTCTACTTCCATCATTGCGGCAAACACTCCGGATTTCACGCTGTCAGCATCAAGATTTGCTTTTGACTGCTCAATAAATGTTTCATACAATGGTATTGCAAGTTCCGGCATTGCCGCTTCCGTAAAACTTGGCCTGTTGCCGCTCTTTCCATTATCTGCGCACAAAGTAAACTGCGAGACAATAAGCAGTTCACCGCTAACATCCTTTACAGACAGATTCATCTTGCCGGCATCATCAGAAAATATTCTAAGAGATGATACTTTATCTGCCAACAATCTGGCATTCATTTCAGCGTCCGTTTTTTTAACGCCAAGCAAGATAACCAATCCCTTACCAATATTGCAGTGAACATTTCCATCTATTCTCAATATTGCTCTGCTCACTCTTTGTATTACTGCGATCATTTAGATGCATGAATTATTCTCGGAATGCAGGAGTAATCGTCAATAAATCTGAAACTGCCAATGCCTGCATTTTGAAGCAATGTTCTGACAGAGTCCATTTGTCCGAATCCAATTTCAATGAACAGCTCACTGCCTTTAGTGTCAGTTGAAAACAGATCTATGAGTTTTCTGTGGAAGGTCAAACCGTCTGCTCCGTCTGTAAGCGCAATTGAAGGCTCATGGTCTTTGACATCCGGTTCAAGCATCTCAAACTCTGCCTGTGAAACATACGGCGGATTTGAAATCAGATAATCAACATGCTTTTTGAGTTCGGGAATGTCAAATACGTCTCTAAGATGAAATTTGATCTTGCCTCTGAACGGACCAAGCTTCTGCAAATTTTCATTTGCCACTTTGAGTGCCTCTTCTGAGGCATCCAATGAATTCAAGGAATAATCAATCCCCTTCTTGTCCAGTTCTTTGCCCAGCGCAATTGCAATACATCCTGAGCCCGAACCTATTTCAAGGATCTCAATTTTCTTTCGTCCGGAAGCATAAACATGTTCAAGAACTTTCTCAACCAGTATTTCAGTTTCCGGTCTTGGT
>WBZL01001164.1_pt1 | contig 28288 bp, 31 predicted proteins | sample 5204291 | NCBI WGS metagenome assembly WBZL01 (sample SAMN12344345, study PRJNA552823) | activated sludge metagenome | biome: Activated sludge suspended growth; feature: Nitrification reactor; material: Wastewater; isolation source: activated sludge from nitrification reactor of wastewater...
TCCATGATCATCCCCGGATCAGTTTGAAGGTCCAGACCCCCAGCGCGGTGAGCGCCAGCGAGCCGAACAGGTGGGCCGAGGCCGCCGTCAGGGCCCAGGCGAGCTGGCCCCGGCTGATCAGGGTGAAGACCTCGGCGGAAAAGGTGGAGAAGGTGGTGAGCCCGCCCAGGATGCCGGTGATGGCGAACAGCCGCCATTCCGGCGGCAGCCCGGGATGCTGGGCGAAGAAGGCAATGGCCAAGCCGATCAGGTAGCCGCCGAGCAGGTTTGCCGCCAGGGTGCCGTAAGGCAGCGTGGGAAAGACCGGGTTCAGCCACAGTCCCAGTCCCCAGCGCAGCCAGGCGCCCAGGGCGGCGCCGAGGCCGATGGCGATAAAAGCAGTCATCAGTAGGCAGTAGGCAGCAGGCAGCAACTGCCTACCGACAACTGAAAACTGACAACTTGCCTCACAGCCAGACCATCAAGCCGGTTTCGAACGGGTGGGTCAGCAGTTCGTGATAGGGATAGACCCGCACACGGTAGAGCAGCTTGCCGCACATGTCCGGGGTGAGCTCCAGGGTGAACAGGGAATCCTGGCCGTCCCAGCCTTCCGGGATCATGGCCACGGCCTGCAGGTCCCGGTCCTGGCCCTGCTTCGAGGCCCGGCCCATGAGGACTTCCACGCGCACATCCTCCGGGGCGAGGCCGTTCAGGCTCGCCGCCACCTTGAGGGACAGGGTCTCGCCGAAGGCGATGCGTTTCTGGGGCTCGTCCATCCGGCGCAGGCTGACGCCGCTCCAGGCCTGGCGCACCTTGGCCTTCCAGGCGGCGACCCCCTGGGCCGCGGCGAAGCCGCCTTCCGAGTAGCGCCGCCACTGGCGCGAGGCGGGGCCGTAGAACTTGTTGACGTACTCCATGACCATGCGGGTGGAGTTGAAGCGGGGCAGCAGGGTGGTGATGGAGCGCTTGGCCATGCGCACCCATTCGCTGGAGATGCCCAGCTCGTTGCGCCGGTAATACATGGGGATGACCTGGTCCTGCAGCAGTTCGTAGAGGTCCCGGCTGTCTTCCCGGTTGCGGCGGGCGTCGTCGAAGTACTCCGGCGCCGGCTTGATGGCCCAGCCGTTGCCGCCGTCGTAGCCCTCGTCCCACCAGCCGTCGGTGACCGAGAGGTTAAGCACGCCGTTCATGGCCGCCTTCATGCCCGAGGTGCCGGAGGCTTCCAGGGGGTAGATGGGGTTGTTGAGCCAGACGTCGCAACCCGAGACCAGGCGGCGGGCGAAGCCCAGGTCGTAGCCTTCCACCATGAGCAGCTTGCCCTCGAACTCGGGCCAGCGGGAAATCTCGTGGATGCGGCGGATCAGTTCCTGGCCCGGCTTGTCGGCCGGGTGGGCCTTGCCGGCGAAGATGAACAGCACCGGCCGGTCGGCGTCCTTGATGATGGCTCGCATCCAGTCCATGTTCTCGAACATCAGGGTGGCGCGCTTGTAGGTGGCGAAGCGACGCGCGAAGCCGATGGTCAGCACGTTGGGATCCAGGGGATTGGCGTACTTGAGCATGCGCTCCAGGTGGGCCTCGGAGCCGTGGTTGCGCAGGTGCTGTTCGGTGATGCGGTGGTGCACCGAGTGCAGCATCTGGGACTTGAGGGCCTGGTGCACGGACCAGAAATGGTGATCCGGGATGCTGGCCAGCTTCTCCCAGAAGGCCGCGTCGGTCAGGCGGCGGCGCCACTCGTAGCCCAGCTTGTTGTCGAACAGATCCTGCCATTCCTGGGCCAGGAAGGTGGAAACGTGGACGCCGTTGGTGATGTAGCCCATGGGCGATTCGTCCGGGCGCACCTGGGGCCACATGTCGGACAGGATGTGGGAGGAAACGCCGCCGTGGATGCGGGACACGCCGTTGTGGTGACGGGAGCCGTGGAGCGCCAGCTTGGTCATGTTGAATTCCTGGCCGTGGCCGGCGCCGCCCAGCTTCATGAACTCCTCGCGCTGCACCCCCAGGTCGTTGCAGCACTGGCTGAAGTAGTCCCAGATCATGTCCTCGGCGAAATGGTCGTGGCCGGCCGGGACGGGGGTGTGGGTGGTGAACACGGTGTTGGCCGCCACGGCCTCCAGGGCGGCGTGAAACGAAAGCCCGCCCTTCACCTTGCGGCGGATGCGCTCCAGCACCAGGAAGGCGGCGTGGCCCTCGTTGATGTGGTAGGCCGTGGGCTTGATGCCCAGCTGCTCCAGGGCGCGCATACCGCCGATGCCCAGCACGATCTCCTGCTGGATGCGGGTGTGCTTGTCGCCGCCGTAGAGCTGGTGCGTGATGTAGCGGTCCTCGGCGCGGTTGCCGGGCAGGTCGGTATCCAGCAGGCACAGGCGCACGTGGCCGATGCGGGCTTCCCACACCTTCACTTCCACCCTGCGGCCGGGCAACTCGATGTGGATGTGGATCTCCTTGCCCTCCTCGTTCAGGGCCGGATGCATGGGCAGGTCGTCGAACTCGGAATCGGTATAGGTGGCGATCTGGTTGCCGTCGTTGTCGATGCGCTGGGAGAAATAGCCCTGGCGATACAGCAGGCCCACCGCCACGAAGGGCAGGCGCAGATCGGAGGCGGACTTGCAATGGTCGCCGGCGAGGATGCCCAGGCCGCCGGAATAGACCGGAAAGCTCTCGTGGTAGCCGAACTCGGCGCAGAAATAGGCGATCAGGTCCCCGGGCTTCAGCTCCAGGGGCATGTCCCGGCGCAGGGGCTCGCTCATGTAGGTGTCGAAGGCCGACAACACGCGGTTGTAGCTGCCCAGGAAGATGTGGTCTTCCGCCGCCTCGGTCAGGCGTTCCTCGTCCACCCGCTTGAGGAAGGCCTTGGGATTGTGGTTGACCGCGTCCCACAGGCCCGGGTGCAGGCGGGCGAACAGGGTGCGGGTGGGACGATCCCAGGCGTACCACAGGTTGTCCGCCAGCTCGGACAGGCGCGACAGGCGGCGCGGGATGCGCGGATTCACTTCAACGACGAACGGGGTACCGGGTTTCATTGTTTTCCTTTTTTGCGGGTAGCGTGAAGTCGGTGGCTCGAAGTCTCCGCGCCCAAGGCGTCCTTGGACCATGCGCCCGCCACGGGCTACCGACTACACGCTGGTCTTGATGAACTTGTCGCGGTAATAACGGAGCTCCTCGATGGATTCTTGAATGTCGGCCAGGGCGGTGTGGTTGTTGGCCTTCTTGAAGCCTTCCTTCAATTCCGGGCGCCAGCGGGCCGCCAGTTCCTTGAGGGTGGACACATCCAGGTTGCGATAGTGGAAATAGGCTTCCAGCCTGGGCAGGTGGCGCGCCATGAAGCGGCGATCCTGGCAGATGGAATTGCCGCACATGGGGGATTTCCGCTCGCCCACGTGCTGTTTCATGAAGGCCAGCATGCGCTGTTCCACGTCCGCCTCGGACAGGGTGGAAGCCTTGACCTTGTCGATCAGGCCGGACTTGCCGTGGGTGCTCCTGTTCCAGTTGTCCATGCCGTCCAGCACGGCGTCGGACTGACGCACCACCAGGACGGGCCCCTCCTCCACCAGATTGAGGTCCTTGTCGGTGACCACCAGGGCCACTTCCAGGACCACGTCCTTGTCGGGGTCCAGGCCGGACATTTCCATGTCAACCCAGACCAGGTGGGTATCGTTTTGCGCCATTTTTTCAGCTTCGCGGGGTGGGGCGGGGAAGGGCGGGCATTGTGGCATAATCCCCGGAACCCCGCACACGACCACACCTAATGCCTTCATTTCAAAGCATTTTTCTGGCCGCGCTGGTCCTCGCCTTCGGACTGAAGCTCTGGTTGCTGCTGCGCCAGATGCGTCATGTCTGGCTGCATCGGGACGCGCCGCCCGACGCCTTCCTGGGCATCATCCCCCTGGAGGAGCACCGCAAGGCCGCCGCCTACACCCTGGCCAAGGCCCGTCTGGGCCTGGTCCATCTGGCCGTGGAAGCGGGACTGCTGCTGTTCTTCACCCTGGGCGGCGGCCTGCAATGGCTCCAGGACATCCTGGCCGCCCGCATCGACAGCCCCATGCTGGTGGGCACCGCGCTCCTGCTCGGACTGTTCCTCATCAGCGCCATCGCGGAATTGCCTCTGGGGGCTTACGGCCAGTTCCGGGTCGAGGCCCGCTTCGGCTTCAACCGCCAGACCCCGGCCGGATTCGTCGCCGACCTGGTCAAGCAGGCCCTGCTGGGCCTGGTGATCGGCGCGCCCCTCATCCTGCTGGTGCTCTGGCTCATGGGCGTGATGGGCGAAACCTGGTGGCTCTGGGTGTGGGGCGTCTGGATGGCCTTCAACCTGCTGATCCTGGCGGTCTACCCAACCTTCATCGCGCCCCTGTTCAACAAGTTCACCCCCCTTGAAGACCAGGGCCTGCGCGAACGCATCGAACGCCTGCTGGCCCGGGCCGGCTTCACATCCAGCGGCGTGTTCGTCATGGACGGCTCCCGCCGCTCCAGCCATGGCAACGCCTATTTCACCGGGCTGGGCCGGAACAAGCGCATCGTGTTCTTCGACACCCTGCTGTCCCAGCTCGGCCCGGAGCAGATCGAGGCGGTCCTGGCCCATGAACTGGGCCACTTCAAGCACCGCCATATCGTCAAGCGCATCGGCCTGATGTTCGTCCTCTCCCTCCTCATGCTGGCGGTCCTGGCCTGGGTCAAGGAAGCCGACTGGTTCTACGCCGGACTGGGCGTGGCGAACCAGACCGACGCCACCGCCCTGGCCCTGTTCTTCCTGGCCCTGCCGGTGTTCCTGTTTCCGGCCACGCCGTTCATGAGCCTCTATTCCCGCAAGCACGAGTTCGAGGCCGACGCCTTCGCCGCCCGGCAGACCGAGCCCGGCCACCTGATCTCCGCCCTGGTGCGCCTGTACCGGGACAACGCCTCCACCCTGACGCCGGACCCTATTTATTCCCTGTTCTACGACAGTCATCCCAAGGCCGTGGAACGTATCGCGAAACTCGATGCCTATAACAATCTTCAGGCACAGCCCATCCGGGCATAGAGAGAGGAGTCGACCATGAACACCATCACCGCGCCCGCACTGGCCCTCACCCTGGCGTTTCTCGCCCCCGCCGCCCTGGCGGCGGCCCCCTTCGACAAGGGCGATGCCAACAAGGGCAAGGCCACCCACGAAAAACAATGCGCCGGCTGCCACATCGGCAGGTTCGGCGGCGACGGCGGCAAGATCTACACCCGCGCCGACCGCCGGGTGAAGAACGCCTCCGCCCTGGCCCAGCAGATCACCACCTGCAACGCCATGCTGGGCAACAACCTGTTCCCCGAAGACGAACTTCACTTGGCCGCCTATCTGAACGGGCAGTACTACAAATTTAAGTAAGCAGTTGGCAGCAATCAGTCAGCAGAAAGAATTTGTGCGCCCGCTGCGCCATTGCATCGGCTGACAACTGACAACTGACAACTGACAACTGACAACTACATGTAGACACCATGACCGAAACCTTCTGCGACCTTTCCAAAGGCAAATGCAAGCCCTGCGAGGGCGGCATTCCTCCCCTCACCGCCGATGAAATCGCCGGCCTCATGCCCAAACTGGCCAAGGACTGGCGCGTGGCGGACGGCAAGCTGCGGCGCGACTTCAAGTTCACCGACCACTACATCACCATGACCTTCGTCAACGCCGTGGCCTGGGTCTCCCACCAGCAGGGCCACCATCCCGACCTGGCCGTGGGCTGGAATACCTGCCGGGTGGAATACATCACCCACGCCATCAACGGCCTGTCGGAATCCGACTTCATCTGCGCGGCCAAGATCGACGCCCTGTTCGAGCTTTGATGCGGGATTTTTCCAGGCGGCGGACCTGATGCCCTCCGGCCGCGTCACCGCCGCCTACGGTCGGCATTTCCTCGTGGACGACGGCACGGACGTGGTGGAATGCGTCATGCGCGGCAAGAAAGGCGGCGTGGCCTGCGGCGATCGGGTGAGCTTCAACCTCACCCATCCCGGCAGCGGCGTCATCGAGCGGGTGGAGCCCCGGGACAACCTGCTCTACCGCTCCGACGAAATGCGCGAGAAACTCATCGCCGCCAACGTGGACCAGGCCGCCGTTGTCGTCGCGGCGGTGCCCTACTTCCGGGAAGAACTGCTGATTCGCTGCCTGGTGGCCTGCGAGACGGCGGACATCCCCGTCCTGATCGTGCTGAACAAGGCGGATCTGCCCGAAACCGCCGCCCTGGCCGAATACCTGAAAACCTACGTCGAATTGGGCTACGCGCTTGTCGCCGTCTCCGCGAAGAGGGATGTGCCGGCGCTGGAAGCCCATCTGCGCGACCACACTACCGTGCTCGTTGGCGGTTCCGGGGTAGGGAAAAGCACGCTGTTGAACCGGCTGGTTCCAGGCGCCGACGCGGCCACGGGTGAAATCTCCATCGCCCTGGACGCCGGCAAGCACACCACCACCCACGCCCGTCTGCACCGTCTTCCGGGCGGCGGCGCCCTGATCGACTCCCCCGGCATGCAGGAATTCGGCCTGCGGCACCTGAGCATGGCCGCCCTCATGGCCGCCTTTCCCGAAATCAACGCGCGGGCGGGCCAGTGCCGCTTCTACAACTGCCGGCATATCAAGGAACCCGGCTGCGCCGTGCTGGAAGCCGCCGCGCGCGGCGACATGCTGCCCAGTCGGCTGAAGGTCTATCAATCCCTCCTGGGTCAACTTTCCGAGAGTCGCTGACCCATCGATTCGGCCGGACTCCCGCCTGAGCCGGAACGACGATCCGCGGCGGGCCTTATCAATCGTTCAATAGCCATCGTTCACGGTCGGGTGGAAAGTTCGTGTTCTCGCCGCCCCAAGCCAAAAAGTTCGACACCGCGAACATCCACCGAAGGCCGTGTCAGCGGCCTGGGCGGGAACGGGCTGTTTTATTCCGGCCAGTGCTTGATGTAGCGCTTGAGCAGCGCGTTCTCGAAATTGGCTTCCTTCAGGCAGGCCCGGGCCACGTCGTGGAAGGAGATGACCCCGGCCAGCTTGTGGCCGTCCAGCACCACCAGATGGCTGGTGTGGCTCTTGGTCATGGCGTCCCGGGCGTAGTCCACGGAATCCTCCGGGGTGACCACCAGGGGTTCCTGCTCCATCAGGTCGCAGACCTTGGCGTCCGTCAGGCAGACGCCGACGCGATGCATGCCCTTGACGATGTCCCGCTCGGTGACGAAACCCACCAGGGTGCCGTCCTTCATCACCACCAGGGAGCCGATGCCGTGCTCCACCATTTTCGCCACCGCTTCCGCCACCGTGGCGTCGGCCTGCACGCCGAAGATATCCGCCGCCGATTTAACTCCCAGCACTTCGCGTATCAGCATGTTCGCTCCTTCTCCTCGGTGATTCGGTTGCGATCGTGGGGCTCAGCGCACCAGGCCCGCCTCCACCTGGTCCCGCTTGTCCCGGCCCGCCAGCAGTTCGACCAGGGTGAGGGCGAAATCCATTGCGGTGCCCGGCCCCCTGGAGGTCACCACCTTGCCGTCCACCACCACCGCGTCGCCGCGTTTGGTGGTGGTGGGCAGATCCAGGCCGTCGAGCACGCCGGGATAGGCCGTGGCCCGCCTGCCGTCGAGCAGGCCGGCCGCCGCCAGGGCCATGGGCGCGGCGCAGATGGCGGCGGTGTGCTTGCCCGCCGCCGCCATTTTCTTCAACAGGGCCTGGATGCGCGCATCGTCGCGCAGGTGGTCGGCCCCCGGCAGGCCGCCGGGCAGGGCGACGAGGTCGTAGTCCTGGGCCAGGGCGTCGTCCAGGGTCGCGTCCGGCTGGATGCGCGTGCCCCGGCTGCCCAGCACCAGGCCGGGCTCCAGTCCGGCGGTCACCACGGCGATGCCGGCGCGGCGCAGCAAATCGACGATGGTCACGGCCTCCAGGTCTTCGAAGCCATGGGCCAGGGGTACCAATACGCTGGGCATGTCGTCCTCCTATTGAAATACTGATCGATGGGAATGAAAGCCAAGGCACTCCCCCTCCCAACCTCCCCCGCATGCGGGGGAGGGGCTGGCTCCCTCCCCGTTTACGGGGAGGGTCGGGGTGGGGAGGGCTGTTCCAGCCACCATCGAGATGGAACTACTTGCCTGGGGATGAGAGCAACCGATCCGTCTCGCTCACCGCGCGCTCCGCGCAGTCGCCGATGGACAGGCCGTTGAGGTAATTGCCCACCAGGGCCAGGGGTTCCCCGGCCAGGCGGGCGTCGAGTTCCGCCATGCGGCGGGGATGTTCCACCCCCGGCGCCGGCAGGCGGTTCAGGGTCTCCCGGACATGGATGAAGTCGGTCGGCGCCACGCCCAGCACCCGCGCGGCGCGGGCGATCTTGCCCCCCCGCTCCAGGCGGCCGGGGCGGAAATGGAAGGTGAAGCCGCGCAGGCCGGCGTGGGGCACGGGATCCCGGGTCACCACCGAGAAGAAATCGTCGTCGGCGCCGATCAGGCCCGCCACGGCGGGCAGCTTCGTCCGCTCCGCGTCCAGCACCACTCCTAGGGCCTCGCTGCTGGACATGGGGTAGGCGGCCAGGGGCCGGGCCAGGTCCGGGTAGGCCGGCGCCAGCAGGGACGCGGCGGCATCCACCGGCACCGCCAGCACCACTTGCCGGCAGCCGATTCCCCCCCCGTCGGTCCCCACCCCGAAGCCGGCCCCGGTCCGGGCCAGGGACTGGACGGGAACCCCGACGCGAGTCTCGAACGGCGCGCCCTCGGCCAGGGCCTCCAGCAGCCCCTGCAAGCCGCCGGGGAAGGTGTACTTGCGCGGCGCCGCCTTCATGCGCGGCTTGCGCCGGAACAGCCACTCGGCGGGAAAGGCGTCCGCCGACTGGGACAGCACGGCGGCGAAGGCCGGCGACAGCAGACGGCGGTAATTGCCCTTGCCCAGCAGGCCGCCGAACCATTCCGCCACGTCGCGTCCGGCCTTGGCCTTGCCGATGCCGAAAGGAATGGACAGGGCCGCTTCCAGGAAACTCAGGCGCTTCATGGGCGAGGTGGTGGCCCCATCCTTCTCGAAGAAGCGGTAGCCCAGCTTCTCCCGGGTCAGCAGATCCCCCAGCCGGCCCCGGTCGGCCAGGGCCTCCAGCAGGGGCGCGTAGGAGTTGTAGGCGGTGTGGGCGCCCAGTTCCAGCCAGAAATCCGCCCGGGGCCGCCAGGTGTGGATGCAGCCTCCCAGGCGATCGGCGGCTTCCAGCACGAGAACCCGGCGCCCGGCCCGGGACAGGCGGGCGGCGCTGACCAGACCACTGGCGCCGCCGCCGATGACGATGCAATCGTAGGTATCCATGGGGGCTACCTTACCGCCCCGGCTCGACCGCTGGCAACGTATCCCCGGGCCCCCTCCCCGCCGGCGGGGGAAAAATCGCGCCGGGAAACCTTTCCCCACCCCATTCCCTCCTATGGTGGTTGCAACCCCTTGGAGGAATGCGATGAAACCACTGCTACCCGGCCTGCTCTTCCTGGCCCTTCTGTCCGGCTGCGCCAACACGAACGACGCCGTCAACCAGGGTCGCGTCGTCCTCAACGAAACCCTCACCATCCCCGCCAACGCCGCCACCGTGCGCCTGCAATACGGCCGCGTCGTCCCCTTCAACGGCGTCCAGGAGCAGGATCCCTTCTGCGTTTTCGAGATCAATACGGTCGCCGAGGGGGAACAGACCGTGCGCCCCGGCGGCTTCGCCATCACCCGCGCCTACCGCAGCATCGAAACCTTCGCCGGCCTGCCCGTCTTCCCCTTCATCCCGACCATGAAGGTCGGATTCAGCCTGGACGGCGACGGAAGCCCAAGCCACATCTACTACAAGACCGTCTTCCAGCTGGCGGCTCCGGACCAGCCCGTGCGCGCCCTGAGCTGCATGAGCAACCAGATGGCCCCCGGCATCGGCATCATGCGCCATCTGTCACCAGCGGAAATCCGCCAGGCCCTGGGCAAGCTCATCACCCTGGAGACGCCTTTCTGAGCCGCCTGGATCGGATGGCGGATTCCCCCGTTACAATCCCGGTGCACCCCATCCGAACGGAACCATCATGAGCAACATCGACTACCTGGCCATCACCGCCAGCGGCGAGGATCAGGTCGGCCTGGTCCAGCGCTTCACCAGCCGCATCGCCGAGGCGGGCTGCAACATCGAGGAATCCCGCATGGCGGTGCTGGGCGGCCAGTTCGCCATCCTGATGCTGATCTCCGGCCCCTGGAACGCCCTCACCAAGCTGGAGGACCGACTCGACACCATCGGCGAGGAACTGGGCCTGGCCATCATCCGCAAGCGCACCAAGCCGGCGGAACGCAAGACGCCCCTGGTGCCCTACCGGGTCAACGTGGTGGCCATGGACCACCCCGGCATCGTCCACAGCCTGGCGGATTTCTTCGCCCGCCAGGGTATCAACATCGAGGAACTGACCACCGAGACCTATCCGGCCCCCCACACCGGCACCCCCATGTTCTCGGTGAACATCACCATCGGCGTGCCCGCCGACCTGCACCTGCCCACCCTGCGCGGCGATTTCTTCGACTACTGCGACAACCTGAACCTGGACGCGGTGATGGAACCGGCCCGGGGATGAAGGTACGCCCAGCCCGGGCGCGCTTCCCGGAAGACGAAAAACGGCAGCCCTGGCTGCCGTTGCTGCTGGAAATCCAGCACGTCACCGACCTGGGCGTGGCCGCCGCCATCCGGGCGGACGGCCGCAAGCCGGCCTGCGGTCGGGGCTGCGCCACCTGCTGCCGCAGCCACGCGGACATCCCCGTCTACCCCCTGGAATTGATGGGCATGGCCTGGTTCGCCAACGAGAAGCTGGAAGGCGGCCTCCGCGGGCGGGTACGGGGCCAGCTGGCCGACCACCGCAACCTGGGGTCCTGCCCCTTCCTGGTGGATGAGGCCTGCGCCATCCACCCCGTGCGGCCCATGGCCTGCCGGCAGTTCAACGTGTTCACCACCGTCTGCGCCCCGGGCGAGGACGCCTTCCATACCCGGCGCGGCGACGTCATGGACCCGGACCGCAAGACCAGGGACGAGGCCCTGCGCGAAATGCTGCGCCACCACGGCGTCAAGGACGGCCGGGAGCGCCGCCGCCTGGTGGAAAGCGGCGAGGTCCACCGCCTGGCGCAAAGCCTGCGGCAAATCCGCTGGGAGAACCTGGCGGCGCGCATGTCCGGGGACGAGGCATGACGCCGGCCGGCGCCCTGGGCCTGGCTGTCCTCTGGCTGAGCCTGGCCTGGGCGCCCGCCCCGGCGGCGGAAATGACAACGCAAATATCGGCGGAACCGACGGCGGCAGTGACAGCCGGAACACCTGCGGAAAAACCGGACTTCCCCACCTGGCTGGCGGCGTTCAGCCGGGACGCCCTGGCCCGGGGCATCTCCCAGGCCACCCTGGATGCCGCCCTGGGCGATGTCCAGCCGATCCCCAAGGTGCTGGAACTGGACCGGCGCCAGCCGGAATTCCTCGACACCTTCTGGAATTACCTGGATGCCCGCATCACCCCCAGGCAACTGAAGCTGGGCAAGGACAAGCTCTGGATGCATCGCAAGCTGCTGGGCCAGGTCCAGCGTCGCCAAGGCGTGCCGGCCGCCGTGCTGGTGTCCCTGTGGGGCATGGAAACCCGCTACGGCGCCTTCACCGGCGGCTTCCCCATCCCGGCGGCCCTGGCCACCCTGGCCCACGACGGCAGGCGCGCCGACTTCTTCCGCAAGGAGTTGCTCGACGCCCTGCGCATCCTCCAGGACGGCCACATCGCCGCCGTCGACATGAAGGGCTCCTGGGCCGGCGCCATGGGGCAGATGCAGTTCATGCCGTCCACCTTCCTGGACCACGCCGTGGACGCGGACGGCGATGGCCGCAAGGACATCTGGCGTTCCCTGCCGGACGCCCTGGAATCCGGCGCCCGCTACCTGCAACGCGTGGGCTGGCGGCAAGACGAGCTTTGGGGCCGGGAAGTGCGCCTGCCGGCGGACTTCGACCACGGCCTGGCCACCCTCGGCAACAAGCAGCCCGTGAACCGCTGGGCCGCCCTGGGGGTCACGCTGGCGGACGGCAAGCCGCTGCCCCGCTCGGAATTGCCCGGGGCCATCCTCCTGCCCCAGGGCCATGCCGGGCCGGCGTTCCTGGTGTATCGCAACTTCGAGGCGATCATGGCCTGGAACCGCTCCGTCAACTACGCCCTGAGCGTGGCGCTGCTGGCCGACCGGCTACGGGGCCAGCCGCCGCCGATGATGGGCCGCGACGCCGACAACCGGCGCATGGGACGGGAAGACATCCTGGAGATGCAGCGCCTGCTGAGCGGCCGGGGATTCCCGACCGGCGATCCGGACGGCGTACCCGGCAGCCGCACCCGGGAGGCCATCCGCGCCTTCCAGAACAGCGCCGGCCTGCCGGTGGACGGCCACGCCTCGGCCACCCTGCTGGAGCACCTGCGCCAGGAGGGTCAAGTGCATACCCAATCCGTTCATGCCCAATCCGTGCACACCCAATCCGCGGCGCCGGTGGCCGCCCACTGAGCGATCTCAGTCCGTCTCGGCCAGCAGGGCCTCCAGCCTGGCCACCGCCTCCGGGTTGTCCCATTCGATGGAGCCGAACAGCCCCAGCCGGATCCGCCCCTGCTTGTCCACCACATAGCTGGTGGGGAAGGCGAACACGTTCCAGGCCTTGAGACTCGCCCCCTCGCCGTCCAGCACGATGGGGAAATTCACCGGCACCTGCTTGAGGAAGGCGCGGATCTCCTCCGGCGTTTCCCCCACGTTGACCCCCAGGAGGGTGAAGGGCCGGCCGGCGAGTTTCTCCGCCAGGCGGGCCATGGAGGGCATTTCCTTGCGGCAGGGCGGGCACCACACCGCCCAGAAATTCACCAGCACCACCTTGCCCCGCAGGCCGTCGAGCTTCACCGTGCCGCCGTCCAGGGCCGGCAGGGCCAGGGCCGGCGCGGGCTTGGCCGGCAGGGTCTTGAGTTCCGCCGCGGACAGCGGCGCGGCCAGGCAGGCGAGGATCAGGGCAAAAAACCAGGATTTCATGGCGGGGCCTTTCGATTGATTTTGTCCATCAGGGGTTGCAAGCCCTCCAGCACGATCTGGCCCAGCCGTTCGCCGGCCGCCACTTCCCGGGCGTTGATATCCGAGCGGCGGTAGAAGCCGTCGCGCAGCCCGGGCAGGACGGTCATCCACACCTGGCTGCCGGCCTCCTCCAGGAAGCCCTTGAGCCGGTCGCGCCACCAGAAGCCGGCGGAGGACATGGGCTGGAGGATCACCAGATCGAGCCGGGTCCGGGTCACCACCGGGTCGTATTCCGGCTCCCGGCCGGGATCCAGTTCCTGGTAGAGCAGGGGGAACAGCAACAGGGCGCCCGCCACGGGCTGCTTGCCTTCCTGGCCGAATCGCTCGCGCCAGGCGTTCGCGGCGCGCAGGGCCAGGCTGGCGGCCCGGCCCGTGGTCACCAGCACGATGCCGCGATCCGGGTTGCGCTGGCGCAGGGCCTCCAGCCAGTCGGCCAGGTCCTGGTCCGGCACCTGGCCCCAGCCGCTGGGCAACAGGGGCAGGAAATAGGGGGCGAAGAAATCCGTCATCCAGGTTTCCACGCCCCGGGCCGCCAGGTCGGCGGCGGCCTTGTGTTCTTCCTCCACGCGGCCGAACTGGCCGGTGAGCCATACCGCCAGGACCTTGCCCTCGGCCGGGTAGCGCTGGCTCACCACTTCCGTCCCGGAGGCCAGCCGTATGACCTGGTCGTCGGCGGCCCAGGCCGGGCCGACGAGCAGCATCAGGCCCAGCGCCCCCAGGCGCCGCCGGATCATTACGCCCCAGGTTCCGAACATGGCCATCGGCAAATGCATTCCATCCCATCGCAACGGGCTCGAATTTAACCGATCGACGCGGCAAAGGCCCTGGTATGTCTTACCCTGCCGGGCTGTTCCAGATGACCCGGCCCATGCGAACATTGCCGCGCTACGGCTCATCCAACCCGCAAGCCTTCCGCCCCATGGCCACCCTGATTCCTAGCCTGTCTTCCCGCCTGTCCCGCATGACCTCGGGAGAGAAGCGCTTCGCCCAGCGCCTGGAAGCCAAGCTGGAGGAGGACTACCTGTGCTGGTACGACCTGCCGGTGGGGCCGGCCAACGTGCATCCGGATTTCATCGTCCTGCACCCGAAACGCGGCCTGATCATCCTGGAGGTGAAGGACTGGAAGCCGGACACCCTGCGGGCCATGACCCGCGCCGACGCCACCCTGCTCACGGACGCCGGCATGAAGCGGGTCCCCAACCCCCTGGAGCAGGCGCGCCAGTACGCCCACGCGGTGGTGGACGTGCTGGAGAAGGACCCCCAGCTCACCTTCTCCAGCGGCAGGATGAAGGGACGCCTGCTGTTTCCCTGGACCTACGGCGTGGTGCTGGCCAACATCAGCCGGCGCCAGTTCGAGGCCGCCGATCTGGCGGAAGTGCTGGAACACCACCGGGTAATCTGCCAGGACGAGATGACCGAATCCGCGGAGGCGGAGGCCTTCCAGCAACGGCTGTGGGACATGTTCCACGTGGGCGGCTTCGGCCATTTGTCCCTGCCCCAGCTCGACCGCATCCGCTGGCACCTGTTTCCCGAGATCCGCCTGCCCGCCAGGCAGATCGGCCTGTTCGACGAGGTGGAGGAAGCGGAAGCGCCGGACCTGCTGCGTGTTCTCGACCTGCAGCAGGAACAGCTGGCGCGCAGCCTGGGCGAGGGCCACCGGGTCATCCACGGCGTGGCCGGTTCCGGCAAGACCCTGATCCTGGGCTACCGCGCCGAGCACCTGGCCCGGGCGTGCGCCAAGCCCATCCTGGTGCTGTGCTACAACAAGGCCCTGGCCCGGCGCCTGGAACACTGGATGCACGCCAAGGGCGTCTCCGACAAGGTGCACATCGCCAGCTTCCATGCCTGGTGCCACCGCCAGCTTACCGTCTACCACGTGGGCCTACCCCACGGCGACCCCGGCGACCCGGGTTACTGGGGGGCCATGGTGCAACGGGTGATCGAGGGCGTGGACCGGCACCTGATCCCCGCCGGCCAGTACGACGCCGTGCTCATCGACGAGGGCCACGACTTCCGTCCGGAATGGCTGAAGCTGGTGGTGCGCATGGTGGACCCCCTCACCGATTCCCTGCTGGTGCTGTACGACGACGCCCAGTCCATCTACGACACGGGTCGACGGCGGGATTTCAGCTTCCGCGGCGTGGGCATCCGCGCCCAGGGCCGCACCACCATCCTCAAGGTGAATTACCGCAACACGCGGGAAATCCTGGACTTCGCCGCCGGCTTCGCCAGGGACCTGCTGCGGGCCGCCGACGCCGGCGACGACGGCGTGCCGCGCCTGGCGCCGGTTTCCGCCGGCCGCCACGGCGACGCGCCGAGCCTGGTGAAGCTGCCCAGCCTGCGCGACGAGGCCGCCTGGCTGGCGGACCAGCTCAAAGCCGCCCATCGCGCCGGCACCCCCTGGCGCGACATGGCCGTGCTCTACCGCCACTACGAGCCCGTGGGCAAGACCGTCAACAGCGTGTTCCGCCTGGCCGGCATCCCCCTCACCTGGAAGGATGCCATCCGCTTCAGCGACCGGCAGGACACGGTCAAGCTGCTGCCCTTCCACAGCAGCAAGGGCCTGGAATTCCCCGTGGTGGCCATCCCCGGCGTGGGCCGGGAGGCCAGCGAAAAAGGCGGCGCCGACGAGGAGGAAGCACGTCTCCTCTACGTGGCCATGACCCGCGCCACCGAGAAACTGCTGGTCACCGGCGCCTGAACCCCGCGCCGCGCGGGGCATTCCAGCCCGGCTTTAACATATTGATCCATCAGGCTATGCTGCAATCGTAATCAGCCCGGACCCTTTCCCCAGCGATCATGGAAGTCGGCCCCCTCACCCCCTCCAGCGTCCCCGCCCTCACCGCGGCGGAGTCGCGCGGGCGCCGGTCCGCCGTGGAGAAAACCGCCGCGGAACAGCCCCCCGCCGCCCGGGAACCCCGGCGGGAGGTCGTGGAGCAGGCCCTTGCCGACCGGCGGGAGGCATTGCGGGCCAGTCAGGCAGCCCGTCGTGAACAAACCCTCCAGGCCGCCTCGGGGGGCAGCATCCAGTTCGAGCATGAGGACGGCACCCGCATCATGAAGGTGATGGACAGCAAGGACGTGCTGATCTACCAGGTTCCGCCCAAGGGCGAACTCATGCTGGTCAGAGCCGAGGAAGCCGCAGACCGGCGCGCGCCGATCAAGGCCTGACCCCCGGTCGCGCGCGGCCGCCTTGCCGCCCGGCGGGCTTTTCCGCTGGCATTCCCATTGGCATTCTCGTTGGCATTCCGGAAGGGGGCGAGGAAGGGAACGCTCAGTCAGTCAGTTCGTAGGCCGTGCTGCGCCCGCCACCCGACGATCTGCGCAGCACGCCAAGGCCGATCAGCTCGTTGATGTCGCGCAGGGCGGTATCGGGCGAGCACTTGGCGACGGACGCCCACCGGCTACTGGTAAGCCGACCCTCGAAGCCATCGAGCAGCCGGTTGAGCAGCTTCACCTGGCGCTCGTTCATCGGCATCCCCGCCCAGCGCTGCCAGAAGCTCGCCTTGGCCAGCACGGCGTCGAGGGTGTGCTGGGCGCCGTCCAGCGCCTGGCGCAAGGTGCCCAGGAACCAGGCCAGCCATTCGGTGGCGTCGAGGCTGCCTTGCTGGGTCCGTTCCAGCACCTCGTAATAGGCCTCGCGCTCCCGCTGGATCCGCGCCGAAAGGCTGTAGAAACGCCGCGGGCTACCGTCGGCGCGGGCCAGGAACAGATCCCCCACCGCGCGGGCGATGCGGCCGTTGCCATCGTCGAACGGGTGCAGGGTCACGAACCACAGGTGCGCCAGGCCCGCCTTGATCAACGCCGGCTCCGGCGTCGCGGCGTTCGCCCAGCCCAGGAACCGCGTCATTTCGGCCTCCAGCCGCGCGGCGGGCGGCGCCTGGAAATGCACCTTCCGGCGATGCGCGGGACCTGAAACCACCTGCATGGGCCCCGCGGCGTCATCCCGCCAGGCGCCGACGCGGATGCGGACGAGGCCGCTGTAACCCGTGGGAAACAGGGCGGCCTGCCAGGCGAACAGGCGCTCGGCGGTCAGGGGCGCGGCACAGCGCGACGTGGCGTCCAGCACCATATCCACGACCCCTTCGACATGGCGATCCACCGGGGCCAGCGCGCCGATCTCCACGCCCAGGCGGCGGGCGATGGAAGAACGCACCGACTCTGCGTCGAGCCGCTCGCCCTCGATCTCGCTGGTCCTGACCACATCTTCCGTGAGCGCCCCCAGGCTGGCCCGGTCGCGCAAAACCATGCCGACATCGGCCAGGCGACCCATGAGCAGCCCCTGGGCGCGGCTGACGTCGGACAGCAAGCCGACCAGCGCTGCCAGGTCGTAGCGCCAGGCAGGCCAGTCGTCGGCCTGCCAGATATAGTGATTTTCTCCGCTTTCCATGCGGTGATTATGGGAGCTATTCTCCGCGCCAGCTACAAATTTGTGCCATGCCGGTACTGCGATGGTCGCAGCGATCGGCGGCAGGCAAGATCACTGGAAGCTTCCTGGATCACCACGTTCCCCCAAGCTAGCGATGGCCCCCCACCCCGTCAATGCCGGGAGTAAAGCGGCGCGGCAATCCAACTTGTCAACGGCTTACCCGGCCTTGCGGCTTGTACCTTGTGCCGGAAACCCCTGGATCGCCACGGCCCTTCGGGCCTTGCGATGACGCCATCGCGCGTAGGCGCAGCCGACGCGGCAATCCAGCCCAAAACCGGGACCAATCGTTTCGCATCGATGATCACAGGGTTTTCCCAGGCAGCTTCCAACACCTTGGGACTACGCTCCCGCCATTACCCGCCCATCCGCCCTAAAATGCCTGCATGCCGCCCACCCCGCCCTACGCCCACCTCACCCCCGACGCCGTGCTCGACGCCCTCGACAGCGTCGGCATGGGCACCGACGGCCGGCTGCTGGCCCTGAACAGCTACGAGAACCGGGTCTATCAGGTGGGTCGGGAAGAGGGCCCGCCGGTGGTGGCCAAGTTCTACCGGCCGGCGCGCTGGTCCGACGCGGCCATCCTGGAGGAACACGCCTTCACCCGGGAACTGGCCGATCTGGAAATCCCGGTGGTGCCACCCCTGGTTCTGGAAAGCGGCGCCACGCTGCATGAGCACGCGGGCTTCCGCTTCGCCGTTTATCCCCGCCGGGGCGGGCGCATGCCCGAGTTCGACCGCCCCGAGACCCTGGAATGGATGGGCCGCTTCATCGGCCGCATCCATGCGGTGGGTGCCCTGAAACCCTTCGCACACCGGCCCGCACTGGACATCGCCAGTTTCGGCGAGGAACCGCGCGACTTCCTGCTGGGGGGCGGATGGTTGCCGGCCGATCTGCTGCCGGCCTGGAAAAGCGTCATCGACCAGGCCCTGGACCTGGCCCGGCACTGCTTCGAGCGGGCCGGTCATTTCGCCACCCCGCGCCTGCACGGCGACTGCCACGCCGGCAACGTGCTGTGGACCGAGGGGGGAGAAACCCCGGGCCCCCATTTCGTGGACTTCGACGACAGCCGCATGGGGCCGGCGGTGCAGGACCTGTGGATGCTGCTGTCCGGCGACCGGGGCAGCCAGACCCGGCAACTGGCGGACGTGCTGGCGGGCTACGAGGATTTCCGTGAATTCGACCCCCGCGAGCTGCACCTGGTGGAAGCCCTGCGCACCCTGCGCCTGATCCACCACGCCGCCTGGCTGGCCCGGCGCTGGGACGACCCGGCCTTCCCCGTTGCCTTCCCCTGGTTCAACACCCAGCACTACTGGCAGGACCGCATCCTGGAACTGCGGGAACAGATCGCCCTGATGCAGGAGGAGCCGCTGTGGCCCAGTTGATGTTCCACCCAAGAGAAACACCGTCACTCCCCCTCCCCGCCTCCCCCGCATGCGGGGGAGGGGTTGCCTCCCTCCCCGCTGGCGGGGAGGGCCGGGGTGGGGAGATCCGCGCCATCGGCGACAGGATTGGCCTTGCCGGCAAAATATCCGTTATGGAAAAACCCCATGTGCGGCATCGCCGGTGAACTCCGCTTCGACGGCGCCGCTCCCGAGCCGGCGACCCTGAAACGCATGGTGGCCCGCCTCGCCCGGCGCGGGCCGGACGGCGAGGGTCTGCATTTCGACGGCCCCGCCGCCCTGGGCCACCGGCGCCTGGCCATCATCGACCTGACCGACCGCTCCCGCCAGCCCATGGTGGACCCGGCCACCGGCCTGGCCCTGGTGTTCAACGGCACCATCTACAACTATCCCCAGCTGCGCGCCGAATTGATCGGCAAGGGTCACGTTTTCCATTCCGACGGCGATACCGAGGTGATCCTGCGGGCCTACGCGGAATGGGGCGACGACTGCGTCGCCCGCCTGCACGGCGCCTTCGCCTTCGCCATCTGGGACCGGTTGGCCGGCACCCTGTTCCTGGCCCGGGACCGCCTGGGCATCAAGCCCTTGTACTACAGCCTGGACGACCGCCGCCTGCGCTTCGCCTCCAGCCCCCAGGCCCTGCTGGCGGCGGGCGACGTGGATACCTCCATCGATGCCGAAGCCCTGCACCACCACCTCACCCTGCATGCCGTGGTGCCCGCCCCCCGCACCCTGCTCGGCGGCGCGCGCAAGCTTGAACCCGCCAGTTTCCTGCGCGTGGACGCCCAGGGCCGTCGGGAAGGCCGTCCCTACTGGCGCCTGGTCGCCACCCGGCCGGACAAGCCCCTGAAGGAGAGAGAGTGGCGGGCCGCCATCCACGACGCCCTGCGGGCGGCGGTGCGCAAGCGCCTGCTCATCGCCGACGTGAAGGTGGGCGTGCTGCTCTCCGGTGGCCTGGATTCCAGCCTGCTGGTGGCCCTGCTGGCGGAACAGGGCGTGGAGGATCTGATGACCTTCTCGGTGGGCTTCGAGGACCAGCCCGAGGAGCGCGGCCACGAATTCGAATACTCCGACGCAGTGGCCCGGCATTTCGCCACCCGCCACCACCAGTTCCACATTCCCAACGACCAGGTGCTCACCCGCCTGCCGGAAGCCGTGGAGCAGATGGCCGAACCCATGGTGGGCCAGGACGCGGTGGCCTTCTACCTGCTGGCGGAGCAGGTGGCGAAGACCGTGAAGGTGGTGCAGAGCGGCCAGGGCGCCGACGAGATATTCGGCGGCTACTACTGGTATCCGAAGATGCACGCGACCCGCTCCGGCACCCCCCTGGAACGCTTCCGCCGGCACTATTTCGACCGGGACCACGCCGAATACCTGGAAACCGTGGACCCGGCCTTCCACGGCCTGGACCACACCGCCTTCACCGTTTCCGCCCGGCTCACGGAGCCCGACGCCGATACCTTCATCGACCAGGTGCTGCGCATGGACGCCACCATGCTCATCACCGACGATCCGGTGAAACGGGTGGACAACATGACCATGGCCTGGGGCCTGGAGGCCCGGGTGCCGTTCCTGGACCACGAACTGGTGGAACTGGCGGCGCGCATGCCGCCGGAACTCAAGCTGGCCTCCGACGGCAAGCACATCCTCAAGAGCATCGCCCGGGGCCTGGTGCCCGACATGGTGATCGACCGGACCAAGGGCTACTTCCCCATGCCGGCCCTCAAGTACGTGCGCGGCGACTTCCTGGAATTCATGCGCGACATCCTGGATTCCCGCGCCTGCCGGGAACGGGGCCTGTTCCAGCGGGATTACGTGCGCAAGCTCCTGGCCGAGCCCGAGAAGCACCTCACCCGCATCCAGGGCAGCAAGCTCTGGCACCTGGCGTTGCTGGAGTTCTGGCTGCGGAGGAACGTGGATGGCGTCTGATGGCCAACGGCTCTCCTCGCAACCATTGTTCGGGTTTGGCTATGGAAGCACTTCGCCACTAGGGATTCGTTTCCGGTTGACAGCCCGTGTTCTCCCCCTCCCAGCCTCCCCCGCCCGCGTGGGAGGAGGTGACTCCCTCCTCGCTTGCGGGGAGGGTTGGGGTGGGGAGAAACATCCATCCAGTCAAGCATGCTGACCCCCTACCAGCACCGCCAGCTCCAGCGCCTGCGCTGGACCGCCTTCATCGTGGTGGGCCTGGCCTTCGTGCTGTCCTTCTTCCATCGCTTCGCGCCGGCGGCCATCGCCAGCGACCTCAAGGCGGCCTTCGACATCCAGTCGGCCGCCCTGGGCGGCCTGGCGGCCACCTATTTCTACGTCTACACGGTGATGCAGATCCCCACCGGCGTCCTGGCCGATACCCTAGGCCCCCGGCGCATCGTGGTGGCGGGCGGCGTGGTGGCGGGCCTGGGCTCCATCCTGTTCGGCCTGGCGCCCAGCTTCGATCTGGCCGCCGCCGGCCGCCTGCTGGTGGGCCTGGGGGTCTCGGTCACCTTCATCGCCATCCTGAAACTCAACGCCGCCTGGTTCAGCGAGGGCAAGTTCGGCACCCTGACCGGCCTCACCATCCTGCTTGGCAACCTGGGCGCGGTGCTGGCCGCCTCGCCCCTGGCCTGGGTACTGGCTTACGCCAGCTGGCGCGACGCCTTCGTGGTGGTGGGCCTGCTCTCCCTGTTCCTGGCCTGGCTGGCCTGGTGGCTGGTGCGGGACAACCCGGGCCAGATGGGCCTGCCCAGCCTGCGGGAACTGGAGGGCAAGGCCGCCCATCCCGCCCACGAGGGCCATTGGTATGACGGCCTAGTCGAGGTGGCCGGCAACCGCCTCACCTGGCCCGGCTTCTTCGTCAACCTGGGGGTTTCCGGGACCCTGTTCGCCTTCGCCGGCTTGTGGGCCGTGCCCTACCTGACCCAGGGCCAGGGCTGGGAGCGGAGCACCGCCACCGCCCATACCTCCCTGCTGCTGGCGGCCTTCGCCCTGGGCGCCTTCTTCATCGGCACCCTGTCCGACCGGCTGGGCCGGCGCAAGCCGGTCATCCTGCTGTCCTGCGGCCTGTACGTGGCCTGCTGGCTGCCCCCGGCCCTCGGCTGGAGGCTGGTCCCGGGCTGGAGCCATGTCCTGTTCCTGCTCATGGGCCTGGGCGCCGCCGGCTTCACCCTGACCTGGGCCTGCGCCAAGGAAGTGAACCGCCACGCCCTGTCCGGCATGGCCACCAGCCTGGTCAACACCGGCGCCTTCCTGGGGGCGGCCATCCTGCAGCCCCTGGTGGGCTGGGCCATCGACCGGGCCGCCGGCGGCGAAGGCCTGGCCCTCGCCCATTACCAGGTGGGCATGCGGGTCCTGCTGGGCTTCGCCGTCGCCGGCTGGCTGGCGAGCTTCGCCCTGAGGGAAACCCGCTGCCGCTATCTGTCGGATCCGGCCTGATCGGCCACCACGCCACCCAGGGCCAGAACCCCCGCCCGCAGCCGCGCGAAGGCCGGCTCCACCCGATCCGCCGGCCCCTTCACCCCCAGGTCGATCTCGTAATGGAAGCGCCGCTCGGGATCGATGCGGGGCAGGCTGTAGACATGGACGCCGGGATGCTCCGCCTCGACGGCATCCATGAGGGGCGTCAGGGTACCCTCGTTGAGCCCCGTCACCCGCATGCCCCGTTCAACCTCGGCGCCGCCGCCGAACAGGTGCCGGTAATGGGTATCCAGCACCCACTCGATCATGGGCCAGGCCATGACCGGGAAGCCCGGCACGAAATGATGCCGGCCCAGGCTGAAGCCCGGAATGCGGTTGTAGGGATTGGGGATGAGTGCCGCCCCCTCGGGCAGTTCGCCCATGCGCAAGCGCTCCGGCGTGAGGGGCTGGCCGATCTCGGCCATGTGGGCGGCGATCAGGTCCCGGGCGCCGGCGTGCGGGGCGAGGGACACGCCCAGGGCCTCGGCGGCGGCCTGGCGGGTATGGTCATCCGGCGTGGCGCCGATGCCGCCGCAACTGAACACCACGTCGTCCGTGGCCAAGGTTTCGCGCAGGTTCACCACCAGAAGGGGGCGCTCGTCGCCCAGGTAGCGCACCCAGGCCAGCTTCAGGCCCCGCGCCGCCAGCAGTTCCCGCGCCTTGGCGAAGTGCTTGTCCTGGCGTTTCCCGGAAAGGATTTCGTCGCCGATGACGATGAGTCCGAAGGCCATCCCGAATCTCCCGATGGATTTATCATGGGCCGGATTTTCACCCGGCGGAGCGACAAATGAGTGACGAACTGGTGTGCTGGAAATGCGGCGCGGGCCTGGACGACCTGCCCCAACCCCTGGGCCGCCGCGCCGAATGCCCGGCCTGCGGCGCGGATCTCCACGTCTGCCGGCTGTGCCGCCACCACGACACGGCCAAGGCCAAGCAATGCCGGGAACTGGCGGCGGACGAGATCAAGGACAAGACCCGGGCGAATTTCTGCGAGTGGTTCCAGGCCCGGGCCGGGGCCTGGCCCGCTTCGGCCACGGCCGCGGGCGGCGGACGGGCGGCGCTGGACGCGATGTTCGGCGGCCCGGCTCCGGCCAACACCGCGCCCGACGCCCGGCACGAACTGGACAAGCTGTTCGGGAAGGACTGAGGGACATCCCCCGCCTCCCCACCCCGGCCCTCCCAGCAAACGGGGCCGGAGCTCTCCTCCCCCGCTTGCGGGGGAGGTTGGGAGGGGGAGTGATGGCGATTACTGGGGGATTCGCACTTCCCGCTCGCCGTAGCGCCCCTCGTTGGCCCGCGTGTGGCAGGCGATGCAGTTGCCCGGGGTGCCGATCTTCTTGCGCTGCCAGATGTGCTTGGGCACCTCGTCGTGCATGTACTTGAAATAACCGGTGTCGGCGATGCGCTGGGGCGCGGTGTTGGCGGGTATGGCGCCGTTGATGCGGCGCATGCGCATGTTGGCCTGGGGGCTGTCGGAGGCCAGGGTTTCCAGATCCTTCAGGATGGCCAGGCGCCGGGGTTCCTCCAGGCTGGCGTCCTCGCCGAAATGGTTGGCCAGTTCTCCCATCATCCTGCGCCAGGAACGGGCCGGCAGCAGGCCCGGGGCGAAGGCGGTGTGGCAGCTGCCGCATTCCTCGACGTAGGTCTTCCCCGCCGGCATGGGGAAGATGGCCTCGTCGTTGGCCGGCGCCTGGGAAATGGCGAAGGCCGTGGCGCCCACCGCCAGGATCAGGGTCGAAAGATTCTTCCAGGTGATGCCCGAGGTTTCCATGGCGGCCTCACTTGATCGAGATCATGTAGGCGGTGAAATCCGCCTTTTCCTGGGGTGTGCAGGCCCGCGCCAGGACTTCCTGGCAATTGCGCTTGAACCATTTCTCCACCTTGGCCGGATCGGTGAAACGGTCCTTCTGGGCCACCGGGGCGAGGGGGTCGATGGCCTTGTGGGTCTTGACGTGCTGACCCGCGGCCTTGGCGTTGTCGGTATGGCAGGCGGTGCAGGCGTTGGCGGTCTTGCCGGCGGCGGATTTCGCCCGGTACAGCTGTTCCCCGCGCGCGGCGGAGGCCGGGCCGGCCTGGGCCACCAGGGCATCCAGGATCTGCTGGGGGGTTTCCGCGGCGGCGGGCTGCGTGGCCAGCAGCGCGATCATGGCGACGAGTCGCTTCATTCCTTTTCCTTCCGGTACTGGTAGCCGCTCACCATGGCCTGAGCCATGGGCGCGCCATGGCGGGCCTCATGCAGGATCAGGGCGGCGATGTGCAGGATGACGAAACCCCAGACGAATTCCTCCAGGAAATCGTGGGGCGACTTGAACAGGTGCTTCAGGGTGACGTCGTGGCCCAGCCAGGTCATGAGGGGGCCGCGCCCCTGGTCGATGGCGGCCAGGGCCAGCCCGGTGACGGCCAGGACCAGGACCACCAGGTAAAAGGCCAGGTAGGCGCCGGAAGCCAGGGGATGGTGGCCGAAGCCTTGCGGTTCGGTGAAGAACCGCCGGCTGCGCGCGGCGTCGATCCAGGCCCGCCACTGCCACAGGGCGGACAGGCGGGCATGCGCGGGGCCGTTGATGCCCCAGGCGACGCGGCCCACCAGGCCCAGGATCAGGGCGTAGCCGGTCCAGACGTGGAACCGCCAGAGAGCGGCGGCCTCCGGCGAGTACCGGAGCGCTTCCGCCGCCAGGCTGGTGATCACCAGCAGCAGGATGGCCAGGCCGTTCCAGGCATGCAGGATTCTGATGACCGGGTCATAGACCTTTTCCCGGACCAGAACCTGCCGATCCATGGCGATTTACTTGGCGGCGACGGCGTAGGGCGCGGCGAGCGCGGGGACTGCCGCGGCGGCGGCCGGCTTGGCTTCGTCATCGCCCTTGATGGTGAACAGGGGGGAGGTGAAGAAGGGCTTGCCGATGGACTGGTAGTAGGCGGACACGTCCTCGATTTCCTTCTCGGTGTAGAAGGCGGTGGCCATGTTCATCATGGGGTGCAGGACCTTGAGGGTCTTGTACTTGTTGGTCTTGATGGCCAGCTTGTCGGCGTTGCGGCCGGCCAGTTGCAGGGTGTAGAAGATGCCGCCGAAGTTCTCGCTGCCGTGGCAGAGGACGCAGGCGGTGGCTTTCTGCTTGCCGGCGACGGGGTCGCCCGCCAGGACGGGCATGGCGGCGACGAGGGCGATGGCGGACAGGGCGGCGGTCAGGGTCTTCATGGGGTGCTCCAAGGGGGAAGGGTCGAGGGAAATCCAGCCCGCGCAGAATATTTACATTTTCTAATATTGTCAATTACATCAATATTTTCAGTGAGATAGCGGATGACAGGAGCCGCTCGGTCAAGTCGCAACGCAGCGTTTTCCGACGTGCCACGGGGCGCGGGCGGGGCCGGGTGAAAAGGGTGTGGCCCGGATCGACGGGATCGAGCCCGGACTGAGTTGAAGCCCCTACAGACCCGCCAAGCTGTCCGCGGCGATTTCCCTGACATCCGCGTCCGCGTCGCCCAGCAGGGGTTCCAGGCAGGGTCGGGCCGCCGCATCCCGGGACAGGCCCAGGACATGGGCCGCGTCCGCCCGCACCCGGGCATCGTCGTGGCGGAGCAGATCGCACAGGGCGGGAACCAGTGGCCTCAGTTCCGGGCTGGCCGCGAACGCCTCGAACACCATGCCGGCGCCGAGGCGCACGTTGAGGCTGGCATCGGGATTGGCGACGATGGGCAGCAGCCCGGCCAGGCGGCCGGGATCGTCCCGGACCAGGCGCAGGACCTGGAGCGCGCCGCCGGTCTTGAGAAGGTCGTGGAAGGCATCGGCCATGCCTTCGGGGGACATGGCCCGGCGCGCCCAGACCGCCAACTCGCCCGACGACAAGGCGCCGACTAGTTCGAAGGGACCGAGCCTGACCCAGGGGACGCCGCGCACCCCCAGGCTCGCCGCCACCTCGCCATGGACCTCGATGTTCACCACTTCCAGCCGGCCGATGCCGCCCCGCTTCAAGAGTTCGGACAAGCCGGCCAGCAGGGCCGGGCAGTGGGGGCAATGGCCGGACATGAGCATCAGGGCATCGGGCGGAGCGGGTATCTGCATAGTCTGGCGGGCGGCTGGGAACAACGCTAGGCTAGCAGCCTTCTCCACGAGGTACCAAGCCATGCCCGACATCGATCTATTCACCCCGGTGCAAATCGGTCCCCATACCCTGAACAACCGCCTGGTCATGGCCCCCCTCACCCGCAACCGGGCCAGCCGGGAAGGCGTGCCCGGCCCCCTGCAGGTGGAGTACTACCGGCAACGGGCCACGGCCGGACTGATCCTGTCGGAGGCCACCTGCATCTCGCCCGAGGCCGTCGGCTACCCCTTCACGCCGGGCATCTGGAACGGCCTCCAGGTGGCTGGCTGGGCCGAGGTCACGGCGGCGGTCCACGACGCGGGCGGCAAGATCTTCTGCCAACTGTGGCATGTGGGCCGGGTCTCCCATCCCGATCTGCAACCCGAGGGCCGGCTGCCCGTGGCGCCGTCCGCCATCGCGCCAGCCGGCGAGGCCATCACCTATGAGGGCATGAAGCCCTTCGTCACCCCCCGCGCCCTGGACGGCGAGGAATTGCCGGGCATCGTCAACGCCTACCGCATCGCCGCCCGGAACGCCCTGTCCGCAGGCTTCGACGGGGTGGAAGTGCACGCCGCCAACGGCTATCTGCTGGACGAATTCCTGCGCGACGGCAGCAACCTCCGCGCCGACGCTTATGGTGGCGCCGTCGACAACCGCGCCCGCCTGCTGCTGGAAGTGCTGGACGCGGTATGCGGCGCGTGGGGCGCCAGCCGGGTCGGCGTCCGGCTGTCGCCGGTGCAGCCCTTCAACGACATGCGGGACTCCGATCCCCGCGCCACCTTCACCCGGGTGGTGGAACGGCTCAACGCCTACGACCTGGCCTACCTCCACGTCACCGAGATGGGCCGGGACGCCCCCGGCGCCGCGGGCCCGTTCTTCGATCCGCTGGACTTGCGCCGGGTCTGGAACGGCGTGTACATGACCAACGCCGGCTACGACAAGGCCCGCGCCAACGCCGCGCTGGCCGAAGGCAAGGCCGACCTGGTGGCCTTCGGCGTGCCCTTCATCGCCAACCCGGACCTGCCGGAGCGCTACCGCCGCGACGCGCCCCTCAACCCGCCGGACCCGGCCACCTTCTACGGCGGCGGCGAAAAGGGCTACACCGACTATCCGTTCCTGGGCTGAGGGCCGGCATGCGCTTCCAGATCATCCCCGTCACGCCCTACGAGCAGAACTGCTCCCTGGTCTGGTGCGAGACCACCGGCCTGGCCGCCCTGGTGGACCCGGGCGGCGACGCGGACCGGCTGCTGGCCGCGGTGGAGAAGGCCGGCGTCAAGCTGGACAAGCTGTTGCTCACCCACGCCCACCTGGACCATGTGGGCGGCGCCCTGGAACTGGCCCGGGGCCTGGACCTGCCCATCCACGGCCCCCAGGAAGGCGACGCCTTCTGGCTCGACGCCCTGCCCGACCAGGCCCGCATGTTCGGCTTCCCGCCAGCCGAGGCCTTTCGCCCGGACCGCTGGCTGCATGACGGCGACAAGGTGGAACTGGGGCAACTGCGCTTCCGGGTCATCCATTGTCCCGGCCACACCCCCGGCCATGTGGTGTTCTTCGAACCGGAAAGCCGCCATGCCTTCGTCGGCGACGTGCTGTTCCAGGGCAGCATCGGCCGCACCGATTTCCCCCGGGGCGATCATCGCGCCCTGATCCACGCCATCCGCGACAAGCTCTTCCCCCTGGGCGACGACGTGGCCTTCGTGCCCGGCCACGGCCCCATGAGCACCTTCGGCCGGGAGCGACGCGGCAATCCCTTCGTCGGCGACAAGGCCTGAAAAAAAAAGCCGGACCTGAGTCCGGCTTTTTCACAACGCGGGATGAATCAGCCGATCTTGGCTTCGGCGGTGTTCTTGTCGCCGGTGTTGTCCACCCAGTTCACCGTCACCGTGTCGCCGGCCTTGGCGCCCTTGACCTTGAACGCCAGGTAGGGGTTCTTGCTGATGCCGCC
>WBZL01001166.1_pt1 | contig 28248 bp, 21 predicted proteins | sample 5204291 | NCBI WGS metagenome assembly WBZL01 (sample SAMN12344345, study PRJNA552823) | activated sludge metagenome | biome: Activated sludge suspended growth; feature: Nitrification reactor; material: Wastewater; isolation source: activated sludge from nitrification reactor of wastewater...
GTTCGAGGCCCCGAGCACGGCCACGAAGATCTGCGCCCGAGAAATCTCGCCGGTCTCGGCGTCGACGATCGGCACCGTGTCGCCCGCATAGTCGATGAAGAGCTTCTCGCCGGCGCGGTGCACCTGGCGCATCGAGCGCTTGAGGCCCTTGGCGAAGTCCCGGTAGAGGTCGCAGAAGCGCGAATACTGGTAGGTCGGCCCGGCCGTCGCCTGGACGTACTCCTCCCACAGCAGTGCGAGGGTGACGTTCTTGCGCTTGAGGCCTTGATGGACACCGGCGAGATCGGGCATCCGGTAGCCCACCGCCGTCCCGCGCGGACGCGGCGTCCCGCCCAGCAGTGCACGCAAGCGCGCCTCGTCGGCCGCCGCCAGCTCGGCCCAGCCCACGCCGCTGGCCTCGGCCGCCTTCAAATACTTGGCGACGACGCCCTTGGAGATCGACAGCGCGCGCGCGATGCGCTCATGCGAGAGCGCGCAGTCGTACTTGAGCCGTAACAGCTCCTTGATGTTGTGCATGGCAATCCGCTCCGCCGGCATCCCCTCGCTCCGCGCAAAGCGCGCGAGGGTAGCCGTGACAAGGATGGTTGCCACGCTGGCCGCACAGGCCGTTCCGATTTGATCGTGACCGACGATTCCGACAACGTGACCGGTGATTCCGACGGCGGCCCAAATCGGTCACGATCAAATCGGAATCGTCGGTCACGACCTCGGAATCACCGGTCACACCCTTCTCGGAATGGGCGGTCACGATGGGTCGGAATACGCAGTCGCGGAGCTGGCCAAGCCCCTCGCAGGCCATCTCGGCCAGACGCTTTGTGGCGCCCATTACGTTGGTGGGGTTCACCGCCTTGTCGGTGGAAATCAGCACGAAGCGTTCGGCGCCAAAGCGCTGCGCGTGAGCGGCCACCAAGAGGGTGCCGAGCACGTTGTTACGCACCGCCTGCCAGGCGTTGCCCACCTCCATCAGCGGCACGTGCTTGTAGGCCGCAGCGTGGAAGACGAGCTGCGGCCTCCATTCGGCGAACACCTCCTCCAGGCGTGACGAGTCCTTCACGTCGCCGGCCAGCGGTACGATCGATGTTTCGGGTTTGTGTACGCGGAACCACTGCTCGATGGTGTATAGCGCGAACTCGCTCGCCTCGAACAGCACCAGCTGCGCCGGTGCGAATCGGGCGAGCTGTCTACAGAGCTCGCTGCCGATCGAGCCGCCGGCGCCGGTGATCAGCACGGTCTTTCCGGTGATCATGGCTTGGACGTGCGCCGAGTCGATCTTCACCGGCTCGCGGCCAAGCAGGTCCTCGATGTCGACCGGGCGCATCGCGTTGATCGCGACCTTGCCGTTCATCAGGTCGTCAATGCCGGGTACGGTGAAGACGTGGGCGCCCGCCCGTATCGCGAGGTCTGTCGCGCGTTTATGTGCCGCGGACGCGGCGGAGGGCATCGCCAAGATCACATGGTTCGCGCGGTAGTCGCTCAAGACTCCAGTTAGGCCTTCTATGCTACCCACTACCGGATGGCCGAAGAGCTCAAGTCCCCACTTTGCCGGGTTGTCATCAACCAGGGCGACCACCCGCCAATCCGGGCTACGCTCCAGTTCGCGTACCAGCATTGCTCCCCCCGTCCCGGCCCCAACTACGACCACCGGCTTGCCCGCGCCGACGAGTCCGCCGTAAAGACGGTGCTCCTTCCATGTCCGCCAAGCGGCGCGCCCGCCTCCCATGATCATCATGAGCATCATCGGGTACAGCAAGATCATCGATCGCGGTAACGCGGGAGCGTTGCGGTCCAGTGCGAGCAACACGACTAAGGCCAGTGCCGAAATGGCGATCGCCTTCGTTACACGCTTCAGGTCGGGCAGGCTCGCGAACACCCACATGCCGCGATAGAGCCCTGCCACCCGACAGGCTACGCCATGAACCACGACCAGTGCCGTACCCGTGATCAGCATCTTCTCCGCGTAGTGATCCGGCCACTCCAGATTGAAGCGCAGCACGAACCCCCCCACCCAGGCCGCCACAGCGGCTAACAGGTCGAATAGAAAAACGAGAGTCGATCGCGCGTGCCGGATCATCATGGGTTGTGCACAGTTGTCAGGAGCGAATCCGATCGCCGGCTCCCTTGCCGGCCACAGTCAGGACGATGTACCGGAAATAGGACGCTATGCTCTGGGCATGCAGCATGCGTGTGTCCGTCTCGGCGAGCAACTTCGGCGTCGACATGTCGATCCCATTGATCTGCGCCAGCCCGGTAATCCCTGGCCGTACATCGAATACGCCACGCTTGGCACGTTCCTCGATTAATTCGTGCTGGTTGAGCAAACACGGCCGTGGACCGACGAGACTCATCTCGCCCTTTAGCACATTCCACAACTGGGGTAGCTCGTCGAGCTTCGTGCGGCGCAGAAACCGACCGAAAGGGGTGATGGCGCGCGCATCGGCCAAGTGTGTGGCGACCGATGCCGTGTCGGGATGCATCGTCCGGAACTTGAGCAACACAAACGGCTTCTGAAATCGGCCTACCCGCTCCTGTCGGAACAGCGGTGAGCCTGTTTCAATAAAGCCGATTAGTGTGATCACTATGAACAGAGGCAACCCCAAAAGCATGGCAGCCGCAGCCAAAGAAAAATCAAGGAGCCGTATCATTTGCGACCATTTAAATTGCTATTTACAGAGGAGGGCCTGGATGTGCTATCAGGCGTGAAAGGGTCGCGGTCATGGCATCGGAGCGGCTTACTGGTGGCTTCCAGTCCATCAACGTTCGAGCTCTTTGCCAGTCGACAAGCATCGGACGAGTAAGGCTATCTAGGGTTCGGCTAAGACCTGGTATGACTGAAAAAATACGCAGAAAATATATTGGCACTGCAATGTTCTTTGTGCCCTTGCCGTAAGCTGAATTGAACCAGTCAATCAATTCTATGACGCTGTAGTCAGATCCATCTCCAACCACGAATACCCCCCCGGGACGGTTCGGCTCAGCACACCGAAGGAGAAAGTCAGCCAAATTCTTCACGAAGATGAATGATCGCCGAGCGTGAGCGGCGCCAAAGGGCAGAGGCGCTCCACTGGAAACCAATCGGCATAGACGCAAAAAATTACCCGGGCAAGCCGCACCGTACACCATTGGTGCCCGGATGATTGTCAATCTCTCTCCGTTGGGCCCGAACAGCGCCGTAAGCTGCTGATCCGCTTCCAGCTTTGACTGCGCATAAGGTGTCGTCGGCGACGGGGCCGACATCTCGTTAATCGGACGGACGCTCCAGTTTCCGAAGACGCTCAAGGAACTGAGATGGATCAGTCGGCCAATCTGTCCATCAAGTACACTGGCTGCAAGCTGCAACGGTAGTTGCCGATTGGCGAAGTCAAAATCGGCAATACTTTTCGCTATATGTGCAGCTCCTGCAACGTTGATTAGTGCATCGGCCGTACTACCGGTGAGGCCTCTCGCGTCGCTGATGCATGCTTGCTCACCGTACGGCCTTAATTCCTCGCACCGACGTCGCACCAACATCAAAACTTGATGACCGCACTCGACCGAAAGATGCACCAAGGCGCGTCCGATATAACCTGAGGCTCCAGCAATAACGAGCTTCATGGGCGTTCCCTTGGGGGCATGTCGAGGAGCTCCAGGTAATGTCCAGCGAGTGCATCGTAGCTGTGCCTTGCGAGCACATAAGCATGCCCGCGGCGACCCATGGCCACTCGTTCGTTCATCGGCATCTCTGCAAGTCTGGCAAGCGCATCCGCAATTCTAGGGGTGTCGCCAGGATAGACGGAAAACCCCGCATCGCACTCCGCTACCGGATTATTTCCAGCGTCGATCGCGAACAACACGGGCAGCTGTGCCAGCATATAGTCGAATAGCTTGTTCGGGCTAACGCCAAAACGGAACAGCGGCTCTGGGCGCAGAGAGATGTAGCCTACCTGGCAGGCTTCCAGCAAAGCGGGGATCTCCTGTTTGGGTATCTGGTCGAATATCGCAACTCGATCCGTTAATCCCTTCATCGCAACTGTCGCTGCAATCGTAGAGCTTCGCTCCCCTCGCCCGACAATGACCGCGACCACACGCTGCTCCCCTTGCCGACGCAGCAGATCCATTGCCTCGATCAACGACTCGACGTGGTTCGGTGCCCCCAACGCACCCGCATAGACGACGACCAGCCGACCGGAGGCACGCCACTGCAGTGCTTGCGTCAGAGCCTCGCTGCTCGACCGCTCGAGATACTGCACGTGAGTGTCGACGCCGTTTGGGATGTAACGCCAACGTTCAGGTTCAAGCCCCCGTTCGACCATATGAGATAAGGTTTCAGGAAGTAGCGAGACAACCGCGTCTGCACGCTTGTATGCGTAGCGCTCAAGTTTGTCCGTTATGCGCACGAGTGGATGGCCTGGTTGCACACCCGCGAGTTCCGTAAGGCTGAGAGGCCACAGATCACGCACCTCGAAAACAGAACGAGCGCCAAAGCGGTGCGCGACACGATGACTGGTCGCGAATACGTATGGGTGCGGTGACGAAGCCACGACCATCGATGGACGACCATATCGTCGTGCGAGGCGATCTGCGTGAAATAGAAGCGAAGCGACAAGCGAGGCCATATTCAGGATACGCCCGACGCGATTGCCCGCATACCCAGGGGTCTGGAGAAACTCATACGGCACCCCTTCGATATCGTGGCAACCGCGAAGTGAGCCTGGGGAATCCATCAGATGATGAAACGAGGCTGTGATGACCAGGGGATTCGCCCCCTGCTGCTGCCACGCACGCGACAACTCATAGGGTCGGCTGTAACGACCAACCCCTGGGCCTCCAGCATAAGGATGGATGTACCAGATGTTCGGAGCGCTCAAGATGCTGAAACCTTGAATCGATTCAGCCAGTGCGCAAGCGTACCCAGCCGGAAAACGAGAGACTTAGCGATCTCCCGCCCCGCCGGAGACGCTGTGTGCCAAGCGTCGAGAACTGCCCGCAAATCGACCCAACGGTCCAAGGCTGAAACGGAGTCGAGACAAGCCCCTTCGATATGCTCGCCCAGCGCTCCATCCATCCAGCGCGATTGGGGCGTAACAAATCCCATCTTGTCCCGTCGATTGAGGACCGCGTCGGGGACAATGCCTCGCAGACCGCACCGAAGTACAGCCTTGGTTTGTCCTGCGCGCAGCTTGTGCTCGACTGGAAGCCGGATTGCAAACTCCACCAAGCGATAGTCCAGAAAGGGGACACGGCTCTCGACCGACCAGGCCATGGAGTTACGGTCCTCGTAACGCAAGAGGCTCGGTACGCTGTAGCGATTGAGATCGAGCAATTGCCGCTGCCGTATGTCCGACGTCGCGCCTAGTGAAACCGCACTGGTCGTGCTCAGGGCGTGCGTGGTCGGTCGCAGCAAACGCTCCATATCAAAGCTGTTTCGGCGAAGAACGCGCGGGAGATAACGCGACCCTTCATGCCAGCGCCAGTATCCGCGATCACCTTTCAGCAATAATGCGAGTACTTCCCTAGACACGTCGATGACACGTCCCTGCCGCAACAGCGACATTACGTAGAAGGCGTAGAATTTTCTATAGCCGCCCAGGATCTCGTCGGCCCCTTGGCCGTCGAGCAGTACCGGGATCCCTGCTTCGCGAGCCTGTCGCATGATCAGCCATTGGGCATACAGGCTGGCAGACGAGAAGGGTTCTTCCTGGTGCCAGACAAGTTGTGCGAAATCCGAGATCAATCCTGCTTCGGTCGGCTCGGTCATGTGCCCCGAGGCACCCACGGCATCGATGACACGTTGTGCCCATGGCCCCTCGTCGAATTCGGGCTTAGGGAATCGCGCAGTAAACGTATGGAGAGATCCCGTCGTCATGCTCGCCATTAGCGAGACGATGCTTGACGAATCCAGCCCCCCGGAAAGGCACGCGCCGACAGGAACGTCACTACGCATGCGCAACGCTACTGCTGACGTGATCAACTCCCGAAAGGTATCGCAGGCCTGTTCGAAAGAAGCTAAGTTTCCCGCAGGCGCAGAGAGGTCTAGCTGCCAGTATGCCTTGGGCGAAATCGTGAGGTCCTGCGGTGAAACGATCGCATAGCAACCGGATGGGAAGGCGACGATGCCATCGAAGAACGTGTGATTGGAGGTATTGACGGTCCCGTGAACAAGATAATCGTAGATGGCTTGGTCATTCGTCTTGATGGGTAGAGTGCCGGCCGCGAGCAAGCCTTTAATTTCGGACGAAAACCAGAGCGATTCGTTCTGGGTGCAGAAATGAAGTGGCTTGACGCCAAAGCGATCGCGAGAGAGAACGAGGCATTGCTCGACGCTATCCCAGATGGCCAAGGCCCACATTCCGTTGAACCGCGAAAAACAATCCGCACCCCATACGGAATAGGCTGCAAGGATCACTTCCGTGTCCGATTCAGACCGAAAGGTGCAACCTCGTCTTCGGAGCTCCTCACGCAGTTCGCGATAATTGTAGACTTCGCCGTTGTATGTGATCCAGTATCTGCCCCCGTCATAGCTCATCGGCTGATGGCCGCTGTCCGTGCAATCAATGATCGAAAGACGCCGATGCCCCAAGGCAAGGCGGCCGATGGATGCGTTGGACAGGTCTGGCCGCTCGCGCCAGAGGCCTGCATTTCCTTTGTCATCGAACAACACGTGACCGGCCCCGTCCGGGCCGCGATGAGCTTGCACGGCCGTCATCGCGAAGATCGAGCGCAGATCACGAACATTCCTGGATACCAGCCCAGCAATTCCGCACATCAGAATGCCCCCGCGTTTGGACCGATCATCTCAACTCCACTCCCCATCGGGCGTTGCCTAAAAAGCATGCTGGGGATTGACTGATCAAAGTGCGTCGTAGATGGCGACAAGCTTCTGACCCTCAACTTCCCAGCAAACATCGTTTCGTACAAAAGACACGTTTCGTTTCCACGTTGAGAGGCGCATGGTGTCACCAAAGAAATCTTCAATTAATCGGCCTATGGTTTCAGGGGTGCTCATGTCGCCAACCAGGCCAATGTCGCGCCCTTTGACCATTTTCGTTATCTCAGGTAAGTCGCTGGCAAGGATCGGGAGCGCGGCGGCGATGAACTCGAAGAGCTTGTTTGGCGTACATAGGTAATTGTTAAGACAAGTAGCTTGATAGGGAATGACTCCAGCATCTGCGGCCGCCGTGTAACGTGGCAGCTCTTCCTGTGCGACAGCATGGTGGAAGAAAACACGACTGCCTAGCTCGAGCTCTTTCACTTTCGCCGCCAGTGGTTTAGAGAGCGCACCATCGCCGAGGATGATCAGTGCAATCGAATCGTCGCTGACGTGGGCCATCGCTGCAACGAGCGATTCCAGGTTGCGTCCTGCCGACAACCCTCCCTGGAGGAGCAGAATCCGCGTTGACTCTGGAAGCTTGAATCGCGTATGGAAGAGTTTGGTGGGCTCCGGTGGCGATGACGCACGGTCCGCGTTGTGGATCACGCCCACACTGCCTATTCCATACCGTTTTTCAAGTTCGGCTGCAATCGAGGCATTGACCGTGATCACCGCATTACAGGCACGGATGTGCTTTGCTTCGATTTGAGCCCAGCGCTTCCGCTCGCGTTCGGAGAACTCCTGCTCGCAGTAGAGTTCATGGCTGTCATAGACGAGCTTCGCCCCACAGCGTTCCGCCTGCAGTCGGGCAACGGCGAGCATTGGCAAGTCATGCGCCACAAACACATCAGGCGAGTAGCGTGCTGCCGTATCCGCGAAGAGTCGGACAAAGAACGCCTCCTGATCCACCAGATAACGCCAACTCAGACGCTTCAGCGTGCGCATGGCGAATCCATTCATCGGAATCGCACCCCTGATCCAACGATAGGCCTGTAGAACCAGGTTCTCACGCGTTGCCGCGCTGCCGGCAGACAGTCGCACGATCCGACGGTCCCCGTCATCCCGTGCCGAATCGAGGGGCATCGCGACGATCGTAACCACCCAACCTGCGGCCTCGAGACTGTCTGCCTCGAGCAGAATGCGTCGGTCGATCTGACGGTCGGCGGTTAGCATCACTACCGACTTAGCTGCATGCTTCGACTCAGGCATTGACCTTCATGTCTCCGTCAATGAAGATCCGGTGCCAGAGCTCGAGACACAGCAGCCCCCAGACCACGCGCCCGAACTCGCGTTCGCTGTCAATTGCACGTTCGATCGCATTGACGTTATAGATACCCCGTTGCCGAACTCGATCGGAAAGCAGGATATCCCGTACGAACTCGCGTGCCACGCCCTTCGTCCACTGCGCGAGCGGTGTCGGGAAGCCCATCTTGTCCTGTCGGTCGAAGATCTTCTTCGGCACCGTGTTACGAACGGCTTCCTTGAACAGATGCTTCATGCGACCACCGGCGAACTTGATATTCGGCGGAATGGTCGCCATGAACTCCACGATGCGGTGATCCAGCAAGGGGACGCGCGACTCGATTGATGCCGCCATGCTTGTGCGATCCTCCACGTGGAGCAAAGCCGGCAACGAGCCCTTCAGATCGAAATAGGTCATCCGATTGATGAGCGAATGCAGTCCATCGCGGTTGAAGATCTGCTGGAAAGACTCGAAGGGCGAATAGCCACTCGAGAACAGGTCGTTGCTGAAAAGGTGGTTCATGCCTTCGCTACGGTCGATCAAGCTGAAGTAGCGCTTGTCAGGTGCATCGAATAGCCCTTTGCTCCAGAACCCCTGGAGCATTGGGCGATAGGTCTGCAGAAGCGGCAGGTTCGGGACAATCGATTCCAGGGAGACCGCGTATCGATGCTGGTCAGCGGTCTGATAGATCGCGCCGGCAAGGCACTTCTCGAGGTACGCAACCAGATAGCGCGTATAGCCGATGAAGAGTTCGTCGCCACCCTGCCCCCCGAGCACGACCTTCACATGCTCCGATGCCAGCTTCGACACGTAGTACTGCGGAATGACTCCTGGCCCCGCCAGCGGCTCGTCCATGTAGTACATCAGCTTCGGGAGTACATCGGGCAGCTCGGAGCCCTGAATGTAGATCTCCTTGTAGTCCGTCCCCGCAAAGGCGGAAACCTCTTTCGCATAGCCCGTTTCATCGAACTGCGGACCTTCCGGAAAGGCCCCGGTGAAGGTCTTGATCCGCTCCCCCTGGAGCAGACCGGCGGCCAGGCATACGACCGTGCTTGAGTCCAAGCCGCCGGAAAGATGTGCGCCCAGCGGAACGTCCGAACGCAAATGCATACGGGTGGCGTCTTCGATCAAGCCAGCGAGATGGTCCACAAACCAGCACTCGTCGTGGCCTTCGTCGATCTCATACCTGAGATCCCAGTACTGCCGCGTATGCAGCGAAGGGCGATCGCCATCGAACTGTACCGTCATGCAATGACCAGGCTCGAGCTTGAGGACATTTCTGAACAGCGTCTTGTCGCCCAGACAGAACTGGAACGTAAGGTAGTCCTGCAGTCCTGGCCTGTCCGCCTCCGCTTTCACCACGCCAGACGCGAGGATTGCCTTGATCTCGGAGCCGAACGCAAGCGTTTTTCCGTCAAATGCGTAGTAGAAGGGTTTGATTCCGATCCGATCACGTGCGCAGAACAAACGGTGATTTCGCTCATCCCAGATCGCGAACGCGAACATTCCTAGGAAGCGATCAATGCAATGCTCGCCCCATTCACGGTAGGCGTAGAGTAACACCTCGGTATCCGAATAGGAGTGAATCGGATGACCCTTGCCGATCAGTTCCCGCCGCAATTCGAGGTAGTTGTAAATCGCGCCATTGAACACGACGGTCAATTCCCCGTCTTGCGTGGTCATCGGCTGCCTGCCGTGCTCAGGGTCGATGATGGCGAGGCGCCGATGGCCGAGGAAGACGTTCGCGTTCTGTGAAACCGCTATGCCGTCACCGTCCGGCCCGCGATGAGCGATCGCTTTCATCATCTTCCCGACCGCCGCCAAACGCAACCCGTGATCATGACCACTTCCCGTCAATCCGACAAATCCACACATAATCAGTCCTTGTTTAACTGCTTGATCTCATAACGAAGAGCATAGAAATAACGATAGTCAGGCCCCTGGTAGGGGTGACTGAGCGAGAGTGCTACGCTCTTCTCATGCGCCTGAAAGGGAATTTCCACTGGAGTGACGGGTGGCACCGAGAAGTCAATCGAAATATGTTCTGCAGTTAGAAGGCTGCCGTTCGTCATGGAGAAGATCAAGTCGAAAGATCGGTCAGACGTCACTAGATTTCCACCAAGATTTCCAGGGTGTACCACGAAAACGTAATTTTCATCTGGAGTCAGCCCATCTATGGTCCATCGATGATTCTGATTTATCCCCGCTGCCCCACTATAGTTTGCGCCTTGGTAAGCAAGGCCAATATCCTTAAATTCTAGAACAGGGGTTCGCTTTAGGTGTATCGAGAGCGGATAGTGCTGGGGACGATCTGGTCCAATAGCACCAGTCTGATTGGAATTATTGAAAATATCTGCGCCCGTGAACGACTCTTTTTTATCTCTATATGTATTTGAAATGATACTTACTTTTTCTGGTGAGTTGAAGTACAAAGATCTCAACTCTTCGAAGGAAAGTGGGTGAAGGGAGTCGTCGTCAAGTCTCAGATAGAAAGCATTGTAGGTTGGGTGGTCGAGATTCCATCTGCCGCTGTAATAGACCTCCGCAACCACATGGCCCATGCGATGTGGATAATTCATGAGGTTGATGTAACGCCCATTCATGCCTTGGCTGGCTGCGAGCGCAAGGAGGGTGCCTGTGAATGTTCCACAGGCTCCGACCCGATGCTGGATTGTTGCGTCGGGGCTGCCATCCCCCTCAATGCCAACTCTGAACTGATCGATCTAGTCCATGAATCGCAAAATCATTTCATGATCAGGGGTTGCCCAGATTGAGGCGATCGGACAAGCGTTTATCTCCTGCGAAATAGGCGTTCTAAAGACGCTGAGCGGGTTGTCAGGATGGCTTCCGTCCAGATAAGGCTTTTCACCTAGTATCGGCGTATCCGTATCCTGCTTCGATTGCAGTGATCTGCCGAAGCAGGATACGACCCTGTCCGGTGAACGCTCCAAAGTCGATTCGAAGTCTCGTGACTGCGTGGCGAGGGGCGAGATGCATCCTGACAACCTGCCCCGGACCAGGTGAGCCCTCTGCCAGTGTGCGTCCGATCGAGCCGTCGGGAAGGAGTTCACGGACACGAACGAAGTCTGCACGGTTTTGCTCGCTCTCCCAGTGCAGACCGATCGCTGCGAGTGGAACTTCGCGGTCAAGTTCGACTACGACATAATTCGTGTCGTTCTCGAGCCCGGCGGTGTAGTCGTCATTCGGATCCCCATCAATGGAGTTCTCAAAGCCGTGGCCCGGATAGGTGCCGCTCGCGTCCAGTACCCGCAGGGTGATCGGCAGGGTGTTGCTCGCGTCTTGCTTTTCGACGATTGCAGCGACTCCGTCGCGTTGCCGCGCAAGAAAGTCCCGGTGGCGGTCTGCATATTGATAAAAGAACCAATCGTTGGTCAGATTCGCAATGCGTTGTAACTGTTCGACTTCGTACTGCTGGTAGTCAGGACCCTTGTACCAACCCATGTCTTGAGGGCGAATCGTGAAGACTGCCTCCTTCCATTGCTGATCGCCTTGAAGGTTCCGAACGCCTCCACGCAGCGGGACGAACGTCAAGCGATTGCCTTCGTGGATCGCCTGCGTCTTGACTGCGAAGGAGCCTTTGCTGGTGTCTTTGTACCTAATAATTAAACGATGCGGCGGCACATCAAAAGCGTCGGAAAAGCTGCGATCTGGTAACTGAAGGACAAAAAAGACGTTGTGCTGAGCTCCTCCTGCTACCGCCTCAGACCTAATCTTATAGCCGTCAGAGAACGCTCGAACGGTTCTGCCTTCGATAATCTGTTCAGTATTCCAATCGGCGCCAGATATACGAACTCCTCCCTCAGAATCGCCGTGGGCACCAACATCGACAAGGATCCGGCGTCCCGTCTGGGGATTCTCAATGAGGACCTCGTCGATTAACGGCGAAGCGATCCCATCGATCCAATCCAGTTGAATCAGCAGTTCTTTCTTCGGATTTTGATCATAGCGAAGCCAGTACCCGGTATCAAAAAGGTGAAGCCTGTTACGCAGTGCCTTGATGCCTTGATCTGCCAAGACGCGAGGGTGTCGGTCTGAAAGGGCACGCGCCGCGGAAGCGAGCTCCGGAATCGCCACAAGATGTGCGTTCAGAACGTGTGTGCCGTTCGGGACCTCCTCAAACCAAACGCTCGCCATGCGGTCGGTAGAAGCTATTCCTCCCGCTTCGATTGGAACCTGAAATGCGTTGGCAGCGCTTCGTAGTGCGCTCGACACAGCTTCAGCTTTCCCAATCTCATTGGTTAGTGCATAGGCGAGAGCTCTGATGGCATATGACTGGCCAAATGAAGATGGCCAAGGGGATTCTGTAGAAACATCGTTGTATGAGTTGTCGAAGTCATATAGGTAAATTGCTGCGCCCGATGTTGGTCTAAAGTTTTGGGGCGAAATTAGCCAAGCTAGAGCAGGTTCCCTATAAAGCTGACTGCGGTCAAATCGCATTTCTGCATTGAATGGGATGGCATCGCCCTTAGTGAGGAGCTGATCCGCGATCATGAACGGGTGATATTCTCCTCTCTCGGTGTTGGCAGAATTGAACTGTCGAACTACTCCGTTCGGGTCGAGGTCGAATATCGGCTGCACCGGCGTTTGTATGGGGAGGGTGATAGCAGAAGGCGCGACTAGTTGGCCGTCTACTATCTGTGAGCCCATGGATAGGTACGCACGCGCGACATCGGCCCAAGCAACGAGTCTTGAGTCCTTCTCAGAGAGTTTCTTTAGGTACGTAGAGTGCTTGTCCGCGTAGGTGGCTCCGACCCAATAGCCTAGATCCGATGGGCGTACCGGTATAATCCACTTCCGCCAGTGACCAGAGCCGGTCAGATGAAGATCGCCATCGCGCATGTCTCGGAAAGTCTGCCCGGGCGCAATTGAATGTTGCTGGATCGTGACATTGGCTGCGATATCGTCGTAGTACTCGATGATGAGTTCGTACCATTGGTCGCGGAGGTTGTCCTTCCACTCGCCGGGTAAAGAGACGTAGAAGTAGGTGTGCGGAGCCCGCATTTCGTCGGGCTTGTCGTCGAGCGCCGCGGGGATGAGTTTCCGTGCCGAACGACCGGCCACCTCTTCGATCTGTCCCCAGTGCGTCCCCGCGATGCGTGCCGCACCGGTGGCATCCATCTCGCTTCCGACATCGACCGATACCTCTGTCTTCGAAACGGGATCTCCCAGCGTGATCTTGTCGATCGCGAGTGCGTGAGCGGGAAAGCCATACGGATTGGCAAACCTGAACAGCAGGTCTTCCTTGCGGGGATTGAGGTCGTACCGTAACCAATAGCCCGTGTCGAATTTCGGAAGCCATCGATGCAGCGTGTCGGTACCCCGTTGGAGCCATGTCGCGATCGTCTCGTCGTTCGTTGCCTTGTGAAGGTCCGCCAGCGCAAGAAGTACCCGCATGTGGCCATTCAGGATATGGCCGGGGTTCTCGATTGGCTCAGGAATTTCCTCGAACCAGATATCGGCACCGGCTTCGAACAGGAAGCCACCTGCGTGAAGCGGAGTAAATAGAGGCTGCGCAGCCTTTTTCGCCAAATCGATATAGCGGCTTTCGCCGGTGCGCTCATATGCTACGAGCAGCGCTTGGATGCCCGTGGCCTGAGCAAAAGCGCTGGACCACGGGGCCTTGATCGAGATGTCGTTGTACGTGCTGTCGAAGTGGTACTGCCAGACCCACTGGCCGTGTTTGTCCTGGCGCAGGTTGTTCTCCAGCCAGTCGATGCAGGCCTGGAACTTCAGGTCATTCTCAATGCCGGAGATTCTTTCGTCGAAGACGTTCTCCCCTGCATAAGCCAGTGCATAAACGGCAACTCCTGCGGGATTTATCCGCTCACCTACGCCGCTGATTCTAAGAATGGGCACGCCATTCCTGTCAAATAGCTGCTCGGCGCGATCTATATCCGTTTGCGCGGATGCTGGATAGGCGCGAGCAAAAGGAACGTGTGACCGAAGACTGAGGTAGTCGAGATCCTGATTGCAGCCGGCGAGGACGCCTGTGGCTGCAACAAGGGTGACGAGAGCCTTTCGTGACCGCAGCGAGAGCGTCTTTAAAAGGTTGTTCATGGTGTTGCCTCCGCTTCGCACACCGGGGTCCTTCTCTCGACCGCGGAGTTGAACACTGACCGCATTGCCTCCAGGTAGCTGATGGATTGAGTCCGCCACGCAAATTCGCCCCGACGCATCTGAATGTGACGTCGCCAGTCCGGAATCTCCGTGCGTGAGAAGGCATGATCGACCGCGGCCGCGATGTCATCTGCGCATTGCATCGGGCGAGCAACGCCAAAGCCCTGCTGAACGACGAACCGATCCAACTCGGGCGACTCGTTTGCCAGTATGGGAAGGCCGGCCTGGATGAATTCGAACAACTTGTTCGGCGTGCAGTAGTAGGAGTTCAGGTCGACATGAGGGTACGGGATGATGCCCATGTCTGCGGATGCGCTGTGCTGCAGGAGCTCTGATTGTGGAACTGCCGGCAGAAAGAAAACGCGTTTGTCGAGCAAGCCGTGCTTGCTTGCGATGGCGCGCAAGGTGTCTCCGAACGGGCCGAAGCCCATCATGATCAGGTCAACGTCGGGGGTGGCGACTTTCGAGAATGCAGCGACGAGGTTCTCGAGGTTTCGATTTGGGGCGAAACCGCCCTGGAATAGCAGGAGGCGTCTGTCCTTGCTGAGCCCGAGTTTCTTTCGCAGGAGGTCATACTTGAGTGACGGATCGAATGCAGCGGGAGGATCGATTGCGTTCAACAAGACCTTCGGCATGTCGATTGAGTAGCGCTCAGCCATCTCGCGTCCAATGGATTCATTGACTGCGAAGACTAGGTCGGCATGACGGATCAAGCGAGCTTCGGCAGCTGAGCAGATTCGGCGCTGTATCGCCGAAAAGGATTTTTGCTCTGGATAGAGTTCGTGCGCGTCATAAACGAGGGGGGCGTGGCGCTGGGCTGCAAGTTCGACGCCGGCTTCGAGGGCCGGCAGATCGTGCACCTGGATGACATCGCCTTCGAGGTTCGCTGCAGCGTTCACGAATGCACTTCGGAAGGGCAGGGGGTCGTGCAAGGAGCGGTTTCGATACACCAGCAAGAGCATCGCCCGATAGCACTGCCAGTTGCCCTTTGAAGCGAGCCGAAACGCCGCGTTGAAAGCGGAACGAAGCGCCGGAATTCGATTGGCTGCCCAGTTCAGGATCGTGTTCAGTCTCTGCTGACGCCTCATGTAACCGCGATATGTCGGGTTCTCCGGAACTATATTGGTGAGTCCGATACGGACAAGATCTATTCCCTCGGGCGTAACTTCCCTGCTGCTTTCCGGACCAAACGAGAGCGCCACAAGCGTTACCCGGCAGCCGGTCGAAATGAGGGACTGGGCCTGGGCAACGACACGCCGGTCGAGATGCTGGTCGTGACAAAGCATCAAAATGGTCTGCGGATGCGGGGTGACAGTCATGCTGGCTTACGCTCCCTTTGACTTGCGATGCGCGCGGAGAGTACGACGCATCCAATCGCCAAATCGTACTTCGGTTCGCTCTTTGAACTGCTCGAGCTCCAACTGCAACTGCTCGTAAGAAGACTGTAGTTGAAGCTTTTCATGATTGAGTTGAACCAGTTGGCGCCCTACACCGTCCTTGTCCTGCGTAAGGGAGTCTATGAGTCGCCGTTGTTGCGTGATCTGCTCGGCTCGAACCAGGGCGCGAACTGCAGACGTCTCGATTTGGTCGACTCGTAAAGACGACGAAACAAGGGATTCGTAATCAATCCAGAGGTGGTCCGTTACCTGAACGCGGATCGTTGTACCGGGTACGTGGCAATAGTTCGTTCCGTCTTTGATTGGGAACACGTAGGAGACCGAAGGAGTCTTGCCTTCGAGAGTGATCGACTCCAGGAAATCGATCGATGGTAGGCGGACGATAAGGCCGTAATAGCCGGCCCGGACCTCGCATGGAAGCGGGATTCTCGTTGGCGTGTCCGGGAAAAGATCGACATCGCCGCTGAACACGAGGCCGCTGCCGTCCTCTACAGCGATAGAAATCGCCCCGGGTCTGCGTGCTGCAAAGCTCAACAGCGGCAGGCTTCCCGGATAGACCGGGAACTGTGCGACGTATCCGCCGCCGACAGCTGAAACCATCCTTGCAGCCTGGGGATAGGGGTCGAGGTTGTCTGCCACACCCAGACGGGAAACCCACTGTGCAGCCGAGATCCGTTCGGTGTCGCATGTGGGGGGGGCGTCGTTCTCGAGGGGCAGGTCGGAACGGCAGAAGATGACGAGAATCTCGCTGTGGCTGCGGAGGAAGCGCCGCTCGGATGCCACGTCGTAGATGTATTGGCCCAAGGCACGCGCAACATCAGCTGCAAGTGCGGACGCCTCGACGGGTGGCTGACCAGGCGCCCCGCATGCAGGGCACACGGCTTCTGTCCAGCCGGACCACTCATTCAGTGCCAGGCGTCGGTAATGGGTCTCTGGTGGGAGCATCGGTGACCATCGCTCCCCCGACAGGACTGCGCAAACCAGTCTCCAGCCAGGTGGGGTGCGGTTTGACAGACCCGCAAGATCGTAGCCTCTGTGATGCCAGTTGACGTGATATTGCTCTCCGCAATTCGCGCAGATTGTGCTGGCATCTAGCAGTTCTTCGCGGAATGGAACGGCGAAGAACACCCAGTTGCGCGCGACTCGAAAGAGTTCCTGCCATGCGGCCTGCTCGACCTGATCAGGAAGATGCTCAAAAACGTCTGTAGTGAGCACGACGTCGAATGCATCATCATCGAACGGAAGTGCGCTAACGTCGCCATGTGTGGATGGCAGACGAAGGCGAGAAAGCGCCTCACGGCTACCATCAAAGCCATGAAAAGATGTGTTTACGCGTTCTGCAAGCGTATGGGTGATCTTTCCGTCTCCACAGCCGACGTCTAGTGCGGTCCGAATGCCTTTGGGCCAGTGGTCGCAGATCGCCTGTATCAGGTTGCGCTGCCCAAGCTGAAGCTCTTGGTCCCAGACAGCCGCAGATTCGTAGAGCTTCTCATCGGCCATGCGACAACACTTCCCAAGTCGCCTGTTGATTAACCACGCCAATCTCAATCCCGACACCGGGGGGAGGCAGCATCTTGAGTGCGTAGCATCGATCGTGCAGGTCGTAGGCTTGTGGCTCAACGCGTGTCGCGATGTTGAGCTCTTTGAACAATGCGACTGAAACGATGTAATCACCTGGACCGAGTTGAAGTGGAGCGAAACTGACTCTTATGAGCTTTTCGCCTGCCACCGCCCCAAACGATGTGCCATCTCTATTGGAAACGACCTGCATTACGCATGTGCCGTCTGGGCGATAAATGGCAATGACCGCGACTGGGTCCAGTAGCTCTCCCTGCGCAGAAAAAGCAATGACTGCCGATGCCTCTTCACCTGTAATCAGGGTGTGACGGCGTTCCCCGTCGGCATCCAGAAAGCCGAAGGCCGTGATGTGAGCCTCTCCCGAGCCGTAGCGATCATCCGATTTCAGCTCAAGAAGATCGAGTTTGTGAGCGACACGCTCTCCCTCGGCAATAGGTTGCTCGAGGCAGGATACTTTGACTGCTTCCCATTGGTCCGTGCCGCTGGCCTCGATCTTTCCGAGGCGCACATAGTCGTTCGCTTCGGGATCGAATTGTTCGACCGCGACAGGGTCCGTTTTTGACGCCAGGACATCCAGTTCGATCCAGGCGTTTTCGACAGGTACCGTTGGCCATGTGATCTGCCATGGGGCATGGCCAAAAAGCCCGCCAAAGTCACCGAACTGCCAACACAGTCGGCCTGAAGCGGTCTCAGGGCCTCGCCAGTTCATATGGGTCGCATCTAGCATCGGGCCGTTGCCTTCGTCGGCGCTCCTGGTCGGCTCAATGCGCCCGAGTTCGGTATCACCGGAACCGAAACGTATTGCCGACACTGACAAGGGTTTTCGAGGTGGCGTAACCTCTCCGATCAGTCGGAAAAGTGTTACACGGCTCTGGCGACCGAGTCCCGCTGCCTGTTGTCGTGTGAGCGACATGGTGCGCGCTCGGGTACGGATCTCCTCGTCTTCACGGACAGCGGCCATATAGGCTTTGCTGACTTGCAGTATTGGTCCTTCCTTACGAACCATGCCGCGATCGATCCAAATTGCGCGCTCGCATAGTAACTGGACCGAACTCATGTCGTGCGATACGAAAAGTACCGTAGCGCCGTTTTCAGTGAGGGCTTTCATGCGCTGTATGCTTTTCCCTACAAAGTAGGCATCGCCCGCACCGAGGATTTCGTCGACGATGAGTATTTCGGGCTTGATCGTGGTTGCGACTGCAAACGCGAGTCGTGCGTACATCCCGGCTGAGTACTCGCGGACAGGTCTTTCGATGAAACCTTCGAGTTCAGTGAAGTCGATGATTTCTTCGACCTGAGTGCGTAACGATGAGCCTCTCAAACCCTGCAGAGCGAGGGCCGCGTGGATGTTCTCGATACCGGTAAAGTCCGGATGAAAGCCGGTACCGAGTTCCATCAAGGCTTGAATGTTGCCGGTCACCTGCACGCGTCCCGAGTCGGGCTGCATCTGGCCAGAAATTAACCGCAGAAGGGTGCTCTTGCCGGCGCCGTTGCGGCCAATCAGTGCAGTTCGTTCGCCCTGTCGCACCTCAATGTCTATGCCCCTTAGTGCGTCGAAGATATCGTATCGGCTACGCGGAACGGAGACTCCGAACGCATCGAGTGCCCGCCAACCTGGGTGGCGAAAGCGTCTAAATGACTTGGTGACGCCCTCAATCTTGATCGCAATGTCAGACATAGTCGGCGAATAGCGGTTTCAAACGTGTGATGAAGGCAAAGCCGACGAAGAAGACAGTGAAGGCCATCCCCGCGAAGATGAGGAGATCGGTAACGGGCAAATGTCCGTCAAGCAATGCGGAGCGATAAAGGGACATCAATCGCGCAAGTGGATTGAAGTCGAGCATTGGCTTGAGGCCTGCCGGCACCATGTCATCGGTGTATGCGATCGGTGATACAAGCATCATGAAGAGAATAATGATCGGAGTTGCCTGCTGTAAGTCCCTGAAAAAAATGGTGAGTGTCGCCGTTATCCATACGAGGCCGAGAGCCATAACGATTTGCAGAAGGAAGATCAGCGGAAAAGCAAAATGGGAGAGATGGAGATGGCCGCCGTATATACAGGCACCCCAAACCATCAGCATGCCGAGCCCCATGCTCGCGTGACCAACGAGTACGTCCTTGGCGACAACCAGCTCAACTGGGAAAAGTGTGTTTCTCAGTAAGCCCCGATTTGCCACAAGACTGGGCGTGCCGATGCCGAACGCTTCTGAGAAGGCTAGAAACGGCACCAAGCCGCAGAATATAGTCAATACGTAATCGGCTGTGCCCAGCCCCGGAAGTCGGACCCGAAGAATATGGGCGAATACCACCGCATACATCAGCAGGAAAAGCAGGGGGTATAGTACGAGCCAAACAGCACCGAGCACGTTGCCAGATGTTCTGGCCTTTAGGCCTTGCAGTACTGTCGCCTGCAGAAGACGCCGGTGCTGATAGAGGGTTGCAAGCGCGCGCATTGGCTCAGGTACTCAGTGCCGTGACGATCTTCTCGCTAGCCTTGCCGTCTCCATAAGGGAGATTACCCTTTTCTACAGGTCGAGCAGGCGAGGATGCAGCTGACAGGATTCGTTCCCGTGATGCACCTGTCAGAACATTCCAGCCCAGTTCCATGGTTTCCACCCATTCGGTTTCATCACGCATCGTGACGCAAGGGACATCATAGAAAAAAGCCTCCTTCTGCACGCCACCTGAGTCGGTGACAATCACACGCGCAGACTGTTCAAGGCGAATCATGTCGAGAAAAGGCAAGGGATCGACCAGCTTCACGTTTCGCATAGCTGGGATGAGTCCTTGGTCTGCCATTATCTTGGCTGTTCGTGGGTGAACCGGAAGGATCACTGCTTGATTGGCTGCAAGATCTGCAAGTGCGAGTCCGATTTCGCGAAGCCGGGTAGGATCGTCCGTGTTCTCTGCCCGATGGCAGGTTGCGAGCACGTATTCACCTTCCTTGAGGTTGAAGCGATCGAGCGCATCGCTACGCGATCGCGCGACATCACGGTAGTACAGGGATACGTCGTACATCACGTCACCGACGAGTGATACGCCCTTCGTAACGCCTTCCCGTGCCAGGTTTTCCACTGCGACTTCAGTAGGACAAAAAAGCAGGTTGGAGACACGGTCCGCCAGGATGCGATTGATCTCTTCGGGCATCCGCATGTTGAACGAGCGCAGTCCAGCCTCCACGTGGGCGACAGGAATATGCAGCTTAGCCGCGGCCAGTGCGCCGGCTAGCGTGGAGTTGGTATCGCCGTATATCAAAACCCAATCAGGTTTCTCCGACAGCAGCACATTCTCGATTGCTTCCAGCATGCGCCCGGTCATTACACCGTGAGTGCCGCCTGAAATCTCGAGATTGAACTTCGGGTGTGGAATGTCGAGCTCGTCGAAGAAGACCTGCGACATATTTGTGTCGTAATGTTGTCCTGTATGAACCAGGATCTCTTCGATGGTGCCTGCATGGTCATTGCGAATGACACGCGACACGGCTGCCGCCTTGATGAATTGGGGGCGGGCGCCGACGATAGTGAGGATCTTAAGCATCATGAACTCCAGTCTTGAGGAGATTGCAGACTGTCCGTTGATCTTCGTACGAAAAGTCCGCGCTCATCGGCAAGCTCATAACCTTCTTTGCTGTTTCTTTGGCAATAGGTGTGCAATCCGGACAGCAGAGATGCTTGTAGGCCGGCTGTTCGTTCAGCGGAACAGGGTAATGCACGGCCGTCGGGATGCCTGCTTTCTGGAACGACGTCTGGACCGCTTCCCGGTCTTCGCAGAGCACGGTGAACTGGCCGTATACCGAAGTACGGTCGGCACACTGGCTCACCCGTTTAAAGCCGATTTCGTCGAGTAGCTGGTTATATCGCGCGCCGATCTCCAGTCGCTGCGCGATTTCCCAATCGAATCGCTCCAACTTTGCCAGAACGATCGCGCATTGCAGCGTATCCATGCGCCCACCGACGCCGACGCGGGTGTGCACATAACGCTTGCTCTGGCCGTGAACGCGGATCTCGCGGCAGGCCTGTGCGATCGCGTCGTCGCTGGTAAAGATCGCGCCGCCGTCGCCATAACAGCCCAGCGGCTTGCTCGGGAAGAAGCTCGTGCAGCCGATGGAGGACAGGTTGCAGCTCTTGCGTCCCTTGTACTCGGCCCCGAAGCTCTGCGCGGCGTCTTCGATCACCGGGATGTTGCCGTGGCGTGCGGCGATGGCGTTGATCTTGTCCATGTCCGCGGGCTGGCCGTAAAGGCTGACCGGCATGATGGCCTTAGTGCGCGGGGTGATTGCAGCTTCGATCAGGTTCGCATCGATGTTGCAGGTGTCGGGCTCAATATCGACGAACACCGGCTTGGCGCCAAGCAGGACGATGACCTCTGCAGTGGCCACGAAGGTGAACGGAGTCGTGATGACTTCGTCTCCCGGGCCAATACCCAGAGCCATCAGGCTGATCAGTAGCGCTTCGGTGCCGCTGGCGACGGTGATGCAATGTTTGGCTCCGGTGTAGGCCTCGAGGCGCTCTTCGAGTTCGCGCACTTCCGGCCCCATGATGTATTGGCCGTGCTCCAGCACCGCATTGATACGGGCCTGGATCTGCGGTTGCAGTGCGCGGTACTGGGCCTTGAGGTCGATGAAGGGGATGCTCATTTGCTGATGCGCTCCAGAGTTTGGTCGTTGAGTCGATACTGTTGGCCGGTGTGCGGGCAGGTGTATTCGCCCTGGCCCTTGACGGGCAACGGGATCTGTTCGCCGTATTCGCTCATCCAGCCGACCTGGCGAGCGGGCACGCCGACCATGAGGGCGTAGGGCTTGACGTCCTTGTTGATGACGGCGCCGGCGCCGACGAAGGCGAATTCGCCGATGGTGGTGCCGCATACGATGGTGCAGTTGGCGCCCAGGGTGGCGCCGCGCTTGACCAGGGTGTCGCGGTATTCGCTCTTGCGCTCGATGAGCGAGCGCGGGTTGTAGACGTTGGTGAAGACCATGCTGGGGCCGCAGAACACGCCTTCTTCGAGGGTGACGTTGTCGTACACCGAGACGTTGTTCTGCACCTTGCACTGGTCGCCGATGACGACCTTGTTGCCGACGAAGACGTTCTGGCCGAGCGAGACGCCCTTGCCGATGCGGGCGCCGGCGCAGACGTGGGCGAAGTGCCATACGCGCGAGCCTTCGCCGATCTGGGCGCCCTCGTCGACGATGGCGCTGGGGTGGACGGTGTAGGCGGTGTTCTGGGTCATTGCAGGATCCTCTGTGCGGCCTCGTCGCCCTGGAGCTTGGCGGTGGTCCATTTGCCGCCGTAGATGTGGAGCACCTTGCCGGTTTGCTCGAAGGCCCATTCGCGGGTGGCTTCGGAGGGGTTGTCGGCGCTGCGCAGCAGCGGGCGCACGCCCGAGAAGGCCTCGACCACATCGCAGCGCATGGCGACGGCGCCGGTCATGTAGTAGTTGTGGGCGTCGAGCAGGTAGCGGATCTCGTCCTCGCTCGGGCCGGGGTTGTTGGGGCCGGACTGGCGCACCTCGGTGGTGCCGATGAGCGTGCGGCCCTGGTAGGGCAGGATGAAGAAGATGCGGCTGGAGCCGGGCACTTCGAGCAGCATGGCGGCCGGGCAGATGCGGTCGAGCACGATGTGGCTGCCGCGCACCCAGTCGAGCTGGATGCTCGGCTTGCCGGGCATGGTCTCGCGCAATTGCATGGCCCAGGGGCCGGTGGCGTTGACGATGCGGTCGTAGCGATCGAGCTCGGCGAGGTCGCGCACCTCGTGCTCGGTAACCAGGTCGCCGCCCAGGTCGCAGAACGCGTCGACCACCCAGTTGCCCAGGGCGGAGTCGTCCATCTGCGCATCGAAGAAGGCCCAGGCCCCGACCAGGCCTTCGGGCGACAGGCCGGGCTGCAGGGCGAGCACTTCGGAGGGCTTGAGCACGCGCGCACGCGGAAAGCCGCTGCCCAGCGCGAGCACGTCGTAGATGCGGATGCCGGCCGAGATGAGGAACTGCGAGCGGCCCTTGTCACGGTACATGGGCAGCAGCATCTCGAGCCGGTGGCACAGGTGCGGGGCGAGCTCCAGCCAGTCGGTGCGGGCGTGCAGCGCCTTGCCGACGAGGCGGAACTGGCCGGTTTCCAGGTAGCGCAGGCCGCCGTGCAGCAGCTTGGACGAGGCGCGGCTGGTCTCGCACATGGGCTGCCTGCGATCGAAGAGGGTGCAACGCACGCCCTTGCGCGCGAGCGCCCAGGCGGTGCACGCCCCCACGATGCCGGCACCCACGACCGCCACGCGCATGGCTCAGTACTCCAGCGGCAGGGCCACGCGCTTGCCGTCGCGCGACGACAGGTACATGGCGATGAGCAGCTCGAGGCTCTTGAGGCCTTCGCGGCCGTCGGTCTCGGCTTCGGCCTCGCCGCGCAGGGTCTGGATCACGTTGTCGTAGTAGAGCGGGTGACCGAAGCCATAGACGCTGGTGGTGGCGTAGCTGGCGTGCTTGATCTCCTCGTCCTCGGGGCGCTGTTCGGCGAACTCCCAGTGCTGGATCTCGTTCACCGCCACGCCGCCGACGCGCACCGTGCCCTTCTCGCCCAGGATGGTGATGCTGCCTTCGAGGTTCTTGGGGTAGGTGAGCATGCTGACGTTGAGCGTGCCCATGGCGCCGCTGCGCCAGCGGATGGCGGCCACGCCCGAGTCTTCGACCTCGATGTCGCGCTCCAGGGTGCCGGTGTAGGCCATGACCGATTCGACCGGGCCGATGAGCCAGTCGAGCAGGTCGATGTAGTGGCTGGCCTGGTTCATGAAGGCGCCGCCGTCGAATTCCCAGGTGCCGCGCCACTTGGCGCTGTCGTAGTACTCCTGCGGGCGGGTCCAGAAGACGTTGACCGACACTGCGTAGATCTTGCCGAAGCGCTTTTGCTCGACGGCGCGCTTGAGTAGCTGCAGCGTGGCGTTGCGGCGGTTCTGCTTGACCACGAAGAGGCGCACGCCGGCCTTGTCGCAGGCCTCGACCATCTTGAGGCCGTCCTGCCAGCGGGTGGCCATGGGCTTCTCGGTCATCACGTGCTTGCCGGCCTGGGCCACTTCGATGGCCTGGGCGGGGTGCAGGCCGCTGGGGGTGGTGAGGATGACGCAGTCGGCGGTGGTGCTGGCGAGCAGGTCGGCGAGCTTGGCGTGGCCACGGGCGCCGGTCTTGGCGACGGCGGCCTGCAGCGCGGCGGGGTTGGTGTCGCAGACGTCGACCAGTTCGCAGCGGTCGGCGTGTTTCTCCATCGCGGCAAAGTGGTTCTGCGCGATGCGACCGCAGCCGACGAGGGCGAAGCGGATCTTGCGGTCGGTGATGGCGGGGGCGAAATGCATGTCAGAGTCTCCAGGCGCAGATGCCGGCTTGCTTGAGTTGATCCGGGTCGAACAGACCTTTGACGTCGGCTACGACAGCGCCGGGCGACTTCAGCAGGTTCTTGATATCACCCGAGGACAGGGTGGCGTACTCCCGATGGGCCACTGCAGCGACCAGCGCGTCCACAGGATGGTCGGCATCGACAATGCCGATTTCGACACCCGGGTATTCGTGCGCGAGCTCGGCAGGGTCCGCATAGGGGTCGGTCGCGACGACGCGGATGCCAAAGTCCTGGAACTCGCGAATGATGTCGATGACCTTGCTGTTGCGGATGTCGGGGCAGTTTTCCTTGAAGGTCAGGCCCAGCACGCCGACGGTTGCGGTAGAGAGGTCGATCTTGTTCTGCACCATCTTCTTGATGGTGGTGCGGGCGACGTAGCGGCCCATATTGTCGTTGATGCGACGCCCGGCGAGGATGACCTGCGGGATGTAGCCGACCTTCTCGGCCTTGTCGGTCAGGTAGTATGGATCGACGCCGATGCAGTGGCCGCCAACCAGGCCGGGGCGGAACGGGAGGAAATTCCACTTGGTGCCGGCGGCTTCAAGCACGGCCAAGGTGTCGATATCCAGGCGGGCGAAGAGCACCGAAAGCTCGTTCATTAGCGCGATGTTGAGGTCGCGCTGGGTGTTCTCGATGACCTTGGCGGCTTCGGCGATACGGATGCTTTTGGCTTTGTGGGTCCCGGCGACGATGATGCTGCGGTAAAGCTGGTCGATCACCTCGGCCACCTCGGGGGTGGAGCCGGAGGTCACCTTCTTGATGGTGGAGACGCGATGTTCCTTGTCGCCTGGGTTGATGCGCTCGGGGCTGTAGCCGGCGTAGAAGTCGACGTTGAACTTGAGGCCGGAAAACGTCTCCAGCACCGGGACGCAGTCTTCCTCAGTGGCGCCGGGGTAGACCGTGGATTCGTAGATGACGATGTCGCCCTTCTTCAGCACCTTGCCGATGGTCTCGCTGGCCTTGATCAAGGGCGTCAGATCGGGGCGTTTGTGCTCGTCGATCGGGGTAGGGACCGTGACAATGAAGACGTTGCAGGCGGCGAGTTCCTGCGGATCGGCGGAGTAGCGCAGGCCCTTGGCTTCGCGCATCTCTTCGTCCGCGACCTCGAGCGTGCTGTCGTGCCCGCCGCGTAGGGCGTCGATGCGAGCCCGGTTGATGTCGAAGCCGAGGACCTCGCGCTGCTTGGCGAATTCGACGGCGAGCGGTAGGCCGACGTAACCAAGGCCGATGATGGCCAGGTTGATTTGAGAGATTGCGTGCATTGAGTGATTCTCTAAGTCCAACTATTTAATACAGTGACCGACTGCACCCGCGCCCGTGGTAGACCGGCAACTTCAGCGACACCCGGTGCGGGGGCGTTGAAAAGTCGACCTATGGCGGTCGTCGCATCAAGCCGATCTTTTCAACCGAGGAAGTGGTAATGGTTGGCGGTTTCGGCTGCGCCGGATCCGGGCCGACAGCGAGCGGTATTTCGCAGCATGGTGTGCTGGCAGATGAGGGCGACGAACTGCTCGGGTTGGCACTCTTTGGACAGCTGCCAGAGACGGGTGCCCGAGGCGCCAGAGAAGATCATGGGTTTCAGTATTGACGCGTGTGTTTGCTAAAGGTGTGATTATCGCACTGCAATAGCGCGGCCAGCCACTCGACGAAGGTAATAGAGCGATTCTGAGCATCTGGGGGAGTCTGAGGCTCTTGCCAGGCGCTGCAGGTGGGCCGTTGGAGGGGGCGAGGCAGCTCTCCCTCGGAATGAGCCGACGGTTGGCGCGTGCGTTCCCGCCGCGGGCTGCCGGCTGTGCGCTATAACGCCGAATGCACGGTGGCAGCTTCGTGAGTGGCTGACAATGCCAACGGGCACTTCTTGATATGGGCGGGTTCGAGTTCGACGCCTTATGCCGCTTGCTCTTGGATCGACCGTCCCTGGCAGATGGTTACGCGCGTGAGTTTTCCCGGTTCTGCAGGAACCACTCATAGGTGTGTTCCAAGCCGGCCTGCAGATGTGTCACTGCCTGCCACCCGAGTCGCGCCAGTCGGCTGACATCCATGAGTTTGCGTGGCGTCCCGTCGGGCTTCGTCGCGTCGAACACGAGTTTGCCCTCGTAGCCGACCACCCGGACCAGCGCCTCGGCCAGTTCGCGAATCGTCACATCCGTGCCAGTGCCGACGTTGACATGCGAGCGCATCGGCTCGGTCTCGCTGGCGTAGCGTTCCTGGGGGATGTTCTGCAGGTGCACAACCGCTTCGGCCAAGTCGTCCACATGCAGGAACTCGCGCATTGGCGTGCCGCTGCCCCAGATCACCACTTCGGGCGCCTTGGCGAGCTTGGCCTCGTGGATGCGTCGCATCAGCGCCGGGATGACGTGGCTGTTCTCGGGGTGGAAGTTGTCACCCGGTCCATAGAGGTTGGTGGGCATGGCACTGCGGTAGTCGCGGCCGTATTGGCGGTTGTAGCTCTCGCAGAGCTTGATGCCGGCGATCTTGGCGATGGCGTAGGGCTCGTTGGTGGGCTCGAGCAGGCCGGTGAGGAGCGCTTCTTCCTTCATCGGCTGCTCGGCAAACTTGGGGTAGATGCACGACGAGCCGAGGAACATCAGCTTCTGCACGCCGTGGGTGTGGGCGGCGTGGATGAGGTTGGCCTCGATCATCAGGTTCTGGTGGATGAACTCGGCCGGGTAGGTGTTGTTGGCGTGGATGCCGCCGACCTTGGCTGCGGCCAGATAGACCTGGTCGATGCGCTGGGCGGCGAAGAAGGCATTGACCGCGTGCTGGTCGGTGAGGTCGAGCGCGTCGCGGCCGGCAGTGAGGATGTTGGTGCAGCCCAGCGCCCGCAGCCGGCGCACGATGGCCGAGCCGACCATGCCACGGTGGCCGGCGATGAAAATGGTGTCGGTGAGGTTCATTCTGTAGGAGCGGCGCAAGCCGCGATGTTCGAGTCGATCAATTTTCAACAGCCACGGGCACATCGTGCCCATGCGCCTTCAGGAACGCATGCCGCTGCGCCACCTTGAGGTCTTCGACGACCATCTCGGCGCACATCTCCTGCACGGTGATCTCCGGCGTCCAGCCGAGCTTGTCCTTGGCCTTGGTCGGGTCACCGAGCAGGGTCTCCACCTCGGCGGGGCGGAAGTAGCGCGGATCGACGCGCACGATGACATCGCCCACTTTCAGCGCAGGGGCCTTGTCTCCTTCGACGTGCTCGACCACCGCGTGCTCCTCCACGCCCTTGCCCTCGAAGCGCAGCGTGATGCCCAGCTCCGCCGCCGACCAGCGGATGAACTCGCGCACTGAATACTGCACGCCGGTCGCGATCACGAAATCCTCGGGCTGCGCCTGCTGCAGCATCATCCATTGCATGCGCACGTAGTCCTTGGCGTGGCCCCAGTCGCGCAGAGCGTCCATGTTGCCCATGTACAGGCAGTCTTCCAGCCCCTGGGCGATGTTGGCCAGTCCGCGCGTGATCTTGCGCGTGACGAAGGTCTCGCCGCGGCGCGGGCTCTCGTGGTTGAAGAGGATGCCGTTGCAGGCGTGCATGCCGTATGCCTCGCGATAGTTCACCGTGATCCAGTACGCGTACAGCTTGGCCACCGCGTAGGGGCTGCGCGGGTAGAAGGGGGTCGTCTCCTTCTGCGGGATCTCCTGCACCAGGCCGTAGAGCTCGGAAGTGGAGGCCTGGTAGAAG
>WBZL01001167.1_pt1 | contig 28248 bp, 26 predicted proteins | sample 5204291 | NCBI WGS metagenome assembly WBZL01 (sample SAMN12344345, study PRJNA552823) | activated sludge metagenome | biome: Activated sludge suspended growth; feature: Nitrification reactor; material: Wastewater; isolation source: activated sludge from nitrification reactor of wastewater...
TCCAAGCGCTCGACGAGCTCGGGCGCCGACACCAGCACGACCGTGGAGGCAGCCCCGACCTGGAGTGGCCCGATCCGGACGACTCCGCTCGGCGCGTCGGGGGGATCTGCTGGCGCTGGCGATCCGCCCGTCCCCGGCGGTGCCGTCGAAGTCGACGACGCGCGGAGCGGCGAGTCGGCTCCCGTGTCTTCGAATGTGATCAGACCTTCCGCCTGCATCGAAGCCAACGCGCCTTGGACGTCCGTCATCAGGTCGGCCTCGGTCAGGCCCGTCTCCTCGGCGATCGACGCAGCGATCTCGGCGACCGAAGCGGACCCGTCGACGGTCGAGAAGATGATCGCCGCGCTGGATGACAGCACGCTGAACCGGCCGCCGGCAGGGTCGAGCACGAACAGGCGGTCATCGAGAGCAGCGGTCTGGCGGCCCTGGGTTCGGCGCGGAACGACAGCCGGGCTGATCGTCGGGTGGCCTCGGAGCAACGACTCAGTGGAGACGGGTCTCAGCTCATTCGTTGGGCTCGATACACGCCGCCCCGAACGAGAAGCTGCCGAGCTTGATCTTCTGTTCGCCGGTGCCACCGACTGTTGCGTAGCGCATGGTGAACGACTGAAGCGGGCCGGGAACCCTGACCTGGAACCTGGTATCCCAACTGGAAGGGGTCACGGTGTCCAGCCGGAGGGGGTTGTCGAAGGTGCCCGTGCCTGGGAGGGGGACCCCGCCGGCGACCTTGGTGACCGCCCGATCGAAGCCGAGCGTGTCCCGATGATTAGACGTGCTCTGGTCGTTGCCGTCCACGGTGGAGGCCGAGAAGCCGTAGACCCAGAAGATTACGTTCTTCAGCAGCTGGTTGAACGTGACGGTCACCTCCTGGTAGTTGCCGATCGACGACACCGAGGTGTTGCCACCCCCGGCGTTGTCCTGCACGAGGATCAGGCCTCGCCCCGGACCGGGAAGCGCCTCGGCTCCTTCGTAGGGGGCGGTGTGACTCATCAGGTTCCGGTAGTCCGACGAGTCCGAGTGACCGGCCCGGTGGACCGACGGCGGGTTGGACCCGACGACCGAGCTCGTCACCGCGGTCAGCTGCGCAGTAGTTACAACCCCCAAGGTTGCGATCGGGTAGAAGCTCCGCACGCCTCCCGTCGTTGGGTCCCCGCTGAGATCTTGCGGCCATGGGAAGTAGGCGCATGCGTTCTGCCACAGCCCCGGCTCGGTCGTGGTACTGGTGGTGGTCTCTTCGTCGTCACCGCCGTCGTCACCGCCGTCGTCACCACCGTCGTCGCCGTCGGATCCCTGCGCGAACGCGACGCTCGTGCCGACGACCGACGGCGCTATCCACGCCGCTCCAGCGGCTGCAGCGCCCATACCGGCTCGAGCAACGAACCGGCGTCGGTCGAAGCCCGACTCCGTGCTCCCCTCGTCTTCACAAACCACGCCTTCTTCGCCCATCTCGTTGCTCCCTCCCCGAGCCGCCGTGCGACAGATCGCCCAACCCGCGGGCGTGCGCACAAGTTCGGCAGGGTACGGGTCAAGCGCGTCCTCCGCAAGGTGGCTGAAGTGGACGCCGATTCACCTCAGCCGCCCCGATTTCTTGACGGCCCAGCGCTCGTCGTTACACTCGCCTCTCGAAAGAGGAAGACCCAGCTGGAGGGGAACATCGTGAGCCAACACATTGGTTCGACCGCGTCGACGAACGGAACGGACCGCGGTTCGCTTCGACTTGGCGAAGGGCTACGAGTCGACGAGGCCGGTGAGGACCTGCTGGTCCTGGACACGACCGGCAACGTCGTGCACCAAGTCACCGGCGAGGGGTCGAGGTTCTTCGGCGACTCGCGGAGGGCGGTCTCGACGGGACTATGTCTCTCGAGGCCGCGACTGCCCTCGACGAGCTGCTCGAAGCAGGGGTCGTGACCGACGGTCGGCTCACGTCCCGCCGCAAGGTCATGGTCACCGGCGGTGTGGCGTTCGCTGCTGCGACGGTGACGACGTTCGCCCTGTCCAACCCGGCTGCGGCAGCGACGGGCTGCTCTGGAAACGTCACGCCGACCGAGCCTGGCGAATTCACGGCGCCCGGCACCTACACCTTCACCACCGGTCCCGGCGTCACCGCCATCCGCGTGCGCGCCTGGGGCGGCGGCGGTGGCGGCGGCGGTTCCAGCAACACTGGCGGCTCCTCGAGCGGCGGTGGTGGTGGCGGCGGCGGCGCGTACGCCTCCTCCAACGTGCCGGTCACCGAGTGCACCCAGTACCAGGTCGTTGTCGGTGCGGGTGGCTCCGGTGGCGCCGGAGGCGACTCCGCGGATTCCGGTGGCGCAGGTGAAGCGTCGGTGTTCGGCGAGGGACTGGTGCTGGCAGCTGGTGGTTTCGGCGGAGCGTACGGATACGACTCCATCGGAGGATCCGGTGGAGTCGGCGGCTCTGCTGCCAACTCGTTCGGCGATGTCGCGTTCTCCGGTGGTACCGGCGGGAGTGGTAGCGGAGGCGGGGAGCCGCAAGGCGGTGGTAGCGGCGGCGGTTCCGCCGGCCACGGTGGTGCGGGATCCGCCGGCAGTGACGGCGCCGAAGCAAACGTGCCGGGCGGAGCAGGGGGTCCCGCGAACCCCAGCGGCGCGGATGGCGGCCTCGGGGCCTACGACGACGAGTCCGGCGGGCCAGGCGACGGACCAGGCGGTGGTGGCGGCGGCGGAAGCGGGCTGAACAACGGCTCGGGTGGCCCCGGTGCCGACGGCGCGGTCTGGGTCGGGCTGTAGGCACCGCGCGGATCCTGGAAGTGACACCGGATCAACTCGACGGTTCGTTCGTGCCGATCGTCGACGGGAGCCTCACTCCCGTCGACATCGGCGACGAGCGCGTCCTGCTGGACGGCTGGAACGCCGCGTTGGTGCTCAACTCGTCCGGCGTGATGATCTGGGACCGGCTCGACGGCGACCGCTCGTTGGCCGAAGTGGCAGCCGACCTCGCCGTCGAGACCGGCGCGGACACCGAGCAGATCCTGGACAACGTCGTCGCGTTCGCCCGAGAGTTGGGCCGGCTCGGCCTGCTCGACGGGGTCGCGATCGACAACGGCCCCGAGGTGCAACTCGTGGCGGTGCCGCAGCTCGGGCCGGGCGACCCGTTCCCCGACGTCTTGCTGGCGGACCTGGACGGCACGACCACGTCACTCACCGGACTCGCTGCGGGTGACGTGTTGGCGATCAACTGGAACCCGCATTGCGGGTACTGCGTGAGCATCGCCTCCCGGCTGGCCGAGCTTCAGGGTCCGCTCGCCGCGGCCGGGGTCGGGTTGGCCTTGATCGCGTTCGGTGACGAGGCCGCCAACCGACGTGTCGCCGAGCAGGCCGGCATAACCGCACCAATCCTGCTCCTGGGCGACGCCGACAACCCGTTCGGCAGCGTCGGCACCCCCTCCGCGGTCCACCTCGACTCTGCCCTGGTTGTCGAGTCGATCGTCTACGGCAACGTCGAGGTCCCCCGTCTCGCCGAGTCGCTCGCCGGTATCGACCCCGACGCCGATGTGAACGGTGGCTCCGGCTCGCCGCGCGGGGACGACGGAGCGCCCCGCTACCTGCTCGAACAGGACGGCTTCTGCGCCCCCGGCATAGGGGAGGACAGGCCGTGGGCCGCCACCCGGGTGTACCGGATCGGTGATCACCACGTGGGCATCCAGGCCGACTCGACCTCGACCGCAGCGGTGCTCGACGATCTGTTCGAGCATCGGGTGGTGGAGGATCCCCGGGCCGGTCACAGCTACTCGGTCGCGCTGCCAACGGTCCCAGACCGCAGCGGTGACCAGGGTGACGGCGCGGCGTCCGGGCTGAACCTGCTCGTCCAGCCGGCACGTGCCACGGTCCGCAGCCGTGACCCCGGACGGATTCTCCGGGCGCTGCTCGGAGACCTCCACGACCGCATCCACGACGGCACCGACGAGCCTGAGGCGGCCGACGACCGTCTGCGGGTCAACGCCATTCCCGTGCAGGTCGGCTCCGGCGCCGGACTGCTACCTATCAACTTCCACGCGTTCGCGCCGAGGCTCCAGTCTCTGCTGGCCCGACGAGGTGTGGCGTTGGCCGACGTGCCCCGCCCCGAGATCGACCTCGCCACCGCCGAGTTGGTGATCCCCGAACCGGCCATCGCCCACGACGCCTCGGTGCTCGACCGCGTCGCCGTCGCAGCAACGAGCGGCGGCGAGCTGCCCGCGGTGCTCCCCGGGCGCTACCCGCTCGCCGGCTGGTGCGTGATCCAGCCTGGCGAGCAGACGTTCGTGCCGCTCACTCCGGCGCAGGCCGCGGCGGCGACGGTGTCGTCGCTGGTCGAGGCCGACGATCCGGTCGAACGGCTGGGCCAGCTCGGTGGTCTGTTCTCACGCGTCCCGGCGTTCGGGCTCTGGTACTACTCCGACACCGAGCTGGCCGACCTGGTCGCCAGGGCGCTGGGCGCCTGACGGGCGGGGCCGCCCGCGCACGAGGCCGGAGACCGGGTCCGGCCACGCCCGGTCGATGGGGTCGTCAGGCAAGCGCCACCACCGCGATGGCCACCGCTGCGAGAGCGATCACCGTGCCGACCGTCCACTACAGGCAGGGCAGCAGCTGCGCTCCACGAGCGAGTGCCGTTACCGCGACATGACTTCGACGGAGCTGCCAGACGGTCGGAGCTGCGAACTCCGAGTACCGGGGGCCGCGGAGGCGGTGGCGCCAGTCACGGGGTGGCGGCTGTCCGGGCGGCGAGGACGGCTCGCTCCGGTGCCGGATCGATTGTGTCAGAGGGTGGTTTCGCTCTCGATGATCACTGCAGCCACACCTACCGAGTCGCCGTGGACTATCCGAGTCACCGGAGTGGCAGCGGCGAGATCGCAGACCGCCCGAAGACCGGGTTCGAGCACGCGACTCATGTTCAGGGTCTGACCCAACAGCGCCTTGGCTCCCTCCTCGACGTCGAGGAGCGTGGTCTGGAATTCGGCGCTGGCCCGGTACACGGGCATGAGCACCTCGTCTACAGCGTGCACCGGGTCGTGGAGCGCTTCGGCACCGCGGCAGAGTTCCTCGAGACGGACGTGCGGCGGGTGCGCCGCGTCGACGCCGAGAGCGCGGCAGCTGGTCTCGTCGAGCTCGAGCGGCTTTGGAAATGGGAGCAGGGCTCCCGTCTCCAGATCGACCCCGATGAGCTCGTCGCTGAGGTAGCGGCAGCCCTGCTGGACGAGTGCGCCGACGAGCGTCGACTTGCCCGCTTCTGGCGCACCGGAGATCACCAGGACACGACCAGAGGGTGTGACGACAGCACCCGCGTGGAGGATCGCCACCGAGTGGGAACGCGCGGCGAAGTCGTTGATCGCTCCCGGAAGCTGCACGTGGAATGCCTCGGGGCTGGGAAAGTCCCACACCTCAGCGGCGTGGAGTGCGACGCGGCCGTCCTCGCTCAGAACGACGTCGAACACGACCGGCTCTCGGTCGGTGTGACGACATGCGAAGGTGTCGGCACCGAGTCGGGCCTCGATCTCACCGAGCAGGTGCTGCTCACGTGAGCGGAAGATGATGGGGCGGTCATGCACAGAAAGCGGGACGCTGAGGGGACCGCCGTGTTGTTCGAGTTGGGATCCGACGACGGGGCTGGGGAGCCAGCAGGTTTCGCGCCGGTTGAGGAGGCCAGCTTCGAGCAGCGCCTCGATTCCGGCGGTCACCTCCGATTCGATCCGACTCTGGTCCCCGCCGGTTGTCTCGGCGATGAGGTCGACGATCTCGGTGAGCGTGTGGGCGACGTCGTCACGGAGCAGCGACGCTGCGACGGGCCCGACCCGGTGGTAGGTGTCGGTGGCGACGTCGAAGACGAACGCCCCGTCGAGGAACTCGGCAACGAGGAGCCCGTGGGAGCGAGCGAACACTCTGGAAGTTGTGGTCACAGGAAAGGGAAGCGCGACGAAACTCAGTTGCCGAGTCGGTCAGCTGGCGCTGCAACTCCACTCGATGCCGTTGTTCACGTTGTCGCCGTTGTAGAGGGTGACGGTGACCCACCCCGGAGAGCCCGACGAGCCCGCCTCGTTGAGAGTGTGGCCGCCGTCCCCTCCGGCTCCGCCGGAGTTGTTGTTGCTGTTGACGGTGAGCGTCGCACCATAGACATAGGTGGCGCCATCACCGCCACCACCGCCGCCACCAGGGGCGCTCCGACCAGTGGTCGTAGCGAAACCGCCGCCGCCGCCCCCGCCACCGTAGCTGTAGCCGCCTTTGGTGTAACCGCCGCCGCCCCCGCCGCCGCCGCCGCCGTCCTCCCCGTCGGCGCCGCCGACGCCACCGGCGCCGCCATCGCCCGCCGACTGATTCCCACCGTCGGTACCGGGGGTGCCGCCTCCGACTTGCCGGTCATAGCCGGCAAGGCCGCCGCCTCCGCCGCCGGTCGCACCTGATCCGCCGGCCAACCCGCCGGTGTGAGCACGGGGCACCGAAGTTTCATAGTGGCCACCTCCGTTCTTAGCGCCATAGGCTCCGCTGCCACCGTTGCCGCCGCTTGGGACGTCGGTAAGCGCCCTAGCTCCGGTACCGCCACCCCGCCTCCTGCACCGGCGACCACGTGGATGGCTGGGGTCGCGCAGTACATACGCGACGAGCCACCGCCGCCACCGCCGCCGGCTGCAGTCGTTGCACCGCCGTCCCCACCGGTTCCACCATTGCGGTAACCGAGTCCGCCGCCGCCACCCAAGCCGCCGCGAGCAGGGGGTCCGCTTGTCCCGCTGGTGCCGCCGCCGACCCCACCGAGTCCTTTGACGACGGACAGGGTGTAGGAACCCGGGTTCAAGGCGATGCTGCCCGTCACCCTCCTGCCTGTGCCTCCTAAACCACCGCTTCCGTCCTGCATCCGACCACCGCCACCACCGCCGCCGCCGGCAACCTCGAAGTACGCCCTGCGATTTCCAGGTACGGTGATCGACCCGCCGGAGCAACCAAGCGCGGTGCCCGCTGCTGCCGGGCTGACGAAGCTGTCGATCACCCAGGTGGAGGCGACAACCCCGCCCGTCGCCAGCCCGATGCGCTTGATCGCCTGTCGACGGCCGACCTCCTCCGGAAAATCGCTCTCGCCTTCGCCCGAGGGCCCGTTGGACGCCGTCGGACCGTTGTTCTCCGCCATCTGGACAACCCCTCCATCGCCAGATCCCGAGTGAACTCGGAAGACTTAATTCGAGGCAGGCTAGATCGGACGAAATGACAGTGAGAGGGACCCCATGAGTGGTCCAGGGGCTATGCGGGTTCCAGTTGGTTGTTGGTGGTCCAGGCGTGGGCGAACTCGCGTGGGGTGAGCCCGCCGTGGGCCGAGTGGGGTCGGTTGGTGTTGTAGTCGATCCTCCAGTCGCCGATGATCACCTGCGCCTCGAGTAGCGAGTCGAACTGCCAGAGGTTCAACAGCTCGTCACGCATGCGCCCGTTGAACGACTCGATCCAGGCGTTCTGCCAGGGCGAGCCGGGGTCGATGAACACGGTGTCGCTGCCCGCCCGGGTCGCCCAGTCCGCGACGGCGTGGGCGGTGAACTCGGGTCCGTTGTCGAAACGCACGAACCCTGGTGAGCGGCCCCGTTCGACGCTGAGGCGGTCGAGGACCGCGACGACACGGTCGGCGTCGATGTTGTGGGCGACCACCGTCGCGAGGGCCTCTCGGGTGTACTCGTCGATGATGTTCAGGATCTTCACCTGCCGGCCATCGATGGTGTGATCGAACTGGAAGTCCATCGCCCACAGGGCGTCCGGTCGGATCGGGCACATCGCGCCGACGTGGGTGCCGATGCCCGCCAGGCGCTTCTTGCGCTTCTTGGTCGGCACCTGCAGCCCCTCCTCGCGCCACAGGCGCCGCACCCGCTTGTTGTTGATCGTCCAGCCCTCGCGACGCAGCTCGGTGGCTGCTCGGCGCCATCCCCACCGGGGACGCCGCCGGGCGAACGCCCGGAGGAATTCGCGCAGCTGCTCCTCGTCATCGCCAGGCGTCGGCGGGGTGAGGCGTTGGGTCGAGCGGTGCTGGCCGACGACCGCACACGCCCGGCGTTCGGAGACCCCGAAACGGTTCTGCAGCATCCTCACGGCGCTGCGTCGCCGGTTCGGGGTCAGAAGTTTCCCTCCGCGATCTCCTTGAGCATCGACTTGTCCAGCTCCGCCTCCGCAAGGAGCTTCTTCAGCCGAGCGTTCTCGGCCTCGAGCTCCTTGAGACGCTTCGCGTCGTCGGCCTTCATACCGCCGTACTGGGAGAGCCACCGCGCCCAGGTCGACTCGGCGATGCCGAACTGGCGGCACACCTCCTCGACCGTCGCGCCGCCGGCCAGCAGCTTCTGGCCCTCGGCGAGTTTGCGGATGATCTGCTCCGGCGTGTGCCGTCGTCGGGACATCGTGGGTCCTTTCCAGCCACCGTCACACTGACGGAGGCGATCAGACCGCACAACACCTGGACCACTACAGGGGGCTCACCTCAACAGCACAACCATCCGAGGCATCCGTTGTCCGAGCGCGACGATCGTGTGGCGACTTCGTGATCACCAATCCCACCACGCCCTGCCGGGAGGAGTCGGTGGGTGGCCGCCGAGGGCCCAACGGCATTTGCGGCCCGCGGCGCTCTAGCCCTCAACCTTGCAATTCCATCAGCAGTCGATGGATTTGCATGAGCTGAAAGGCCGTCGTCGGAGCTGCCGCCGCGCACGTCGCTGTCTGCACCGAGTACCGGCGGTCGTTGGGTTCAGTCCAACAGCTCGAGGAGCTGGCCGATCGTGTCGGCGGCCTCGCCGCGGGTCCCCTTCACTCCCCTGGCAGTCCGAGCCACGGCGAGTGCGGCGTCGAAGGACTCATGCGGGCGGTCCTGCGCTGAGATCGTGTGACCCAACAGCTCACCGGCGAGCTCACCGGGTGACAACTCGGCCAAGCCCGGCTCCTCGTCGTGGCGGTACGACACGAAGGCGACGAGACCGACGGGGATCGGATCGGAGTCGACCGCCACGTCGCGCCTGTCCGCGGTGCCGTCGTCGCGCAGGATCCGCACCGGTCGACGCCACCCCGACACCAGACCGGTGACCTGATCGATGAGCGCGTACTCGTCGGTGAGCACCTTCACCCCGGCGTCGGCTGCGGCCATGGTCAGGGTGCTCTTGCCACCACCGGACGCGGCCGGGACGACGATCGCCCGCCCGTCGTGCGCGAACACCGCCGAGTGCACCGCAACCACACGGGTCAGGCGCTGCACGGCGAACAGCGTCATCGACTGCTCGAGCTGGTCCCAGGCCAACAGCGGGGGGTTGTCACCGGAGGGATCGCGGTCTGGGATGATGATCCATTCGTCGGACAGCCCGCGCTGCACAACCACCGGCCCGACCGGTTCGTCGTAGCGGGCCAGGCCGACCGGTGGCCACCGCTCCAACAGCCGCTCGACCAGGTGTGGACGAACGGCGAGCTCCATGACCTCGCCGTTGTCGGCCACCCCCCAGAACCGGGTCAACTCCTGCATCGTTCGATGGTACGGGGTCAGCGTCATGAACCGTCGCCGATGACGAGTGGCGCGAACGTTCGTCGAGCACGAGTGCCGATTTCTGGAGTGGTCTTCGCCGTCTTCTGGTCGAAAACCACCTCAGTTCGACCAGGACGATCCATTCCAGGTCCGCAGCGCCACCATCGAGCCCGTCGACGCCAAGGGGGAAGGAGGTCTGGAACGTACCATGCCGTGAGGCCGTCGCTCCGGGCGCCCAGGACCCTCAGACCACAGTGTTCGGCATCGCTCCACTCCCATGAGTCGTCGAAACCTGGCCGTGCCGGTTCAGTAGAGCAGTGCGAGGAGCGCCTCTGCTCCAACGACGCCATCCATCTCGCCGTGGCCATCCGCTTCGGCGTGGACGAGGTAGTCACCTACGACCACGAGGCCACCGTCGCCGCACGCAGGGTGGGCTGGCCCAAACGGTCACCCACGGACTCTCACCGAGCCCTCCGGACGCCTCCACCCACGTGAACTGGTTGTCCGGCGAAGCCAGCGTAGACCCGAGTAAACAGCCTTTGGAGCGCTCGCCGCGTTGGTGCTCAAACCGTCCGGCGTCCTGATCTGGGACCGCAGCGGCAGCATCCGGTCGCTGGCTGCGGCAGCTCGGACCGGGCCACACGTTCCCCGACGTCGACCTGGCAGAGGCGGACGCCCCCCCAGGATGCGCTCGAGTTGGCCGGGGCCCAGCTCAGAGGCTCAGCCGGTGCTGTCGAGCAGTCCCGCTATCGCGGCTGTCGCCTCGAACGCGTCGCCGTGGCGGAGCCGGAATGCGGGGGTGGACTCCGCGAGCTCGGCGAGCGCGTCGAGTCCGGGCTGGCCGACGCGTGCCAGGTTGAGGGTGTTCGCCAGCAGAGCGTCCAACGCGTCGAGCGCGTCGAGCTCTTCGACCTCGACAGTGGCTCCGGGTTCGAAAGTGGGGAACACGACCAGGTCGATCCGTCCGATACGCCCGCCGAGCCGCCGAACGTCGGGTCGGATGGAAGCGGGGTCCACGTTCCCGTTGGGAGGATGCTCCATTCCAACCAGGCCACAACTGGTCGGATCGAGCCGGAGACGTTTGGGGAACCCGAGCCCGACTCCCCCTGTCGTGACACCGATGGCTTCGTCGCCGAGGTAGTCCCATCCGGAGGCGACCATCGCCGCGGTGAGCGTGGACTTGCCACCCTCGGATACCGACGGGAGGACCACGATCCGACCGTCAGCCGCCCGCACCCCACCGGCGTGGAGCGCCGCGCAGCCGTGGGTGGCGACCGCGTAGTCGGTGGTTTCGGTGACGAGACGACCGAGGAGCGTGTCGGCGGTGTCGTGCCACACGTCCTCGTCGGTCCACAGCTCGAGGGACCCGTCGGCTCTGGCGAGTACCTCGAACTCCTCCACCTCACTGTCAGCCCCATCCCGGCTTCCGGGGCCGGTCGACTCGTCGACGCCGGTACCGAGGTAATCGTCGATCCGTGCGACGAGATCCGCGTCGACTCCCCGGAACCGGATGACCCGGTCGAGGACGAGGTGTGAGCGCCCGTAGAAGATCGTGGTGCTGGTTGTGGGGCCAAGGGCGGTGCGTGGCGGCGGCGTCTGCCAAGGAGTGTCACGGTCGACCAGCCCCAGGTCACGGAACCCGTCCAACGCGGCCTCGACGTGCGACACCAGCGAGGAGCGTTCGACACCGCTCTCCTCGGCCCACGCCTCGATGACCTCGTCGAAGTCGGTGGAGCCGTCGCAACAATCCAGCACAGCACCGGCCGCGACGTTCAGCCGGTGACGGGTCTCGGTGACAAGGTCGTAGACGACGACGCGGCCTGCGATCGGGGCGCCGAGCACACCGTCGGATCGGCACGGCATCAGCGACATTCGACAGGACCGGATTGTGGGAAGAAGGGCTGTCCGCGGGTTGAGCAGTCGCGGATCACACGAGCGTGAGCGTCAGAGACACGTACCCGTCGGTGCCCGCGCTGCCGTTCTTGTTGCCGTTGCCGCCGTTGACATCACCGCCTCCGGTACCGCCGGCCGACCCGGCAGCGACCACGAGGGTGTTCGCACCGAGCGCCCTAGCCGACCCGGAGCCCCCACCCCCGCCTCCTGATGAATCGGAAGCCCAATTGCCCTCGCCGCCTTCGCCGCCACCGCCGCCGTAGTGTCCGCCGCCGCCGCCGCCACCACCACCCCCGTCGTATCCAGAACCTCCCCCGTTGCCGGCCCCGCCGTTTCCACCAGAGGTGTTACTTCCGGTGCCGCCGGGTGCACCGTCTCCGCCTCCGTCGCCGCCGGTGCCGCCGCCGGTGCCGGTCGCTCCGCCGCCACCAACACCGCCGGTCTGATCCCCCGTGCCAGTGTCGTATCCCCGTGTCCCGGCGACTCCGTTGAGCGTGCCGCCGTTCGGCAGGGTCCCACTGGTCAACGACCCGCCGTTTCCACCCTGCGCGTTGGACGCGCTGCGGTCGCCTGCGCCGCCGCCGCCGCCACCGCCGGGGGCGACCACGTCGATGTAGGTGGAGCCGGAGGTATAGACGAGGCTTGACGCTCCGCCGCCGCCACCGCTGGCACCGGCGTTGTCGGGACCGTCGGCGCCTTCACCGCCCTTCGTGTCTCCCGAACCGTCGGAACTCGCAACCCCCACTGCGTCGGCGTTCTGGCCCTTCTGGCCGACCGTGACTACTAGGGCGTAGTAGCCGGTGCAGCCGCCCGGTGTGGCGTTGATCTTGCCGGTGATCTTCGTGCCGGCGCCACCGTGCCCCCGCGGCTCTTCTCAGCCACGTTGGCTGATCCGCCGGCGCCACCGGCGCCTCGGAGCTCGAAACTCAACTCCCGTTTCGAACTGCAAGGCGGATACATGGTGTAGGTGTTAGGCGTGCTGGTGCTCCACGGAAAGTCGCCCGTGGCAGCCGCCGCTGGGAGGGTGAGGCTGTCGATCACGATCGGCGCGGCGGTGAACGCCGCTGTGAGCGCGGCACCGCGCTGGATCATCTTCCGACGACTCAGGCTGAGTTGGTCATCGGTGCACCCATCAACGCTGTCGCTCACGAGGTCTCCCCTGCACTTCGTCCGCCAACATCGCGAGCACCCTTCTCGTGACCGCACGATCTAGGCTAGCAGCGCCTTTCGTGATCACCAAGGTGCGGTTCAGACACCTGCTCCGCTCCATTGCGTCAGGTGACCAGCGGTCGATCCCGGCCTCCACCGAGGGCCGCGAGGATCCGCGCCAGACGGGCGACAGCATGACCGCGCCCCAGACACAGCGTCGGACTGAGGTTGACCCGGTCTGACGGACGGGTTGGTTATGCGGAGAGCCCGCAGGCCTCTATCCCGGGGAGGCGAATACGGACCGCCGCGACGCGTTCGTGATCGCCGACACGGCCCGAACCCGGCGTCGCAGCGTCACTGGCTCGACACAGCCAGCGACGAACTGCTCGAGCAGCTCCGCGTGGTGAACGGGTTCGACGTTGACCTCTCCGCGGACCTCACCCGGCCCTCCCCGGTTCCCGACCCCGACCACGCCCCGCACAGCAGGCAGAACCCGGATCACCACGATCGTGAAGAAGCGCTCGCCACGAGTCGCTGCGAAGGTCACCGACGCCGTAATGGCGGCGCTGGACGCCCAGACGGTGACGATTCCGCCGAAGCGGCAGTCGGGCGGGTCATCACCGGCCTGGCGGTCGAGCTCGACCGAATCCACAGCCGCCGCGACGCCCTCGCCGCTGAGATCGAAGAGGTGTTCCTGGCGCACCCTTTCCCTGGACAACAACATGGGGACACCCCCCCCGGAACCGGCTCAGCTCGTCCATCGTTCGATGGTACGGGGTTCAGCTCGACGAGCCGCTGAACCGACGCGGCGTCATTCGCCCGTTGCCGAGATGGGTGGCGCATCGGATGCCGAAGCGACACCGTGAGGGAGCGTTGCCTCTGTGATCCGTTGGGCCGCAGCGCGGCTGGCGCCGTGCAAGATCCGGACCACCGGCACCGTCTCGGCCATGCGAGCCAGCGCTTCGAGGCCGGGTTCTCCGACACGGACGAGGTTGAGGGTGTTCGTCATCAGCACTCGGATCGCATCGCCCGGCGGCAGTTGCGTCGCCGAATACGTGGCTCCCGGCCGGTAAGAGACCTCGACGACGAGATCGACGGGGCCGACTTCACCACCGACGCTGACGACGTCCGGCCGAATCTCGGTCGCCCGGCGGTGCGTGACCGGCGCAGGAGCGACATCCGCGGGATCCAGACCGACGAGGTTCTGGGATGTCGCGTCCAGGGTTAGTGGCTTTGGGTATCCCCAGGCGTGAAGGGTTTCGGGGTGGATCCCTGTCGACTCGTCGCCGACGTAATCGCATCCCGCCACGATCAGTGCCGCGATGAGTGTCGACTTGCCGGCATCGATCGGTCCGGTCACTGCGACGACTGCGCCGTCGGGGGTTCGCACCGCTCCGGCATGCAACACGACGAGGCGCTCCGATCGCGCCATGAAGGTGTTGAGCGCTCCCGGCAACTGCCAGCGCAGTTGATTCCGGTCGCTGAAGTCCCAGTGCGAGGTATCGAAGTAGTCGATGCGTCCATCGGGTTTCGGGACCGCCCCGAAGTGAACGGTCGGCGAAGCGTCCACCGGTTGGACAGGTCCGCCGAGGTCGGCATCGATCTCGGCGATGAGGTCGGGGTCCGGGCCGCAGAACGCAAGGCGATGATCGAGGTACTCGTGGGTACGACCGGTCACCCATGTCTGGCGTGGTTCGGTGATCACTGGAGTGAGCGTGCCGGTCGGCTCGTCGGGTGTAGTGGTGCGGCCGAGCAGACCAAGTTCGGTAAGAGCCAGGAGGCTCTCATCAACGCCGGAACGTACGACCCCGATATCCACTGATGCGGCACCAGCGACGTCGTTTCTGGTCGCCTCGACACCGATACCGTCGACGATGGCGGCAACGAGGTCTGAGCGGCTGACAGCGCCGGTCCTCACTACAGCGTCAAGGACGTGAGCGGCGAGCCCGTCGATCCTGTGGGCTGTCTCCGTCAACGCGTCGAAGACGATTGCGCCGTCGCCCAACGGGGCGGTCATCACGCCGACCGACAGTGTGATTGGGTCCAACCTTGCTCCGGCGCCCGAGTGTGATGTCACGACCAACCATCCGAGTTGAAACCGAAGGGCATCAGGCCAAGGTGAGCTTCACCCATCCGTCGGTGCTGGGCTCGAGTCCGTTGGCTCCAGCCGAGCCACTACCCCCAGCGCCGCCGGCCGCTCCGGTGGCAGCGGTTGCAGTCCCCGCGCCGGTCGCGTAGGCGGAACCTGAACCGGCACCGCCACCGTCACCCGCACCGTTGGAGGTGTTGCCCTTGCCACCCCCGCCGCCGCCGCCGCCGCGGTAGCCACCGCCACCACCGCCACCGCCTGCACCGTCCCAACCACCGGAACCACTGTCTGCCTTGCCGCCTCGGCCACCACCACCGCCGTCCTGGACGCGCGTGGCTGTGCCGCCGGTCTTGTCGGTGCCCGTGTTCTGCGCAGGCTTGCCACCGTCGAACCCGGGTGATCCAGACTCTGCATTTGCTGTATCACCCCGAAGAACTCCACCGGAACTACCACCTGTTCCCACCGACGATGTAGCGCCGTAGCCCTTCTCACCCCCACGCGTACTACTGGTACCGTTCGAGCCGGAGATGTAGTGGCCGGTGGTTCCGTCGACGCCGTTCAGCACCGAGCCGGACGCGGAACCCGATGAGAGCGATCCGCCGTTCGGGGGTGTGTTGCCCTCCCAGTGGGTCCCACGACCGCCGCCACCGCCTCCTCCTGGAGCGACGACCAAGATGGACCCGGTGAAAGTGTTGTTGCTCGAGATCGCCGATGCCCCACCGCCGCCACCACCACGGCCTGGGTAGTTGGCGCCACCCTTGATCTGGTTGTCTGCCCCCTCACCGCCATTGCCGTACAACGAACGGCCTTTGCCGGTTTCACGGGATCCGTTCTTCTGGTTGACTCCTCTATTGCCCTTCTCGCCGACCGCGACGTAGAGCGTGTAGGGGCTCCCTTGGGCCGGGATCGTGCCGGTGAGCTTCGTGCCGGCACCGCCGTTCCCGCCGTAGTTCCGCGCGTTGCCCGACGGAACGTTGTTGTTGGTGTTGGCTCCGCCGCCGCCGCCGGCCCCGGACATGTCGTAGGCAACCGGCGCGCCCGCAGGCAACGACACTTCGATGACCGCGCTGTTGTAGCTGGTTTGATTGAGCTTCTCCGTGCCCGCCGCCCATGCGGGGCTGGCGAAGCTGTCGATCACGATCGGAGCGGTGACCGCCGCTGCGGTGATCCCGCCAAGTTGCAACGCCCGGCGCCGTGTGAGTCCGCCCGTGGCGGTCGAGTTCTGCGCAACATCACCATCGGCATCTCGCGATTCCCCAGCGACCGATTCGACCATCCTTCAACAAGCCTTCCGTTCTGGTTCGCAAGCACGCGTCAAGAGACCATTGAACGGAACCTGAAGCACGTTCAGGTTACAACCGTGTGACTGGAATCTCGTCGGCCTCGACGGTTCAGCGTGGTGAACCGTCGCTGATGCCGAGCGATACAAACACCCCGGCGTTCTTGGCGAGCGCGGTCGCGACCCGGCCAGCGACGATCCGCCGTGCCTCTTCGGCGTCGCGGACTAGCTCGCCTTCCTCTCGCACCAGGCGGCCCGACGCCGCCAACTCGTCGAACACGAGTGTCGCCACGCCGTCGACGTCGGGATCAGCGCCGGCCCACACGGCGCCGAGCGCTGCCATCTCTATCGAGTCGACCTCGATCGCAGCGCCGATGGCCGGAGCGACGAGCGTCGCGTGGTTGGCGCCCGACCGGTTCTCGGCGATGAGCGCCTCGTTGAGCCGCCTCGACGCGGCGAAGGACACGTCGGTGACACCGCCGGTCGCCACCGGCGCCACGTACCCGCCCGAGACCAGCATCACGATCGCTGTCACGGCGTCATCGAAGCCCCAGCCGGTGTTGATCGACAAGATCGTCTCGATGCCGAGGTCGCCTCTGCCCATAGCGTCGATCAGCGGTTCGTAGAGCTCGCGGTTCAGACCGATGCGGCCCGACGCCGCTCGCACTGGCTCGTCGCCGAGCGGCTTGCCCAACCAGGTGACGCGGATCTCGTCCAACCACCGACGAGCGTCTCCCGGCAGGGCGGACGCCAGCCCGCGCCGGAACACGTCGCGCCGGAGCGCCTGCTGGTTGATCAGATCCCGGAGCAGCTCGCGGGTCACCACGTCGTTGATGGAGCCGACCAGGTCCGCCAGGTCGGGAGGCGCCCAGAACCGCCGAACATGGTCGACCGGGTCGAGCGAGCCGATGAAGTCGCACTTGGCCCCGGTCATCGAGTCCGCGACCTGGTCGAACATAAGCGGGCCGAAGTGGGCACCGAGGTACTCGTGCGCGCCGAGCCCACCGTCGAGCGTCGCCCACGACTCGAGCTGGGTCTGCTCCCGTGGGCCGAGCGGGAACGCCGCGGCACCGCTCTCAGCGAGGCGAACCACCGAAGCGGCCGCGTCGTGGAACGCGACCTCGCCGGGGCGGCCGTCGAACGCGGCGTGGAGGTGCAACGCCTCGGCGACGGGGATCATCGCCGCCCACCCGGTCGGCGACTCGTACATCACATACGCGAGTCCGCCGGGGACGAGTCGGTCTCCGATCACCGAGACCGCAGCTGCTTGCTGTACGGGGGCGATCCAGGAGTACACGCCGTTGATGACGAACACGTCGACCTCGGCCGGGCCGATCTGGCGGTCGGCGGCGAGGACGTCGAAGCCCGCTTCGGCGAAGTGGCAGTTCTCCAAGCCGGCGGCCCCGGCCAGGGCCCGTGCTCGTTCAATGTGTGCCGGGTTGTAGTCGAACCCCCACACCTCGACGTCGGGGTTCGCCGCGGCAACCATGGCGGCGCTGAGCCCGTGGCCGCAGCCGAGGTCGACCCAGGTAAGCGTCCGGCCGCCCGGCAGCGGCGGTTGACCCTCGAGTGCCGCGACAAGCGACAGCCGAGGCGGCGACAGGTCGACGACCATCGGCCCCGCGTAGTGCGTGTCGACGGTGTAGCCGTCGGACCACGCAGCACCGCGGCGGAACCGTGCGTACCCTTCGTCGTCGGAACGCCATCCCATGCCTCAGCGCACCCCCAGCCTGGCGAGTTCGCCGCGGTCAGGCCGTTGCGACGCGACGACGGCACTCCCGATCAGCGGTGACACGACGATGCGGTCACGGACCGGGGTCGGCGGCCGGCTCAGGATCCGGTTGAGTCGCGTGACCGCGCCGTCGGACGCGCCAGTGAGTTCGCCGCCCATCACGGGATGCGCGATACCGTCGGCCATCAGGCGACGCAACAGCCCGACGCGGAGTGACGCGTCGGGTTCCAGTTCAGCCATCGTCACAGGCCCCCCGGCGAGCGCCCGCAGCAGTGCCTTCGTCACGGGACGTTTCGGGCGTCCGGCGGCGGTGCCAGCCGCCGACTCGGCTGCGCCGGGCAGTCCGATCACGCTGAGCAAACCCACCGCCCGGCGCTGCTCGGCGTTGGACATCGGATCGGGCCCGAGTTGAAACAGGTCGGTCCGATGGATTCGCCGCACCGAAAGGTCGTCGAAGGCCTCCCTGAGCACCGGCGCGGCGATCGAGTCGACCACCGCCCCAGCGGCCTCGGTGCGCCCACTGCTGAGCGCGTCGCCGACCTGTGCGCTGCCGACGTAGTCGCAGCCGATCGACGCCATCGCGGCGCGGACCTGCGCGTGCGACAGCGGTCGCAGGTCGGCGTCGATGTAGCCGGCAACGACGTCGGACGCGCTCATCGAAAGGAGGCCGTCGAGCCACGCGACCACGGATGGGCGCTCGACGAGGTAGCCCATGGTCGCGGACCGGAGCTGGCGGAGTAGGCCGAACACATCGGGGACCGCGTCAAGCGGCGGTCGGGGGTCTCGGGCCACCATGTGGCGGACGAGTCGCAGCACCGGCAGGATCTCGGACCATCCGACGGTGGTCCGGTATCGGACGCACACGGTGCCGCCCGGTCGCAGCGTCGATGACACGCAGTCCAGCAGCCCGGCTCGGAGCTGATCGTCGGCTGTGTCGAGGATGCCGTCGATCACCACCAGGTCGGCTCGACCGCCTGTCAGGGCCGAGCCGAGCGATTCAGGGCCCGGCGGTTCTGGCGACTCGTGGACGGTGAGGTTCGCCAGGTCGGCGGCCCGTCGCAGCGCCTCGGTCGCCGTCAGCGCCGTGGGGTGGGGCGACCACGTGATCATGTTCGCTTCGGGGTGGCATGCTGCGGCGACGGGGGCGGTCCAAGAGCCGAACGAGGTCGACCCGTCGAGGAACACGGCGCCGAACGATGAGTGCGCCCACTGGCGGTGCCGGGTGCAGAGCAGCGCCGCAGAGACCCAAGTCGGCGTCAGCTCTGGTCGAAATCGTCGCAGGTCCGTCCGGGTGGCGAGACTCGAAGACTCGACGGTCTGAGCGTTCATCTGGTCGGCGCGTCCCTCGTCACACGTGAGTCACAACGAGTGTAGGACGATCCGTATTAGTGGACGAAGCCCACCCCTCGCCCTATCGTTGCTGTGACATCTGGACATTTTGGGGAGTGGGATGACCGACAAGACCGACGTTCCAGCGCGTACCAGCTCTGCCGGTTCGAAGACCTCGCAGCTGCGACTGAGGGGCGACCTGCGAGTCGAGGAGGTCGGCGGCGAGCTGGCGATCCTCGACGTCGAGGGCGAGTCGTTGCACCGGGTCCCCGCCGACGCGACCGACGCGGTGCGGCTGCTCCAGCGCGGTGTTGCCGAGTCCGACGTCCCGGCCGACCTGCGTGACGCGGTTGCGTCGCTGGTCGACGCCGGACTGATCGACGGCACCTCGCATGTCTCGCGCCGGGCCGCGATCGTCGGCGCCGGTGGCGCGGCGTTCGCGGCGGCGACGGTGACCACCTTCGCGCTCGCGGATCCGGCTGCAGCGTCGACGATGTGCACGAACGGTCTCACCACCTCGGCCGGCGTGTCGTACACATCTTCGAACTCGTCTGCGATGTTCAACATCGGCCCCGCCGGGATGGGCATGACGACTACCTCCCTGCTGTTCAGGGCCTGGGGCGGCGGCGGTGGCGGCGGCGGGTCAGTGGCAAGTACCCAAGCGAGCGGCGGCGGTGGCGGTGGCGGCGCCTACGCCCAGATCACACAGTCAGTAACCGAATGCACCGCCTACACATTCGACGTTGCCGTCGGCAGTGGTGGCGCCGGCGGAGTCGGGGCCTATTTCTCGGGTGACGGGACGGACGGCACGGGGTCCAGCGTCAAGGACTCCGCAATGACGGTAATCGTCAACGCCAATGCAGGCTACGGCGGAGCGCGGGGCTACGCCGGTCCCACCAACGGCATGGGCGGAGCTGGCGGATCGACAGGAACAGGCACCACGATCACATCTGGCGGCACCGGCGCCAACGGGTACGGCGTGTTTGCCGGAGACAAGAATGGCGGCGGCGGGGGTGGCGGCGCGGGGTCAGGCGGAAACGGGGTCTCGCCCGGAGGCACGACTCAGACTGGGGGCGCCGGAGGAGCTCAGAACAGCGGCGACGGCGGCGGCGGCGGCATGGGCGGTGACGGCGGCAATGCAGACTCGAACGGATCCGCCGGTTCCGCACGAGGCGGGGGTGGAGGCGGGGCAGGTGGAACCTACCAGGCGAACCACCACAACGGCGGCGACGGAGCCGGTGGCGAGGTGTGGATCGGCATGTAGGCATCGGGGCGCCGGGCAGAGGCTGCCGCGGGGATGCAGCGACGTCGATCGCATCGGCCGTCGCTCGGCTCCGCGTGCACTGCCCGGACCGGGCCCCTTCACCCAGATCGGCGGACACAACCGCCTCACCGTACGATTCGAAGCGTGGGCCACGACGAACTACGACAAGCGGGTGGCTACCCGCTCGACCTCACCCTGGAGCGCCGGTGGGGGGTGGCGGAGAACGGCGACGTCTACGAGGTAGCCGTTCGACCCCATCTGATCGACGAGCTCCGGCGACGTTGGCCGCCGCTCGGGCTGGAACGGCGCTCCGTTCAGGCGGCTCCGGTGACCGCCCGGATCGGACTGTCGGACCGTTGGGTGGTGGTGCCCGACGCCGAGGTCTCGGGCGACGACCCACCTCCGATCGCATGGGACCTGTTGGAGCGGTCGCTCGCAGTGTTCGCTGCGATGCGGTTGCGCCGCCTGGTCGCCGTGCACTCAGCGGTCATCGGGTGGCACGGGCGGGCGCTGTTGGTGCCTGCGCTGTCCGGTGGCGGCAAGAGCACCCTGTCGCGAGCGGCCCACGAGGCGGGTGCGACGGTGCTGAGCGACGAGTACGCGCTGATCGACGTGTCGACTGGCCTGGTGACGGGCTGGAACCGCCCGGTTCGCATCCTCACCGCGGACGGCGGGGTGGACCGCCTGGACATCGCTCAGCGTTCCGAACCGTTGCCGGTCGGGTGCATCGCGTTCGTCACCCACAGCAACGGTTCCGACGACGAGTGGGACGACCTCAGTCGAGGTCTGGCCACCGGGCGGTTGTTGACCCACACGATCTGCGCCAGCGCCCGCCCTGACGAGGCGTTCGAAGCGGCGCTTGCTGCCACTGCGACCGCTCGTGTCGTCGCAGGTACTCGGGGCGAAGCTGCCGCTGCAATCGACCGGTTACTGGCGCTCACCCTCCAGGGTTAGCGCAAGCAACCGTTCGTTGGGCCTTCCAGCCTGCGGGGGCTTACACCCCGACCCACACCTCGCTGCGGGCTCCCGGGCCACCGCGCTGCGGGTTGTCGGCCTCTTCGCTACCGCCGCCACCGCCGCCGGGAATGTCGGGGTCAAGAACGCCGTACCCCGAGTTGTCGTAACCGCCGTTGCCGCCTCGACCCCCGCCGGGCGTGCCGGCGCCGCCGGCGCCACGGCTACCACCCATTCCCATTGCGTACTCTCCATCGCCGCCGTTGTCACCAGCACCGCCGCTACCCGCGCCGCCACCGCCGCCGCCGGCGTTGCCCCAGCTCGATGGGCCTTGCACGCTGCCCATGCCGCCATTGCCACCGTCGTACCAGGTATCACCACCGGTGCCACCGGTGCCACCGGCACCACCGTTGCTGGGGCTGCCCTGTTGGCCGCCCATTCCGCCCTTGGCGACCAGCAGGGTGCCGAACGACGAGTCGCCGCCCGAGCCACCGAAGACCATGGTGTCGGGGTCGGTCGTTGTGTCGACGTAGCCATAGGAACCGCCGGCGCCGACCGTGACGGTGTAGGTGGTGCACTGGTTCACCGTGATGTAGCCGCCGCGGTACTCGCCGCCGCCGCCACCACCACCGGTGGAGGAACTGTTGCCGCCACCGCCACCGCCGCCACCGCCCCACGCGCTGACGAAGAGTGAGTAGGTGCCGCCCATACCGGAGCCGGTCGGCGCAGTGGTGTAGGTGCCGCTCGATGTGTACGTGACGGGTCCGACGGTCGGGGTGACGTTGCCCGGGCAGTTCGTGGACGCAGCGGCCGGGTCGGCCAGGCCGAACGCCACGACGGTCGCCGCGGTCCAGGCCGGTTCACCGGCGACGAGGACGTTGCGCCGATCCCCGGAGATGTCGGTCGCACCGGCGGGGTCGAGCACCACGGCCTCGTCCCCCAAGTCCTCTACGCGCAAACCCGATTCAAGACGGACCTTCATGGCAATCCTCTCGTTGCTCGTTCGGTCTCCGGGAACGACGACGTCCTTCCATGGAGTCAGTCGCTCACCGACACCGGGGTGCCGATGAGCTGTTCCTGAATCCCACTCAGGATAAACTGATCGCGGCTCGGGCCTCAACCTACCGGCCGATGCTGAGGTGAGTGGCCGAGACCGTCTGAGACTTACCGCGGTCAGGTCACGGTGGGGACGACTTCCCTCGTAGGCCGAGCGTATGAGTCCCTTCACGTGGTGGGGTTTCGGGGAGCGGATTCGGTCCACCACGTGGTGAGCCATCGGCGTGATGCTCGGTGTGTACGTCCAAGTGCACAACGAGGAGATCACACCGATGGCCCTGTCCGATTCTGCCCTGCCTGAACTGCTTGACGCGCTCCGCGTCGGGGACGGCACCGACCTTGTCCGTGAGCTCGCCCAGTGGGCGCTCCAAGCGTTGATCGACGCCGAAGCCTCCGAGAAGATCGGTGCTGGCCGCTACGAACGATCCGAGGATCGGGTGACGCACCGCAACGGCACCCGCTCGAAGACGCTCTCGACGAAGGCTGGGGATCTCACCGTGGGGATCCCGAAGCTCCGGAAGGGCTCGTTCTTCCCGGAGCTGCTCGAACCGCGCCGGCGCATCGATCAGGCGTTGTACGCGGTGATCATGGAGGCCTACGTCAACGGCGTGTCGACCCGCTCGGTCGATGACCTCGTCGCAGCGATGGGTGTCGACACGGGCATCTCGAAGTCCGAAGTATCTCGGATCTGCGCCGGGCTGGATGAGCGCGTCGACGCGTTCCGCAACCGCACCCTCGGACATGTCGGCTTCCCGTACGTGTACCTCGACGCCACGTACATCAACGTGCGTGACGACGCGCTCGGCCAGGTCGTCTCGAGAGCGGTCGTCGTCGCCACCGGCATCACCGCAGACGGCGGACGTGAGGTCCTCGGTGTCGACATCGGCGACAGCGAGGACGAGACGTTCTGGACGAAGTTCCTGCGCTCACTCAAGCACCGTGGGCTCGGCGGGGTGCGCCTGGTGATCTCCGATGCGCACGCCGGGTTGAAGGCATCGATCCGCAAGTGCTTCACCGGAGCCTCCTGGCAACGCTGCCGAGTGCACTACGCCCGCAACCTCCTCGCGTGCGTCCCCAAGACCCACGCAGAGTTCGTCGCCGCAGCGTTCCGATCGATCTTCACCCTCACCACCAAGGCCGAGGTCGAGGCCCGCTGGGACGAAGTCGAAGCAACCCTCGCTGAACGGTTCCCCAAGGCCGCGGAGTCCATGCGATCAGCGCGCACCGACATCCTCGCGTTCACCGCATTCCCGGCAGCGCACTGGCGCAAGATCTGGTCCAACAACCCGCTCGAGCGGCTCAACAAGGAGATCAAGCGCCGCTCGAACGTCGTCGGGATCTTCCCCAACGACGCCGCCGCGATCCGCTTGATCGGCGCCGTGCTCGGCGACCAACACGACGAGTGGGCCATCGCCCGCCGCTATCTCTCCGAGACCTCGATGGCCGAACTCAACCAACCGCGCGACACTGACCCAGACCAGCTCCAACTCGAGAGCTGACCACATCGAGCATCACACTCGATTCCCACCACGTGACGGGGCTCTATCGAGCCATCTCCTCCGGCCGCTTGGGTACCGCCGCCACCGCCCGTACTGCCACCCGCACCACCTGCTGACGCTTGGCCACCAGCGCCGTGACCTCCCGGCGAACTGCTGACCGTGAAACCAGACAGACCTGCAACGGTTGTGTTGGTGACTGAACCTGTGACCGCGCCACCACCAACGCTTCCCACCCTGCCGGTGGCATCGCCGCCGCCTCCGGATCCCCCTCCACCAGGGGCGATCACTGCTAGGTCAGGTAGGAGGTAGACCGCACTCGCACCGCCGCCACCGCCTCCGCCGCCGCCCTTCACAGTGGGGTCGACGGTACCGCCGCTACCACCCTGGCAGTATCCGGTCCCGCCGGCCCCACCCCGCCTGAAGGAGACCTCCCATTCATAGGGCTCACTCCCCTGGCCACCTCCGGCTACGACGATGTTGACGTCGCGGCTGGACGTCGACGATGCGATCGTTCCGGTCAGCTTTGTGCCCGAACCCCCGTTGTAGCCCTGGAAGCTGCTGCCGCCGCCGCCTCCTCCGATGATCGTGAAGCTCACCTGACGGTTCGCAGGGATCGTCCTGACGGCAGTGCCGGGAGTTTCGGAGTCGTACAGCGACGTGCCGCTAGCCAGTGCCGGCGCAGCGAAGCTGTCGTAGACGATCGGAGCGGCCACGGCCCCGGCAAGGATCGCCCCTCGCTGGAGGAGACGCCTACGGTCGATGCCGACGGCATCGGACGGCGGCTGTGCAGCCGTCTCCGAGCCACTCGAACCTTCCGCACCAATACCTGCCACGTAGTTCAGCCTTTCCGAGAATGGGACCGGGGCAACGATAAGGGGCTGGGTGGCAGGAGACAACCAATATCTGAATTATCTTCAGATAGTTGTTGGGTCAGACAGGCTGCACCCGGGCACGCGTAGAACGCGTTCCACCTACGCTGGTCTGGTGGAAGACAGGGTCTCCGCCGCTCTGTCGGCGCAGCCGACAGCGGGCATTCCGGTCGATAAGTTGGTGCGTCAGTCGGCGTCGGTGCTGTTGCCTGGCGCTGAGGACTCCCTCGGCCCGCTCGACGAGCAGACCGGCCAGAGCTTGTTGGGGATCGCGGCGACAGAGGGCGTACTCGGACCACTTCTGATCGCGCTTCCTGGCGAGGAGTCCGAGCTCCGAGAGCTAGTGCTGACCCAGTATGAGCGGGTGCTGGCTTGGTGTCTGGAGCTCGAGCTGCGACTCCTCGAGGTGAAGGACTGGTTCGATGACGCCGGCGGGGTCGATTTCCGGGTCCTCAAAGGCCCCGCCGTCGCCCACCTCGACGAGTTCGACCCGTCGCTGCGTTCGTTCGCGGACATCGACCTGTTGATCCCAGCCGGGGACATCGACCGCGCACTCGCCGTGCTGCAGCGCCACGGCGCCGAGCGACGGATCCCCGAACACCACCGGGGCTTCGACAGACGATTCAGCAAGGGTGTCGGCCTCACCTGCGGCGACGGCATCGAAATAGACCTACACCGCACGTTGTGCGTCGGCGCACTGGGACAACGCATCCCGCTCGACGAGCTGTTCAAATCACCGGAGCACTTCGACATCGGTGGGCAGCAGTTCGCGGCGCTGTCGCTCCCCCACCGTGCGCTCCACGCCGCGTACCACGCAGTGATCGGGTCGCCCACCCCTGCGTTGAAGACCCTGCGTGACCTCGCCGGCTACCTCACCAGACCGACCCTGACCCCAGAGCTGCTCGTTCCCGAAGCCCGCCGATGGGGCGGAGAGACAGTATTGGCCCGAGCGGTAGCCGCAGCGTTCGCCAACCTCACCTTCGACGCACCCGAGTGGCATGAGTGGGTAGACCAATTCACCCCCGACGACCGCGACGAGGAGCTGATCCACCACAGCCAGTTCGAGTCCGCCGCGCCGTTCGACATGGCCTTCATCCAGGCGCTCCCGTGGCGCGACCGCGCCGCGTACGTCTGGGGCACAGCATGGCCCTCGAAACAGACGTTGGACTCCCGGGGAGTCACCCACTGGAGCCGAATCCGACACGGAATCGCCAACCTCCGACGATCACGGTGAACTCGGAGCGCCAAGCCGAGCACACTGCGCCCAAGTTGGGCCCGGTCGCTCGGCAGGTCATACCCGTCCTCATCGCAGCGCTCGTCGTTCAGGTACTGCTCCCGTTCCGCAGCGACAACGCGGCGCACGTCCTGGGTGGCGGGGCGCTCGCGTTGCTGCTGATCGCGACCCCACCAGCGCGCTGGCTCAGGGCGCCGTGGTCAGAGGCCGCGATCCTCGTGGGGGTTCTCGCCGCCGCCTTGATCACCGAGTGGACGGTCTTCGGCCCGTTCGACGTCGTGGACGTCGCGTTCACGATGGGCGGCGCGTTCGTCGTCCTCGCCGCGCTCCCCGAATGCGCCGACGCCGACCGACACACCCGGTCCCGACTAGCGTTCGCAGCGCTGCTGCTCGGCGCCGCGTCGCTCGCGCATCGCTACCTCACCGGGATCGGCGTCGCATGACTAGCAAGTCGGTCAGGAAGTGGACCGGGATCGTCGCCGGTGTACTCATCCTGGCCGTCGGCTGGTTCGGGGTCCTGCGCTGGACACTGATCCCGCTCGGAATCGACGCACGGGTGGAAGACACGTCCTGGGAGGGCCGCACTGCCGGCCACTTCCGGGTGCTGTACCTCTCCGACGGCCGCGACCTGGTCGTGGACCGGGAGTTCGTCGAACGTGCCGAGGCCCAACTCCATCACGGATCGACGATCACCAAGGACGCCTGGGACACCGACGTCGTGCTTGAGGGGCGACCGGTTCCATTGCGGGTCTCGACAGACGTCTGGCGAACGATCGCCGCCGTGACAGTCCCGGTCGGACTCGGAGGGTGGCTCCGGTGGCGGCGGAGAAGGCTGCCGTGAGGGGCACGGGCGGATCTGAAGCGTCCAGACGATCCCCCGCCTCCAACGCAGCGCGCTGGTCGCTCGACGACGCGGTGCTCGGGATCGGACTCGTCGCGTTCTACCTGATCGTCGCTGCGTTGCTGCCAGACTCGCTTCGCCCCGAGTCGGCCACAGACCTGACCGTCTACTACCTGCCGGTCTCTGAACGGCTCGCTGACGGGCACGGCATCACCACAGCCGCTGGGCAGGTCGCCGACCTGCACGCACCGGGGATGGTCATCCTCCTCGCAGGTGAACGGCTACTCGCCCGAGTGCTGGGCGCGTCGATGGACCCGATGCTCACAGCGACCGGCGCCGTGGCGTTCGCAGCAACCGGTGTCGTCCTTCACCGCCTGCACGCGGTCCGCTTCGGCAGACGGGAAGCGGCGGCCGGACTGATCGCATTTCTGATCTATCCGCTGACGTGGTGGACGTTCCTCGCGTCGAACGTCGAGGTGGCGTTCACCCCGCTCGTCGCGTCGATCGCCCTCATCTGCTCGAGCGCACTGCGGGCACGAACTGCGACGCGGGCACAACTGGTGGGGCTCGGCCTGCTCCTAGGCGTGACGACATTGATCCGGCCGAACGCCATCCTCCTGGCCGCACCGATCGTGTACGTCCTGTCGCGGTGCCAGCCCGACGTCGACACCGCGATGGCGCCTGCGACTCGGTTTCGGCACATCGCGGCTCGAGCGATTCTGCTGGTTGGCACCGCGTTGATCGTCATCACCCCCTGGGTCACATGGGCGTCGGTGACCTCAGAGCGGCTCGTGCCTGTCGCGTCCAGCGCGCCGGCCACGATGCAGGCTGGCCTGGAGGCGGGTTCGGGTCGTGACGAGGAGAGCGGCTCGTCGTGGATTCCTGATGGAGCCAGGCGCTTCGCACGAGCGGCCGCCGACAACCCCGGTGCCACCACCGGGGAGGTCATCGGCAACACACTCTCCGAGGCCATCGACGACCCGACCGGTGCCGCTCAGATGTTGCTCTCCAAGGCGACCCGCTCCTGGTACGGGACGGAGTCGCTCGAGCGCGACAACCTCCTGCTCATCACCCAGGTCCTGTTCGGCACCGCGACGTTCGTCGGATGGTGGAGGATCAGACGGACGGACTCGGACTACGCGACGTTCATCGTCGGCGTCGTCCTCACCGGCTGGATCACCGCCGTCGCCACCCTCTCCATCGTCAGGTTCCTATCCCCGTTCCTGATCGTGGCGGTATGGCTCGCCCCATTGGGGATCCAGACGGTGTTCCGCAGAGCATCGCGGACGGGGGCGGGCAGCCGTACGATGAACCGCGGTCATGACCCACCGCCAGAGGAGGGGTAGCCCGGTGGTGAAGCCATCCAAGAGCCGCGTCTTCGATCTGGACCTTCTCCGGTTCGTCGCGGCCGTCATGGTGCTGCTCTACCACTACACGTGGCGGGCACAGGCGATCACAGATCTGGATGCTCCCAACTGCCCGACGTGGATCAACAGCTGGAGCCGGTACGGCTTCCTCGGCGTCGAGCTCGGCACTGCCGCGCGTGGGGGTGACATCTGAGGTGGCTTGCCCGATGGGTGGGCCTGGAAGGATTTTTCATG
>WBZL01001168.1_pt1 | contig 28247 bp, 27 predicted proteins | sample 5204291 | NCBI WGS metagenome assembly WBZL01 (sample SAMN12344345, study PRJNA552823) | activated sludge metagenome | biome: Activated sludge suspended growth; feature: Nitrification reactor; material: Wastewater; isolation source: activated sludge from nitrification reactor of wastewater...
CCGAGCCATCTGCCGGCCGGCATAGAGGTCGCGCACCAGCGCCATCGCCGCGACGCGCGGCCCCGCCACGCCCAATCCCTGCAGGAGACGCGCCGCCAGCACCAGCCAGAGCGACGGCGCCACCCAGGCGAGCGCCGCACCGAGGCAGTAGAGCGTCGCGCCGCCGATGATCACGCGCCTGCGCCCGAGCGCATCGGAGAGCGGCCCGGTGAGAAAGGTGCCGAGCCCCATGCCGAAGACGAAGCTCGTGACGATGAGTTGCGCGCGGTTCGGTGCCTCCGGGCTGAGGTCCGCGGCGATCTCCGGCATGGCCGGCAGCATCGCGTCGATGGAAAACGCCGTCATCGCGAACATCATCGCCAGAAGCACGATGAACTCGGGCAAGGGCAGGCGGCGGACGGGCACCATCGGCGCCTCGGGCGCGCTCATGCGTCCGGTCCAGCGTCGGGTGTGGAAAGTCGTGCGACGATCTCCTCGATGCAATATGCCCAGGTCTCGGCTGGCTGCGCGCCCTTGATGACATGGACATGGTTGATGATGTAGGTCGGCACGGCATTCACCCCGCGTTGTCGTGAATAGGCGTCCCGGGCACGGATGTCGTCGGCGTCGGCATCGCCCTGCAACAGGCGCTCGGTCATGGCGCGATCGAGTCCCACCTCGCCGGCGATTTCGGCCAGCGTCGCCGCATCGCCGATGTCGCGCCCGTCACACCAGTAGGCGCGGAAGAGGGCAGAGACCATCGGCGTTTGCCGCCCTTCGAGCCCGGCCCAGTGAATCAGCCGGTGCGCGTCGAGCGTATTGGGCGTTCGGCCGATGCGTTCGAGGTTCAGCTCGACCCCCGCCTTCTTCGCATGTTCGATGAGCGGCAGATGCACCTTCACCGCGCCCTCCTGTCCTCCGAACTTCGCTTCCAGATAGCTGCGCCGGTCCATGCCGCCCTTCGGCATGTCGGGGTTAAGCTGGAACGGATGCCATTCGATCTCGAACGGATGCCCGGGATTGGTCTCCAGCGCGCGGTCGAGATAGGCCTTGCCAACATAGCACCACGGGCAGGCGACGTCGGAGATTATATCCAGCTTTATCATGGTCCTACTTTCCATTCTTCGCGTAGTTTGCGGCGATTCACCTTGCCGTTGGCGGTGACCGGGATCGCCGGAAGCCGGAGGTAGAGGCGCGGCTGCTTGTAGCGCGCCAGATGGGAAGTCGCATGGGCCGCCAGCGTCGTCTCCGCCGCCTCGCCGGCGTAGAAGAGCGCGATCACCGTCGTGTCGGCCTTCACCGGCAGTTCCACCGCAGCAGTTGCGGTGACACCGGGGCAGGCCGCCATCGCGGCCTCGATCTCCGCCGGCGAAATGCGGAAGCCGCCAGCGGTCAGCATGTCGTCGGCGCGGCCGAGGCTGGTGATCGCGCCGTCCTCCGCCATGACCACCATGTCGCCCGTCTGGAACCAGTCGTCTGAGACGGGGGTGATCGTCTCGCCGTCGCAGGTGCCGAGGAAGAGCCCGGGGTCGCTTCGATGCACGGCCAGAAGCCCGGGCTCACCGCGCGGCACCGGCGTTCCGTCCGGGCCGAGGACTGCGACCCGGCGGCCGGGTTGCGGGTAGCCGGTCGCGCCATCGGGGGCCGGGCGGGCGGGCGAGGAGGAGAGGAAGGTGGAACATTCCGAAAGCCCCATTGCCTCGTGCAGGTCCGTGCCCGTGGCCGTGCGCCAGCGGGCGCGAAGCGTGGGGGGCAGCTTCTCGCCGGCCGAGAGCCCGTGCCGGAGGCGGGGCAGGGCGAGGTTGTTGCCTTGCGCGAGGATGCGGCGAAAGACGCCGGGAACCGCAGCGAAAACCGTGGCGTCGAAGCGCCGGGCAAGGAGGGGTAGCTGTTCCACCGCCACGCCTTCGGCGGGGATCAGCGCCGTCGCGCCCACGGCCCAGGGGTCGAAGAGCCCGACGCCGAGCGTATAGGTCCAGTTGAGCGCGCCTGCGTGCATCACCCGGTCCTCCGGCCCGATCGCGTGCCAGCCGACGCGCATCATGTGGCGCGCCCAGACGGCTCGGTGGGCATGCGCGACGGCGCGCGGGCTGCCGGAGGTCCCGGAAGTGAAGACGATGTAGGCCAGCCGGTCCGCGTCGCCCATCGCCCAGTCGTGCGCAGGACGGCCCTCGAAGCCGCGCAATTCCGCCTCGTCGAGTACCGGGCAGGGTGGCGCCTCGGGAAGCGCGGCGCCCGCCCCTGCGACGATGAGCGTCGGCCGGACCTGCGCGCAAAGCCGCGCCACCTCGGCCGCCGTCAGCCCAGCCGCAGTCGGCACCGGAACGAACCCGCCGGCGATCGCCCCGAGAAAGGCGAGCGGGAAGGCCACGCCGTTGCCGAGGCGGAGGAGCACCCGGTCGCCGGGCCGCAGCCCTTCCTCGGCGAGGCCCATCGCCACGCCCTGTACCGCAGCAGCCAGCCGCGCGTAGCTCCAGCGCTCTGCGCCGTCGGGACGCACGACCTGAAGCGCGATGTGATCGGGCCGCTCCCCGGCCGCCGCGAGCACGTGGCGGGCGAGGTTGAAGGGCGCGGGGCAGGGCGCCGGCGCGGCGGGGTCGGTCACGGACAGCATGACCCCTCGCTACGCCGCAAGCCGGGCCGTTGCAAGGCATGGCGGATTGGCGTTAATGCACGGAGGCGGCGTCAGGACCGAACAGATGAGCGACATCGACCAGAGCGGAATCATCCGCATCGCCCGCGCCGGACAGGCGCAGGAGGTGCCGGCCGCGCCACTGAACCTCGGCCTGCGGGTGCGCGATCTGCGCAAGGAGCGGGGCTGGACGCTCGAGCGGGCGGCAAGCCAGGCGGGGCTCGCGCGCTCGACGCTTTCGAAGATCGAAAACGGCCAGATGTCGCCCACTTACGAGGCATTGAAGAAGCTGGCGCAGGGGCTTTCGATCACCGTCCCGCAGCTCTTCACGCCGCCCTCGCGGCCACAGGCTTCGGGCCGGATGGCGGTGACGACGGCGGCCGAGGGGCAGGCTCAGGCAACCGCGACCTACGAACACCGGCTGCTGGCGGGGGCGTTCCGCACCAAGCGGATGCTGCCCTACACCGCACGTATCCGTGCCCGTACCCTCGAGGAGTTCGGTGGCTGGGTGCGCCACGACGGCGAGGAGTTCCTCTACGTCTTGACGGGCGTAGCCCGGCTTTACACGGAGTTCCACGAGCCCGTCGACCTCCGCCGGGGCGACAGCGCCTATTACGATGCCTCGATGGGGCACAATATCATTTCGCTGAGCCCGGAGGACGCGACGGTCCTCTGGGTCACCAGCCTCGTTTAGCCCCGAGGGCAGGGAGCATCGGATGCGGGTCAGGACACGGCCGATCGAAGGGCAGAAGCCCGGGACGTCGGGTTTGCGCAAGAAGACGAAGGTCTTCATGTCAGAGGGTTATCTTGAAAACTTCGTGCAGTCGGTGTTCGACGCGACCGGGGGCGCCGAGGGCAAGACCTACGTCGTCGGCGGCGATGGGCGCCATTTCAACGATCACGCGGTGCAGGTGATCCTGAAGATGGCGGCGGCGAATGGCGCGCGGCGGGTGATCGTCGGGCGGGGCGGGTTCCTGTCCACGCCTGCGGCGTCCCATCTCATCCGCCTCCACAGGACCGATGGGGGGCTGATCCTCTCGGCCTCGCACAACCCGGGCGGACCCGATGCGGACTTCGGGATCAAGTTCAACACCGCGAACGGCGGCCCCGCCCCGGAGGCGCTGACCGAGGCGATCCATGCCCGCACGCTAGAGATCGACGCCTACCACATTGCCGACGAGGCAGATGTGGAGATCGACAGGATCGGCGAACAACATATTGGCGGAATGCAGGTTTCCGTCATCGATCCCGTTGCCGACTATGCGGCGCTGATGGAAACGATCTTCGACTTTCCGAAGATCCGCGCACTCTTCTCGGGCGGCTTCCGGATGCGGTTCGACGCGATGTGTGCGATCACCGGGCCCTATGCGGTCGAGATCCTCGAACACCGCCTCGGTGCCCCACCGGGGACCGTGGTGAACGCCACGCCCCTGCCGGACTTCGGCGGTCTGCATCCCGATCCGAACCCGACCTGGGCAAAGGTCCTGATGGACGAGATGATGGGCCCCGACGCTCCCGATTTCGGTGCGGCATCCGACGGCGACGGTGACCGCAACATGGTCGTCGGGCGGGGCATCTACATCGCGCCCTCCGACAGCCTCGCGGTCCTGGCGGCGAACGCCCGCCTCGCGCCGGGGTATGGCGGCGGGCTCAGGGGCGTCGCGCGGTCCATGCCCACCTCGACGGCGGCGGACCGGGTGGCGGCAGTGCTGGGCATCGGGTCCTACGAGACGCCAACGGGCTGGAAGTTCTTCGGCAACCTTCTCGATTCCGGCCGGGTGACGCTCTGCGGCGAGGAGAGTTTCGGCACGGGCTCGGACCACGTGCGCGAGAAGGACGGGCTCTGGGCGGTGCTTCTCTGGTTGAATATCCTCGCGGAACGCAAAGAAACCGTTCGGGAAATCATGAGCGACCATTGGCGCCGCTTCGGCCGCAACTACTATTCCCGGCATGACTACGAGGCGCTGCCGGCCAATCTCGCGAACCGGATCATGGAGGGCCTGCGCGCCCGCCTGCCGACCTTGCCGGGGCAATGTCTGGAGGGCATGACGGTCTCCGCGGCCGACGATTTCGCCTATGCCGACCCGGTGGATGGCAGCATGTCGCGCGGGCAGGGGCTGCGGGTCGTCTTCAGCGACGGCTCGCGCATCGTGCTCAGGCTGTCGGGCACGGGGACGGAGGGTGCGACGCTCAGGCTCTATCTCGAGCGCTATGTCGCGGGGCCGGACGGGCTCGATGCCGAGGTGCAGGCCGCGCTGGCCCCGGTGATCCGCACGGCCGAGGCGCTGGCGGCGATTCGGGCAATCACGGGGCGACCAGGCCCCGACGTCGTCACCTGAGACGCCTGTCTCCCGCTTCGCGCCGTCGGAGCACGTCGGCCAAGGCAAAAGCGGATCAGTGCCTGATCCGGCGGCCTTCACGGTCGAAGGAAAAGGCATTGGCCGGGTCGAAGGCGAGCGCCACGGCGTCGCCGACCTGCTGGGGGTGCTGGCCGAAGAGACGGACGGTCAGCGTTTCCCCGCCGCCGAGCGTGACAAGGAGATTGGTGTCGGCGCCGAGACGCTCGACATGTGTGATCGTGCCGGCGAGCGGCCCCTCCGACGCGAGCCGCAGGTGCTCGGGCCGGACACCGACCGTGGCTCCCGGCGCGCCGAGCCGGCCGGCCGGCAGGAAGTTCATCGAGGGCGCTCCGAGGAAACCCGCGACGAAGAGGTTGTCGGGGTCGTTGTAGAGCGCCATCGGGCTGCCGACCTGCTCGATCTTGCCATCGCGCAGGACGACGATCCGGTTTGCCAGCGTCATCGCCTCGGTCTGGTCATGCGTGACGTAGATCATCGCCGTCCCGAGTTCGCGGTGGATCCGTGCGATCTCGACCCGCGTCGCCATCCTGAGCGCGGCATCGAGGTTCGAGAGGGGCTCGTCGAAGAGGAAGAGGTCGGGCTTGCGGACGATGGCACGGCCGATCGCGACGCGCTGACGCTGGCCGCCGGAAAGCTCGGCCGGCCGGCGCTTGAGGTAGGGCTCTAGCGACAGCAGGCGGACCGCCGTCGCGATCCTTTCGGCGATCACGGCGCGGCTTTCGCCCGCGTGCTTCAGTCCCAGCGCCATGTTGCCCTCGACGTCGAGGTGCGGATAGAGCGCGTAGGACTGGAACACCATGGCGATGCCGCGTTTCGCCGGAGGCGTCCGCGTGACGTCGCGCCCGACGATGCGCACGGTGCCCGAACTCGCATCCTCCAGCCCGGCGACAACGCGCAGCAGCGTCGACTTTCCGCAGCCGGAAGGTCCCACGAACACGACGAACTCCTCAGGCTCGACCACGAGGTCGATGTTCCTCAGAACCTGCACCTCGCCGAAGGATTTGCTTACGTTTTCAAGGGAGAGCGCGGTCATCCTGGGAAATCCAGATGGACGGTGCGACCGGTCCGGATGCTCTCGTCCGCCGCGAGGCAGACCGCGAGCGAGGCAACCGCGTCCTCCATGTGGCGCGCGAGGTCGCGGTCCTCGGCGATCGCGCGCAGCAAGAAGGCCTGCTCGGCATCGCAGAGCGCCTGGTGGCCGGGTTCGCCCGCGAAGTCCACATCCTCGTCCGTGCCGTCGGCGCGATGGATGCGCAGGCAGCCGACCCTGGTGTGCCCCTCCACGGAGGCGGAGGCGGGGTGCATCCCCGACAGGATCGAGACCGCGCCCCGCGGGCTGATCACGTCCTTCACGAAATAGGCGACCTCGGACATCATCGGACCCCAGCCGGCCTCGTACCAGCCCACCGAACCATCCGCGAAGACCACCTGGAACTGTCCGTAGTTGTACATGTCTTCGGCAATCTCGTCGGAAAGCCGCAGACCCATGCCATGCACCCGCACGGGCGGGGCGTCGGTGATCTGGCACATGACGTCGACATAGTGCACGCCGCAATCGACGATGGGCGGGGTCGTCCGCATCAGCGCCTTGTGCACCTCCCAGGCGGGCCCGGTGGACTGCTGGTTGAGGTTCAACCGGAAGACGTAGGGTCCGCCGAGCGCGCGCGCCTCGGCGATGAGCCGCATCCACGAGGGATGGTGGCGCAGGATATAGCCGACGACCAGCTTCAGCCCCGTCCGCCGCGCCGTTTCCACCACGCGCCGGGCGTCGGAAACCGTGGTCGCGAGCGGTTTCTCGACGAAGACATGCGCGCCCTGCTCAAGTGCCGCGCAGGCATAGTCGGCATGGCTGTCCGAATAGGTAGCGATGACCACGACGTCCGGCTGTGTTGCCTCGAGGGCGGCGTGGAAGTCTCTGAAAAGAGGATAGGATTGCAGTTCGCGGGGCAGCGCCGCGACGGAGCGGTTCACCAGCGCCACGATCTCCGCGCCCGGGTGATGGTGATGCGCCAGCGCATGGGAGCGGCCCATGTTGCCAAGCCCGGCGACCAGCACTCTCATTTCACCGCTCCCGATGTGATGCCGCGGATCAGTTGCCGCGAGAAGAGGACATAGAGGACGAGGACGGGCAGGATCGCAAGGCTGAGTGCCGAGAGGACCGCGTTCCAGTCGGTCACGAACTGCCCGATGAAGACCTGGCTTCCCAGCGTCAGGGTCTTCGTCGCCTCGCCGGGGGCGAGGATCAGCGGGAACCAGAGATCGTTCCAGATCGGAATCATGTTGAAGACGGCAACCGTCGCCATCGCCGGCCGCACCAGCGGCAGCACCAGCCGGAGGAAGATCGCATACTCGTTCATCCCGTCGATGCGGCCGGCGTTCTTGAGGTCGTCGGATACCTGGCGCATGAATTCCGAGAGGATGAATACGGCGAGCGGCAGGCCCTGCGCCGTGTAGACGAGGATCAGCGCCGTCAGCGTGTTCACCAGTCCCGTCGCCACCATCATCTGCAGGATCGCCACCGTGCCTATGCGGATCGGGATCATGATGCCGAGCGCGAGGTAGAGCCCCATCAGCATGTTGCCCCGGAAGCGATATTCGGACAGCGCGAAGGCCGCCATGGCACCGAACAGCAGGATGAAGGTCAGCGATCCGACGGTGACGATCAGCGAATTCTGGAAGTAGAGAAGGAAGTCCCCCTGCGCCATCACCGTGCGGTAGCCCACCATCGAGAACGTCGCCTCGGAGGGCAGGGAAAGCGGCTCCGCGAAGATCGCCCGCCGGGTCTTGAAGGAGTTGACCAGGATCACGAAAACCGGGAAGAGCGCGATCGCGGTCCAGGCGAGAAGTGCGGCATGGGCGGCGACGGTGTTCAGCCTGCTGGTGCGCGCGCGGTTCATCGGGGCCTCAGAACTGGTAGCGCCGCAGGCGCGTCTGGATGAGGAACAGGTAGAGGCAGACCCCTGCCAGGATGATCGCGAACATCGCCGTCGCGATCGCTGCCCCCATGTGGGGGTCACCGAGCTGGAGCTGGAAGCCGAAGAAGGTCCGGTAGAGGAAGGTGCCGAGGATATCGGTGGAGAAATCCGGCCCCGCGAGCGCGCCCTGCGCGGCGTAGATGAGGTCGAAGGCATTGAAGTTGCCGACGAAGGTCAGGATCGAGATGATCCCGATGGAGGGCAGGACAAGCGGCAGCTTGATCCGCCAGAACGCCGCCCAGCCGGTGATCCCGTCGATCTCGCCCGCTTCCAGAACGCCCTCGGGGATGGCGAGAAGGGCGGCATAGATCAGCATCATCGGGATGCCCACGAACTGCCAGACCGAGATCAGTGCGAGCGTTGTGAGCGCGTAGTCTTCCTTCCCGAGCCAGGGGGCATAGAGCGACTTCAGCCCCACCGCGTCGAGCATGGAGGGCGCGATGCCCCAGATCGGCGACAGGATCAGCTTCCAGGCGAAGCCGACGATCACGAAGGACAGGATCGTCGGAATGAAGATGGCGGAGCGGTAGAACGTTGCGAAGCGCAGCCGCGGGTGGCTGAGAATCGCGGCGAGGCCAATGCCGATCGGGTTCTGCACCGCCATGTGGATCACGAAGAACCACACGTTGTTGCCGAGCGCATTCCAGAAAGCCGCCGACCAGTGCGGATCGCCAAAGAGCGTGCGGAAGTTCTCAAGTCCGGCGAAGACCGGGCCGGTCCCGCCTCGTGCATAAAGAGAAAGCCGCAACGTGTTGAAAAGCGGAAAGATCATTACCGCCGTATAGACGAGCACGGCGGGCGCGAGAAAGACCGCGACGTGGAACCGTGGCCGGACTGCCATCGCGCGTGCCCTCATTTATTGCGGCGGACATACTCTCGGGGTGTGCGGGGGGCCGAGGGCCCCCCGCCAGGTCGCCCGTCGGGGCGATACCTCACTTCTGCGGCTCGTACCACGAGGCGAGGCCGTCCTGCAGCCGCTTGGCGGCGTCCTCGGGCGTCTCGGTGCCCTTGATGACATTGGCGGCGGCGTTCCAGGTCTCGTTCTCCAGGTTCGGCGTGCCGCGCGACAGGATCTGGTAGGTCGAGCGGATCGTCGAGGAGCACTTGCCCCGCCAGGAGACGAATTCCTGCGCCAGGGGATCGGCCATCTCGACCGGAGCGGAGTTCAGCGAGAAGAAGCCGGGCAGGGCGTTGGCATAGAGTGCGGCGAATTCGCTCGAACCCACCCATTCGAGGAAGGCCTTCGCCTCCTCGGGGTGCTTCGTGGCCGCGTTCATGCCTATGGCAATGTCGGTGTGGTCGGAGATGTAGCAGGTGTCGCCGGCCGCCGCGACGGGCGGCGGGAAGGCGCCCATGGTGAAGCCGGCCTGGGCGTTGAAGCCCGAGATTTCCCACGACCCGGCCGGATAGATCGCCGCGCGGCCGAGCGTGAAGAGGTTCTGGCTGTCGGGATAGGTCTGCGCCTCGTACCCGTCGCCGAGGTAGTCCTTCCACTTCGCCAGTTCGCGGAAGGGCGCGACCCAGGGCTCGTCGGTCAGCTTCTGTTCGCCCTTGATGAGGGCGAGGCGGCCTTCCTCCCCCTTCCAGTAGTTCGGCCCGATGTTCTGGTAGCCCATCGTCGCGGCCTCCCACTGGTCGATGGTGCCCATCGCCATCGGGACGTAGGTGCCGTCTTCCTTGATCTTGTCGAGGGCGGCGTAGAACTCCTCCATCGTTGCCGGCGGGGCGAGGCCGAGGGCGTCGAAAGCGTCCTTGTTGTAGATGAAGCCGTGGATCACGCTCGCCATCGGCACGCAGAAGGTGGCCGCCCCGTCGTCCGTCTGCCAGGCCGACTTGGCCACGTCGGAGAAGTTGGCCATGGCGGCGAGGCCCGAGAGATCGGCGAGCTTGCCCCCCTGATAGAGCGAGAGCGAGGCGTCGAAGGGGCGGCAGGTGATCAGGTCGCCCGCGCTGCCCGCATCGAGCTTGGAATTGAGGGCGGCATTGTACTCCGTCGGCGCCGAAGGCGTGAACTGCACCTTGATGCCGGGATGCGCGGCCTCGAAGGCCGGAATGATCTGGTCCTGCCAGATCGTCAGGTCGTCGTTGCGCCAACTCTCGATCGTCAGCGTGACGTCCTGCGCCGTGGCCGTGCCCGCGGCGAGGATCGTGGAGGCCAGCAGCAGCCCGGCCAGTCGGGTCCGTTTCATCTCAAGCTCCCTTGTTGGTTGTTCCAGCCGACCCTGCCGGGCCGGTCGTCTCGATCCGCGCGAGTGCCGCGCGAAGATTGTCCCCGCTTTGTGCGAGTATCGTCCTCGCAGCGTCCGGGGTGAGGCCTCGCGCGATCAGGACGGCCGGCCTGACCGCGCCGCCCGCCTCGGAGAGGGCCGCGGCGGCGACCTCGGGGCACACCCGGGCGATGGTCTCCACCATCGTCCGCGCCCGCGCCTTCAGCTTTGCGTTGTCCGCGACGACGGCAACCATCATCCCGTCATGAATGGCGCCGAGCCGGATTCCCATGAGCGTGGACATGAGGTTGAGCGCCACCTTCTGCGCCGTGCCCGCCCCCATCCGGGTCGATCCCGCCACAAGTTCCGGCGGCGTCGGCAGGCACACGGCAACCTCTGCGGCCGCGAAGATCGGGGCGCCGGCGTTGTTGGCGATCGCGACGACGCGGGCGCCGCGTTCGCGCGCCATCCTTGCGAGGGCAAGCGTGTAGGGCGTGCTGCCCGAGGCGGTGACGGCGATGACGGCATCGCCCGCGTCGATGACCGCCGCGGCTGCCTCGGCCTCGGCGGCATCGTCCTCCGTGGCCCCCGGCATGCGGGAATCGCGGGGCATGCCGCCCGCCATGAGGATGCGGATGCGGCCGGGGTCCAGGCCGAAGGTGCCGGACAGTTCCAGCCCGTCCGCCATTGCCATCAGCGCAGAGGACCCGGCGCCGGCATAGACGAGCGCGCCGCCCGCCGTCACGGCGCGCGCCATCAGCGTGGCCGCGGCATCGAGCGCGGGCAGGGCAGGCCGAATGGCCGCGAGAGCCTCCTCCTGCGCCGAAAGGAGCCGGCCGAGCACCTCCGCGCCGGGGAGCGCGTCGAGCCCCCGGGCCAAAGGATGCAGACGCTCTGTCGCGGATTTCGGCATCGAATCCCTCCGAATGCAATGATGATACCTTTTTAATACCTGTTGTCCACCGGGTTCTCTCTCCCGCGCTGGAGAGTGCCTCCTGCCCCCACGGCCACCGCTGCCGGGCCTTTTCTTCTGCTAAAAGGTATTATAAAGGTATTTTCATGGGTCAGACCGGCAGGATAATTCTCGGGGTCGACGGCGGCGGGTCCTCGTGTCGCGCAGCGCTCGTCGCCGATGGCTTGCGGCATGAGGTGACGCTTGGCCCGGCCAATGTCTCGACCGATTTCGACCGCGCCGTGGCAACGATCCGCGAGGCGATCCTCGCGCTCGCCGCGAAGGCCGGGGTCGGCGCCGGGAAGGTTCATGCCGCCGCCGCGCATCTTGGCCTCGCCGGGGTGACGGGTCCGGTGATCGCCGGCAGGGTCGCCGCGGCGCTGCCGCTCACCGATGCGGTCGTCACGGACGACCGGCCGACGACCGTTGCCGGTGCGCTCGGGTCGGGCAAGGGGTCGGTCGCGGCCATCGGGACGGGATCGTTCCTCGGCCGACAGGCGGACGGCGGGTTCCGGGGCATCGGCGGCTGGGGATTCGAGATCGGCGACCAGGCCTCCGGTGCCTGGCTCGGGCGCCGCTGCCTCGAGGAGGTGATGCTCTCGCTCGACGGGATCGGCGCCGCGACCGCGCTCACGCAAGCCATCCTCGCCCGCTTCGGCGACGACCCCGCCGCCATCGTCGCCCATTCGATGGCGGCGCGGCCTGCCGACTTTGCCGGCCTCGCGCCCGATATCCTGGCCGCGGCCGGGGCGGGTGACCCCCTCGGCTCGCGGCTGATGACCGAGGGTGCCGGCTATATCCTGAAAGGACTCGCCGCGCTGGGATGGACCCAGGGCGAGCCCCTTTGCCTCACCGGCGGGCTCGGTCCGGCCTACGCCGCCTGGATCGGCCAACCCGTCGTGCCGGCGCAGGGCAGCGCGCTCGATGGCGCCCTCGCGCTCGCCACCCGGCGGGCAGGGGGGCGACCATGACCATCGCCGAATATCTCGACCCCGGCCAGTGGCTGAACCCGGCCCATGGGCCGCTCTATGTCCAGCTCCGCAAGCGGATCGAGGCCGGCATCGCCTCGGGCTTCCTCGCGCCCGACATGCCCTTGCCGCCCGAGCGTGAGATCGCCACGTTGACCGGCCTTTCGCGCGTCACCGTCCGCAAGGCAATGGCCGAGCTTGCCGAGAGGGGCCTCATCCTGCAACGCCAGGGGTCGGGCTCCTTCGTGGCGCCGGCGCGCGCGCGCGTGCAACAGTCGCTGTCGCGGCTGACATCCTTCACCGAGGACATGACCGGGCGCGGCTATCGTCCGGGCGTGGTCTGGCTCGAACGCGGTCTCTTCCAGCCGAGCGAGGAGGAGGTCGCCGTCCTCGGCCTCGCCCCCGGCGCACAAGTGGCGCGGCTTGCCCGGCTGCGCCGCGCCGACGACCGGCCGATGGCGATCGAACGCGCCTCGCTGCCGCCGGACATCCTGCCGAATCCGCTTGCCGTCACCCATTCGCTCTACGAGGTTCTCGGGCAGGCCGGGCTCCGGCCCGTGCGCGCCGTCCAGAAGATCTCTGCCGTCAACCTCGGCCAGGCCGAGGCCGGGCTTCTCGGCGTGGCGCCCATGGCCGCCGGCCTCAGGATCGAGCGCACCGCCTTCCTGCCCGATGGCCGGGTGGTGGAATATACCCGCTCGATCTACCGCGGGGACGCCTATGATTTCGTGGCCGAGCTGCGTATCCCGGAGAACTGAATGACCGCTGCCGAAAGCCAGATGCTGCGCGAGATACGGGAGATCCCTGAGGCCGTCGCACGGCTTCTCGACCGCAGCGGCCCGGCGATTGCCGCAGCCGCGGCCGGGGGCAGGGCGCTCGACCCGGCCTTCGTCGCGACCGTGGCGCGGGGCTCGTCGGACCATGCCGCGACCTACCTGAAATACGTCTGCGAGATCGTGCTCGGCCTGCCGGTCGCCTCGATCGGCCCTTCGGTCGCCTCGATCTACCGCGCGCCGCTGCGGCTTTCGGGCGGGCTCTGCCTCGTCATCTCGCAGTCGGGGCGGAGCCCGGACATCGTGGAGATGGCGCGGGCGGCGCGGGCAGGGGGTGCAATGACGATCGCGCTGACCAATGACCCGGCATCGCCCCTTGCGCAGGCGGTGGAGGGCGTCATCGGCCTTGCCGCAGGGCCCGAGCTCAGCGTCGCGGCGACGAAGACTTTCGTGACCTCTGCCGTCGCCGCGCTGCTGCTCGTCGCCGAATGGGCCGGGGACGCGCCGCTTCTCGCTGCCGTCCGGGCACTGCCCGATGCGCTCGACCGCGCCGGGCGGGCCGACTGGGGCGGGCTGGCCGAGCGTCTCGCCGAGGCGCCGTCGCTCTTCACCCTCGGCCGCGGCCCGGGATTCGCCATGTCGGGCGAGGCGGCGCTGAAGTTCAAGGAAACCTGCCGGATCCATGCCGAGAACTACTCCTCGGCCGAGGTGCTGCACGGTCCGGTCTCCATCGTCGATCGTGGCTTCCCGGTCCTTGCCTTCGCGGCGGCCGACGCGGCCGAGGATAGCCTGGTGGCGGTGGCCGATGAACTCGCCGGCAAGGGCGCGGAGGTCTTTGCGACCTCGGGCAGGGTCCGCACGGCCCGGAGCCTGCCGAGGGTTCGCACCGGCCATCCGCTGACCGATCCGATCGCGCTCATCGTTTCGTTCTACGCCATGGTGGAAGCGGTGGCCCGGGCGCGCGGCATCGACCCGGACCGGCCGCGGCACCTCAGGAAGGTCACGGAGACGCTCTGATGCCAGGGATCCTCTACATCGGCGCGGATGTCTTCGATGGCGCAAAGACCGGGCCGGGCGGCCTGCTCGTCGAGGACGGGCGCGTCGCTGCGCTGCTCCGTCCCGGCGAACCCGCGCCCGGTGCGAAGGTCGTTGACCTTGGGGGCGGCCTCGTCGCGCCGGGGTTTGTCGACTTGCAGGTGAACGGCGGCGGCGGGGTCATGTTCAACGACGCGCCGGATGTGGCGACGCTGCGGCGCATGGCCGAAGCGCATGGACGACTCGGATCGGTCACGATCCTGCCGACGCTGATCACCGACAGACCCGGGGCGACGCGTGCCGCCGTGGCGGCGGTGGCGCGGGCCGTGGAGGAGGGCGTGCCCGGGATCGCCGGCCTGCATCTCGAAGGGCCGCACCTGAGCCACGCCCGGAAAGGTGCGCACGATCCTGCACTGATCCGGCCGATGGACGGCGACGACCTGCGGTTTCTGCTCGACGCGGTCCGGAGGGTGCCGCGGCTTCTTCTCACGATCGCGCCGGAAAGTGTTGATAGTCAACAGATATACACGCTTTCGGAAGGTGGAGTCGTTGTCTCTCTCGGCCATACCGACGCGGGATTCGAAGCCTGTCGCGCCGCCATCGCGGCGGGTGCGCGGGTTGCCACGCATCTCTTCAACGCGATGAGTCCGCTGGGCACCCGCGAACCTGGACTTGTCGGGGCAGCGCTCGCCTCGGGCGCGGTTTCCGCCGGAGTGATTGCCGACGGCATCCATGTCCATCCGGCGACACTGCGCACCGCACTTTCGGCGAAGACGGGGCCGGGGGGCCTGTTCCTCGTCACCGACGCCATGGCGCCGGCGGGAACGGACATACGGTCGTTCCGGCTCAACGGCCGCGAGATCCGTCGCGAGAACGGGCGGTTGACGCTGACCGATGGCACGCTGGCCGGTGCCGATCTCGACATGGCAGGCGCGCTGCGGGTGATCACGCGCGATGCTGGGCTGGCGCTCGACCGGGCGCTGGCAATGGCGACGTCGGTTCCGGCGCACGTCGCGGGACTCGCGGATCGGTCGGGGACGCTCGCACCGGGGCGGCAGGCCGATTTCGTTCACCTGTCCCGCAGTCTTGACCTCAAAGGGGTCTGGCGGATGGGGGAGCGTATCGTCTGACATCTCAGCCCATACAAAAGTCCGATAAGCAGAATTATGTAATATCAGGAGATGTGCCGTGAGAGGCAAATCGGCGCATCCGCCTCTGGATACTGGACCTCGCCCAGCGTTTGCCACAACATCCCACAGACAGAACCGGAGCGCGCAGATGACCCAAGCCAGAGCGATCAAGATCGCCCCCTCCATCCTCTCGGCCGATTTCGCCGACTTCGGACGCGAGATCGCGGCGATCGAGTCGCAAGGTGCCGACTGGGTCCATGTCGATGTGATGGACGGCCATTTCGTGCCGAACCTGACCTTCGGCCCGCCGCTGGTGAAGGCGATCCGCAGGCATGTCACGACGGTCATGGATGTTCACCTGATGATCGCGCCGGTCGATCCCTTTATCGACGCCTTTGCCGAGGCCGGCGCCGACATCATCACCGCCCATCTGGAGGCCGGACCGCACATTCACCGGACCTTGCAAGCCATTCGCGGAACAGGAAAAAAGGCCGGTCTTGCCCTCAACCCTGGCACCGCAGTCGAGGCGGCGGCACCACTTCTCGATCTCTGCGACCTCGTCTGCGTCATGACCGTCAACCCAGGATTCGGAGGGCAGAAATTCATTCATTCCCAAATAGATAAGGTCCGATCCTTGCATGCGATGATCGGTGACAGGCCGATCCTTGTCGAGATCGACGGGGGCGTCACGCCGGAAACCGCGCCGCTTGTCGCGGCCGCCGGGGCCGACGTGCTGGTGGCGGGTTCGGCGGTCTTCTCGGGCGGTTCCGTCGCCAATCCGGCGCCTTACGGCGCGAATATCAGAGCGATCCGTGGAGCGGCCGAGGCCGCGCGCGTTTGAAAGGAGGTTTCCATGGCCGTTTCCCCGCCCGTCTGCGACTTCGGCTGGAAGGCCCCGGCCTTCACCCTGCCCGGCACCGACGGCCGCGACTGGTCGCTCGACGCCGTCCGGGGGCCGAAGGGCACGCTCGTCATGTTCATCTGCAACCATTGCCCCTACGTCCAGTCCGTCATCGACCGGATCGTGCGGGATGCCCGCGACCTCAAGACGCTCGGCATCGGGGTCGCCGCGATTTCGGCGAATGACGCTGCCGAGTATCCCGCCGACAGCTTCGACAACATGGCGCGCGAGGCTGCGAAACACGCCTTCCCCTTTCCTTACCTCTATGACGAAAGCCAATCCGTTGCAAAGGCTTACGGGGCGACCTGCACGCCGGACTTCTTCGGTTTCGACGCGGATCTCGGGCTCCGGTATCGCGGCAGGCTCGATGCCTCGGGCCGCCAGCCGGCGGCGCCGGACGTGAAGCGCGAGCTCTACGAGGCGATGCGGCAGGTGGCCGAGACGGGGCACGGGCCCGCAGACCAGGTGCCGTCGATGGGCTGTTCGATAAAGTGGAAGGCGGCGTGAAGGCGCCGGCCGTCATCTTCGACCTCGACGGGACGCTGATCGATTCCGCGCCTGCGATCCATACCATTTCGAACGCAGTACTGTCCGGTCTTGGCTTGCCTGCGCTCACCTTTCCGCAGGTGCGCGGCTTCGTCGGCAAGGGTGTCCCGCACCTCGTGCGCCAGCTTCTCGCCGCCTCGGGCGAGGACCCCGACGGGCCGCTCTTCTCGCGGGTCGAGACCGCGCTCGTCGCGCGCTACGAGACGGAGGTGGAGGGCAACACCCCCTACCCCGGCGTTGCCGACGCCCTGGCGCGCCTCGCCGCGGCCGGCTGCCGGCTGGCCGTCTGCACCAACAAGCCCCTGCGCCCGGCCGAGGCGGCGCTCGGCCATGTCGGGCTGCGGGATCGCTTCGACCATGTCATCGGCGGCGACAGCCTCTCCACGCGCAAGCCCGACCCCGGGATGCTTCGCGCGAGCCACGACCGCCTCGGCGGCGGGCCGATGATCTATGTGGGCGACAGCGAGATCGACGCCGAGACGGCCGTGAACGCCCGGGCCCCCTTCGCGCTTTACACCGAGGGCTACCGCAAGGCCCCGGTTTCGGAGCTGCCGCACAGCGTGGCGTTTTCCGACTTCGCCATGCTGCCGGGAATCGTCGAGAATGTCGTCTGGTGATCGCTGTCATGCGAGTCACATTCAAAACTTGCTATATGAATTGCCTGGCCTATATGATGCGGAGAATTGCTGACGGAGGCGGAGATGACGGCGCGTGCGAAACCCGAGGTCAAGGGCTTCTTTGACGAGGCCACCAACACGATCAGCTACGTGGTGAAGGACCCCGCCGGAAAGGCCTGCGCCATCGTCGATTCCGTGCTCGACTTCGACTATGCCTCGGGCCGGACCGATACCCATTCCGCCGATGCCGTCATCGCCCATGTGAAGGCGGCGGGGCTGACGGTCGAGTGGATCCTCGAAACCCATGTGCACGCCGATCACCTCTCGGCGGCCCCCTATATCCAGGATCGGGTCGGCGGCAAGATCGGGATCGGCGCCAACATCACCGTGGTGCAGGACACGTTCGGCAAGATCTTCAACGAAGGCACGGAGTTCCAGCGCGACGGCAGCCAGTTCGACCGGCTCTTCCGCGAGGGCGACAGCTTCCGCATCGGCGGGCTGGAGGGGCATGTGCTCCACACGCCCGGTCACACGCCGGCCTGCCTGACCTACGTGATCGGGGACGCCGCCTTCGTCGGCGACACGCTGTTCATGCCCGATTTCGGGACCGCACGCTGCGACTTCCCCGGCGGCTCGGCGCAAGCACTTTATGACTCGATCCAGAAGATACTCAGCCTGCCCGATGCCACCCGCATCTTCGTCGGTCACGACTACAAGGCCCCCGGCCGTGACGACTACGCCTGGGAAACGACCGTGGCCGAGGAGAAGGCACGCAACGTCCACGTCGGCGCGGGCCGCAGCGCCGACGAGTTCGTCGCGATGCGCGAGGCGCGCGACAAGACGCTCGGGATGCCCAGGCTCATCGTTCCCTCGCTGCAGGTCAACATGCGCGCGGGCCAGATGCCGCCGCCCGAGGAGGACGGCAATACCTACCTGAAGGTTCCGGTCAACAAGCTCTGACCCGGCCCCGGCTGCCCCGATGCTCAGACGATACCTCCCGATCCTCGACTGGGGCCGCTCCTACTCGCGGGACAGCTTCACCTCCGACATCGTTGCGGCGGTGATCGTCACGATCATGCTCGTCCCCCAGTCGCTCGCCTATGCGCTCCTTGCCGGGCTTCCGGCCGAGGTCGGCCTCTATGCCTCGATCCTGCCGATCCTGCTTTACACGGTTTTCGGAACCTCCCGAACCCTTGCGGTCGGCCCCGTCGCCGTCGCCTCCCTGATGACGGCGGCGGCTGTGGGGGAGGTCGCGCGGGCGGGCACGCCCGAATATCTCGGCGCGGCCATCCTCCTTGCCTTCCTCTCCGGGTTCATGCTCACCGCGATGGGGCTGGCGCGGCTCGGCTTCCTCGCCGCCTTCCTCAGCCGCCCGGTCATCTCGGGCTTCATCAGCGCCTCGGGGCTTCTCATCGCGGCGGCGCAGGTCAAGCACCTGCTCGGCGTGGATGCGGGAGGGCAGACCCTGCCCGAAATCGCGCGCTCCGTCTGGGCGCATCTTGGCGCGGCGAGCCTTCCGACGCTCCTGATCGGCGCGGGGGCCACGGCCTTCCTCTTCTGGGCGCGAACGGGACTGAGACCCCTCCTCGTCGCCTGCGGCATGGCGCCCGGCCGGGCGACGATCCTCGCCCGGACAGGGCCGGTGATTGCTGTCGTGGCGACGACGGTCCTAGCCGCCCTCCTTGCCGCGCTCGCCTCGGCTCTCGGCCTCCCGGGCAGCGGCATCCGCACGGTCGGCGAGGTACCCTCGGGCCTGCCCCTGCCCGCCCTGCCCCCGTTCGACGCCGATCTCTGGGCGCGGCTCGCAGTGCCGGCACTGCTCATCTCCGTCGTCGGCTACGTGGAGACGATCTCGGTCGCCCAGACGCTCGCGGCCAAGCGGCGGCAGCGCATCGACCCCGACCAGGAACTCGTGGCACTCGGCGCCGCGAACCTCGGCGCCGCGGTTTCGGGCGGCTTTCCCGTAACCGGCGGCTTCGCGCGGTCGGTCGTGAACTTCGACGCCGGCGCCGAGACACCGGCGGCGGGGGCCTACACGGCCGTCATGATGGCGCTCGCCACGCTGACGCTGACACCCCTGCTCTACTACCTGCCGCAGGCGACCCTCGCCGCAACGATCGTCGTCGCGGTTCTCAGCCTCGTGGACCTGAAGGCGCTTCCCCGTATCTGGGCCTATTCGCGCGCCGATGGCGCGGCGATGGCGGCCACGATCCTCGTCACGCTGTTCGCGGGGGTGGAGAGGGGCATCCTCGCCGGCGTCGCCCTGTCGCTGACGATGCATCTCTACCGCACCTCGCGGCCCCATGTCGCCATCGTCGGCCAGGTGCCGGGGACGGAGCATTTCCGGAATGTCCGGCGCCACGAGGTGGTGACCGCGCCCGACGTGGTGACGATCCGGGTGGACGAAAGCCTCTATTTCGCCAATGCCCGCTTTCTCGAAGACGTGGTGCAGGCGGAGATCGCCGCGAACCCTCGGCTGGCGCATGTGGTCCTGATGTGCCCCGCGGTGAATGCCGTCGACGCCTCCGCGCTCGAAAGCCTGGAGGCGATCAACCAGCGCCTGAAGGACGGCGGCGTGCGGCTCCACCTGTCCGAGGTCAAGGGCCCGGTGATGGACAGGCTGCGGCGGAGCCACCTGCTTTCGGAGCTGACCGGCGAGATATTCCTCACCCAGTGCGACGCGATGCGGCGGCTTGCGCCTGCGCTGACAGAAGGCACGCTGCGCGCTGCGCGGCGCGGGACGAACCGCGTTGGCCCCGTCGTCGTGCCGTCGCCCTGAACGCTTCAGACGATCGCCTTCTCCAGGAACGGTCGCCCCTCCAGGACGCGCTCGGGCCCGAGCGGCAAAAGGTCGAGGCTGCGGTAGCCGCCGTGCAGGATCAACTCGGCCATCGCGCGCCCGACGGCCGGGGATTGCTGAAGCCCGTGGCCCGAAAACCCGGCCGCGACGTGAAAGTTCGCGTGACCCGGCCAGCGCCCGAGGACCGCGTTCTGATCGAGCGTGTTGTAGTCGTAGTGCCCGACCCAGAGCCTGAGCACCTTCACCGCGTCGAAGCCCTCGGAGCGATGGTAGAGCCGCGGCCAGATCAACTCCTCGAACTGGGCGTGGTCGGGCTCGAAGTCGTCAGGGTCGCAGGGGCCGTCGTCGTCGGGCACGGTCGCGGCGATCCAGGCGCCATGCTCGGGGCGCAGGTACACGCCGGTATGGTCGATGATCAGGGGTGCATCGGCGTGGCGCGCGTTCGGGGCATCGACGACGAAGACCGTGCGCTTGCGCGGCTCGACCGGCAGGTCGATGCCCGCCATGGCGCAGACCGCCGCGGATCGGGTGCCGGCCGCACAGAGGAACGCGCCGGCCTCGATCCGGCGCCCGCCCTCGGTCAGTGCCGCCGTGACCCGGTCGCCCGCCCGCTCCAGCCCCGTCACCCGGTCGGCAAGGAACACCGCCCCCCGCGCCCGCGCGGCGGCGCGGAACCCGTTCAGAAGCCCCATGTTGTCGAACCAGCCCTCGTCGCGCGCGCCGATCGAGCCCGCCGTCACGTCTTCGAGGTTCATCCAGGGGAAGCGCGTGGCGAGCGCCGCCGCGTCCAGCACCTCCGTCGCGGCGCCCAGGCTGCGCTGCATGGCCGCCAACTCGGCAAGCGTCCGCGCACCGTCCTCGGTGCCCGAGAGGAAGAGATACCCGTTCTCCTTCAGCCCGAGCGAGGCAATGCCGCCCTCCGGCCCGATGCGCTCGGCGAAGTTCCGGATGAAGTCCACGCCGAAGCGCGAGATCTCGACGTTCACCGGGTTGGAGAACTGCTGGCGGACCGAGGCGACCGAAAGCGCGGTGGCTGAGCGGGCATAGGTCGGGTCCTTCTCGATCACCGTGACCTTCAGATCCGGCGCCATCTGCATCAGCCACCAGGCCGTGGCCGCCCCCGTCACCGCACCCCCGATGATCACGACGTCAGCCCGCATCTCTTCCATCACCCTATCCTCGCCGGTTTCAGCGCATTGCTATCAGCCTGCGCGGAAAGGGAAAGACCGCTACTCGACAGAAACCCGCTGGCGTGGCAATTTGAGGCGGGGATGTAGCCATGGTTTCTTTGCGATTGTCGACAGATGATGTCGCCATTGTTGGTTTTGCGTCGGCGCACGCGCACCCGACGCGCGTTCGTCGCATGCGCCGCCGGACGCGGCAGATGACAGGACTCGCGCCATGACTGGCCGCGACAATCTCGTCGCGCACCTGGAGCGGGTGATCGAGGCCGGCTCGATCGAAGAGCTCTGGTCGCTGCACCTGGCGAAGATGAACGAATACGGATTCTCGCGGCTGCTCTACGGCTTCACCCGGTTCCGCACGTCGAATTCCTTCGGCAGCGCCGAGGACGTGCTGGTGCTCTCCAATCATCCGGAGGACTATCTCGCCGCCTTCGTCCAGAGCGGACTCTACATGCAGGCGCCCATGGTCAAGTGGGCCGCCGCGAACGAGGGCGCCTGTTCGTGGCGGCTGATCGGCGAACTGGCCCAGGCCCAGGCGATGACTCCGGTCGAACGGAAGATCGTCGAGCTTAACCACAGGCATGACGTCAAGGCGGGTTACTCGATCAGCTTCCGCGACGTTTCGGTCCGCGCAAAGGGCGCCATCGGCCTTTGCGCACGTCCGGGGCTGAAACAGCACGAGGTCGATGCGATATGGGCCCAGCACGGACGCGAGATCACGGTCATCAACAACGTCACCCATCTCAGGATCACCTGCATGCCCTACGCCTCTTCCAGGCGCGCGCTGACGCCGCGCCAGCGCGAGGCGCTCGAATGGGTGGGCGACGGCAAGACCACACAGGACATCGCGACGATCATGGGCCTGACGTCGGCCACAGTCGAAAAGCACCTGCGCCTGGCGCGCGAGGCGCTTGATGTCGAGACCACCGCCCAGGCGGTGCTCAAGGCGTCGTTCCAGAACCAGATCTTCGTGCTGAGCGCCTGACTCGGCGCCGGACTCCGGAACCCGTGTCACGAAACCTTCACTGGATGCGTGATCATATTTCCTATATTCTGGAACTATGGATAAGAACAGTGCCGCCCACGCCTTCGCCACGCTCGGCCACTCCGGCCGCCTCGCCGTCTTCCGGCTCCTGATGCGCTTTGCGCCGCAGGGCGTGCGCCCGACCGAGATCGCCGAGGCGCTCGGGATGAAGCAGAACACGCTGTCGCATCACCTGGCCGACCTGACAGCCTCGGACCTTGTCGGCGTAAATCGGCAGGGGCGCTCGCTTTACTACTCGGTCGATCTCGACACGACCGAGGGGCTGATCGGCTACCTCGCGCTCGACGTGGGCCGCGCCCGCCCCGACCTTCTCGCCCCCTTGCTCTCCCCCCGGAAGGACGCCGCCCCCATGGACTCTCGTACCCGCGATACCGATTTCGACGTGCTCTTCATCTGCTCGGGCAACTCGGCCCGCTCGATCTTTGCCGAGGCGCTGCTCCGGGATCTGGGCAAAGGCAAGTTCCAGGCTTTCTCTGCCGGAACGCGCCCGGGGAGCGAGTTGAACCCCTTCGCGCTGGAAATCCTGAAACGCAACGGCCACGACATCTCCGGACTACGGTCCAAGCACATCTCGAAATTCCAGCAGCCCGGTTCAATCGTGATGGATTTCGTCTTCACCGTCTGCGACACTGCGGCGGCCGAGGAATGCCCGCCCTGGCCCGGCCAGCCGATCACCGGCCACTGGGGCCTGCCCGACCCGGTGAAGGCGACCGGCACGGACGCGCAAAAGGCGCTGGTCTTCGCCCAGACCTATGCCGCGCTGCGCCGCCGGATCGCGGCCTTCGTCGAGTTGCCCTTCGGGTCGCTCAGCCGGCTGTCGCTGCAATCCCGCGTCGATGCCATCGGCGCCGACCAGACCGCAGGGACCTGATGCCATGAGCCCTCGTATTGCTCTCAACGGCCTGGGCCGCATCGGAAAGCTTGTCCTGCGCGACCTGATCGACGCAGGCAGCGACGGCGAGATCGTGCTTCTGAACGATCCCGCCGGCGATGCCGGACAGCACGCCCTGCTGATGGAGTTCGACTCGGTCCACGGACGCTGGCGCACGCCGGTCGCCGCGGCGGATGGGGCGCTGGTGCTGAACGGCCGGACAACCCGTCTGACGCATGAGACGTCGATCGAGGCGCTGCCATTGGCGGAACTGGGCGTCGATATCGTCATCGACTGCACCGGGGTCTTCAAGACCGCCGCGAAGGTGGCGCCCTATTACGCCGCCGGGGCGAGGAAGGTCGTCGTCTCTGCCCCGGTGAAGGATGGCGGGGCGCTGAACCTCGTCCACGGGGTGAACCACCACCTTTACGATGGGTCTCAGGCCCTGATCACCGCAGCCTCCTGCACGACGAACTGCCTCGCCCCGGTGGTGAAGGTGATCCACGAAAACCTGGGCATCCGCCACGGGTCGATCACGACCATCCATGACGTGACCAATACCCAGACCATCGTCGACCGCCCGGCCAAGGACATGCGCCGCGCGCGGTCGGCGCTGATGAACCTGATCCCGACGACGACAGGCTCGGCGACCGCCATCACGCTGATCTATCCGGAACTCAGGGGCCGGCTGAATGGCCACGCCGTCCGGGTGCCGCTCCTGAACGCCTCCCTCACGGACTGCGTCTTCGAGGTGGAGCGGGCGACCACCGCCGAGGAGGTGAATGCCCTGTTCGCCGCCGCGGCCGACGGGCCGCTGAAGGGGATCCTCGGCTTCGAGGCCCGGCCCCTCGTCTCCTCCGACTTCACCAACGATCCGCGCTCCGCCATCGTCGACGGCCCCTCCACCATGGTCATCAACGGGACGCAGGTGAAGATCTACGCGTGGTATGACAACGAATGGGGCTATGCCTGTCGGCTGGCCGATATCGTGCGGATGGTGGCGGGGTCGCTGTGACCGACGCCGAAAGCCCGCCGGGGCCGCCCAACCCCTTGCGTGCCTATGCCGCCGTCACGGCGGCCTACTGGGCCTTCATGCTTTCCGACGGCGCGCTGCGGATGCTGGTGTTGTTGCACTTCAACAGCCTGGGCTTCGCGCCGATCCAGCTTGCCTGGCTGTTCCTGCTGTATGAGGTCGCCGGCATCGTTACCAACCTTGCCGCCGGCTGGCTGGCCGCGCGCTTCGGTCTTGCTGCCACGCTCTATGGCGGCCTTGCGCTGCAGATCGGGGCGTTGGTGGCGCTGGCCCAGCTTGACCACTCCTGGGGCGTTGCGGCTTCGGTCGCTTTCGTCATGGCGGTCCAGGGGGTCTCGGGCGTGGCCAAGGACCTTGCCAAGATGTCCTCGAAGTCCGCCGTCAAGCTGCTGGCGCCGAAGGAAGACGGCGGGTTGTTCCGCTGGGTCGCCCTCCTCACCGGGTCGAAGAACGCCGTGAAGGGTCTCGGCTTCTTCCTCGGCGCTGCGCTTCTGGCGCTCGCAGGCTTCGATGCGGCGGTCTGGGGCATGGCGGGCGTCCTCGCGGTCATCCTCGCCGCTGTCGTGCTGTTCCTGCCTGCGGGCCTGCCCGGACGGATGAAATCCGACGAGGCCTGGGGCGGCTGGCGGTCGAAGGACGCGCGGGTGAACCGGCTGTCGCTGGCGCGGATGTTCCTCTTCGGCGCTCGCGATGCGTGGTTCGTCGTTGGCATCCCGGTCTACTTCCAGTCGGTGCTGTCGGACGGCACCGTCGAGGGCCGGCGCGAGGCCTTCTTCCTGATCGGCGGTTTCCTCGCGCTCTGGATCATCGGCTATGGCGCCGTGCAGGCCCTTGCCCCGCGCCTTCTTGGGGCCAGGGGCCAGCCCGAGGCCGAGACGACCGCCAAGGCGATCCTCTGGGCCGGGCTCCTGGTGCCGATCCCGGTTCTTCTGGCCGCGGCGGCATGGGCGGCAGGCGGACCCGCCCCCTGGCTGACCGCAACACTGATCGGGGGCCTCCTGCTGTTCGGCTTTGTCTTCGCCGTCAATTCCTCGGTCCATTCCTACCTGATCCTCGCCTTCGGGTCGGCGGATCGGATCACCCGAGACGTGGGCTTCTACTACATGGCCAATGCCGCAGGCAGGCTGATCGGCACGCTCCTCTCGGGCCTCAGCTACCAGATCGGCGGCCTGCCCCTCTGCCTCGCCACCGCAGGCGCGATGGCGCTGGCAAGCTGGCTGGCCGCGCGACGCCTCGGCTCCGCTCCGGGCTGATCCGCGGGCATTGAGTGCGGCCCATGAAGCGCGTCTGCCGCTAATCCTCCGGTAACCCGTCCGCCCTAGTCTCGGTCCCGGGTAGAAGGGACATCGTCATGGTTGCAAAGACGGGCGCCGCGCGGCGTCCGGGCGCCGAAAGTCGCGCGCGTCCGGATGCCTTGGACGACTGGTATCGGCAGGAGCTCACGCCGCTTGACTGCGGGGAGCCGAACGATGCCCCGTCCGAACAGGACCGCGAAAGCGCGCGCTGGGTCTCCGGCTGGTGGCTGGGGCCGGCGATCCTGCTCGCGCTTCCGGCCTGGATCGCCCTCGGTCTGGCGTTCTTCTGACGGTCAGCGGGCCAGCACGATCTCGGCCTTCAGCCCGCCAAGCCGCGCGCTGTCGCCAAGACGGAGCGTGCCGCCGTGGCTGCGCGCGATGTCGGCCGCGATGGCAAGGCCGAGCCCGGTTCCCGTGCCCCGGTCCTGGTTGCGCGCGTCGTCGAGACGGGTGAAGGGCCGCATCGCCTCCTCGCGCCGATGCTTCGGGATGCCGGGGCCGTCGTCCTCCACGCTGATGCGCAGGGCGCGTTCCAGGATGGCCACCGACACTTCGGCGCGGGTGCCGTAGCGGGTGGCGTTGCCGATGAGGTTCTCGAGTGCCCTGCGCACCGCGCCCGCCCTCAGCATGGCTTCGCCCCGGCCCTCGACGGAATGCAGCACCACGGCCTGGCCCGCGCGTCGCGCGTCCTCGACGACTGCGGTGACAAGCGCCACCGGATCGCTGGGCTCGGCCGCCTCCTCCGTCGCGTCTCCGCGCACGAAGGCGAGGAAATCGTCGAGCAGCCGCTGCATGTCATCCACGTCGCGCATCATCGGCCGGGCCTCGTCCTCGTCCAGCATCGCGAGCCCGAGCTTCAGCCGGGTGAGCGGCGTCCTGAGGTCGTGGCTGACCCCGGACAGGAGCAGCGTGCGCTGTTCGATCTGCCGCTCGATCCGCGCCCTCATGTCGAGGAACGCGTTTCCCGCCGAACGCACCTCGACCGCGCCCGAGGGCTTGTAGGGCACGATCCGGCCTTTGCCGAACTCCTCCGCCGCGCGCGCCAGCCGGCGGATCGGGCGGAGTTGGTTGCGCAGGAAGAAGAAGGCGATGAGCGTCATGAGAAGTCCCGCCACGACCATCAGGACGAGAAGCTGGTGCGGGTTCGAGGCCGAGACGCGGCCCCGGTCGAATGCGATCTCCACGGCGCCATGGGGCGTTGGCAGCGTGAAGCGCACGCGGCGGAGGTCGTAGAGGTCGATGGGGCCCATGTCCGCAAAGGCCTGCCGCAGCGTCGCGATGACGATCCGGCCCGAGAAGTCGTAGAACACCCGCCGATCGGCGGCCGGTGCCTCTGTCGCCGCCGGCAGAGTGACCGTCATGGCCAACGCCTCGCCGAGCCGTGCCGCCGCCGCCGCCGCGGTGGCCTGGTCGGGCGCGACCGTCACGGCGTCCGAGATGAGAGCGATCTCGAGCGCGATGTTGCGCGTCATCTGCCGCGTCACGCCCTCGAAATGACGCTGCAGGAAGGCCAGCGACACGACGAGCTGGAGCGCGAGGATCGGCACGATCAGGATGAGCGCGGCCCGGCCGTAAAGACCGCGCGGCAGGATGCGCTTGATTGTGGCCGAGATCATGGCCCAAATCTATCGACGCGCCTCAGGGAGAGAAAGCGCAAGATGGATGAGGCTCCGGAAATCCGCCCCCTGCCCGGCGCGGTGCAGCGCCTTGCGCCGGGCCTGCGCGTGGTCCTCGCGCCCAACCCATCGCCGATGACCTTCCACGGCACCAACAGCTATATCCTGGGCGAGGGCGAGGTCGCCGTGATCGACCCTGGCCCTGCCGAGCCCCGCCATCTTCGCGCCTTGCGCGACGCCCTCGCCCCCGGAGAGCGGATCAGCCATATTTTTGTCACCCATTCCCACCTCGACCACTCCCCCCTCGCCCGTCCTCTCGCCGCGGCGACGGGCGCGCCCGTCCTCGCCTTCGGCCACGCGATGGCCGGACGCTCCGCAGCAATGGAGCGGCTCGCCGCGTCAGGGACGATCGCGGGCGGCGAAGGGGTCGATACGGGATTCACCCCCGACGAAACCCTCGCCGACGGCACCGAGATTGCGGGCAAGGGCTGGATGCTCCGCGCCCTCCACACGCCGGGACACATGGGCAATCACCTGAGCTTTCTCTGGGATGACGCCGTCTTCGCCGGGGATCAGGTCATGGGCTGGTCCACCTCGATCGTCTCGCCACCCGACGGCGACATGGGCGCCTACATGGCGTCGCTCGACCGGCTGGCGGCGCGCCGGCCACGCCGGCTCTACGCCGGCCACGGCGATCCGGTGGGCGACCCTGTCGGGGCGGGCACGGCGGCCGTCGACGCGTTTCGCCGGATGCGCTGGGAACTCCGCAACCAGGCCATGACGGCCGCCGAATCGCTCGCCAGCTTCCTGCCGCGCATCATCGATTCGCTGCCGCTCGCCTCCGACAACGTTCAGTCGACATAACGGAAGTCGATGCTCGAGAACACCGCGTGGATGATGTTGGTCCACGCCCGTGCCGGCTCCTTCTTTGAATCCTCGCCACTCAGGAACTGCACGGCCGCATACCGCTCCTCGGCCGAAGGCAGACGTCCCAGGGCCGTGGTGTACAGCAGCGTGAGCCGTTCCTCGTCGCCGGGAGCCGCCGACACCACCCACGCCGCCGTCGTGCTCGCCATGCTGCGCACAAACTCGCTGTTCATCAGGTACAGCGCCTGCGTCGGCAGGGTGGACGTCGCGCGTTTGCCCGTGGACAGATTTGGATCGGGAAAGTCGAAGACGGAAAATGTATCCGGCAGCCGGTTTCGCAGAATCGGCAGGTAGACGCTCCGCCGACCTTCATCGAACTCATAACCGTATTCGCTCTTCGTTCCCGGCCGGACCGTGTCGCCTCCCATGGCCGGGTTCAACGTCCGGCTGACAGCCTGCAG